>Ga0074044_10003049_pt1 | contig 14415 bp, 12 predicted proteins | sample BogForMeECP23OM1_FD_94443 | JGI IMG/M metagenome (GOLD analysis project Ga0074044, IMG submission 94443) | Bog forest soil microbial communities from Calvert Island, British Columbia, Canada - Bog Forest MetaG ECP23OM1 | ecosystem: Environmental > Terrestrial > Soil > Wetlands ... | reverse complement strand
CGGCAGTCCAATCCGCTCAATTCCGCCGTCCAAAATCCGTCGAAGCGAGTCGGCGCCCTCGAACAGGGCGAACTTGATGCTCGACGAGCCTCCGTTAATAGTCAAAATGCGCGTCAGGACGCGTGGGTTCGTTGATTTCACGGACAACTCGCCTCCGTCAGCACGATTTGTCCGCTTCGCTTCATTTAGCTGTCGCTGAACAAACCTGCGCGAGGATGTCCCTTGGCCAGTGGCGGAGGTTCGCTCGGCTCGCTGAAGTCAGGTGTCCATTGCCAGTTCCTGATCTCCGGCATGTCTTCCAAGTGTTGCCGAATGTAGTCGTGATGTTCATACAGCTTCCGGTTGAACGTGTCGACGACGTCCGAAACTACTGAGCGCAGCCTGGAGACATACTTCAGCGCATCGATCGCCAGGTGAAAACGGCTCATCTTGTTCAGCACCACCATGTCGAATGGCGTGGTGGTCGTGCCCTGATCCATGTAGCCGCGCACATGGAAGCGGCTTTCATTGGAGCGACCGTGAACCATGGTGTGAATGAGCCAGCGATTGTTGTGGAAAGCGAAAATGACAGGTGCGTCTTTAGTGAATAGAGCGTCGAAGGACATGTTATCCATGCCGTGCGGATGATCATCCGGGCTCATCAAAATGCTCAAGTCCACCACATTGACGACCCGCACCTTGATGCCAGGAACATATTTCTGCAGGAGCCAAGCGGTTGCGCACGTCTCGATTGTGGGAACGTCGCCTGCGCAGGCTAATACGACGTCCGGCTCACCACCTCCGTCGTTGGTCGCAAACTTCCAAATTGATGCTCCTCGCGAGCAATGCTCAAGAGCTTCGTCCATGTTCAGCCACTGAAGCTGCGGTTGCTTGCCGCAAGTAACGATGTTGACGTAGTTGCGGCTCCGCAGGCAATGGTCGAAGACGCTTAATAGGCAATTGCTGTCCGGAGGATAGTAAACGCGGATCGTTTCACTCCTGCGCGCCAATGCGTTGTCTACGAATCCCGTCGCCTGATGGCTGAAGCCGTTGTGATCATTTCGCCAGGCATGACTTGTTAGGAGAACATTTAGGGATGCCAGCGGTCTGCGCCAGGGGAAGTCACGGCATTGCTCCAGCCACTTGGCATGTTGCGTCAACATGGAATCCACGACTTGCGCAAAAGCCTCGTAGGAGGACCACATGCCATGCCGCCCGGTCAGCAAGTACCCTTCGAGCCATCCTTGACAGCAATGCTCGCTCAATACTTCCATGACACGGCCGTCGGGGCTCAGTTCGTCATCGATCGAAACGGTCTCGGCCATAAAGCACCGCTTGGTAGCTTCGAGGACGGAATTTAGGCGATTGGAGTCCGTCTCGTCCGGACAGAACATGCGAAAGTTTGTTGGATTGAGCTTGAAGATGTCTCTGAAAAAATCTCCGAGCTTTCGTGGAGCTTCCGCGACCACTTGACCCGGCCCTGGGATGTCCAACGCATAACTTGTAAAGTCTGGTATATCGAGCGCGGTTAGGAGTCGACCACCGTTCACGTGAGGATTCCCTCCCATGCGACGATCGCCAACCGGCGCGAGTTCTGCCAGTTCGGCAATGAATTTTCCCTTTTGATCGAAGAGTTCCTCCGGCTTGTAGCTTCTCATCCAGGCCTCAAGGATCTTGAGATGTTCCGGGTTTTCGCGGACCGTGGCGAGAGGAACCTGATGAGCACGGAAGGTGCCTTCAATCGGGATTCCATCCACTTCTTTCGGGCAAGTCCACCCCTTGGGCGTGCGCAGGATGATCATGGGCCAGATTGGCTGCTTCTTAAACCCGTCCTGACGCGCCTTCTGCTGGATCGCTCGAATCTCGGCATAGCAATTGTCCAGCGTCTCAGCCAGGAGTTGATGCACGACTTCAGGGTCGTCGCCTTCTACAAAATAGGGCTTGTAGCCGCGTCCTTTGTACAGAGCTCTTAGGTCTTCGTCGCTCGTCCGCCCTTGTACGGTCGGCCCGGAAATCTTGTAGCCGTTGAGGTGCAAAATCGGAAGGACAGCACCGTCCCGCACTGGATTCAGAAAGTTGACGGACTTCCAACTTCCTTCAAGCGGACAAGTTTCGGATTCTCCATCACCGATGATGCAGGCGACGATCAGGTCGGGATTGTCGAAAGCGGCTCCGAATGCGTGAACCATCGAATAGCCGAGTTCCCCGCCCTCGTGCATGGAATTCGGGACGTGTGGTCCACAATGGCTTGGCACTCCGCCTGGAGTAGAGAACTTCCGGAAAAGAAGCCGCAGGCCATTCTCATCCGGCGTAATCTCCGAGTGAACTTCGGTATAAGAACCTTCCAGATAAGAGCACGCATTTAGCGACGGGCCGCCGTGTCCCGGACCGGCAATATAAATGATATTGGCATCACGCTCTTTGATCAGGCGATTCAGATGAATGTAAATAAGATTCTGTCCCGGCGAAGTTCCCCAGTGTCCAAGGAGCCTTGGTTTGATCTGTTCGGCCTTGAGAGGCTCTCGCAACAGGGGATTCTCGAACAAGTAGATCTGACCGATGCACAGATAATTCGCAGCTCGCCAGTAGCGGTTCATCCTGTCGAGCATTTCGGGCGTCAGCGGACCGTCGGGCTGCGGCGCTTTGGTTGGCCGTTGGCCGTTGGCGGCCACAGCAGTAGACAAAGCCGCATCGAAGATAAACTTAGAGGGCTTTGGAGTGCGATCTAAATTCTTTGGCCGCGATTTCGAGCCGCTAGCCTGGTCAACCTCTAGTGTTTGTTCTTTAGTGGGCATACAAATGATTCCTCTCGACTACTTCGTCGTTATTTGGCGAGTTCCTTGCCGATCGCTTGCAATTCCTGTCGACGCTTCTCCGTGATCTTGGGATATGCCATCTTGAGACTCTGGAGCGCATCGATGACGATGCGGGACACAATCAGCCGAGCGTTGTCCTTATCGTCGGCGGGGACGGCGTACCAGGGCGCGTGACGCGTACTGGTCGCGTTCAAGCAATCCTCATACGCTTCCATATAATGCTTCCAATATTTCCTCTCGTGATTGTCCGAGGAGCTGACCTTCCAGTTTTTGTCTGGCACGTCAATGCGCGAGAGAAACCGCTTGCGCTGTTCTTCATACGAGAGATTTAGAAATATTTTTACGATCCGCGTCCCGTTGCGATAGAGGTGGCGCTCCAAGTCAATGATCGACCGGTACCGTTCCTTCCAGATGTTTTTGTCGTCGAGCAACTTTTCCGGAAGCCGCTGGGTGCGGAGAATCTCCGGATGCACGCGAACGATGAGCACTTCCTCGTAGTAGGAACGATTGAAGATGCCGATCCGTCCGCGTTCCGGAAGGCGGCACGTCGTGCGCCAGAGAAAATCATGTTCCAGTTCTTCGGCGCTTGGCTGTTTGAAGCTGAAAACTTCGCAACCTTCGGGATTGACTCATGACATCACATGCCGGATAGCACCATCTTTGCCGGCAGAGTCCATCCCCTGAAAGATCAGCAGCAACGCATACCGGTTGGACGCGTAATGAAGTTGTTGCAGGGACGTCAACTCAGCGATATGTCTTTCCAGAAGGTCTTTATATTCCTTCTTTGACTCGCAAAATGGCTTCACCATCGTCGGCAAGCGTTTGATATCGATCTTCTTGTGATGCGGTACCCGGAAATCCTTGGAGTTAATCGTCATCTCTATTCCATCGACTCGTTACAAACAGTATCTTCGTGTGGAAATACACAATCTGTGTTGTTTTGCTCAAGAATGGCCAGCCCATTGCTCGTTCGACGAGCTAAATTCCTCGGGTGTGGCGCCCCCTGTGCAGTCAGCGCTTCGAAGCCAGCAATCACGTCGAACAGCTCTTCGTCGATGGATTCCTGTCGAACCCGATGTAATGTGCGATTCAGATCTTCGAGAATGTCGCTGATATTCTTCTCCGCTCGTTGCATGGCCGCGAGGCGGCTCGCATTTTCGCTGGCAAGGGATTCGGCGCACGCTTGAAATAGCAGAACGAAGAGATATCCCCGAACGAAGGCCTGAAGTGCTGAAGGGGCAGCTTCGATAACCTCCGGCAAATGGTTTGTTGGCCAGGACATTGCTGCGAGTTTGCTTTGCCACGCGTGATCGAGCGGCAGCAGCTGCTTGTTGATAGGTTCGTAAACAGCTCCGAGTTTGGGATGGTTGTGGAAGAGATATACCTCTCCGACATCGCTATGTTCGAGGGCCGCCTGGATTTCGATGAGAATCTGGCCGACAAGAGGCGTGATGGCATCAACTGAGGTTGGAACCGATAGCAGACCGACCGGAGCTAGACCAGCGTCCGCCACGAGGGCGTGGACACGATCGCCGACCGCCCAGATTTTCGTTGTTTTGCCGGGCAAGGCGCCGAGTGCGTGCACGGCGAATTCCACGATTACCTCATTAAATCTGCCGACAAGACCCTGGTCTGAGCCGAAGATGACTACGCCGATCGCTCCCTTATTTGAGATCGGTGGACCGACTGCGAACGGGACTGACGCCGCTTGGCGGAAACACGCAACCAAGGCGAGTTCCACCGTGCGATAGTAGTCGTCGAGCGATTGAACTGCTTTCTCGTATTGTCCAATGCTGGAAGCCGCCAGCGCTTTCATCGAACGAACGACGCCCTCGAGTTCCCCCGCACCGTCGATTCTTCGGCGCAAACCTTCCATAGTGTCGCTCATCGCGACGCCTTGGCTGTTGGTTCGGCACTGGTCTTGGGTTCAGCGGCGGTTTTGGGGTTGGATGGGGGCTGGAACGAAGCGAGCGCTCGCGTGGCAACGTCCAGAATCGCCTTTCGATCAGCGTCGCTCAGTTTGTCGGCTGACATCAGTCGCGCAGCAACGTCGGCCGGGATGTCCGACGTTGCCTTTTGCAAGGCCTGCTCGGCATCGCCCACCTTCTCGATAGGCACTGGGTCAAACAGGTCCGCGGTCAGAGCTAGAAGTACGGTGACCTGGTCGATCATTGACACTGGGCGCGATTCCGATTGTTGGAGGCACGCACGAATTCGTTTCCCGTGATCAATAATTTTGCGAGTCGATTCGTCGAGACGGGTGCCAAACTTGGCGAATGTTTCCACTTCCTCGAACTGCGAATAGGCGAGCTTGAGGTTGCCCGCGACTGCACGATATGCAGCACGCTGCGCCGCTCCGCCCACTCGCGAAACCGATTTCCCGACATCAACCGCCGGAAGAATTCCCAGTTCGAACAATGTAGGCGAGAGGTAGATTTGTCCGTCCGTGATCGAGATGAGGTTGGTTGGAATGTAGGCGGAGATGTCTTGCGCCTCGGTCTCAATGATGGGGAGCGCGGTGAGAGAACCGCCTCCGCGCTCCTTACTCAGATGCGTCGAGCGTTCCAGCATCCGCGAATGAATATAGAAAATGTCCCCGGGGAACGCCTCGCGGCCAGGCGGTCGACGGAGGAGAAGCGATAGCTCGCGATATGCGCGGGCGTGCTGGGTGAGATCGTCGTAGACGATCAGGACATCGCGGCCCTTTTCCATGAAATGTTCGGCGATGCTTGTCGCAGCATAGGGCGTGATGTAGACGAGGCCCGGTGCATCGTTGCCTTCGGCGACGACCACCACGGTGTAATCCATTGCCCCCTTTTCGCGGAGGTTCGCCACCACCTTGGCGACGGCAGAGGCGCGCTGACCGATCGCACAATAAACGCAGAGCACATTTTGCCCGCGCTGGTTCAAGATAGTGTCGATCGCGATGGCCGTCTTGCCCGTCTGTCGGTCGCCGAGAATCAATTCACGCTGCCCGCGTCCGATAGGAATGAGCGCATCCACGACCTTCAGTCCAGTCTGCAAAGGCACGACCACCGGGGCGCGGTCCATGATAGAGGGGGCCGGGCGCTCTACCGGCAGACGCTGGTCCCCTATCGCCGGACCTTTGCCATCGAGGGGTTTGCCCAGTGGGCTGATCACCCGGCCCAGCAAACTGTCTCCCACCGCGATGTCCATCACCCGCCCGGTCCGTTCAACTTGGTCACCCGCATGCAAATTCTGATATTCGCCGAGTAGGATCACTCCGATTTCGTCCTCATCCACGTTGAATGCGATGCCTAGCAGACCGCCCGGGAACCGGACCAATTCTTCATAGCCCACGCTGGGGAGACCTGAAAGCGTGGCGATGCCGGTTGAAACATTTGTAACGATGCCCACTTCGCGCGGCGTGAGTCGCGGCGTGAAGGCTTCGCGCACCTCTCTTATTCCGGCGAACGCGCTATCAAAATCGTGCTGGAGGCTCTCCGGTTCCATGTTCATGTGCTCACAGTTTCGGCCTTAGACGCATCGGAGTTAGTCTCCGCATTTGCTTCCTGTTTCGTCTCAGCTTTCGCTTCACGCTTCGGTTCAGTTTTTGCTTCCGGCTTTGGTTTGATTTTCGCCTCCACCTGGGGCTCGGTTTTCACTTTCGCCTTCGGTTCGGCCTTTGCTACGGCCTTTGCTACGGCCTCGTCCTTCTTCTTCAGGAGTTCGTCGACGCCTTTTTCCAACGAAGCCAGATAATCTGCAATGCTCCACGCTACTTTTTGTCCATTCGTGGTGAGTTCAATACCGCTGATTAAGTCTGGCGCGGTTTCGAACCGGATATGGATTTCCGCCGAGAAGGTTTCGTTGAGCGCATTTTGAATGGCGGCCCTCTGAGTGGCACCCAGATCAAAGGTGCTCCGCACGACGGCCGGTTCAGAAGATGACTTGAGGGCTGCGCCGAGCAACGCCTTGGCCTTCCCGTCCATTTCGCGCAAGCGGCGCGTGAACACCTCTCCCATGCGTTCTTCGAGACTAACCGTAGCCAGATCAGCGAGCGTCTTTCGTGCGATTCCAAAGACTTCTTGCGTTGCTAGGTTAGTGATGGCACTGCCCAGCCTCTTTTGGTCATTTCGCAACGCGACCGCTTGCATAGCGCGTAAATTATCCGCATCTTTGTGCGCTTCGTTGAGAAGGCGCTCGCGTTCAACCTTCGCCTCGTCCGCCGCCTTGCTCAGTTGAGCGCTGCGCTGTTGATCAAACACGTTGTTCTTGTTTTGAAAGTCATCGCGCTCCTTTTGTGCCTCGCTCTTCTTCGCATCGGCATCGGCAAGCTCAGAAGCGATGCGCTTTTCCCGCGCGTCGATGGCGTTGAGGATGGGCCTGTAGAGGAAGTGCTTCAACAGCCACACCAGGATGAGGAAGTTCAGTACCTGTGCCCCGACGGTGAACCAGTCGATGAGCATGGCTCATTTCCCTCCGGTCTGAGCGATGACGTGACTCCAAAACGGGTTTGCGAAGATGAGAATCATCGAGACAACAAAACAGTAAATGGCCAACGATTCGATCATCGCCAGACCTACGAACAATGTCCGAGTGATCGTGGCCGAGGCGTCGGGTTGCTGTGCCAGAGAAGTCAGGGCGGTGGCAACTGCCCGGCCCTCGCCGAGCGCCGGACACATACAACCGATGCCGGTGGTAATGCCGGCAGTGGCGATTGATACGACTGCGACGACGGTAACGCTATCCATAAGAGAGTCCTTCTTATCGCTAATGTTGCGCTTTCAAAGTTTTTGGTTCTGGCTTGGCTTGGACGACGGCCTTCAGTTTCGGTATGCGGGTGGCGGCAGCAATGTAGACCGTGGCCAGAATGCTGAAGATATAGGCTTGCACCATGCCCGTGAGCAGCCCGAGCACGGTCATGAAAATCGGAAAGATAAAAGGCGTGATCGTCAGCAAAATGCCGATAATCATCACCCCGCTCATCATGTTGCCGAACAAACGAACCGCCAAGGCCAGCGTGCGCGATATTTCGCTGATGATATTGAACGGCAGCATGATGAACGTCGGCTTCATGTAGGTTTTGAGATAGTTAACGAACCCCTGCTCCCGGATGCCAAACAGAGGTACGGCGACAAACACACACAGGGCCAGCGCAGCGGTGGTCGATAGTGAACCCGTCGGCGGCTTATAACCTGGGATCACCGTAGCGAGGCTTGCCGTCGCAACGAACAGAAAGAGCGTGCCCAGAAAGGAGAGGTACCTTGCTGGCTCGCTCAGGCCCACTTCCTTAATCTGTTCCTCCATTGCAGTGACGATGATTTCGAGTGAGCCTTGCCAGCGTGAGATATCGCCTTCGGTCTTAAGCTTGCGTGTGATCAACCTTGCGCCCAACGACATCACCATCATCGTCGCCCACGTCATGACGATTGTTCCGTTGATTTTCACAAAGCCGTGCTGCCACAGAATCTGCTGATCGGATGTGAGATTTACCGGCATGCTTCACCGACAGTCTGAGCCCTCTTCGTGTCTGCAATCGGCACACGGGTTCGCCAAGTGACCAGGAGGCGGGCCAGGAAAAATCCAAGCAGGCATGACAGCACTCTCCGCCAATCACCACGCGCAACAAAATAAAAACCTGCCAACGCAATGCCCGTGCGTAGCAGAAGGCTGAAGAAGAACAACGCTGCCGGCTGTTGGGACGACATGCCCCTTCGAATCGTCCACCAAAGGCCGCCGAAGAAAGTCATCCCTAGCAAGGTTCCAACGAGCAGCGCCAGGATGAGAGCCCATGTTTCAGTCATCTTTATCCACCGGTTCATCCTGCATGGCCTTGTCCTGTTGGGAGACCCAGTGCCATGCATTAGCACACCCAATCACCAATCCGGCGACTAGCAGCATGAGCGTCCAAGAATGGGCTCTCGGATGGTGCCGGTCCAACCAGAGGCCGAGCATCGCGCCAAGGATCGTTGGCACCGCTACCGACCAACCTACAAGTCCAGACATTCCGAGGCCAAACCAGACGCTTTGGCTCCCGTCGCGCTGTACCTTGAGCTTACGGGCGGCCTTCGCGGCGACTTGCCTGACGAAAGCCGTCTCCTCTCTCGACGGCCGATTCGTGACCTCATCGTCCATGTTCAAACTCCGCGAATCGGCCGATAAAGCCTTCTTCCATTTTGGTGACCGCAGTTCGAACACTCCGCTCCCGTTCGTCAATCGTCAGAAATTCACGTTTCACCGCCTCATGGAGCTGGCTGAGGTCCGTTCCCCCGATAGCGTGGCGGACGGAGACGAGCACGTTCAAGCCGGTCTTGACCAGCACTCCTTCATCGACGGCCACATAAACCTCGCCCTCGGTTTCGTTTTCGTAAATCAGAATCCCAGGAGCGAGCGCCGCAACGCAGTCGCGCCGGTGCGGCAAGAGCCCGAACGAGCCCTCGCGGGTTTCCGCGATAATCCGCGAAACTTCGGTTTTCTCAGCGAATATTCGGAACGGCAGAAGAACCTTAAGATTCATGAGCACCGACTCCTGCATGTTCGGCCTCCGGTTCAGGTTGTGGATCGGCGTTGGTCTGCGTTTCGGATTTGGCCTTGGAATCGGCAGCGGGTCTCGGATCGCCCGCCTCGGTTTTGGATCCAGACCGGGCTTTTGCTGTGGGCTTGGCGGTTTTGGTTTTTTCCTTTGCTTCGTCAATCGCCCCGATCATGTAGAGGGCGCTCTCCGGATAATCCTTAAACTCATCCTGGAGAATTCGTTCGCAGCCGTCGAGCGAGTCCTTAAGACTGACAAGCTTGCCCTTGATCCCGCTAAACTGCTCGGTGGTAAAAAACGGCTGTGTCAGAAACCGTTCCAGGCGCCGGGCACGGGCCACCGTTTTGCGGTCTTCCGGAGAAAGCTGCTCTAAGCCGAGCATCGCGACGATATCCTTGAGGGCCTCGTACTGGGCCAGGGTCTTTCGGATTTCCTGCGCCAATTTGTAATGCCGCTCCCCTACGATGCCGGGCGTCGCCATTTTCGAGCTGGATTGGAGCAGGTCGATGGCTGGATAAAGACCTTCGCTCGCCCGCTTGCGAGAGAGCACGATCGACGCAGAGAGGTGAGAAAACACATGCACGGCCGCCGGATCGGTCAAATCGTCCGCCGGGACATACACCGCCTGGATGGAAGTGATTGCCCCTACACGTGTGTTAGCAATGCGCTCCTCCAGACCCGATAGCTCCGTGCTCATCGTGGGTTGATAGCCCAGTCGCGACGGCATCCGTCCCAGCAACCCGGACACCTCCATACCAGCCTGAATAAAACGGAAAATATTGTCGATCAGCAAAAGAACGTCCCGATGTTCGTCATCGCGGAAATACTCAGCCATCGTCAGCGCCACGTCCCCTACCCGGAACCGGCTCCCCGGAGGCTCATTCATCTGACCGTAGACCATCACCATGTTTGCAAGTACGCCGGCTTCTTTCATGCCGCTATAAAGCTCTTCGCCTTCGCGGCAGCGCTCGCCGATACCGCAGAAAATGCTCATGCCTTTCTCGTGCCCGATCATGTTGTGGATCATCTCGGTGAGCAGCACTGTCTTGCCAACGCCCGCGCCTCCGAATAAACCCGCTTTGCCACCGCGCTCCAAGGGAACGAGCACATCGATGGCCTTGATGCCCGTCTCGAAAATCTCGGATTTGGTGGAACGCTCGGATAAGGGTGGTGGTGCACGATGGACAGGTCGCCATTGCACGTCGGATGGCGCCGGTTTGCAGTCGATGGTCCGACCGAACACATCGAACATCCGAGAAATAATTGCCTTACCGACCGGAGCCTGGAGAGGAGTGCCGGTGTCTTCGACGGTCATTCCTCGGGCTAAACCTTGCGTAGGTGTCAAGGCAATGCCCCTCACCCGACGCACATCAAGGTGCGCCATCACTTCGATGACGATGTGGCTTTCGGCTCCGGCGCGCAGCACTGAAAAAATGGGCGGTAATCGCTGGTCGAACCGCACATCGACAACGCTGCCGCGCACCGAAATGACCGCACCGCGATTCGAAGACGGGGACTCATCGCTCATTTGGTAATCCACAGGCTGCAAGCTCTTTCCTGTCCGTGCCAGGGCATGCTGGAGTGGCGCCGTTGACGCACCAACGTCACGGGGATCCCTTTTAGACAGTATCTTGCCGCAGCCGATGTGGAAGCTGTGCAGTTTTGCTCATTACAGGTTGACCGAAAGAGTCTGCACGCCAGGTACCGCGTCAAGTTTCTAGCGCGCGCAAACCGCGATACCGCCCGATCAGGGTGTTGGTCGAGCTGTCGTGCTTAAGGTTAGGTTCAGCGGAACTCTGTAATTCAGGAATGATGCGCGTGGCAAGGACTTTTCCCAGCTCTACGCCCCACTGATCGAAAGAGTCGATGTCCCAAATGGCACCCTGCGTGAAAACGCTATGTTCGTATAGGGCCACCAGCGCCCCCACGATGCGCGACGTCAGTTTTTCTGCCAGGATCGTATTGGTCGGTCGGTTGCCCTCACAAACGCGGGATGGGCTTTGAAGGTCGGGAGAGCCTTCGGCCTTCAACTCCTCCGCCGTTTTGCCGAAAGCCAGCGCCTCAGCTTGCGCAAACAGATTTGCCATCAGCAAGTCATGATGGTCAGTAAATTCGCTAAGTGGTTTGCAAAATCCGATCAGATCGCACGGGATCAATTTCGTTCCTTGATGAATAAGCTGGTAAAACGAGTGCTGTCCGTCGGTGCCCGGTTCGCCCCAGATGATCGGCCCGGTCTGATAGTTCACCTGCTGGCGGTCGAGGGACACGTGCTTGCCGTTGCTTTCCATCTGGAGTTGTTGCAGGTACGCCGGAAAGCGCTTGAGATTGTCCGCGTACGGCATGATGCCGATGGTCTGCGTGTCGAAAAAGTTGTTGTACCAGACGGTAAGCAAGCCCATCAGGACCGGAAGATTCTTCTCCAGCGGCGCGGTACGAAAGTGTTCGTCCATGTCGTGAAATCCGGCGAGTAGCTCTTCGAATCCCTTCGGTCCGATTGCGATCATGGTGGAAAGTCCGATGGCGGAGTCCATCGAATAGCGTCCTCCCACCCAGTCCCAGAATTCGAACATGTTGGCGGTGTCGATTCCAAACTTACTGACTCCCTGCGCGTTAGTCGAGACCGCCACGAAGTGCTTGGCTACGGCTGCATCGCTCTTGAGCGCATTCAGGACCCATCGGCGCGCGGTCGCGGCGTTCGTCATGGTTTCCAGCGTTGTAAACGTCTTCGAGGAGAGAATGAACAACGTCTCTGCGGGATCGAGGTCGTGGGTGGCCTCGGCAAACGCGGCGCCGTCGACGTTCGCCACAAAACGGAACTTCATCGCGCGGTCGGTAAAAGTGCGCAGCGCATCGTAGGCCATCTCGGGACCCAGGTAGGAGCCGCCGATACCGACGTTGATCACGTTCTTGATACCTTTGCCCGTGTGCCCCTTCCATTCCCCGCTGCGGACGCGATCGGAGAACGCGGCCATCTTATCCAGCACCGCATGTACCTCGGGGACAACATCTACGCCGCCCACCTTGATCTGCGTGCCTCGTGGAGCTCTCAATGCAACGTGCAGCACCGCGCGGCCTTCCGTGATGTTGATCTTCTCGCCACGAAACATTGCGTCACGACGGTCAGCAACGCCTCGCTCGTTGGCCAGCTGTACCAGCAGCCGAACGGTTTCATCGGTAACTCGGTTCTTCGAATAGTCGAGGTAAAGGCCGGCAGCCTCAGCAGCCAATCGCTCGCCGCGCCTGGGATCGCCGGCAAACAACTGTCTCAGGTGGATATCCTTAAGCTTCTCGTAGTGAGCTTGCAGCGCACGCCACGAAGGCGCTTCCGTCAATCGTTCGTTCATTTCTCTAACTCTTTCTCTTTTTCCTCTTGCACCGTGGGATTAACCCACGCTGGGTCGCCGGCGATGAGATGGTCAGCTTCGCCGGGGCCCCACGTCCCCGGCTCATAGGGATGCACCGGCGTAACATTGCCCAGGATCGGATCGACCGCACGCCATTGCGCTTCCACTACGTCTTGACGGGTAAAGAGCTCAGTCAGTCCGCGCATAGCGTCGCCCAGCAGCCGTTCGTACGGCGGCCTGTCGTCCGCAGCCTGCTCGGTGAGTGTGAGTTCCACGTCGCTGCCTGTCATCTGCTCGCCCGGCGTCTTCACCCGCACCCCCATTCCGATGGCGATGTCTGGACTGATACGCATGCGCAGATGTGCGGACGTGCCGGGCACGACCTCGCCAAAAGTCTCCATCGGCGGGCGTTTGAATTCAACGAACACTTCGGTCGCGGTAACCGGCAGCATTTTTCCTGCGCGGATATAGATGGGCACGTCGGCCCATCGCTACGTTTCAATGAACAGCTTGAGCGCAATGAAAGTCTCAACCGTGGAATCCGTGTCTACACCCGGCACTGTCCGATAACCGTTGTACTGGCCGCGCACCACGTCGCCCGGAGCAATCGGCCGTAACGCATTGAGCAACGCGGCCTTCTGATCGCGCCAGGCGTCGTGAGCCTCCCCGGTCGGCGGATCGATGGTCAGGATAGCCAGGACTTGCAACAGGTGATTTTGAACCACATCCCGCACCGTGCCGGCTTCATCGTAGAACTTGCCGCGATCCTCGACTCCGAACTTCTCCGCCATGGTGATCTGAATGCTTCGCACGTAGTTGCGATTCCAGATCGGTTCAAACATTGGATTCGCGAAGCGGGTATAGAGAATGTTCTGTACCGGTTCCTTGCCGAGAAAATGATCGATGCGGAAGATTCGTTCTTCGGGGAAATAGCGGTGCAGAATTCGGTTGAGTTCCTGGGCAGACGCCAAGTCGCGCCCGAAGGGCTTCTCCACCACGACACGCGCATTCTCAGCGCAACCCGACTTGGCCAAGCCCTCGGCGACCGTGCCGAATAAGCTGGGTGGAATCGCAAAGTAATGTAGTGGTTGTTTCGCCGAGCCCAATTCCTTACGCAGCTGGGTGAAGGTCTTCGGATCGTTGTAGTCGCCGTCCACGTAGCGCAGAAGGCCCGTCAGTTTGTTGAACGCATCCTTGTCGAGGCCGCCGTGTTTTTCGAGGCTGTCCTTGGCGCGCGCTTTAAGTTGATCAAGGTTCCAACCTGCTTTGGCCACGCCGACGATTGGCAGATTGAACCCTTCATTACGAATCAACCCCTGCAGCGACGGAAAGATCTGTTTGTGCGCGAGATCGCCGGTGGCGCCGAAAAACACAAAGGCATCAGACTGGAACTCTGCCATCAGGCCGCCTCCTGCTTATCGGCAGATTTCTCCTTGTGGCCTCCGAATTCGTAGCGCATCGCCGAAAGCAGTTTGGCAGCATATTCTTCGTTGCCGCGTGACGCAAAACGGGAATTGAGCGCCGCGCTGATTACCGGTGCAGGAATGCCCTCGTCCACTGCTGCCTGCACCGTCCACCGTCCCTCTCCGGAATCCGACACGCGGCCCGCAAAATTCGAGAGATCAGGATTTTCCCGCAAAGCCGCAGCGGTCAGGTCGAGCAGCCAGGAACCGATCACACTGCCGCGCCGCCAGACCTCCGCGACTTCTGGCATGTCCATGTCATATTGATAGAGTTCCGGATGGCGCAGCGGGGTTGTCTCGGCGTCTTCATCGCGCTT
>Ga0074044_10003048_pt1 | contig 14418 bp, 10 predicted proteins | sample BogForMeECP23OM1_FD_94443 | JGI IMG/M metagenome (GOLD analysis project Ga0074044, IMG submission 94443) | Bog forest soil microbial communities from Calvert Island, British Columbia, Canada - Bog Forest MetaG ECP23OM1 | ecosystem: Environmental > Terrestrial > Soil > Wetlands ... | reverse complement strand
TCGGCCACCCACGAAGCTTCCGCTCCGCTCCCGCTCGTCGTCGGTACGGCGACCAGCATCGGAGCGGACCCGGTCGGGGGGTCCAGCCACAGGGGTACGTGCGAGAGGGTCGCCTCGGGATGCCCCAACCGGAGGCGAACGGCCTTCCCGGCGTCGATCGTCCGCCCCCCGCCCAGCGCGACCACCGCGTCCGGAGAGGCCGAACGGACCCGTTGGAACAGCTCCTCCACTACGGTCACCCGGTGCGGCGCCTCGGGGAGAACCTCGATCTGGGTCACGGTGTCGGACTTCGCGAGCTCCTCCACGAGCCGGCGCTCCCCGCCCTTGCCGGCCACGGTGGGGTCCACCAGGACCAGCGCGCGACGGATCCCGAGACCGCTCAGCTGCTCGAGCGCCCCGGTCCCCCACGCGATCCGGGGCGAGAGGAAGAACCCGCTCACCCTGCGTCCACCGCCACGGCCCTAGTTCCTACGCGCGAGGTCCCTGCCGACACCGGCCGCAGACGCCCGTGAGCGAGAACGCGATCCCGTCCACGCTCCACTCATCGGGGTGACGGGACGCGAGAGCGACCAGAAGTTCACGCTCCTCGCTCCCGAGGTCCACCGCGGAGATGCGACCACAGTGGCGGCAGACGATGTGCGAGTGAGGCGGCTCGTTGAGGTGGACGAACGGCCCGTGGGACGCCAGCGGCGGGGCTTGGGGGGTCGGGCCCGCGCGGGCCGCCCGCCGACGGGCGGGAGCGCGCCGAACCCGCCGGGGAGCCATCGGGCCGTCGGACCCCACCTGTCTATTTAGGAACCTGCCGCCGAGGGTCACTCGGCCGCGCTCAGCTTCCGCGACGCTGCAGTCCGCTCTCGTCCCAATCCGGCGGAGAGGGTGCGGTGACGTACGTCACCACGGTCTCCGGCGGAATGTCGGGGCGGGACCGGAGGGTGAGCACGGCCACCACGATGAGAAAGGCCGCGAGTGCCGCTCCGAACACCCAGATCGGGATCCCGCTCGGAGCGGACGCGCCGGAGGTCGTGCCGGGCGTGGTCGGGGTCGCAACGGCCGGTGCGAACAGGAGGGACTCGCGGACCGAACTCCCCGCGACGAGGAGCGTTCCGAACGCGGGCGTCGCGAGGTAGGCGGTCTCGTTGAGCGTTTGAGCGGTCGTCTGGACGCCGAACGAATAGTTTCCGTTCGGCTCGTTGAACACGACGGTCGTGCCGGTCGATGAATCGCGCACGCCGTTGGTCGTCACGGTCCAGGCCGATCCCGGGGGGAGTCCGCTCTCCGTGTACGTGATCGGGTACGTGGTGGCCGGAGCGAAGCGCGCGTCCTCCGTCACCGGAGCGTCCATGACCACGGGAGCGGGATTCGCCGCACCGTTGTAGGCCCCCGTGCCGTAGCCCGACCATCCGACGAACAGCTCGCCGGGAGCGGCGAGCGCGCTCAGATTGACGGTCATCCCGGACAGGAACCATCCGCTCGAGGGATTCACCACACCGGAGCCGGGCATGGTCGGTGTAGCGGCGAGCAGGAATTCCGGAAGGTAGGCGACGGAGAGGCTGGTCCCCGCACCGGCCAGGGCGAAGGACCCGCTCGCGGAGGCGGCGGTGAACTGGACCCCCGGGGTACCGGGAAGAAGACTCGTGACGGTGTAGGTAAACGTTCCGTTCGGCTCATTGAAGTGAACGGTCGGTCCACTCGAGCCGTTGGAGAGGCCGTTGACCGTGACGGTCCAATTCGTGCCGAGGGGGAGGCCGGCCTCGGTGAACGCGATCGGGTACGTCGCGGACGCCCAGAAGTGCGCCCCCTCCAGGACCGGCCCCGCGAGGACGAAGTTCGCCGGGTTCGCGTCGCCCACATAGGCCCCGGCACCGTCCCCCGTCCAGGACTCGAACTTGTACCCCGGAGCGGCGAGGGCGCTCAGCGAGACCGTCGACCCCGCGTTGAACCACCCGGCGCCCGGGTAGACGGTCCCGGCTACGGTCGGCGTGGCAGAAGCGGTGAGTTGGTACTGTTGGACGAACGCCAGGGTCTCGACGATCGCTGCGGCGTCGACCGTGAACGTGCCCGCGACCTCGCTCGCGACGAACCGCACCCCCGGCCCGCCGCTGATGGGCGAGAGGACGACGAAGGTGAACGAGCCGTTCTGTTCGGCGACCGAGAGGGAGGAGGTGGTCGAGCTCGTCGTGGCCCCGTTGACCGTCACCGACCAAGCCGTCCCCTCCGGCAGGCCCGTTTCGTTGAAGGTGACGGGAAGGGTCCTCCAGGCCGCGACCTGGTTCACCCAGGTCTTCCAGTCGTCCAGGGCGAAGTCCCGGGTCGTGTAGACGCCGACGGCCCAGAAGTGGACGTTCGTGGCCGGGGTGAACGCGATGGCGAAGTCGCTTCCGAAGGGGCAGACCGCGTTCGCGCACCCGATCGGGGGGCTGTAGGGGCCCGTCCCGTTGTGGAGGGACGTCGGCGCCTCGAGCGTCCCCGCCGGGTCGGTGACGGCCTGTCCGGTCGCAAAGATGGAAGGCACGAGCGTGGCCGAGGATTCTCCGAAAACGAGGGCGAGGTCCCCGCGCACCGCGATCGAGACCGCCGGATCGAAATCGTAGGTCCCGGCGCCGCTGCTCCACACGAAGTCCTGGGTAAGGTTCCCCGTCTCGGTGTCGACCTCCCAGAGGTGGAGGCACGATCGGACCTGGGTGTCGTTCGCGGGCGTGCAGGCGCCGGTCGCGGCGACCCAGAGGGAGTTGGACCGCCAGGCCGCGCTCTGCACCGCCCCGTTGCCGACCCCCAGCAGGTTCGGGGTGCCGTTCTCGGGAACGTTGGGAGGAGCGGAAAGATCGGTCGTGAAGTTCGTGGGCGCCGAGAGCGTCACGAGGTCCGGAGGAGTTCCGGTGAGGGAGAACACCTGGAGCGGACCGGACGACCCGAGACCGTCATCGACCAGGAACAGGGTGGACGAGTCGCTCAGCGCGGTCGCGGGGACGAGCGAGTTCGTCGAGGCGTCGGGGGCCCCGACGGCGACCGGCGCCGCGGGCGTGACGGACAGGAGCTCGGTCTTGTTGGCGACCCAAACCTGGGAGCCCAGGAACGAGCCATTGGGGGAGGAATCGTTGGTCGAGACGACGACGTCGGTCGCGTCGACCGCCAGGAGGGGGGTGTCCGGGATGGCCGCGTTCGCGGGAGCGATGGTGACGACGTTCCAGGCGCCGGAGGGGTCGCTCGAGAGGCTGGCTCCGACGAGGACCGTGGCCGTCGTCACGTCTTCGACGCAGACGAACCAGTGGAACGAGGAGGCGTCGAACTGGGCCTGGGGGTGGGCGAGCACGTCCGAACTCGTGTTGAACAGGGCGGCCCAGCTTTGATTGAAGACCTGCGTCCCGTTGACGAGCCAGACCCGCTCGGTCCCGTTCGCGAGCTCGAGCACATAACCGGCTCCGACCGCGAGTTGCGGGTCGGCCGGGACGCACGTCGCACACGCCGAATGGTAATCGATACCCATCCATCCCATCCCGGCCGTGATCTCGGTGGGGTGGGCGACCGTCCCGGGACCGGTGGCGGACCCCAGCGGGGTGGGGCTGGTCCCGCTCGCGCCCAACGCGAAGTGGGCCGGTGAAGTGGGTCCGACGCCGGTCGCGCCGCCGGCCAGCACGGAGAGCGTGCTGGTGGCGAGAAGGGCAAGGACGATCCAACCTGCGGTAACCCTCGGACGAGTATAGTCGGTCACAGTATCCACCGCCGAAGCGGAGCGGAAGGGAGTGGTACTGTTCTCGTCGGGCGTACTATTTCAAGATGCGCATAAATGCGGATTGCGGTCCTTTCACCGCTACCGGGGGACGGACTGCCGGTCGAGGTCAGTGGGCGGCGGTCCAGACGACCGCCCCGAGCCCGGTCGCTTCGCAAAGGCCGATGGCGAACAGGAACGGGGCGAACGAATCGGGGATGATCGGCATCGCCGCGAGGTAGGAGTAGACCGTGAGTCCGCTCTGGACGACGAAGGCGCCGGCGAAGACGAGGAGCGCGAGGCCGAACCCTGTTTTCGTATTCGCGTAGACCCGCCGGTAGAGGGCGAAGAGCGCCCCGGCGAGGATGATGCTGATGAGACCGAGGACCACGCTAGCCTCCATCAGGACGTTGCTCATGGATTCCCTCCGGGCACCGGCCGCGCGGGAGGGTGGGCGGCGGCGTGGCCGGACTTCGACGGCACGAGTCCGCCCCGGTAGGGGTGGTTCGTTGCCACGGTCTCTAGATAGGCCGCCGCGGAGGCGGCGAGCTCGTACGGGGCGGCGTAGGCGTCCCCGACCGGCCGAGAGACGGCGCCGTTCTTCTCGAGAAGGCGCAGGTGGTGGCGCACGGTTCGATAATCGAGGCCGAGCGTGGAGGCCAACTGGTGGGCGTTGGCGGGGGAACGGACCAGCTCGTCGAGGATTCGGCGGCGGTTCGGACCCCCGCGGGTTCCGAAGAGGAGGTACCACATGAGGGAGCGGAAGCCGGGACTCATGGATCGTCCCGGCCGATTCGACCGCCCCTTATGAGGCAACCCCCTCCTCGGTGAATGGGTCTCATTCCTAGAAGGTCGCGAGACCCTCCGCCGTCGCCGGCAAGTTGTAGACCGCCGAGAGGAGCGTCAGTCCCCCGGTCGACCCGATCCCGAACTGCTGGATCTCGCCCGCGCCTGCGTCGTAGACGAACAGGTACTGGCCGTGCGAGCCGCCGACGTCCATGTCCGTGTCGGCCGCCCCGGTGGTCGCGGCCACCGACGTCAGCAGGGTCAGGGAGCCGCCGGTCCCGACGGTGTACGTCGAGATCGTGCTGCCGTGCGCGTTGGTCGTGTAGACCCAGGTGCCTCCGTGCGTGACCGCGACCCAGCAGGGTGCGATCCCGCCGTCCACGACCGACCCGCTCACCACGGTGAGGGCGCCGGCGGTGGAGACGGTGTAGGAGGAGAGCGCCCCGGTCGCGGCGTCGCTCACGATGAGGACCCCTCCCTTACCCCAGGCGAACCCGTAGGGGGTGGTGCCGTTCGAGGCCGTCCAGGAGGGTGCCTGCGCGACCCCGCCGGAGTTGACGACGAACGTGTCGAGGAGGTTGGTGTTCTTCTCGGTGACCACGAGGACGTTCCCCGCCGGGTTGAAGGAGATCTGCGCGGGTCCGGTCAGCGCGCGCGAGCTCAGGAACTGGAGCGAGCCCACGATCGGGGTGAGCCAGCCGGTGTTCGCCATCTGGTAGCCGGCGATGTTGCCCTTGCGGACGCCGTTCCCCGCGTTGAGGACGTAGACGATCGAGCCGTGCACCGTCACGCTGACGGGGACCACACCGCGCGAGTGCGTTTCCTGGACGTACGTCAGCAGCGGGCCGGGGGATCCGGTGTTGACCCGGAATACGGTCAGCGACTGACTTCCGGCGTTGACGACCAACAGGAACTGGTGGTTCGCCGTGAGGGCCAGCGCCCCCGAATCGGCCAGGCTCGACCCGGTCCCGAGACCGTGGGTCGAGAAGGTGCCCGAGGGGATGAGCGCGCCACCGGAGCCGATCCGGTAGGCGATCACCGAGTTACCGGTCACGGCGTTCGACATCGTGAACACCGCTCCACCGGCCCCGTGGGCGGGTACGGACGTGGGCGCGATCGGCGTTTGGGCGGACACGGCGGCCGGTATCAGCAGCAGCAACGCTGCCGCGACCGGGATCAACCATAGCGGGCTGGGTCGCCTCATAGCCCCCGCCCACTCGGACCGGCCGCCATAGCCGTGGGCCGCATTCCAGTCCGACTCCGGCCCCAATCCGACCCTATTTCGGCCCCAATCGACCGTCCGGTCGGTCTTCGTCCACCGGGTTCGGGAACGCCTTTCAACCCGGGCCCGCTCCGGAGGAGAACGATGGGAAACGTCGGGGAGTCGAGGTCCGACCGGATCGACGCCGGCGAGGGCGGCACCGACCGGGCGATCGCCGCTTCGTGGGATGCTGAGTACCGGAGCGGACGGTACATCGGCGAGCCGCCACTCCCGTTCGTGGACGACATCGTCGCGGCCGCCCGGGCCCACGGGCTCGCTCCCGGGTGCGGTCTGTACGTCGGCTGCGGGAACGGTAGGAACTACCTGCCGCTCGTCGCGAGTGGGTTGGACCTAGTCGGGCTCGACCTCTCCTCCGTCGCGATCGCGCAGCTCACCCATCGGGCCTCTGAGCGCACGGACCGCTTGGTGTGCGGGAACATTTCCGCACTTCCCGCGGGGGCCCGGTACCCGATCGTGATCGCGATCCAGGTCCTGCAGCACGGGGACGAGGTCACGTCCCACCGCGGCGTGCAGGCGGCGAAGGAGCTCGTCGCGCCGGGAGGGCTCCTCTGCGTGCGGGTCAACGCCGTCGGGAGCGAAGTCGACTACGAGCACGACGTCGAGGAACGGGGGGACGACGGTCGATGTACGATCCGGTACCGGGCCGGCCCCAAACGGGGACTGGCCGTTCACTTCTTCAGCGCGCCGGAACTTCGGGGACTGCTCCAGGACGGGTTCGAACCCGTCCTGCCTCTCCGTCGCTCCGTCACTCATCGTGCCACTCCTCAACAAGGGTCCTGGTCCCAGTGGGAGGGAATCTGGAGACGGGAGCCCGCTCGGCCGCGGTGAACCTCGGTCGCCGTTCGGGGCGGCGTGCGAACCTACCCGAGCCAATTCCAGAAGTCGTCCCGCCAGAAGTCCACGTCCTCGTGGAGGTGCCGCAGGGGGACCGGCTTCAATCCGGCCCCGGCGGCGTCAGTGAATTGGCGTCGCAGCTCCTCGACCGACAGGGAAGAAAGGGCGTCCAAGATGGACCTCAGGTCGTTCTTGATCCCGAGGTCGAGCACCCGCTCCGGATGCCGAATCACCAACCGAAAGTGGTAGCTGTTCGCACTCTGGACCCGGAGGACCTGCCAGACGAGCGGTTCGCGCCGCTCCTTCTGGAGTCGGAAGGCGGCGAGGTTGCAGATCGCCTCGGCGACGAAATTCTCTTCGGGCATCCCGGGGGTGAGGTGCACCCCAATCTCGATTCCGCGGTGCGTGTGCCACCCACGCCTTTCGAAGGGAAGATTCCTTTGGGCCGCCGAGCCCTCCGGGAGCCGTGCGATTCACCTGGAGGCGCGGCCGGGACCCACTCGGCGCGCTTCGATGGGCGGTGTGAAGCAAAAAGCGCGGCGAGCCCTTTTGGCCCAGTGGGGCTCGGGGGGAGCTATGTCGCCCCCCGGACGTTCAGTCTGGTTCGGAATCGCCGTCGCTGCTCTGATGGTCCTTTCTTCGCTCGGTCTCCTCGGCGGCGCGGGGCTCGGGTCCAGTGCTTCGCCCGTATCTCCATCGGCGCCGGCTCTGTCGGCCGGGACCGCGAATGTCGCGGCGCCGTTCGGGGCGGCCGCGGCGGGGTCCACCCACGCCGGTCCCGTCCCTCCCGCATCCATGACCGCGTTCCGGCAACGGGTCGCGGCCACGGCCCACGCGCTCTCCGCGGACGGGGTTCCCGCCGACCAGATCCGGCTACCGTACGTCGGCGCAGAGTCCCAGATCTTGAACGGCGTGGTCGTCCCGGGAGTGGAGCTCTCTGCCGAAACGGCCCGCGCGGACTCCGCCTCCCTCGCCGCCCCGTCCGGGCTCGCCTACTACGGCGAGAACGAGTCCAACGGCGTCGTCCAGGCGACCACTCTGAACGCTTCCAGCGTCGCCGGGACCGTGACGGTCAACCAACTGAACGCCCTCTACCTGGACGTCGACACCCCCGACCTCTGGGGAATCCAATTGAACGCGGAGCAGACCAACGTCTCGTTGGACGGCACCGGTGGCTACCAGTTCTGGGTCCAGAACACGGTGGATTACATCGAGCACAACGATACCCTCAACTTCGGGGAGGATACCTGGAACTTCTCGACGCCTTCTTCCTACCTCGCCCCCGGGAACGCGACGATCTTGAGCCACAACCCCAACGGCTCGATCTTCGGGGGGCTCTACATCGGCCTCGGCCCGTACATCTACGCTCCCCGCCCCTTCACCCTGACCCTCTACCTCAACTCGTCCGTCACGCCCGCGGGCGAGCAGGAGGTGTGGTTCAATTACACCCTGCTCACGCCCGGGAACCACCGTACCAGCGCCAACTACGATTGGATCGTCTTCAACTCGACCGGTTCGGACTCCTCGTACCGGGCCCCGCTCGCACCGTTCGAGGCGTCGGGCGGCCAGATCAACCCGGTCGGCCAGACGTACGACTACGAGTTGGACTACGGGATCGGGGCGTTCAACGGCGCCACGATGGACGTGCTCGCCGCGAACGTCTCGGCCCGGCTGGATTACTGCCCGGCCGCGACCCCGTCGTGCGCATCGGACCAGTTCCAGTCGGTGCCGGCGGCCGAGGATTTCGGGAGCGAGACGGGCGAGACCGGCTCCGGACAGACCTTCACCTACTCCGGGACGAACGAGACCGCGACGGCGGGCCCGTTCCTCCTCCGGCCGCTGTGGGGGTACTCGGGCGCGGCCGGGGCAACCGCCGGCTCGACCCCGGTCCGCAATCAAATCGCGGTCAGCGGCGCTCCCGTCGCCTCCTCGACCGTCCCGTACGTCTTCCTGTTCCTCGCGAACTTCGCAACTCCGGACCCGGGCTATGCGTGGGCCCCGGACGCGCCGACGTGGGATCTGGCCCCGGGAACCTACTCCTACCAGGCGATGCTCGCGGACTACGCAGAGCAGACGGGCACCCTCGTCGTCGGGACTGCCCCTGTCGTTTTCTCGGTGACCCTCCCGTACCAACCCGCAAGTGGTGTCTACACCCCCCTCTGGGCGTTCAACAACTCCGCGCTCGCCGGCATCTCCACCTCCGGTGACGGGTCGATCGCCGACCAGTACGAGCTGTTCGACACCCCCACGGTCTCCTGCATCGACTGCGGCAACGCCTCCAACGGCAGCCTGTCGAACTTCTTTGGGGGTTGGAACGACTGGGACTATCCGACCTTTGTCGGGCTCCTCCTCGACGGCACCGACGCCTACGCGACGCTCGACCGGTCGGTCACGTTCTCGGTCGACCCTGACTTCTCCGCAACGGGGTTCTCCATCTACCTCCAGATCGCACTCGTCTCCTCGGAGCACGTCACTCTCGCGCACGACGCGCTCGCGGGCGGGTATCCGTTCTTCAGCGAGGAGGCGACGCTCGCCGGCACGGTCTCCGCGGCGGTCAACCCGTTCCCTACGGGGAACGTCGTGCTTTGGAACTCGAGCGAGGACCTGATCGCGTCCAACACGTTCGTCGGCTCCGACCTCGGAGGGTCGGTCTGCTCCGCCCCCGCGGAGCTGCTCCTCTACGGCGGCACCGGCAACACCGTCTGGAACAACACCTTCGAGGACAACCCCGGGCCCTACGGGGGCGCTGCCCCGTGCTACGCCGGTCTCGCTGAGGCGGAGAGCGGGGACCTCATCTACAACAACAATTTCTCCGTCGACAACCCGACCGTCTACCTGCCCTTCGATGTCTACTACGACGCCTGCCCCACCGGTTACGCGGGCCAATGTGGTCCGATGGGGCTCGCGAACTACGCCGACCGCTGGAACGTCTCCCTCCAGCCCGCGAGCGGGGTTTCCGCGACGGTGAACGGGTACGCCCTCTCGGGGGACGTTCTCGGCGGAAGCTGCGCGCTCCAGGGCGGAAACTACTGGTCGGATTACGGGAACGCCCTCAATCTCTTCCCCACCTTGCCGTTCGTTGACCGCTACAACTACTCCGATGTTCTGATCGCGTATCCCGAAGGGTCGACGGCGATCCAGGACAGCATCCCGCACGGCGGGGACTACCTGCCCCTTACCCGGGCGTCCTGCTCGACGGGGCCGGTCTACGCCGTCCATTTCGTGGAGCACGGGCTGCCGGTGGCCACGACCTGGTCGCTCGGGCTTGACGGACAGTCGTTCACATCCCCCACCGCGTGGATCAACTTCTCCCTGCCGAACGGGACGTACCCGTATGCGCTCGGGAACGTCGCGGGGTACTCGGCGACCCTGACGGGAATCGTCTCGGTCGCGGGGGCGAAGGTACGGGTCGGCGTGACGTTCTCGCCCGTCCGCTACGTGGTGGAATTCGAGGAGCGGGGGCTCGGCAATGGCCCCCGCTGGAACGTGACGATCGACGGGCTCACGCTCTCCACCACCTCCACCAACCAGACCCGGGTCAAACTCGTCAACGGCACCTACTCGTACACGATCCCAAACGTCCCGGACTACTCATCCCCCACCTCGGGGACGCTCACGGTCGCGGGGCACTCGATCACCGTGCGGATCCACTATTCGCTGGTGAAGTACCGGGTGGTGTTCGATGAGACCGGGCTGCCGGCCCACACTCCTTGGAGCGTCACGGTCGGCACGTTGACCGTCGGGTCAACGCACCGGTCGCTCTCGCTCTACCTCCCGAACGGGACCTACACCTACAGCGTCTCGGCCGCCGGATCGGGCTTCGTTGCAGTCGGCGGTTCGTTCGGGGAGACTGGCGGGGCGCTCACGGTGACGGTGACGTTCGTAGCGGGTGGTTCGGTCCACCCAGCCGTCATAGCTGCGGCCCGGCGCGGCGAACTCTCGTAGGCGAGCCGCCCAGGGCGGGTCTGGGACCGGACCCGAGGTACCGCGAACCGCGAGGACGCATGCGGGAACGGGGATCGGCCGACGGTCCACGCCGGAGGAAAGGAACCGAGCGGGAGGGAGTTCGTGGGAGTGCGGGGAGAGGGATTTGAACCCCCGAACCCCTACGGGACCAGACCCTGAATCTGGCGCCTTTGGCCAAGCTTGGCAATCCCCGCGCGCGGGAGCGTACGCCCGGACCATTAAGAGCCTGAGGCTCCGGGGGCCGCCGCCGACTGGAGGATAAATGCCCCCCCGGACTTGCGGGCACCATGGTGGAGCGGTCGGAGGCTCCGTCGCAGACACTCCGCCGCCTGAACGCCCTGGAGCGGCGACTCGCGCCACTCGACCGGGCCATCCTCGAGGTGGAATGGCGGCAAGCGAGCGGTCGGGCGACGCGGGGCGCTGCGTCGTTGCAGCGCCGACGCCTCGCCCTGCTGGCGGAGCCGGGCCTCGCACTGCGACTTGGGTCCGCGCAGCGCGAGCTCGCCCGGCCCTCTCAGCGACGGCGCGCGGAGCTGTTGCTCCGCACGACGCTGGAGGTCCAGATCGAACAGGGGCCGGAGATCGTGCGCCTCCGCGACCCGCTCGTACGCCGGATCTCCGCGTTCCACCCGAGATGGAAGGGTCGCCGTAGCAGCCGTGGCGCGCTCCGAGAGATTCAGCGATCGAACTCCAACCGCACCCATCGGGAGGCCGCCTGGCGGGGCGAAGAGCGCCTCTTCCGACCGATGGAGTCCGCGCTGGCCGGACTCATCGCGCTCCGGAACTCCCGAGCCCGGGAGTTCGGGTTCCGGTCGTTTCCCGAGTACCGGCTCGCCGCGGAGGGCTTGTCGGTCGCCCGGTTGCGGGAGCTCATGGAAGCCGCGACCCGCTGGGTTCCGGACGAGATGGGCCTTGCGCGGGAGGAGTTCGAGGACGCCACGGGCGAGCGCGGTTGGTACCCGTGGGATGCCCTCTACGCCCAGCAGCTCCGGGCGCCGATGCCCGAGTCCTCGTTCCCGGGCAATCGCATGCTTCCGGCCGTCCTCCACGGGGTCCGGGCGTGGGGGATTTCCCCCTCCCTGCTCCGGTTTCGCGTCGACTACCACGACCTTCCTGCCGGCGGGATCTCGCTCGCTCCGGACCCACCGCGGGACGTGCGGGTCGTCGTCCATCCCGAAGGAGGGTGGGAGCGGTACGGGATTCTGTTTCACGAAGTCGGACACGCGGTCGCATCCGGGGCGGTACGCCAGCCCTCCCACCTCCTCCGTTGGCACGAACACGTACCGGGGTTTGCCGCGTTGAGCGAAGGGGAGGGAGGGTTCTTTGAGGAGATCGCAGCGTCCGAGGCGTGGCTTCGAACGCGACCCGGGCTCTCCCGGAAGCAGGTCGATGCCGCTGTCGCCTCCGTCCGTCGCAGCACTCTGTACAATACCGCTTGGAACGTCGTCTGGATCTCCCGGGAGCTCGCGCTCTACGAGGACGGGCCTCACGGGCCGGAGGGGGTGGCGAAGCGATTGGATCGCCGCCTCTTCGGATACGGGTCCTACGAGCCGCTGTCCTTCGCCGACGGCTTCTCGGTTGAACTCCCGCTGTACTCGCCGAGTTACTTCCTCGCGACCCTCTTCGGGTCCGCCCTCCGACGAGCGGTGCCCGCGGAGGTTGGCGGCCCACTCTGGCCGAACCGAAAGGTTGGTCCGTGGCTCCTCCGGCACTGGATGCGGGAGGGGACGTCGTTCGATTGGACGACGCGACTCCGGGAGCTCACCGGTGCGCGGATAGACGCCCGGGCCTTCCTCGGTGAGACCCGCCCCGGGGCGAAGTAGGCCGTCGGCGGGCTAGGCGATCGCGGGGACGGTCGCCGGGTGGTCTCGGTTCTTCTCGGTCGTGAGGATGTCGAGCGCCTCGGAGACCTTGGCTTTCTCGTGCACGATCGCCCGGAGCGCCTTCAGCATCGCCACGGGGTGGTCGGATTGCCAGATGTTGCGCCCCATGTCGATGCCGTGCGCGCCGTCGTCGATCGCCCGACGCGCAAGTTCGAGCGCGGCCCGGTCGCTGTCGAGCTTCGGCCCCCCGGCGACGACGAGGGGCACGGGGCAGCCCTCCACGACCTTCGAGAAATTCTCGCAGTAGTACGTCTTGACGAGGTGGGCCCCGAGCTCCGCCGAGACGCGGCAAGCGAGCGCGAGGTAGCGGGCGTCCCGCTTCTCGAGCTCCTTGCCGACCGCGGTGATGGCCATCACGGGCATGCCGGCGGCCTCCCCCTCGTTGACGAGGCCCCCGAGATGCACGAGCGACTCGTGCTCGTGGGGACTTCCGACGAAGACGCTCATTGCGATCGCGCTCGCGTTGAGTCGGAGCGCCTCGCTCATCGAGGTCGTGATCGCCTCGTGCGAGAGATCTTCGTGAAGGACCGTCACCCCGCCCGACACGCGAAGCACGATCGGGGTCGTCGCTGCCGGGGGTACCGATCGACGGAGGATGCCGCGGGTGAGGGCGAGGGCGTCGGCGTACGCCAGCAAGGGAGCGATGGTGGCCCGGGCGTCCTCGAGTCGGTGGGTCGGTCCCATGAAGTAGCCGTGATCGACGGCCAGCATGACCGTGTTCCCGCTCGCCGGGGAGAACATCCGTCCGATCCGGTTCGCGAGTCCCCAGTCCATCGTCGACCTCGACCCGGACGATGGGAGGGGCGCTTCTTAGCGGTTGCCCCGGCGCACGATGCGCAGTCTCGGTTGCCTACGCCGCGGGAGCGAGTGGGACCTCGATACCGCGCGCGGCGACCGGTACCCGACGGTCCTCCTTCACGCGGTTGAGCACGACCTGGGTGTTGGAGCGCTCCACGTACGGATCCTGGAGCATGTGCTTCACAAATCGGTCGAGGTCCCGCCGGTCCCGGAAGCGGCCGATGAGGACGGCATCGTTGTCGCCCGTCACGTCGTAGATGGCGTAGGCGTGCGGGTCGCGCGCGAGTCGCTCCTCGACTTCGCGAAGTTTCCCTTTCGAGATCCAGATCCCGATGACTGCCCAGAGATCCCAACCGAGCTGCTCGTCATCGAGCAAGGGGATGTAGCCGCGGATCACACCCTGCTCCTCCAGGCGACCGACGCGGGCGCTCACCGTGGTCGGAGAGATCTTGAGACGGTGGGCCAGCTCCCGATGGCTTCGGCGAGCATCGATGTTCAATTCGACCAGAAGGTCCCGATCGAGATCGTCGAGGGTGGACTTTCGCCCCATGATATCCAATTAAACAGGTCAAAGATAATGCCTTTGTAGTAAAAGCTGGTCAATCATCCAATTTCGGTGCCCAGAGGTTGATGTAGCCGGTCCGATACCTTTCCGCAGAGGCTCCATGTCTCCTACGAAGAAAACAGCGAGTGCGAGCGACGGGACCGCGATCCTCGCCCGACTGAAGGCCGACAAGGTCCGATGGGTGCAGCTGTTTTACACGGACGTGTTCGGCGGGTACAATCAGGTCGACGTCCCACTGGCTACCCTGGACGCCGACTCGTTCACCTCAGGGGTCCCCAAGCTCGACGGGTCGTCCGTCCGCGGGTTCCGGGAGATCTACGAGTCGGACATGTTGCTGGTCCCCGACCCTAGGACGCTCGCCACCATCCCGTGGAACCCGGAAGCCGGCGGGACGGTCCGGTTCATCTGCGATGTCCGGATCGGGGGGTCCTACGAGCCGTACGACCACGACCCGCGAGGCGTGGCCCGAAAGACCGAGAAGGTTCTGGCCGACGCCGGCTACGACCAGTCGTACTGGGGACCCGAGATCGAATACTTCATCTTCGACTCGATCGAGCTCATCCCGTCCGCGCAGGGCGTCCGGGACCCCTGGGCCGGC
>Ga0074044_10003047_pt1 | contig 14420 bp, 8 predicted proteins | sample BogForMeECP23OM1_FD_94443 | JGI IMG/M metagenome (GOLD analysis project Ga0074044, IMG submission 94443) | Bog forest soil microbial communities from Calvert Island, British Columbia, Canada - Bog Forest MetaG ECP23OM1 | ecosystem: Environmental > Terrestrial > Soil > Wetlands ... | reverse complement strand
GGGAATCCCGCACCCCCCGCGGGATTCCCACTTTCCCACAGCCGCAACAACAAACTTTCGGTTACATTTCCAATGTCTCGACAACCCCAGCCAGGGTTACATTCTTAAATGGCTCGACAGGTTGCTAGCTTCCGATATGCAGCGGCTAGTTCATTGGAAGGCATGGCTCGTCGATCCGCAAGGGCTTAGGGGCTCTTTTGTTGTTCGGGACGCTGCTAGTGAACGTGCGGGCGGTTGAAATCGTTGTTGACGTAATGGGCCTCCCGGCTGATCATGCGCCATGTCGCCAACACTCAAGAAAGTGCTCCAAGCAGTGTTCTGGTTCGTCCTCGGTCATCTGAGCTGCGCGGTCATGCATCATCTCCATCACTTCACGTGGAAATGACCGAGAGGCGTGTGCCGGATTGGCACGGGCGGGATGGCTGGGGGATTTGGCCCGTCCGGTCATAGTCTGGAAACAGCGCTTCGAGTAGCGCATGTGTTCAGGCCGGCGAGAGCGACCAGGTCAGTTGTCCGGTTGACGCGTTCCTTGCGGTCAAGATGCTGCAGGCGCGTCGAGGGCCAGATCTTCGCCCGCCAGATGCAGGTAGTCCTGAAGCACGGAAACGACCAGCGCGTGGTCCTCGCGTTGAGGCAAGCCGGAAACGGTGATTGTGCCGACGCATCCCGTTCCTTCCAAGAGAATCGGGAAACAGCCGCCGTGCGTCGCATAGTCCTTTAGATCAAGGCCCAACTTCTCCTGCAGCGTGGATTGCGCGCGCTCCTCCTTCAACCCGATGGCGTAGGAACTGTGGTGAAAACGCAGAACGACGTTGCGCTTGCGGCGAATCCAATCCCAATTGTCCGGCGTGGTTCCCCGCATGGCGTACGAAAAAAGGGTATGGCCATTGAGCTGAATATCGATGGCCAGTGCAACACGGCGTTTTTCAGCCGCCGCTTTGAGGGCGGTTCCCACAGCCCAGGCGACTTCTGAATCAAAATGTTTGAATTGCAGCCGCTTTTCCTGCAGCGCAATTTTTTCGAGATCTTGATCAATGGTCATGAACTTTTCCTTTTCAAAACGAGCGAAGCAAGGCTGCAAGAAACTTCTTTGCGACTACGTCACAAGCGGGGCATGAGCGATGCCAGCGAGGCCAAACACCCGCTGATAGCGCTGCACCTCCTCGCGGGGGCCGAGCGCTTTCTCAAAGTTGTCGGAAAGTTTCACGGCCGGCCTGCCATTGGCATCATTGAGCTTGCACACCAGACTGACCGGATCGAAGTCACCAGTGCTCTGAGAATTGCAGTTGCGAAAATCATTGGTAAGCAAGGTGCCCCATCCCGCGCTGAAGCGGATGCGGCGTTCGGGAATCCACTTTCGTCCATCGAGAAAATCGCTCGCTTGCCGAAAATCCGCGGGAGAAGCGCCATTGCGAATCGTGCCGGAGAAGTAGGCATGCAAACCCAAAATCGTGTCCACATCCAGGGAGTCCGAAGCAATGAAAAGCTTTTGCCGCGGATCGCGCCCTCTCTGTTCGAGCCACACAAGATATTCGTCGCCTGCAAGGAAAGGATCTTTGCTGTCCGCGCGCTGCCCCGTCCAGTCCGCCACCCAATCCGGAGCGTGGCCGAGAAACTGCGTCGTGCCAAAGGTATCTGGAAGCAGAATGCGCAACTCGCCGTGATAGGTCTGCTGCCAGAGCTCCAGCAAGCGGTATTGCGCGGTCTTCAGTTCTTCGTCATCCCTGGCCATTGCTGCCAAGGCCATGGGCAATTCATGCGCATTCGTACCGATGGCTTCCAAGTCGTGTTTATAGGCCAGATAGGTATTCGAGGTCCCGATAAAGCTGCTGCCGAGCACGTCGCTTATGGCTTTGATCACGTACTCCTGCCATAAGAAGCTGTGGCGGCGCCGCGTGCCAAAGTCGCTCACCTTCAATCCTGGGACGCCGCGCAAACGTTCCATTTTTTCCCAGAGTTTCGTTTTGGCCCGGGCATAGAGAATATCGAGTTCGAGTTCGCTCAGACGCTTAAGGCTGGCGCGCGTCTTCAACTCGCTGATTGCGGAAAGCGCATAAATCTCCCACATGGTCGTCTCTGTCCAGAGGCCGTGAAAGGAGAGGGAGAACTGCCCGTCTTGAACAGACAGCTGGTAATCCGAGAGCCGGAAGTCGCGATCGAGCCACTCCAGAAAAGCGGGTTGAAAGATACCGCGGCGTCCATAAAAGGTATTGCCAGCGAGCCAGATCAATTCGGACTTTTGAAAGCGCAGCTTCCTGGTCTGCTCCAACTGTTCCCGAAGCTGCTCGGCATCGATCAGATCGCCCAGGCGCACGTTGACGGAGCGATTGATGAGCGAAAAAGAGGCGGTTGTCTTAGGAAAGCGCTTCCAGATGAACTGCAGCATCAGCAGTTTGTAAAAGTCTGTGTCGAGCAGAGATCGCGTGATGGGGTCCAGTTCCCAGTTATGGTCGTGTGCGCGCCGGGCGAAGTTGATAATCACAATGGAACCACTTTACCTCACTCGGGGCGCTCGGCGGCAAGTGCCTGCGAGCTCCGCCACGCCGGGCCTATTCGAGGACGTGGATATTCTTTTTGGCGCAGATGTCCTTGAGGATCTGGGGCCACACGCTGACGGTAACTTCGCCGAGATGCGCTTTCCTCAGCAGGAGCATGAGCGTGCGGGACTGGCCGATGCCGCCGCCGATGCTCAGCGGAATTTCATTCTTCAGAATGGCCTGGTGATAGGGGAACTTCAGGAAGTCCAACTGATGGGACAGCTCCAGTTGCTTCTTCAAGCTTTCTGCATTCACGCGAATGCCCATGGAGCTGAGTTCGTGGCGGCGCCGCGTAACGTGGTTCCAGACCAGGATGTCCCCGTTCAAGCCATGCAGGGTCCGGCCATCGGGGCCTTTGGTTTCAGTGACCCAGTCGTCGTAATCGGCGGCGCGCATTTCGTGCGGATAGCCATCCTCGAGGGGATAGCCGATGCCAACGATGAAGAGCGCGGGGTGTTGCTGGAGAATAGCGGTTTCACGCTGCTTCCTGGGGAGATTGGGAAACATTCGGAGAAGTTCTTCGGCATGAAGGAAGGTGAGCTTCTCCGGCAGGTTGGGGTACTTTCCGTTTTTGAGCTCGGGAAAGAGCTCCTGGACGTAGAGTTCGGCTTCGACGAGCACTTTCCAGATTTTGCCGACGATCTCCTTCAGGAAATCGAGGTTGCGCTGCTCGGAGGTGATGGCGCGCTCCCAATCCCACTGGTCCACGTAGACGCTATGGTCGTGGTCGAGGAAATAGTCCTTGCGGACGGCGCGCATGTCCGTGCAAAGGCCTTCGCCCGGACGCATGCCGAATTCCTTGAGGGCCACTCTCTTCCACTTGGTGGCGGCCTGAACGATCTGGGCATCCACGGGGTGCTTGTCGTAATCGTTGCGGATATGGAACTGGATGGGGGTGCGGGAGCCATCGCGGTCCAGCATATCGTTGACACCGCTTTCGATGTCCACGATCAGGGGCACTGTCACCATGAGAAGATTCAATTCCTTACAGAGGTTGTCCTCGATGAAGCGTTTGACGGCGAAAATCGCCTTCTGGGTTTCCCTGCGGGTAAGCGCACTGGAATAGTCCAGGGGAAGAATCTTCTCCAAATCCTCATAGTTGCCAATACCGGGTCCCGCCAAATCCGCTGCTTTGCTGGACATAGGTCACACCTCCTCCAAGGGGACAGTCGCGCCAAGTGGGGAAAGGGGCCAGTACGGGACACACCGAGGCGTGTGATATATGTCACAGCTTTTAGTGCCCATAAGCAAGTTTAATAGTAGTGCTCTCCGGCCAGCCTCGATTGCCGGCCCCTGAACCGCTTATCTCATGACATCTGAGCACCAAAATTCAATTAGGAGGACACACTCATGGGCATTAGTACCCTATCCGCTGCGACTACCAAAGGAACCGCGGACTATGTAAATCAAGTTTTGACCAGCGTACGAGCCAAGAATCCCGCCGAACCCGAATTTCATCAGGCAGTGCAGGAAGTACTCGAATCCTTAGGTCCCGCCCTCTCGAAACACCCTGAATACCAAAAAGCGCGCATCCTTGAGCGCGTGGTCGAGCCGGAACGCGTCATTATGTTTCGCGTCCCCTGGGTCGACGATCAGGGCAACGTCCAGGTCAATCGCGGATTCCGCATTGAGATGAGCAGCGCCATCGGCCCGTATAAGGGCGGACTCCGCTTCCATCCTTCGGTGAACCTGGGCATCTTGAAATTCCTGGCCTTCGAGCAGGTGTTGAAGAATTCCCTGACGACGTTGCCAATGGGCGGCGGCAAGGGAGGCTCAGACTTTGATCCCAAGGGCAAGAGCGACAACGAGGTGATGAGGTTCTGCCAAAGCTTCATGACCGAGCTGTGCCGCCATATCGGCCCGGACACGGACGTGCCGGCGGGCGATATCGGAGTCGGCGGGCGCGAAATCGGCTTCCTCTTTGGGCAGTACAAGCGGCTGAAGAACGAGTTCACCGGTGTGCTGACGGGCAAGGGGCTGAACTGGGGCGGTTCGCTGATTCGCCCGGAAGCGACGGGCTACGGCTGCGTGTACTTTGCGTCTGAAATGCTGAAGACGCGGAAGGAAACGCTGGACGGCAAGCTCTGCCTGGTCTCCGGAAGCGGCAACGTGTCGCAATACACGATCGAAAAGCTGCTGGACCTCGGAGCCAAGGTCATCGCCATGTCCGATTCCAATGGCGTGATTCATGATCCCGAGGGCATCAACCGGGAAAAGCTGGCGTGGGTTCTGGAACTGAAGAATGTGCGCCGCGGCCGCATCAAGGAATATGCGGACCATTTCAAGACCGCCAAGTATATCCCCGCAGATCCGTCGAAGGACTTCAACCCGCTCTGGGCCATCAAGGCGGACTGCGCCTTCCCGAGCGCCACGCAGAATGAAATCAATGCCAAGGATGCGGCGACGCTGGTGATGAACGGGTGCAAGCTTGTGGCGGAAGGCGCCAACATGCCGAGCACGCTGGACGCCACCAAGCTGTTCCTGGAAGCGAAGATCCTCTACGGGCCGGCCAAGGCCGCTAACGCCGGTGGCGTGGCGACTTCGGGCCTGGAGATGAGCCAGAACAGCATGCGGCTCTCCTGGACGCGCGAGGAAGTGGACCAGCGGCTGCACAACATCATGAAGGCCATCCACAAGAACTCGTTTGAGACGGCCGAAAAGTACGGCATGCCGGGCAACCTGGTTTTCGGCGCGAATATCGCCGGATTCCTGAAGGTAGCCGATTCGATGCTGGACCAAGGGCTGGTTTAAGACCCGTTCAGCGGTTACTATGCGGCGGGGTGGACTTTTCACCCCGCCGTTTTACTATTCAGACAGACACATTCATGAACCGAGACCAGATCCTCAGGCCATTGCCGGACGCGGAACTGCTCCTGGAGGGCTTCGATAACTTGATGCCCTTCCGGGTGCAGGAAATTCTGCTGGTGTCGAGCTTGTACGATTCGTTCATCCTGCGGGAAGACGGGCGGCTGAACGAGTTGCTGATCGGCGAGTCGCTGGACTTGCACCTGCAGCAGATTCCGCGGCTCACGCACGTCTCCAGTTGTTCGGAAGCGCTGGCGTTGGCGCGTTCCGATCCGCGGCGCTTTAACCTCATCGTGACAAACCTGGCGGTGGGAGAGATGAATGCCGCGCAACTGGCGCATGAAATCAAGGCGGCGGGATTGAATGTGCCGGTGGTGGTGCTGGCATACGATTACCGCGAAATCAAGAATTTTATTGCGCGGAATCCGGTGACGGACATCGAGCGGATTTTTTTGTGGCAGGGCAGCGCGCGCGTGCTGATTGCCATCGTGAAGTGCGTCGAGGACCGGCGGAATGTGGAGCACGACACCTCTACGATGGGCGTGCCGGTGGTGCTGCTGGTGGAAGACAACATCCGCTACTACTCGGCGTTTTTGCCGGTGATTTATACCGAGCTGATCACGCAGACGCGGCGCGTCATTCAGGAAGGCCTGAACCTGGCGCACAAGCTGGTGCGCATGCGGGCACGGCCAAAGATTCTGCTTTCCTCGAATTTCGAAGAGGCCTACGAACTGGCGCTGCGCTACCAGGATCACCTTCTCGGGATTGTGTCCGACATCGAGTTTCCGCACGGCGGCGTGCTGAGCGCGGACTCTGGCTTCGAGCTGGCGCGGCGGGTGCGCGCCGTGGTGCCCGATCTGGCAGTAGTGCTGCAATCGAGCCGAACGAAATTCCGGGCGCGGGCTCGTGCGGAAGGGTTTTCTTTCTTGCGCAAGCGCTCGCCGACCTTTTTGCGGGATTTGCGGCGGCTGCTGATCCAGCAATTTGCGTTCGGCGATTTCGTGTTCCGCACATCGGATCGCAGCGAAGTGGCGCGCGCCACGGACCTGAATTCGCTGGAAGCGCTGCTGCACACGGTGCCGGTGGACAGCATCGCGTATCACGGGCAGCGGAATCACTTCTCGCACTGGCTGATGGCGCGGACGGAATTTGCGCTGTCGCAAAAACTCAGGCCGCGCAAGGTTTCCGACTTCGCGACGGTGGAGGGATTGCGGCAGAACTTGATCGCTTCGATCGGGGAGTACCGGAGAGAGCAGAGCGAAATCCTGATTGGAGACTTCAAGCCCGCCGCCTTCAAGGCCGGCGGGTCGTATTTCCTGCGCATGGGGGCGGGTTCGCTGGGCGGCAAGGCGCGCGGTCTGGCGTTCGTCCGGCACATGCTGCACAAGCGGAGAGTCGCGCGGCGATTTCCGGAAGTGCGCGTGGGAGTGCCACCGGCCGCGGTGCTGGCGACGGATGCGTTTGACCGATTTCTTGCGGAGAACAATCTGCTCGATTTCGCAGTCCATGCGGCCGACGACGCAGAGATTCAGCAGAGATTCCTGGACGCGCCACTTCCCGCGGCGGTCACGGAGGATTTACGGGCCTTTCTTGCGGAAGCACGCTACCCCCTGGCGGTACGCTCCTCGAGTTTGCTGGAAGATTCGCAGTACCAGCCGTTCACGGGAGTGTACGAGACGTTCATGCTGGGCAACCAGCAGGCCGACGATTCCCTGCGGCTGCAGCATCTGACGGAGGCGGTGAAGCTGGTTTACGCGTCCACGTTCAGCCGCCATGCGAAGTCTTACGTGCGGGCCACGCCGTTCCGCCTGGAAGAAGAAAAGATGGCGGTGATCCTGCAGCAGGTGGTGGGGGCGTTTCACGGCCCGCGGTTTTATCCGGATTTTTCCGGCGTGGCACGTTCGCGGAATTATTATCCGGTTCCGCCGATGCATTTTGAGGATGGCATCGCCGCGGTGGCGCTAGGCCTGGGGCGCGCGGTGGTGGACGGCGGGAAGTGCCTCTCGTTCTGCCCGCGGTATCCGGCGAATCTGGTGCAGTTCTCGACGGTAGAGGACATTCTTTCCGAGTCGCAAGAGGATTTCTGGGCGCTTTCGCTGGATCACGTGGAGCAGGAGACGGCGCCGCCGGGACTTCGCGAGGTACGTTACACGCTGGACGTGGCGGAGGCGGACGGCACGCTGCACGCCGTGGGCTCGACCTATTCGCAGGATAATGACCGGATCAACGATGGATTGAACCGGCTGGGGATGCGCGTGGTGACCTTCGCGCCCGTTCTCAAGTACGGGCTCTTTCCCTTGGCGCCACTTTTGGTGCAGTTGCTCAAAGATGGCGAGGACGCGTTTGGGCAGCCGGTGGAAATTGAATTTGCGGTGCGCTTGCCGCGGCAAACCGGCGAGCTTGCGGAGTTTGGATTCTTGCAGATCCGCCCGCTGGTGCTTTCGCAAGAGAGCGAAGAACTGCACATGGAGAATGTGGATCCTTCGCGGGTGGTGGCGCACAGCACGAAGGTGCTGGGCAACGGGCGCATCGAGAATTTGCGGGATATCGTGGTGGTGGATTCGCAGCGGTTCGAACGGGGACAGAGCCACGAGGTGGCGCGGCTCGTGTCGTACTTCAATGCGAAGCTGAACGTGGAGAACCGGCCGTACCTGCTGGTGGGCGTGGGGCGGTGGGGCTCGAACGAACCGTGGTTGGGGATTCCAGTGGAATGGGACGAGATTTCGGGGGCGCGAGTGATCGTCGAGGCGGGATTCCGGGATTTCCGTGTGACGCCATCGCAGGGCAGCCACTTTTTCCAGAATTTGACGGCGTTCCAGGTGGGCTATTTCACGGTGAACCCCGACCTGGGAGAGGGGTCGGTGGATTGGGCTTGGCTGGCGGCCCAACCGGCCATGGAAGAGCGCGGTTGCGTGAGGCATCTGCGGTTCCCGGAACCCCTGCTGGTCTTGATGAATGGGCGAACAAGCCAAGGGATGATTTTCAAGCCGGAGTGAGTTGGCGCGCACGCCGGTACCGGGGAGATGGCGCAGGGAGTCTGGGTGGAATTCCCCTGAGGGTCGCTGAAGCGCTTAGATGATTGGTGGCGCGCACAAGGTAAGTCTTTTTCTTTCAAGGATCGCGAGTAAAGGGAAAGCGAAAGGCCCATTTGGACCCGGTAATGCTCTTTCTCTTTACGGGGTTCCCGGGTTTATTCGCGATTGAAGGGCCGGGAGAGGGAGGCGGGCATGGGTTTTTCCAACCTAATTCTTGCAGCGATTATTGTGCTGGTGGTCGGAGCGGTCGTCTTCGGATTGATCGTGACACTGCGCACGTACGCGAAGTATCGCGGGGAGCGCGTGATCACCTGCCCGGAAACACATAAGGCGGCCGCGGTGCACGTGAATGCGAACAAAGCGGCGCGCCAGGCCGTGTTCGGCAAGTCGTACGTCCGGCTGGACCAATGCTCGCGCTGGCCGGAGCGCCAGAATTGCGGGCAGGAGTGCCTCTCCCAAGTGAACGCGGACCCTGCGGCGTGCCTGGTCTGGAACATCGTGGACCAGTGGTACAAGGGCAAGTCCTGCGCGTACTGCCAGAAGCCCTTCACCGAAATTCATTGGCATGACCGACCCCCTGCGTTGATGGCTCCGGATCACACCTGCGTGCAGTGGAATGAAGTAGCACCGGAAAAATTGCCGGAGATTTTCGAGACGTACCTACCGGTGTGCTGGAACTGCTACATTGCGGAAACATTCCGCCGGCAGCACCCGGAAAGGGTTGTGGAACGGGATTGGAAGCGGGGGGCCGGCGGCGAATACAGTCCAAAGGAAGATTCGGCGCCCCCGGCAAAAGATATAAGGCGAGCGAGCTAATTGGAAGTGGCTAGCGGAAGGCTTGCAATCCGGGCGTGCGGGCCCGGCGAATCGTTTCCAGTTAGCAGCTTATCCATCCAGTCGAAGAGAGTCAGCCGTGCGCCAACTTCCCACATCCGGACTTCTGGCCCGGAATAGTTTCCGAGTGCGCCGTCACTCGAGTGCAATCCCCTGAAACTGAGAACCCTCACCTATCTCAGCCCATTTGCCAGATACAACTCAGACAGAATCCGGTAATCGGAGTAGACGTAAGAGTTGCCGTCGGGCGTGATCAGAACTGGCCAGATGACATTCCATAGTCCAGCGGCGTCGCTTGGGGCTAGCTTGTACATGAGTTGCCGACGACCGGTGAGGACTTCGACGCGATAGATATTGGCAGGAATCCCATCGCCCACAACAAACAGAAACTTGCCATCAGCACTCCAGCGGATTGTGTCTTCTTCCGGTTCGATCCCGGAGAGTGGTCTGGGCTGGCCCCCGCTCATGGGGTAAAGCCAGAACCTGCGTTCGGAATCAACCGCGACCAGCATTTTACCGTCGGGCGACAGCAAATGTCCGACCGAACCTTCTGGGGTGATTGGCACGGGCTTGCCACCGGCAACACTCTGGACCCAATTCCGACGGGCACGTCCAGTTTCATTGCCCTCAAACAAGAACTTCTTTCCATCTGGCAGCAGCGTCGCAAAATAATGGGAGATGGAATCGCGGGTCAAGGTGACGGGCTCTCCGACTCCGGTAGGCAGTAGAAACAATTGCGGCGGTCCTGCAGACGGTACGCTCCTCGTTATGACCCACTTGCCGTCAGGTGAGAATTGCAAGGGAAAGCCGTCGCCCAACCGGACAGCCGGTGAGCCGTCTGTCTTGTGGACATACACGGCATAACCGGTAGCTGTCGCTTCTCCTTGCACGGACAGCAAGACCGTGCTGCCGTCGTGGCTGAGATCGGCCGCAAAGGAATCATCGAGCCAGCCGAACTCGCGCTCCTTACTCTCTGAGTCGATCCGGCCGAACACCTCGCCGCGGCGAGTGTCGCGCGTCAGAACCAGACGTCCATCCCGAGACACGTCGCGCAGGGTCAGGTTGCCGGACTCCCGTCGAACAAAGTATTGCTGTCCCCTGATCGTTACCTTGAATAATGCTAGTGGACTGAATGAACCTACTTCACTGCCGGAAAACCAGATTGCATCACCCTTTGGGTCCCAAGCCAGTCCCTCAATACTCGTGAACTGCGGCGACAGAATTTTTTTGTTGCCCGCCAGATCCAGGATTTCCAGAAAGCCGTCATCCGCGCCGCCCAAAGGATGTTCCAGAAACGCTATCAGGTTCCCTCTTGGAGAAATGCGTGGATGGCTCAGCCACGCTCCCCCCGTTGTCTCATACAAGACTTTGCCTACCGGAAACTCAAGATCACAACGGCCATTACCGACGTAGTGTGTAACCACAAGCTTCGACCCGTCAGGGGACCAGTCGGCATCCTGAACATCGTCGAGCAGTTTGCGGGGTGCGCCGCCCGTGAGAGACATAAGGGACAGTGTGCCTTGGCTGGCAGCGACGCCGAATCGTTGATTCAGCAGAACAGCCATTTCTCCTGCAGGAGAGATGGCGAGAATGTCGCCTTCTACGCTGAGCGGCCTGGACTCGAAACTGCCGGCCTTCGTCCAGAAAAGTTGGACTGGTTTTCCGTCCCAGGCCGCACCATAGACGACAGTCAGTCCGTCAGGAGCAAAGCGGGCGGACCGGATCATGCCACGACCGAAGCTGAGTCGCTGAAACTCCGGCTCATGAGGATTGGCTTCGTGTTGGTGAATCCACAACCACGCGGCCAAGAGAATAGCCACACTCAGGATGATCCCGAGGGCGGACCAGGCATGACGCGTGCGCGCGGATTTAGCTCCAGGCTCGCTCACTGCGGCGGGGCTTTCGAGTTTCGATGATTCTGCCGCCTCAAGCGGCGCGATGAAACGGTAACCCAGCCGGGGCAGTGTTTCGATAAAGCGGGGCTGCTCAGCTGAGTCCTCGAGCACTTCGCGCAATCGATTCACAGCTTTGTTCAGGCTATGTTCGAAATCCACGAATGTGTCTGATGGCCAGAGCCTCCTGGTCAGCTCATCCCGGGTGACCAGTTGGCCGGGGCGTTCTAGCAACGCAGCAAGAATCTGAAAGGGTTTTTCCTGCAGGGTTAATTTCCGGCTATTATTCCGCAATTCCCGGGTGCGCAGATCAAGCTCGAACTTTCCAAAGCGCACGGTCCGCTCGGATTCGACGGGAATCGCCATGGGCCATCCAGCACGAGGAATGTGACGAGTCTAGCACCAGCCTGTCGACCTAACTTGGTAAAAACTCGCTAAGTGCCATGTTGATGAAAACAAGACGCTTGGGCCATGTCCCCAACATGTCACCTTAGGACATCTCCGTGCCATTGACGCCGCAATCGAGCAGGCTCAGAGTTGCGACTCGACCCGAACTCAACAGTCCCCTTCGAGTCACACGCTGAAGCCCGCGCTACTAGAAAGCTTCAGAGGAGAAGTGCGCATGAAAAACAGAAGATGCACTCGCTTTATCGCGATGACGTTATTCGCTGTGGCGCTGCCGGCCGGCGTCGCAGCGCAAGATGCCGCGCAGAACGCCACTGCGAAGCACCATCACTACAAACTCATCGACTTGGGTACGCTCGGTGGCCCACAAAGCGTTATCTACGAGACCGCGAACAGAGCCTTGAACAAAGGCGGAACAGTAGTGGACAATTCGGATACGTCCAATTTCGATCCCAACAACCCACAAAACCCCTCGTTCCTTTATCCCGACGGCTACCTTGATCCCTATATTCAGCACGCTGTCCAGTGGAGTGACGGCAAGAGGACCGACTTGGGTGCTCTTCCCGGAGGAACCAGCAGTTACATGCAATGGATCAACGATCGCGGGATGGTCGTCGGAGGTTCTACAAACGGAGTGATCGATCCGCTTACGGGCTATCCTGAGACCATGGCCACCCTATGGAATGACGGCAAGGTATATAACCTCGGGACATTCGGCGGAAACGAGAGCGGGGCCTATTCTCTCAGTAATCTGGGCCAAGTGGTTGGCTGGGCGTCAAATACCATTCCCGATGCCTTCGCCTGGGTCGTGTTTGCCCAGGGAGCCACACAAGCACATGCCGCCTTGTGGAAGAACGGTGTGATAGAAGATTTGGGGACGTTGGGAGGTCCCGACAGTTCTGCTGTTTTCATTAACGAACGCGGTCAGATAGCGGGAGAGTCTCTCACAAGTTTTATTCCAAACTCGTGGACCGGATATCCAACTCAAGACCCCTTTCTCTGGGAGAACGGCCAGATGACTGATTTAGGGACCCTGGGAGGCACCAATGGCTCCCCGTATGCGCTCAACAATCGGGGTCAAGTCGTAGGCATATCGAACTTGGCAGGAGACCAGAATTGGCATGCATTCCTATGGGAACGGGGAGTCTTAAAGGACTTGGGCACGCTTGGAGGGCCAGACATATTTTCGTACGCAACCGCGATCAACGAGGCCGGTGAGGTTGCGGGCGTCTCTGCCGTGCCGGGTGCTCCCGTCTGGCACCCGTTCCTATGGAAAAATGGCACGATGTACGATCTTGGCACTGCCGGAACGCCTTGCGGTTATGCGATCGGCATCAATTCGCCGGGTCAGGTCGTCGGCGCATCATATGACTGTATCTTTGGGGGCTACAGCGCGTTCCTGTGGGAACACGGCTCAATCGTCGATCTCAACACCTTGATCCCGCCAGGCTCCGACCTGCACTTGGGACAGGCAATCAATATCAATGATCGCGGCGAAATTGTTGGCACCGCCTTGCTTCCTGGTGGGGACCCCCAATTTTACTCCAAGGGCTACCTTCATGCCTTCCTCCTCATTCCCTGCGACGAAAATCACGGAGACGTAGAGGGGTGCAATTACAGCCTGGTGGACGTAGCTGCGGCGCCAACCAATTTGCCCCCTGGGAAAGATCTTCGAGGAGCGCAGCATATGCCTCATTGGCGACGAATCAATAGCCACTAAGTAAGTGCCGATGGGCCTGAAAGGATTCGGCAGATCGTCCGCGAAGCGTGCATTTGTTCCTCAAAAGCGCAAGCGGATTTCGGAGCGGATTGTCGCCCATCCGGAAACTATCCAGAAACGGCGTTCGGGGAAGTCCAGAAAGCGTCGGCTCCCTGCTAACTGGGACGCAGAACGCGCTGACCGGGGCAGTGGGCCTTTGCCGGCCTCGGGAATCAGGCTCGGTTAGTGGCAGAACTCGCAGGCGCGGCCGACCGTACCCAAACCAAGCAGCTCGATGTGGGGCGTGAGGTAATTTTCACGCACGGGCTCGTCGTGCATTAGCGCGGTGCTCAGGTATTTCTTGTTATCGTCGCAGAAAACGGTGACGACGGCGGCGTCTGGTGCGATTTTGTTTTGGGCGCACAAAGCGGCGAGGAAGTTGCAACCGGAAGAGATACCCACAGCCAGGCCGAGATTGAAAGCGAGTTTCTGCGCCATGAGGATGGCGTCGCCATCGGGGATGGCGATGACCTCGTCGAGTTCCTGAAGCTTGACGATTTCGGGCACGAATTCGTCGGAAATGCCCTGGATGCGGTGCTTGCCGACCTTACACCCCGTACTTAGCGTGGGCGATTCGGCGGGCTCAACGGGATGAATGCGGATGGAGGAGTCGCGCTCCTTTAGAAATTTCCCGACGCCCATAACCGTGCCGCCGGTGCCCACGCCGGCGACAAATGCTTGCGGCCGCTTGGCGACGGAAACCATTTGCGACCAAATCTCCGGGCCGGTGGTTTCTTCGTGGGCTTCGACATTCGCGGGGTTGGAGAACTGCCGTGGGAGGAAAACGTTTTTGCGGGAGGCGGCCAGCTCTTCGCACATGCGGATGCAGCCGAGGAATCCGCCTTGTGCGGCGGAGACGGAAACCACTTCGGCGCCGTAGCTGCGGATGAGTTGCACGCGCTCCTGGCTCATCCAATCGGGCATGAATATTTTTACGGGATGGCCCAGGATGCGGCCAAGCGCCGCAAAGGAAATGCCGGTATTGCCGCTGGTGGCCTCCGCGATGGTGAAGCCGGGTTCGATCTTTCCTTCTTCATAGGCCTTTTGCAGGATGCGCAGGGCCATGCGGTCCTTGATGCTGCCGGTGAGATTCATGTTTTCGGATTTGGCGTAAAGAATGCGTTCGCGGCCCTTATAGCGGAAGTGGATGCTG
>Ga0074044_10003045_pt1 | contig 14425 bp, 15 predicted proteins | sample BogForMeECP23OM1_FD_94443 | JGI IMG/M metagenome (GOLD analysis project Ga0074044, IMG submission 94443) | Bog forest soil microbial communities from Calvert Island, British Columbia, Canada - Bog Forest MetaG ECP23OM1 | ecosystem: Environmental > Terrestrial > Soil > Wetlands ... | reverse complement strand
AGTTTCCGCCTGGCCACCGCCCGCCGCTTCTCGTGACCTGCCCGGACGTCGCAGATGTGCTGGCATTTCCGATCTTGACCTGCTGTTCTGATGCTTCGACAGCTTCCCATTTAGAATGAAGTGAACGGTCGCCAAGAGAAAATGCGGCCCGTCCGATTTGACTACGAGCGCATCCACGGACTCTAAAGTGCTTGCGGGTAATTCCAAGTCGTCGGCCAGCATGATAATGGGTACCTCCGGCCGCACTTGCTTGATCTCGTTGGCGATGGCCGCTCCCTCCATCAGGCCCAAGCAGTGCTCGATGACAACTGCATCCACCGGCCGCGACATAAAAAGCTGCAGACCACCAGAGCCAGTCGTGGCAGTTGCCAGTTCGTAACCGTGCTCCCTTAACAAACTTAGTTGATCCGGATCCCGATGTATGCAGAGTAGAGTGCTCGTGGCCATGGGGATTAGATATATAAGTTGGCGTCCGACAATGCTGTTCAAAAGTGCTCAGTGGAGTAAGCTGCTTCGATCACCAGTGGTGCAGGAGATGTGCACGAACCATTGCGGATTCCGCGAGCCGCGCGGTTTTGCTCCTCTGGTGGCGCAGCGAATGGGTGAATGCCTCTTTTCTGCCTCTCGGTAAAGATGCGACGGCATGAATCTGCTGGAGCAGCTCTCTATACTGGTCAATTTTGACCAGTCCTCAAGCGCTCTTTCGTTGAATACTGTTGAATACTAACGACAAGCGAATTCCACTCAGACGAACACATACAAACCCAATTCTGCGGAACTCGTCTGCAAAACCAGCTTCTGTCAATACCTGTACTCAAGAAAAGTGAGGAGCAATGTCACTACCAATCGCCGCCCTCCCGGATGGACTGTTGCAAGTCGTCCCCTCACGCTCCGCTCTACGGACGGTTTCGGCGCCTCGCCCAAGATTGCACTCAAAGCTATCGCTGCCGAGTCGAATCGCTGTGATCGGAAATTATCTTCCGCGACAATGTGGAATTGCCACCTTTACCACCGACCTCTGCGCGGCCATATCTGCAGAGTACGGAACCGCTCGATTGTTGGCGCTACCGGTCAACGACACTGAACAAGGATATGACTATCCCCCGCGGGTGCGATGGTCGCTAGCCCAGGACGACGTCAAGTCGTATCAGGACGCGGCTGAATTCCTGAACTTCAACAACATCGACATGGTGTGCCTGCAGCACGAGTATGGAATCTTCGGCGGCCAGGCCGGCAGCCATATTCTGCATCTCTTACGCGCCTTGAAGATGCCTCTCGTGACTACTCTACACACCGTTCTGCGTGAGCCTGACCCTAACCAGTCGGCGGTCATGGAAGAAATCGCCGAGCTCTCGGATCGTCTCATTGTCATGAGCCAGCTCTCCTCCCAGTTCTTGCAGGAAATCTTCAGGGTGCCGGGCGATAAGATCGACATGGTTCCGCACGGAGTTCCAGACCTGCCCTTTCTCGATCCTAACTTCTACAAAGACCGCTTTGGCGTGGAAGGAAAGGCCGTTCTACTTACCTTCGGCCTGCTCTCGCCAAACAAGGGAATCGAAAACGTCATTCAAGCGCTGCCGCGGATTTTGGCGAGACACAAGAACGTTATGTACATCGTCGCCGGCGCGACCCACCCCCATATTCTCCGTCGTGAGGGAGACAAGTATCGAGTCAGCTTGCAGGCATTGGCGAAAAAAGTAGGCGTGGAATCGCAAGTGATCTTCTACGACCGCTTCGTCAGCCCCGAAGAAATGGCCGAGTTCATTGGCGCCGCTGATATCTACATTACCCCTTACCAGACTGAGGCGCAGGTGGTTTCCGGGACGCTCGCGTATGCATTAGGTGCGGGCAAGGCTATTATCTCAACTCCTTATTGGCACGCGATTGAGTTGCTGGACGGCCGTCGCGGCGCGTTGGTCCCGTTCCAAGACCCGGACGCTATAGCCCACAAGACGATCGAACTCTTGGATACTCCCGCCATTCGCCACGCCATGCGGAAGCGCGCCTATATTTTTGCCAGAGACATGGTATGGAAAAGAGTCGCGCAGGGTTACATGGAGAGTTTCGCGCGAGTGCGCAGCGACCGCATGGACACTCCTCGCGTTCAGTTCTCGGCGCGCGCTACTCCCAAAGCTCTCGATCAGCTGCCGGAACTGAACCTGGATCATGTCAAAGCACTGACCGATGATACCGGGATTCTGCAGCACGCAATCTTCACCGTCCCCAATCGAGGCGAAGGTCATACGACCGACGACAACGCGCGCGCACTGATTTTCATGGCGATGCTGGAGGGTCCGGCTAGCTCTAGTGCCAGTGCTAAAGATAAACACGAGCGAGCGAAAGCCGATGTACTGGCTGCCGATTTCTCTGCCCGCTATCTGTCATTCCTCGAACATGCGTTGAATCCAGCGAACGGCAGGTTGCGAAATTTCCTGGGCTATGATCGCCAGTGGAATGAACCCGTAGGTTCGGAAGACTGCCATGGCCGTGCATTGTGGAGCCTTGGCACCGTCCTTGGCCGATCCAACAATCAAGGATTGAGAAGCGCAGCCGGGCGTCTGTTCGAGTTTTCACTCCCTGCTGCTGTGGAATTTTATAGTCCTCGCGCCTCGGCCTACACACTTCTCGGGATTCAGGAATACCTCAATGCATTTCCTGGAGACCGCGATGCTCAGAAAATCAGATCTGTGCTGAGCCGCCGCTTGCTCGAAATGTTTGAGTCCATCCGCAGACCGGATTGGAAGTGGTTCGAGAACGTGGTCGCCTACGGCAATGCGAGATTGCCTCAAGCTCTGCTCGTCGTGGGCTCAGCCTGCTCGGATGATCGCATGGTCGCCGACGGCCTCGAAGCGCTGGATTGGCTCATGAAAGCACAGCAGTGCGAAACCAACCACCACTTTGTACCCATCGGGTCACAGGGCTTTTATCACCAGAATGGCGAAAAGGCGCGCTTCGATCAACAGCCGATTGAGGCTGCTGGCGCAGTATCTGCGTGCCTCGAAGCTTTCCGTGCAACCGGTGACCGCCGCTGGCACCGCGAAGCCTGGTCGGCTTTCAACTGGTTCCTTGGCGACAACGATCTGCAGCTTCCTCTTTATGACTCCGTCACCGGCGGCTGCCGTGACGGGTTGCATCCCGAACGTGCCAATCAGAACCAGGGAGCCGAATCAACGCTATCCTTTCTGACCGCTCTCCTGGAAATGCGCGCGGCCTCTGAGCCTCTACCTGAAAGGCTGGCACCTGAAAGCCTGAAAGAGCCCTCATGACGACTCCTGAAACAACCCTTGTCAATGTCGAACACCCGCACTACCCGTCGTTGCTTTTGCGGCACCCGGGCAATCCCATCCTCACGCGCAAGGATTGGCCGTACTCCATCAACAGTGTGTTCAACGCCGGTGCGACCCTGTTGACCGATGGGACCACTCTGCTCCTCTGCCGGGTCGAAGACCGGCGTGGCTTGTCGCATCTGTGTGCCGCTCGCTCTAAAAACGGCGTCGATGGGTGGCAGATTGATCGTGAACCCACATTGATGCCCAACCCAAAAGACTATCCGGAAGAAATCTGGGGCATTGAGGATCCGCGCATCACCTTCGTACCCGAGTTACAGCAGTACGTGGTCACTTACACTTCCTATTCGCGCGGCGGTCCCGGCGTGTCACTGGCTCTGACCAAGGATTTTCGGAGCTTCGAGCGCTACGGCGTCATCATGCCCCCTGACGACAAAGACACAGCGCTTTTGCCTCGGAGAATCAACGGCTGTTGGGCGCTCATTCATCGTCCGATGACGGCGCTGGGAGCGCACATGTGGATTTCCTACTCACCCGACCTGCGTTACTGGGGCCGTCACAGGCTCATGCTGGAGGCACGCCGCGGCGCCTGGTGGGACGCCAACAAGATTGGCTTATCGCCGCCGCCCATTGAGACCGACAGAGGCTGGCTCGTGTTCTATCACGGAGTGCGCCACACGCCCTCAGGCTGTCTGTATCGCTTAGGGTTGGCCCTGTTTGACATTGAGAATCCGGAAAAATGTTTGCGGCGCGGGGACTCGTGGATCTTCGGGCCCGAGGCCTCCTACGAGCGCCACGGCGACGTTGACGATGTGGTGTTCCCGTGCGGATATACGATGGACCCCGACGGCGACACAATCAACATCTATTACGGGGCGGCTGATTGCGCCATTGCTCTAGCCCGGGCCAGCGTGCGTTCTTTACTGGATTGGCTGGATGCCAATGGAAGTTGCGAGCGCCGGAATCGCGCCGAGGATTGAGGATTGACCATAGATGAACTCCCTTCTCTCTCTCTTCCAGTTTGCGATCGGCTGCCATCACCGCCAACTCAGCGGCGTATTCACGATCAACAAACTGACCTACCAGGTCTGCTTGAATTGCGGACAAGAATTCGAATATTCATGGACATTGATGCATTCTGTACAATCACGCGTTGCCAGCCGTCCGCCCGTGCGGCGGAACGATACCGTGCCGGACGAACCACAGGTGAGGTGATCCGTGGCGGCCGAGCCGCGGCAAACTTATTCGCCGCATGTGAGCTATCTTGCTCAGACGCGCAAGTCCGCACCTGTCATCCTCTACTCTCCTGAGTGTGCAGACAGAGCCACGAACGCTGATTCGTAGCTTTGATTCCTGGTTCGCTGCCAATCGTGCCCTGACAGGTCACGGCTAAGCGACCACATCCAGCCAATCGGCATTGTCCATCCGTACGTAGGCCGCGAAACCATGCGGTGAGACGCGATCTGACCTAAATTAGGTCTCGCACATCGAAGTACGGCAATGCCTCCAGGCGGATGTAAGGCGTTAGCCGGGGAAACAAGAAAGGTCAAAGATCATGCCTCTAATTCAACTCCTGGAAGTCCTGATCGTTGTGGGCGTTCTCCTGTGGCTGGTGAATCGATTCATCCCCATGCAGGGGACCATCAAGTCAATTTTCAACGGCATCGTGGTCATTGCCGTGGTTCTGTGGATCCTGAACGTCACTGGGCTCCTCCATTCTCTTCCCAATATCCACCTTGGGAAAGGATGACGACCCGGTAGGCGATCGGTTCACGGAACGCCCGTCAGCTAACGCATCAGTTACCTAAACCGGCAGACATCTGCCCCAAGGAGATTACTTTGAAGACCAAGCTTTTGTTAACCATCGGAATCACCCTCAGTTTGAGCGCATTCGCTCAAACGAATCATCCAACACCGGTAGCCATCGAGCCCACCAACTCGACACCGACCTTCCAGGTCAACGTCGTGAGCCGCAGCGTGCAGGCCGTCAACTACGAACATCGCAGTGGAGCCTCCAGGCTCGACTTCGCCGGGACGGACTTGATGCCTTCAGCGAACGGTGAAGCGAAGGTGAATAGCAGGCGCGGATCCATCGAGATTGACGCGGAACTGAACGATCTGCGCCCACCGACGACCTTCGGCAACGAGTATCTGACCTACGTATTGTGGGCGATTTCCCCCGAAGGCCGCGCCGTAAATCTTGGGGAAGTATTACTGGGCGACAACCACCGCAGTAAGTTGCGCGTTACCACTGACCTTCAGGCTTTCGCTCTGATCGTTACCGCGGAACCTTATTACGCAGTGCGCCAGCCGAGTAATGCGGTTGTGCTTGAGAATGTGGTCCGCGACTCCACCAAGGGAACCACAGAATCTGTAAACGCAAAGTACGAACTGATGGAGCGCGGCGGCTACATTCCCACCGGCTACAAGTTCGACCCCGTGGTTCTGAATGCCAGGTTGCCGCTCGAATTCTTCGAGGCGCGGAACGCGCTGCGCATCGCGCAATCCGAGGGAGCCGAGCAGTACGCCAGCGACAGTTATCAACGTGCTGTCCAGTTGATGAATAACGCAGATGAATATGCCACTAGCAAACACATCGACATGAAGCCACTGGTCGCGGTTTCTCGCGAAGCCGTGCAGACTTCCGAAGATGCCCGCGAAATCGCAGTCAAGAAACTGGACGAGATACGCCTGGCTAACGAACGCCAGGCCTCAGCGGACAATCTGGCGGTGTCGCAGGGTCAGGCTGATAAGGCGATTCGGCAGAAAGACCAAGCCCAATCCGACGCGGCGACGGCTCTAGCCGCAAAGGCTCAAGCGGACGTTGATGCCGCCAAGGCTCGCGCCGATGCTGCCGCTGCACAAACTGCAACTGCGCAGGCTCAGGCAGACATGGCGAACAGCGAGGCCTCGTCAGCCAACGCAGTCTCCGCCGCGCAGGCTGATGCCGAGCAATCTCGCTTAGCCGCGCAGCAAGCCCAGCAAGGCCAGCAACAAGCCGAAACCGACAAGGCCGCTATGCGCCTGAAATTGTCGGAGCAGCTGAATTCCATTCTTCAGACGCGGGATAGCGCTCGCGGTCTCATCGTCAGCATGTCCGATGTTTTATTTGACACCGGAAAATACTCGTTGAAACCAGGTGCGCGGGAGAAACTGGCGAAAGTCGCCGGCATTCTGCTCGCTTATCCCGGACTCGACATTGCCGTCGGTGGCTACACCGACAATGTCGGCAGTGACGCGATGAACCAGACTTTGTCTGAAAATCGCGCCGGATCGGTACGCGATTACCTGGTGCAGGAGGGCGTAGCGACAGGTTCGGTTTCAGCCAGGGGCTTCGGCAACACGTTGCCCGTTGCTTCAAACGATGACTCTTCCGGACGGCAGCAGAACCGGAGAGTTGAACTTCTCGTGTCCGGCGAAGCCATAGGAAGCCCGGTTAACGCGACCACGGGAAGCTTGCAGTAACAGCTAAGCACGCGACGAATCGATAATGGAGGCAACACTTATGAAACTTGCAAAGTGGTTCAAAACGCGAACAATCTGTTTTCTGTCCCTGGCTTTTCTGATAGTGGCCATTCCGGCCACCTCGTTGGCGCAGTTCGGCATGTCGATCATGATCGCCCCGCCCGCGCTACCCGTGTACACACAGCCCATGTGCCCCTCCGCCGGTTATTTGTGGACGCCCGGCTACTGGGGTAATGGCGATGAAGGCTATTTCTGGGTGCCGGGTACGTGGGTCGAACCGCCCATGGTTGGCTTGCTCTGGACCCCCGGTTATTGGGGTTGGGGTGGCAACGCCTTCGCCTGGAATGAGGGTTACTGGGGTCAAAATGTCGGCTTCTACGGTGGCGTCAACTATGGCTTCGGCTACGGTGGTGTCGGCTATGGAGGCGGATATTGGAATAACGGAGCCTTCTTCTACAACCGCTCGGTGAGTAACGTCAACGTCACGAACATCACCAATGTTTATGAAAAGACCGTAGTCAACGAAACCGCTGTGAACCATGTCAGCTATAACGGCGGCCAGGGTGGAATTAACGCTCGACCGACCGCCACAGAAGAGACTGCGATGCACGAGCACCACACGTCCGCGACCGCGATGCAAACCGAGCATGTGCACGCTGCCAGTACCAACCACGCGCTCTTGGCGTCCGTGAACCAAGGCCGCCCCGCCATCGCCGCAACTGCGAAGCCTGGGGAGTTTAGCGGTTCTGGCGTGGTCGCGGCCAAAGAGGCGGGAGCACCTTACAAGGCACCCGAAGCCAAGGCCACCGAGAATAAGGCAGCTGAGAATAAAGCAGCTGAGAGCAAGGCCTCCGAAAACAAGGCAGCTGAGGACAAAGCGGCCGAGAACAAGGCGTCCGAAGACAAGGCAGCTGAGAACAAAGCCGCCGAGAGCAAGGCGTCCGAAGACAAGGCTGCTGAGAACAAAGCGGCCGAGAGCAAGGCGTCCGAAGACAAGGCTGCTGAGAACAAAGCGGCCGAGAGCAAGGCGTCCGAAGACAAGGCTGCTGAGAACAAAGCGGCCACCACTCGCTCGAATGAGAACAAGGCGTCCGAGAAGCAAGCCGCCACCACTCGCTCGAATGAGAACAAGGCGTCCGAGAAACAAGCTGCCGCCACTCGTTCGAATGAGAACAAGGCGTCAGAAAAACAAGCTGCCGCCACTCGTTCGAATGAGAACAAGGCGTCCGAAAAACAAGCTGCCGCCACTCGTTCGAATGAGAACAAGGCGTCCGAGAAACAAGCTGCCGCCACTCGTTCGAATGAGAACAAGGCGTCCGAGAAACAAGCTGCCGCCACTCGCTCGAATGAGAACAAGGCCGCTCATGCGCAGCCTGCGCCCCATGCGCAACCCGCCGCTCATGCGCAGCCCGCACCTCATGCGCAGCCTGTAGCTCATGCGCAGCCTGCACCTCATCCACAGGCTGCACCTCGGCCGGCGACTCACCCCGAAAGCGCTCCTGAGAAAAAATCCCCCGGAGGCAAAGAAGAGCCGCGTCAGTAGCAGATTGACTGCGCCGTAACTGCGTCACGTCCTTTGAGGTATAGAAAAGTCGATGAACTCTCACATTGGTGCGGGTCCACTCCATGGGCCCGCACCATTTTCTGTTTCGCGGTACGCAAGGCGATCGAAGTGATGTCCCGCGGGCGTGGAGATGCGATCCACCTCTTTTTCATCATCGCTAACCTTCCCCACGAGGGGCGCCAAACGATTCTTTTCTTCACATTAGAGCAGTTTTGACCAGCAACAAACCATCGGAATAGCTATAAACAACACTGGCGCTTCCTCTTTGTTGCTTCCGGTGCGCATCTTCAAGAATCGTAGCCGCGCTGGAAGCAGCGCGGTAGTTAGAGCCCCTCAGTGAGGGGAATAGGAGCAGAACATGCTTGGAACTATATTGATCGTGATCTTGATCTTAGCTCTCTTTGGCGCACTGCCAAGATGGTCCCATAGCCGAAACTGGGGTTATGCCCCAACCGGCGGGTTAGGTCTCATCCTTTGCATCGTGGTCATCCTCCTGGTTCTCGGTCGCATCTGACCGTGCCCCAGCCGGCAATCTCGTCAGGCCTCAGAGCGCAGGCTTGGTGCGCGCTTTCTGTCCGCGCACTGGCACTTCTTCTCGTCGTGCTCATGTGCTGCGGCAGTTCGTTCGCATACTCCGTTCTGACGCACGAGGAGATCGTGGACCTGCTCTGGGCCGACGAAATCCGCCCGCTGTTGCTCAAGCGCTACCGCGGCCTGTCAGAAGACCAGATCAAGGAGGCGCATGCCTACGCTTACGGAGGCGCCGTCATCCAGGATCTGGGTTATTACCCGTTCGGCAGCACCGAATTCAGCGACCTGGTGCACTACGTTCGCAGTGGAGATTTTGTTCGCGAACTGTTACTGGAGAGCGCCGACGTCGATGAGTATGCCTTCGCTCTGGGCGCGCTGGCGCACTATGCGTCGGACATTACCGGGCACCCGGCAGTCAACCAGTCGGTGGCCATCGAGTATCCAAAGTTAAAGGCAAAATTCGGCAAGTCGGTGGTGTATGCCGAGGACAAAACAGCGCACCTGAAAACCGAGTTCGGCTTCGACACGCTGCAGGTGGCGAAAAATCGTTATGCCTCGCAACAGTACCACGACTTCATCGGATTTAAGGTGTCAAAGCCCCTGCTGGAGCGCGTCTTCCCGGTCGTCTACGGATTGGAGTTGAAGGACGTGCTTGCGCATGAAGATCTCGCCATCGGCTCGTATCGTTTCGCCGTCAGCCGACTGATACCGGAAATGACCCAGGTCGCGCTCCAGACCCGCAAGAAAGACATGATGCGTGAGCAACCCGATTTCGCAAAACAAAAGTTCCTCTACCGGCTTTCGCGCTCCGACTATGAAAAGGAGTGGGGGAAAGACTACACCCAGCCCGGATTCGGAACCCGGGTCCTCTCAACGCTCTTGCGCTACATGCCGAGAATTGGTCCCTTCAAGGGTCTGGGCTTCAAGAACCCGACTCCGCAGACCGAAGACCTCTATTTCAAAAGTATCAATCTGACGGTTGATCAATACCGGGCCTTTCTCCACGCCGTGGGCACTGACTCGATCCTTCTTCCCAATCGTGATCTTGATAGCGGTCAACCGACCGAGGCAGCGGAGTACTCGCTCGCCGACGACACCTACGCAAAACTGCTAGGGCAGCTCTCGAGTCACAAGTTTGACGAAACAACTCCGGAATTGCGCGCCAACATCCTCAATTTTTATTCCGACCTCTCGCTATCGATTGAGACGAAGAAGGATCAAGGCCGCTGGCAAGGCGTGCTGACTGCGCTCGAGCAATTGAAGTCCGTAGCGCCGGTCCCGACGATGGCGGCCAGCCCTGCGCAATAATCTGCCGCGCCACAGTCCCTCTCGCGTCTTCTCATGAGGCATCTTGATCGACCTGCAAAAAACTCTGCAGCGTCACGGGCGGTTATCGCTTACTACTACCTTCTTCCGCGGTTTCGGCTGCGGAGAGCTTCCGATCCCGGTGTGGCTCCGTACGCGGGGCACCCGTGTGCAGTTCGCACACTTCTCCGACGGCTGCACCGCAAGTATTGCAAGGCACGGACAGGATCTGCTTCGGGGTGAGTTCTCGGGTCTTCACACCATAAGAATGCGACGCTTGCATTAGGAAAAGATGTTCAATATTGCACATTTTCTAATACATTAACGAAAGCGGGCAGCTTCGACCTTGGTCCAACACAGCTTTTCCCACATTGTGAGCACTATTGAACATCTTTGGTAATCACGATTCTGTCAGAATTCTGAAGAGTGTAGGTGTACACGCGGGGAAAGTCCCTATGGCGTTATCAACCACGTTAGCCAAGAGAAAGCTCGACCTCGACCCGAAGAGCTTCCTTGCCACTATCGGCGTGGGTAAGAAGGAAGTGGTTTTTGCCCAGAAACAAACGATCTTCACCCAAGGAGATGCGGCAGACTCCATCTTCTATATCCAGGAAGGCAAGGTTCGACTGACGGTTGTATCCAAAGCGGGCAAGGAAGCAACCTTGGGCATATTGAGCGAGGGAGAGTTTTTCGGCGAAGGTAGCTTGGCGGGACAGGCTTTGCGTATGGGGTCGGCAACCGCCATGACGGACTGCGAACTTCTTCGCATCGACAGGAAAGCCATGATGGAAGCGCTCCATCGGGAACATGAGTTTTCCGACATGTTCGTGGCCTATTTGCTGGCACGCAACATCCGCTATGAAGAGGACTTAGTGGACCAACTCTTCAATTCCAGCGAAAAAAGACTGGCCCGGATTCTGCTCTTGCTGGCTCATTTCGGCAAGGAAGGCGTGCCCGAAACGGTCATCCCCAAGATCAGTCAGGAGACGCTCGCCGACATGATAGGCACAACCCGTTCCCGCGTCAGTTTCTTCATGAATCGGTTCAGAAAGTTAGGCTTTGTCGACTACGGCGAGAGCGGGCTGAAAGTTCATAGCTCGCTTCTGAATATCGTACTTCACGACTAGCTCACTGCTGAGCTCTTTAAACACCCCTAAAAGAAATTGCCATCACACTTTTCGGGCGGACCTTCGGGCATCGACATCGCACCCAATCTAGCGAGGGATGACGTCATTCCGCGGAATCCTTCTGGCGCGTGGCCTTGACTCCCGACAGAACCCCGATCCCCAACAGAACAACCGCTCCCACAACAATCCAGTGCGCCGGCATATGCACCAGGTGCGCGGCGTAAATTAATCCGCCGATTAAGATGGCAAACCCAATCGAGTAAAGTCCAAATGACATAGCCTCTCCTTGTCGAGCACGCCGTGGCCGCTGACCGCCCGGAGAAATCGATCTGCGGGTTTTTGTTAAAGAGCAGCCCGCAACGCGACTGCCCTCCCTCCTCCGCCACACGTCAACTCCGTTATGGGTTTTCTATAGAGATGGTGACGAACTGGCTTTCTGATCTTTAACCTGCAGATCATTGACCACTTGCTGAACGTTCGGCACTCCGTTCGCTACCTTTTCGGCCCGCGTCCTCTTGTCTTGCGAGTTCACCTCTCCGCTGAGCGTCACTACCCCGCTCTTCACTTGGTATTTCACAGTATCGTGCATCTGATTTTGGATCAGAGCCGCGTCCAGATTCTGCTCGATGCCTTCATCCAGGTCGGAGTTCACGGTCTTGGCATCTTTTTCTCCGCCCACGGGAATCACAGCAATCTGATCAGCCACAACCTGGTTGCCTGCCAACGACTTTGCCAGCGCGTCGGCTTGCGACTTGGCACTGTCAGTGGCAACCTGCCCGCCGAGAGTCACGACGCCCTTGTCGCGGTCCTGACTGACAGAGACGCTCTTGAGGCCTGCATCGTCGAGCGACTTTCGAATACTGTCGGAAACCTCGGGGGACTTTACAACCGTGGTTGAGCATCCGGCCATAATTCCGGCGGTGAGCAACGCCAGCCCGGTAAAGAATACTTGAGTGGTTTTCATGTTTTTTCCTTTGATCGTACCTAGTACCTAGATTGAATCCGTGAGAATCGGCACCATCTGCCTGTGGAGACAGGCTATAGATTCGCTCACTCGCTTCTCCAATGCTGTACACAATCGCTCACATTTGTGACGAGGCGCGTTTCGGCGCCCGCGTCTCTTTGAATGCCGGAGCACTGATTTAGAAAGCGATCAATTCTGACCAGTCTTCTGACGCCAAAGGTTCGATACTGGCAACTCACAAGTTTCTGACGCCGGAGTGGACTCCGCGAACAAAGTTGGTTTTGTGGAAATTCCGGTGCATGGAGGTTTCGATGAATCTGAATCTTATGGACCCTAAGCTGTGGGTGCTCGCCGCCGCGGTGATTGTGATCATCGCAGTCCTTGTCTTGCTGTACATGAGAAAACGCAGGAATACAACCGCAGACCTGCGGAAGAAATTTGGGCCCGAGTACGATCGCGCCGTGCTGGTGCATGGGGCAGGACGGAAAGCAGAAGCGAAATTGGAGGATCGCGAGAAGCGGGTTGAAAAGCTCAACATTCGCGATCTTGATCCCATCGAACACGAACGCTTCTCCAAACGCTGGGAGGCCGTGCAGTTTCGTTTTGTTGACTCCCCCAAGGGCGCGGTCACCGAAGCCGATGACCTCTTATCCTCTTTAATGAAAGCTCGCGGTTATCCTGTATCCGATTTCGATCAACGCGCCGCTGACATTTCTGTCGACCATCCCCGAGTCGTGGAGAACTATCGGTCTGCCCATGAGATTGCGCTGCGAGTTGGAAAAGATGAAGCAACTACTGAAGAGTTGAGAACGGCGATGATCCATTACCGTTCTTTGTTTGACGAACTGGTGCAGTTGCCAGCGAGCGTTGAACGGAAAGAAGTGGCGTAATGGCTGAACACAAGACAATAGACGGGGTGCTTACGGATGCCGACTTGGCGGCCTACGGCATCCCGCCGAAGCAGTCCGTGGAACTGGCAAGAGTGAAAAACCCTGTAACAAGAATGAGAAGAAAGGACAAAATGATGAAACCAAGCACGCAAGACCGAACCGAAGGCAAACTCCATGAAGTGAAAGGGAAGATTAAGGAAGAGGTCGGCAAGGCGACAAACGATCCCGATTTGGAAGTCTCAGGAGAAGCGGAAAAGAACGCCGGCAAAGTGCAAAATTGGGTCGGCCACGTTGAAAAAGCCGTCGGAGAATAACGACGCATCAGCCCTCGCTCGCAACAACACACAGGAGAGAACAATGCCACAAACTATAGCGGAGAGAACAGCTGCAAGTATTGGCGAATCGGCTCGACAGGCGTCGCAAGCTAGCAGTGCCATTGCCGAGGCGATCGAGGATGGAGTGGGAGTCATGAGGCGCGCCGCCAAGCAGGGCGGCGATGCGGCGGAAGAGATCCTGAACGACACAACCGAGCGTCTCCATCGTCACCTTCTATTGACTGTTGCCACGACGTTTGCCGTAGGGGTCACCGCAGGAACATTGATCGGCTGGATGATGAAGCGAACGTAAATGGACGATTTTCTGAAACCCGATTCAACGGCAATTGCTGAAGGTCAATCACTTGGCTCTTTGCCCTCCGGAAGCTGCGCTAGAATAAGGGACCTAGGCTTTACGCGGTCCAAGCACATTAAAATGTATGGCGAACGGTTTGAGATAGTTTCTGATCCTTTTCGTGAGGGTGATTGCGTGGCGGTTCACGCAATCAGCGAAACTGATCCGGAGATACGGACTCTGCATCTTCCGACAACGATTCTGGTAGGTTCGGGGAATCGATTTCTGAAATGACCTGCGTTCGCGGCCAATCGACCTTATAGCTTTGGTGTCGTTTTTCGGACGGGAAATCAAAAAGGAGAACCACAATGACGACGACTGAGCAAAACAAGTGCGCGCACTTGCCATGCCGGTGCCTGGTGCAACCTGGCAATAAATACTGCGGTCAAGCCTGCAAAGAAGCAGGATCCAAGGAGGTCGAGATAGCGTGCCAGTGCGACCACCCAGCGTGCCCACTTACCGTCTGAAGAATAGGCCATCATCGGCGCAGACTCGCAGCGGGCATCTCTGGAAGAATCTCGTGCGGCAACGCGCCGCTCCATAGGCCGGCGTGTCTTTTGCGCGGACCCGGAACGTTATTCGTTTTGTCCTGCAGCACAGTGTCGCCGCCGCGATTGTTTCTT
>Ga0074044_10003043_pt1 | contig 14430 bp, 14 predicted proteins | sample BogForMeECP23OM1_FD_94443 | JGI IMG/M metagenome (GOLD analysis project Ga0074044, IMG submission 94443) | Bog forest soil microbial communities from Calvert Island, British Columbia, Canada - Bog Forest MetaG ECP23OM1 | ecosystem: Environmental > Terrestrial > Soil > Wetlands ... | reverse complement strand
CTTGGCAGGACTATCGCAACAAGCATCACGCAAAGGCCGACTGGCAATTCACCACAGACGACGCCCGCGTAAAGCTCAAGAGGCTCTACCCCTCATTTTGAATGACTCGGGCGACTAGGTTCTCGAGCGTGCCCCAGTCGACGCTCGAGTACGTGGATTCGGTAATTCCATCACACTTCGCGTGATCAAATGGCTTGATCGCCGGCGTAAAAACGACGCAAGTACGGAGGCTTCGATGGCCGAAAATCGATTCCTGACCGCTGAAGAGGTCTCCGAACGGTATCGGGGCGAGGTCACCGTCGGCACGCTCCGCAACTGGCGCGCGATGCGTATCGGCCCCGGGTTTATCAAGATCGGTAAGGCAGTGCTCTATCCGATCTCTGAACTAGATGCGTGGGACCAAAAGAATATGGTGACTTGTCGGGCTTCACGAAGCCTCACGTTGGGGCAGGATGATGAAGCGTGATGATCACGCGCGCTTACGCCTCACCGCTCCCAATTGGCGACCTAACTGCGAATACCAATGACATAATAATATAGAAATATCAATATGTTGGTTCGGATTGGTCGCCTCGTCCACAACCACCCTTCCGGCGATCCGTCGCCCTCGACGCAGGACGTCGCGATGACGCGCGAAATCATGGCGATCGCAAAGCCGCTCGGCGTCACGGTGCACGACCACATCATCGTCGGCCGCGACGGCCACGCGTCGCTGAAGGGCCTGCGGCTCATCTGAATTCAGGTAGGCGGCGCCAAGAAATCGAGGCGCCCACGCCAAGCGGTTGGGGCGCCGAGCCCAAATCCATGCCAACTCGTTACAAGGCTTGCCCATTGTCGTTTTGAGTGTTTTCAGGGGTTAGCCCGAGGACGAGCGTTGTAACGCATTCCCTCCCCCCTTGTGGGTCCCTTGTGGGGCAGGGTCAGGGAGTGTTTGATCCGTAAGATCGCTGACGGATTGGACCGGATACATCGTTGACATTTCTATTGCACGGCGAGGAGGGCCTCGCCGATGGCTTGGAGTGAGACCTGCGCGATAGACGAGGGGATGCGATTTGTCATCGGGCGCGGCCTTTCGGCGCTCGGTCGCCCCGCGCACGATCCGCCTGAACCTTTCGCGCGACAGCCCCTCCTCCGCCGCGATGTCCTTGTAGCTCGCGTCCTCCTGCAGGCGGGCGAAGATGCGCTGGAGGCGCAGCGCGCGGGCGGCGGGCGAGAGCGCCGGGCGGACGGGACGGAGTGGAGCCAAAGCGGTCATTGGGCGCCTTTCTGAAGGAGAACAGATGTAGCACAAAATCCGACTTCGGCCAAGAATTTCACAGGTTTTTTGCTGGAGGATGGTTAGCGCGCGCGGAACGCCGCGCAGGAGCGCCGCCTGAAGGCGCAACAGACGCGGCGCCGGCCAGGCGCCGCCGCGCTGCCGACGCAATGCGGACGGCGGCTGAAAGCCGTCGCCGAGCGTCGCCGCCGTTCGGAAAGCAGGGAATTTGCGTGTCGATAACAGGGAGATTTTGCACGCGTAACAGGAGGGTAACAGGAGCGTAACAGGGAAGTTTTTCGCTGTTCGGGCGCCTTTCGCGCGGGCCGCGGATCGCCAGGAACGAAGTGCTAGGGGTCAAAGTCTGACGCTTGGTGCCCGCAGATACCCCGGTCATCAACGATTGACCGCAACGGGTGGAGAGCGAGGCGCACGCCCCTGCCTTTTACTGACCGCGCTGGACAACCTACCCTATGTAGACGATCATAATCTTCGGAACCATCTGGGCCGCGACGATGGATGTCGGCGACTGGCTGCGGAGCCTTGGGCTTGGCGAGTACGAGCCGGCGTTCCGTAACAATGAAATCGACGGCGAGGTCCTTCCCAACCTGACTGGGGACGACCTAAGGGAGCTCGGCGTGGCGTCCGTCGGACATCGGCGGAAGCTATTGTCGGCCATCGCGGAGCTTTCGCGGGCGTCCGCCGGGCCGACCGCTTTCGCGAAGGCAGCGCGCGCCGAATCTCTCGCTCACGACGCCGCTGAGCGCCGACAGCTCACCGTGATGTTCAGCGATCTCGTCGGCTCGACCGCGCTATCAGCGCAACTCGATCCCGAGGATCTCCGCGGCGTCATCGCCGCCTATCATCGTTGCTGTGCTGCGTTGATTGAGCGCGGCGGCGGTTTCGTCGCCAAATTTATGGGCGACGGCGTGCTCGCCTATTTCGGCTATCCCGAGGCCCACGAGGACGACGCCGAGCGCGCGGTACGAGCCGGGATCGCCATTGTCGAGGGCGCGCCGAAGCTTGTCACCGCGGCCGGCTCACCTCTGCATGTACGGATCGGGATCGCTACCGGCTTGGTTGTGGTCGGCGATGTCATCGGCTCCGGCGAGGCGCAAGAGCGCGGCGTCGTGGGCGAGACGCCGAACCTTGCAGCGCGTCTGCAAGGGATCGCTGAACCAGATGGGGTCGTCATCGCCGACGGGACGCGAAGGCTTCTCGGCGATCTCTTCGAGCTCGTGGACCTTGGGGCGAGGGACCTCAAGGGCGTCGCCAGGCCCGTGCGGGCTTGGGCCGCGCTGCGCGAGAGTTCAGTCGAGAGCCGCTTCGAGGCGCTCCAGCCGAGCGGCCTGACCGCGCTGGTCGGGCGGGAAGAAGAATGTGAATTGCTTCTCCGAAGCTGGGCGAGCGCAAAGGCCGGTGAAGGGCAGGTGGTGCTCCTGTCGGGCGAGCCGGGGATCGGAAAGTCCCGCCTGGTCGCCGCGCTTCAGGAGCGCTTGCGCGACGAGCCGCATATCGGGCTGCGCCATTTCTGCTCGCTCCAGCATCGCGACAGCGCGCTCTATCCGTTCATCGCGCGGCTTGAGCGCGCCGCTGGTTTTGAGCGCGGGGATGACGCAGTGGCCCGGCTCGACAAATTCGAGGCCCTGCTGGCCAAATCGGGTGAAGAAAGGGCCGAACGCGCCGGGCTTTTCGCCGATCTCTTGGGGCTGCCGCCGGGGGGCCGCTATGCAGGGCTGCCGGACGATCCCCAGCGCCGGCGCGACATGACGCTCGCCGCGCTTGTCGAAGAGCTCGCAACGCTGGCGCGGCGGCGGCCGACGCTATTGATCTTCGAGGATGCGCAGTGGGCGGATTCGACCTCACTCGAACTCCTCGATCGCATCGTCGAGTTCACCTCTCACTTGCCAGTGCTTATGATCGTGACTTTCCGGCCGGAGTTTACCTCGCCTTGGGTCGGGCCAGCGCATGTCGCCTTGCTGTCGCTGAACCGATTGGCGCGGCGCGACACAGCCGCTCTCGTCGACGGCGTCACCGGCGGCAAAAGTTTGCCGCCCGAAATCCTCGACCGCATCGTCCAGCGTACCGACGGCATTCCGCTGTTCATCGAGGAATTGACCAAGAGCCTGCTCGAGGGCGGACTGTTGCGCGAAGAAGCCGGAGGTTATGCGCTCGCCATTCCCTCGAGTCTGCAAGACGCGCTGATGGCGCGGCTCGACCGGCTCGCGGGCGCGAAAGAGGTGGCGCAAACAGCCGCGATAATCGGCCGAGAATTCTCCTACGAGCTGCTGCGAGCCGTAACCTCGCGTTCGGAGCGCGAGTTGCGTTGGGCGCTGCGGCAGCTTGTTGATTCCGAGCTGATCTTCCAGCGCGGGAGTCCGCCTAGCGCGCATTACACGTTCAAGCATGCGCTAATCCAGGACGCCGCCTACCAGTCGCTGCTCAGAGCGAGCCGAAGGGTTCAGCACAAGCGGGTCGCCGAAACTCTGGAGAAGCAGTTTCCCGAGACCGTAGAGACACAGCCCGAACTGCTCGCATACCACTACACGGAAGCCGGCCTCGCTGAGGCCGCCATTTTGTACTGGCGAAAGGCCGGCCAGAGGGCGGCGAAACGCGCAGCCAACATTGAGGCGATCGATCATTTTCGCCGTGGATTGTCGCTGCTAGAAAAGCTGCCGGACCGCGCTGCGCACGCCGACGAAGAACTCGGCCTCCTACTCGCGCTTGGCCCGGCTCTGATGTCTACGAGGACGACTGCCGCGCCCGAGATACAAGAAGTCTATGGTCGCGCGCGCCGACTCGCACGTGACAGCGGCAAAGTCGCGGAGTTGTTCGCGACTGTATGGGGATCGTCGTTGATCGCGGTCACCAGGGGAAATCAGGAAGTCGCGCTCGCCTGCACGGCGGAGCTTTTCAGCATCGCGCGGAAGGAAAACGATGCTGGTTACCTGCTTCAAGCGCACCACTCCGCTTGGGCAATGGAACAGCCGATCGGCAACTTCAAGGCGGCGCATGAGCACGTCGAAGCGGGCCTGTCGCTCTATGACAAAGATGCGCACCGGGATCACGCTGTTCGCTATGGCGGCCACGACCCAACGGTCTGCGGCTACCTTCTTGATGCGCGCGTGTTGCAGGTGCTCGGCGAGCTTGACCGTGCGCTGACGCGGCTTGAAAAGGGATTGGCGCTGGCGCGCGAGCTGGAGCATCCGCCGAGCTTGTCCACGCGCTCGGGTTCGCGGCGGAGGCATGTTTCGTGTTCCGCGATCCGGTCAGGACCTTGACCCTGGTCGCCGACTGGCTGCCGTTGGCCACAGAATTCGGCTCTGCCGTGGGGATCGCCAATGCGACAATGTTGAGCGGCTGGGCAAAGATCATATTGGGAGAGTTCGAGGCGGGCCTTGCGGAGTTGCGGGATGGACTCGGCCGATGGCGCTCGACCGGCTCGAAATTCTATGGGCCGGTCCGCCTCGGGCGATCGGTCGCCGCCTTCATCGAGGCAGCAGAGGTCGAGCAGGGCGCAGCTCTTCTCGCCGAAGCCTTCCAAGTCATGGAGAGCACCGGCGAGCGTTGGTATGAGGCGGAGCTCCATCGGTTACAAGGCGTGCTGCTGGCAACGAGTTCGTCGAGCCGCCTGGCGTAGGTCGAGGCCTGCCTTGAGAATGCGATCAGTATCGCACGATCGCAGGACGCGCGCCTGTTCGAGCTGCGGGCTGCGTCGGCATTGAGTCGGCTGCAATGTGACCCAGACGAGCGCATTCGTCGAAGGGCGCTTCTCTGCTCGATTTATGGCGCGTTCACCGAAGGCTTTGACACGCCCGATCTGAGAGAGGCCAAGGCATTGCTTCAGCAGCTCTTGTAGGAGAGATGCTGGGGGAGACCGTAAGGTCCGCTTCCGGTCGAAACCCGTCTCGTCGCGACCGATCTGGGCGCCAAGTTTTAGACTTAGACTACTAGCCAATTCGATCGAGCGGGCGCCGCGTCACCACGCTTCGTGCGCCCGCAAGAACGCCCGCATGGTGACGGCCGCATGCTCGGGTGATTGCGCGTGTTCGGCCCCGACCGGGCAGGCGCGGCACGCGAGGCAGCCGCGATCCGTGCACTCGCCGAGGGCTTTAGCGCTGGAACGGCGAGCGCTTCGGGGAGGGCCTGCCGTGGTGAGATTTTGATTGGGTCGCGCCAATGGACTTGGCGGATCCGCGATCGTGAAGCCGCTCGGCGTCACGGCGACCACATCATCGTCGGCGGGGCCTCCGACTTATCAAATTCCAGTTCGAAGAGGCGCTTCCGTTGACCTCGCGGATCGTTTCGCTAGGATCGTAAGCTTCCGTCGCACGCGCAGGTTTCCGGTCTCGTTCGAACGCGGTCGCCAATCCGATGAAGTTCCGGTCGAATAACGCTCTGCGGAGGTGGCGATCCTACGTGCTGGTCGTCGTCGGCGCCTATATCCTGACGCTGGCCTTCGGGACGCTGTTCTCCCCGCTGCGCGGCAATCTGGAAAGCCTCCTTTTCGATCAGTACCAGCGCTGGCGTCCGAGGCCTTACAATTTCGATCAGCCCGTCCGCATCGTCGACATCGACGACGAGTCGATCCATCTGATTGGTCGATGGCCATGGCCGCGTCAGACGATGGCGGACCTGGTCGACAGGCTGGCCGCGGCCAACGTCGCCGCAATCGGGTTCGACGTCCTGTTTTCCGAGAAGGACCATCCGAGCGCAGACGTGAAGGCCTGCGCCGCGAGCGCCGTCCACCGGGCCGACGAGGCCTGGCATTGCGAGGAGCGCGCTGACGGCGACGTGGCGTTCGCGCATGCGATTGCGGGTCGTCCCGTCGTGCTCGGCGTCTTCCTCACCCCGACCCACAATGGCGCGCAGGCGAGTCTTTCGACGAAGGCGGGCTTTTCCTTTGTCGGCGACGCGCCGATGCCCTTCCTCAATCAGCTGCCAGGAGTGCTTGTTCCGATTCCAGCGCTCGCGGACGCCGCGAGCGGCCTCGGATTTCTCAACTGGCTGCCGGACAACGACCGCGTCGTTCGCCGTGTGCCGCTCCTGCTCACCGTCAACGGCCAGATCGAGCCGAGTCTGGCGCTGGAGACGCTGCATGTCGCCCAAGGCGCGCCCGGCTATGTGGTCAAATCGACGACCGCCTTCGGTAACACGGCGGGCAAGAGCGCGGGCCTCGAGGCGATAAAGGTCGGGGACGTGGTGGTTCCGGTCGAGGCTGACGGAGAACTGCGCGTGTGGTTCGCCAAGTCCGACCCCCGCCGCTCGATCCCGGCCTGGAAAGTCCTCCAGCCCGACCCCGATCTCTCCGATCTCGCCGGCAAGCTCGTGTTCGTCGGCGCGAGCGCAACGATGCTTAACGACATCGTCGCGACCCCGCTCGATCCCTCGACGCCGGGGGTCGAGGCGCATGCGCAGCTGATCGAGCAAATTCTTTCCGGCGTCACTTTGGAGCGGCCGGACTGGGCGCCGGGGGCGGAGCTCTACGCCAGCGCCGTGATGTCGCTCGCATTGGCCGCGGTCGTTCCGTTCGTTCCCATTTCCTGGACCGCGATATTCGGCGCGGCCGCCGCCGGTCTCTTGGCCTATCTCGGCTGGTTCGCGTTCACGCGTGATGGGGTTCTCTTCGACCCGGTCCTTCCCGCGCTCTCGTCCGGCTTCGTGTTCCTCGCGGGCGTCGGCCAGCTTTACAGTCGAAAGCGCCAGCAGGTGAACGAGATCCGCTCGGCGTTCGGGCGATATGTTTCGCCCGCGGTCGTCGCCCGTCTCGCCGAACATCCGGAGCAGCTTCAGCTCGGCGGGCAACAGCGCGAGCTGACCGTGATGTTCTGCGACATCCGGTCGTTCACCACGCTGTCCGAAGGCTTCACGGCGGTCGAGCTGTCGACGTTTCTCAACGAGTATCTGTCGCCGCTGACCGACATCATCCTACAGGAGGAGGGCACGGTCGACAAATACATGGGCGACGCCATCATGGCCTTCTGGAACGCCCCGCTCGACGATCCGGCCCACGGGATCCATGGGGTGCGCTCGGCGCTCGAGATGCGCAGGACGCTGGTCCGACTCAACGCCGAATGGAAAGAGCGGGCCGAGAAGACGGGGCGCGCCTTCCGTCAGGTCAGATTCGGCATCGGGCTCAACACCGGTGAATGCAGCGTCGGCAACATGGGGTCCGTGCAGCGGTTCGACTATTCCGCGCTCGGCGACGAGGTCAACATCGCCTCGCGGCTCGAAGGCTCGTCCAAGCAGTTCGGCGTCGACGTCGTCGCCAGCGCCGCCACGCGGGACGAAGCGCCGGAATTCGCCTGGCTCGAGATCGACCACGTCAAACTGAAGAACAAGACGCGGTCGGTTGCGCTCTTTGCTTTGGCGGGCGACCACGCCTACGCGCAGAGCGGGGAGTTCCAGCATCTTCTCGCCCTGCACGAGGACGTTCTGAAGGCGTATCGGGCGCGAAACTTTCGCGCCGCGAAGCAGATGGCGGCCGATGCGGCCCAGCTCGCTCCCGCCGAGGTCGTCGGGCTTTATCAGTACTATCAGAAGCGCTTTGCTTCGCTCGCCGAACAGGAGCTGCCCGAGAACTGGGCGCCGATGATTGCGCTCGACGAGAAGTAGCCGGGTTCCGGTTGATCGGCTCGGGACCGGAAAGGCCCCCCGCGCGCCCCCGCCCCCTTAGCGATGGTCTTCATGGAGTTGCGGAAGCGGGAAGGTGGCCGAAGGCCGGATGGGGGTGCGTAAAGCAGGGACGGGGCTCGAAGCAGGTTCACCGCGACGGTCGTGCAACCCGCCCTGCGTCGCTGCAGCGGGCCATACCCCATCCGGCGCTCCGCGCCACCTTCCCCAGCAAAGCTGGAGAAGGGAGCCGTGCCGCGATTTGAGATACATGCCGTAGCCCCACAAGGGGAGAGGGAATCCGCTTCCTCGCAAACCGGCGTGTGGCGCATTCGCGAGCTATTCAGCCGGAAATCGTATCACGCGCCGCGCCAAGGCAAGATCATCTGGCGTATCGACGTCGAATGAGACGTCGTCGGCGGCGGCGATGTCGATGACGTCGCCGGGATCGAGAGCGACGAGGAGGCTTCGCGCCCCTTCGTCGCCGACGAGTTGCATCGCCTGTTCAAACAGAGCCCGGCCGATGAGAACCGGATTGCCGCGCCGCCCCTCGCGGACCGGTGCGACTGCGCGGCCGGTCGGCCGCGCCTCGAAGGCGCCGATCAGGTCGTCAATGAGGCTCGGGGCGACGTTCGGCATGTCGCCGAGCAGAACGACGGCGCCGTCGGCGTCGGCGGGCGTCGCGGCCAGACCGACCCTGAGCGAGGAAGCAATCCCGGTTTCGAAGTCCGGATTGAACGCGATTGTCGCAGGCGAGCCGGCGAGGGCGGCCTCGACCGCTCCTCTGGCATGGCCGACCACGACAACGACAGGCCATGCGCGCGTCGCGAGCGCCGCTTCGACGACGCGCCGAACGATCGGCTTGCCGTCGAGCTCCGCCGCGAGCTTCGTCTCCTCCGCGCCGCCCGCCGCGCGAAAGCGGGAAGAGCGGCCCGCGGCGAGCACGACGGCGGCGACCCTAGTCATGCGGCTCGCGCGGCTGCGGCCGCGAAGCGATCTCCATCAATAGCCCGCCGACGCCCATGGCGCGGATGTCGGCGCCGGAAATCGGCGCCCCGGCGATGAGGCGCTGCAACACCCAGTCGAAGCCGTTTTCTTTGGGCGATCGCGCGCACCCCGGCGCGCCGATGATCGGCAGGTCTCCGCGCGCCGCGAGCAGCAGCAGATTGCCCGGATCGACCGGCATGCCGAACCGTTCGATCCTCCCGCCGAAGGCCTCGATGGCGGCGGGGATGACGTCTCGCCGGTCGGTGATCGCCGAGGCGCCGAAGACGATGAGCAACTCAGCGCCTGGCGCGAGCCGCTCGAGCGCGCCGCGGAGCTGGCCGATCTCATGGGGCGTCGTCTCGTGGGCGACCACACGGGCGCCGGTCGGGGCGAGACGCGCCTCGAGCGCGCGCAGCGTCTTGGCGACGACGCTCTCCTTGAGACCCGGCAGCACGGTCGAGACGACGGCGACGCGCAGCGGCCGGAACGGCGCGACCGACACGCCGGGCGCCTCGCCGAGCGCCGCGAGCGCAGCCTCGAGCGTGGCCTCCTTCGTCGAGAACGGAATGATCTTGACGGTCGCAATCATGTCGCCGTCCTCGACCGGCCTGTGCGAGGGCAGGGTGGCGACGGTGACCGCCTCGTCGATCGCATTGAGCCGGTCGATCGCCGCGCCGTCGATGACGGCGAGCCCCGCCGCCTCGGCGAAAAGGTTGACCCGTCCGGTGAATGGCGGCGCGCGGCGGACGTGCGCTCCCGCCAACCGCGTCGCCAGGCGACGGGCCGCCTCGTCCTCGCCGACGTCGCCGTCCTCGAGTCGGGCCGCCAGGACGCTGGTCACGCCCGCCTGCTGAAGCAGGCGCCGGCGTTCGGCCGTCACGACGTCGCCCTTCTTCAGCGCGATGCCGTCGATCCGCACCGCGTGGGCGAGGATGACCTCATCGGACTCTGCGACGGGCACGGCGCCGAACTTCATCGGGTCTTGCCTTCCGAGCGCAGCGGCTTCTTGCGCAACGCAGCGACGATCTCGCCAATGATTGAAACGGCGATCTCCGCCGGACTGACGGCGCCGATGTCGAGGCCGATCGGCGCATGGATGCGCGCGAGCGCCGCGTAGTCGAAGCCTTGCGCGCGCATCCGCTCGAGCCGCTTGGCGTGCGTCTTCTTCGACCCGAGCGCGCCGATGTAAAAGCAATCGCTCCTGAGCGCAATCGCGAGCGCGGGATCGTCGATCTTCGGATCGTGCGTGAGCAGGCAGATCGCGGTGTAACGGTCGGGCGGCGCCGCCTTGAGCGGCTCGTCCGGCCATTGCGCAATGACCGGCGTATCCGGGAACCGCTCGGGCGTGGCGAAGGCGGTGCGCGGATCGATGATCGTCACGTCGAGTCCGGCGATGCGGGCCATCGGCGCGAGCGCCTGCGAAATGTGGACCGCGCCGATCAGGGTCAAGCGCGGCGACGGCGCCTGGACGGTCAGGAAGTAATCGACGCCATCGACCGCGACCACGCCGCTCTTGCCCATGCGCAGGGCCGATTCCAGTTCGGCGGCGAGCGGGTCGGCGTCGATCGCCGTCGCCTCGACGAAGCGCTGGTCGCCGTCGGCGAGACGCGTGACCATGGCCCCAGCCCGCCGGCCGTCGCGCGCCGCATTCATCGCCTTGAGGATGTCGAGCCGCATCAGCCGAGCTTCTCGACATAGACCTTGATGCGGCCGCCGCAAGAGAGCCCGACGCGCCAGGCCGTCTCGTCGGCCACGCCGAACTCGAGCATGCGCGGCGCGCCGCTCGCGATCACCTCCGCCGCCTCCTCGACGACGGCGCCTTCGACGCAGCCGCCGGAGACCGAGCCGAGGAAGTTCCCGTCGCCGTCGATGACGAGATGCGAGCCGACCGGACGGGGCGCCGACCCCCAGGTCTCGACCACCGTCGCGATCGCGACATCGCGCCCCGATTCGCGCCACGCTTCCGCTGCGGTCAAAACGTCTTCTTCCCGCGTCAGCATCTCAAATATGCCCTTACTCGCCTCGCCCCTTCAAGGGGCGGTGAAACCGAACCGCGCATGACTGCCGTCGCAAAACGGCTTCCGGTTTGAATGGCCGCAGCGGCAGAGCGCGGCTTTCTCGACCCGGTCGATCGTCCGCCCCGTGCCCGAAATGATCTCGACCGCGCCGGCGAGGCCGAGCGGCCCGTTCCGATAGGGCGTGATCGCCACGACGCCGTCGCGCTTGGCGAGAGGCGCGCTCGTCCCGCTCGGCGGCTCCCCCGTGGCCGAGAATTTTGCCCCGACATGCGATCCGTCGCAATAGGGCTTGTTCTTCGATTGTCCGCAGCGGCAGAGAGTCGCCCTTGTTCCGATGCCCTGGCCCTGGAGTTCGATCTCGGCGTAAACGGCGAGCGGACCGTTTTCCCTCACGGTCAGCGTGTTGACCTTCGGACTGGGCTCCTCGGCGCCGCCGTCGTGGCGCGTGACATGGATCGCGCCGGACGGGCAGTTGATCGCGACCCGCATCAGCGCGTCGGGGTCGGCGGCGTCCGGATCGATCCAGGGTCCCTTGACATTGGCCTTGAAGACCATCGGCTCGGCCAGCACGCAGCGTCGCGCATGGATGCAAAGGCGCCCGTCGAAGCGGATGGTCGCCGATTTTCGCTGTACGGTTTCGACGCCCTCATCGCTCATCCGCTCTCCCTCCTATGCCCGACCCGGGCAAAAATGGTCGCGACAGGGCTGTTGCGCAAGCCTGCCGTGCGAAGTCAAGCCGCGGAGGCCTTGAGCCACGCCTTCGGGTCTCTCGCGCCGTCGGGACCGCCGGACAGCGCCCTGCAGAGATCGGCCATGCTGGCGAGGTTGTGGATCGGACGGAACGAGTCGACATGCGGCAGCATCGCCCTTACGCCCTGCGCCTTGGCCGAAAAGCCGTCGAAGCGCAACAGCGGATTGACCCAGATGAGCCGCCGGCTCGACCTGCGCAGACGCTCCACTTCGGCCGCCAGATGTTCGACGCCCTCCCGCTCGAGCCCGTCGGTGAAGAGGAGGGCGATCGCTCCCTGGCCGAGCACGCGCCGGGACCAGTGGCGGTTGAACCTTGCGAGCGCCTCGCCGATCCGCGTGCCGCCTGACCAGTCGACGGCGAGCGCTGCGCATTGAGCGAGCGCCTCGTCAGGGTCGCGGGCGCGCATGGCGCGCGTGACGTTGGTGAGCCTCGTTCCGAACAGGAATGTCGAGACGCGGCGCGTGTCGCCGAGCGCATGAAGGAAATGCAGGAAAAGCCGAGTGTACTCGCTCATCGAGCCCGAAATGTCGCAGAGCGCAACCACCGGAGGCGGACGCTCGACTGCGTCGCGGAATTTCAGATCGATCGGGCCGCCCGGCTGCAGCGAGCGGCGGAAGCTGCGTCGGGCGTCGATCCGAACGCGCTGTGTCGAGGGGGCGAAGCGCCGGGTGCGGCGGCGGTCGTCGGGCATGACCAGCGCCTTGATCAGCTTGCGCGCCTCCTCGATCTCGGCCGCGCTCATCTGGGCGAAGTCTTTCGACCGCAGAATCTCTTTCTCGGACATGGTGAAGCGGGCGTCGAGATCGAGCGACGGGACGGCCTTGGCGTCTTGCGGCGACGATTTGAACAACGCGTCGGCGACGCGACTCGCGCCGGCTTCAGCGCGCTCGGGTTTGCGCTGGCCCGGCGCCTGCGGCGACATCATCGCGATGAGCTTTTCGAGAAGTCCCTTGCGCTTCCAGAAGATGTGGAACGCCTGGTCGAACAGCAGGCTGTGCTCGTGCTTCTTGATGAACACCGCGTGCAACGTCGTGTAGAGGTCCTCGCGCGTCCCGAAACCCGCCGCCTCGACCGCCGCGAGCGCATCGAGCACCGCGCCCGGGCCGAGCGGCACGCCCGCTTCGCGCAGCGCGCGGGCGAAATGGACGATGTTCTCCGCCAGGGCGCCGCCGCCCTCGGGCCGGGCGTCGGAAAGGTCGCTCATGCCGAGGGAAACTTGTCGCGCCAAAGCCGGAACCGAGGCAGTTGCTTCGCGCGCATGCTCAGGCGCTTTTCTTCGGCGCTTTCGCCTTCTGGTTTTCGCGGGCGAAATAGGCCTTCATCGGAGAGAAATAGAAATCCCGCCAACCGCTGTTCTCGTAATCGGTCTGGCCGTCGGGCGCGCCGCTGTGGGTAAGTGTCAGCCGCGTTCCGGTCTTCGTCGGCTCGAGGTCGACGGTGACCGTCGAGTCCGGATCGGATTCCTCGAACTCGCTGGTGCGCCAGGACTGGACGATGCGCCGGCCCGGAACGAGCTTGAGCGTCTTGCCGGTGATGTAGCCGTCCCAAGCGGCGTAAGGCTCTCCGACCCGCTTGCCGATCGTGGCCGGAGCGCCCGTCATTGCGCCGTGGCATGCGCTGTCGAGCCAGGCGTCATAGACCGCCTCGGGTGAGGCGGGCAGCGTGCAGGACAGCTTGAAGTCGTAGGTCATCAGCGCCCTCCCGAACTAGCCAGGCTCCATGCGGCGCAACTCGGCGCGGGTTTCCTCAATCAGCGCGTGCGCCTTGGCGCCTTCGATCTTGGCGATGTCGTCTTGGTATTTGAGCAGCACGCCTAGGGTATCGGACACCTGCGTCGGGTCAAGCGCGACCGCGTCGAGCTCGGTCAGGGCGGCGGCCCAGTCGAGGGTCTCCGCCACGCCGGGCGACTTGAAGAGATCCTGATTGCGCAGGCGCTGCACGAAGGCGACCAGTTCGTGCGTCAGCCGCTCGGGCGCGCGCGGCGCCTTGGCGCGCACGATCGCCATCTCGCGCGCCGTGTCAGGGTAGCCGATCCAATGATAGAGGCAGCGCCGTTTCAAGGCGTCGTGGATCTCGCGGGTGCGGTTCGACGTGATGACGACGATCGGCGGCTCCGGCGCCTTCACCACGCCGAGTTCCGGAATCGTCACCTGAAAGTCTGACAGGATCTCCAGAAGAAAGGCCTCGAACGCCTCGTCGGCGCGGTCGATCTCGTCGATCAAGAGCACTGGCGCGCCGCTGACGCTCGGCTCCATCGCCTGCAGGAGCGGCCGTTTGATGAGATAGCGTTCGGAGAAGACGTCATGCTCGATGCGGTCCTTGTCGTGCTCGCCCGCCGCTTCGGAGAGGCGGATCGCCATCATCTGCGCCGGGTAGTTCCACTCGTAGACGGCGGTCGCGACGTCGAGGCCCTCGTAGCATTGCAGGCGGATCAGCCTGCGGCCGAGCGAAGACGCCAGCACCTTGGCGATCTCGGTCTTGCCGACGCCGGCCTCGCCTTCGAGAAACAGCGGCCGGCCGAGCCTGAGCGCGAGGAACAGGACGGTGGCGAGCGACCGATCCGCGACATAGGATGCGCCCAGAAGCAGCGCCAGCGTTTCGTCGATGGAGGCGGGAAGCGCCGGCGGTTGAGGGGGCATCGGGACTCCACCCGTGGACATCGGTCCATTCATCGGCCCGACAACGAAATAGATCAAGGGCGCCACAGCGCCCGGAAGCAGGTAGGAAGTCTCCTGTTACTCCCTGCTATCAGGGAGAAGACAGGGAAGGCGGACGGTTCAGCATGCCTGGAATCCGCGAAAATATAT
>Ga0074044_10003042_pt1 | contig 14435 bp, 13 predicted proteins | sample BogForMeECP23OM1_FD_94443 | JGI IMG/M metagenome (GOLD analysis project Ga0074044, IMG submission 94443) | Bog forest soil microbial communities from Calvert Island, British Columbia, Canada - Bog Forest MetaG ECP23OM1 | ecosystem: Environmental > Terrestrial > Soil > Wetlands ... | reverse complement strand
TCCCATCGCCCTTTGTTCCCCAACCGGACCTCCTCGAAAACTTGTTTTGGTTGGGTTACATCTTAAATGGCGCGACGTTGTCCCCTCCGGTTACATTTTAGATGGCGCGATACGCAGGATTGCGCGGCGCTGAACCGCCTGCTATGCTCAGGCCATGATGCGGTGCAGAATCTTGACTGCGTCGCGCTCCTGCCAGATTCCGCGTTGTCTCCTACGGGTGCAACCATGAACGTTTCGATAAGCTACAAGCACGTCGATGCACAGCAAGCCGTTGCGACTGAACTCATGCGCCGTCTGGACAAGTTGGGAAGGCTCCTGAAAAGCTACGAGCCGGATCTCATCCAATTGCACGGGGTATTCACCCGGAATCAGAGGACGGAAGAGCAATCCTGTTCCCTGACGCTTTCGCTTCCATCAGGCACGCTACACGCCACCGGCAGCGGCAAAAATGTGCTGGCGGGCTGCAAGAACGCTTTCAGCGACATTGAGTCGCAGATCAAGAGACACCAGGCGCTGCTGCGGCGCGAGCACGAATGGAAGCGCAAGCGTCACAAGCGCACCTAGCTATTCTGAATGGACATAAAGATTGCAGAAAACGGAAGATGCTGTGCCACTCGTTCGGTGGCGCATCGCAGCGAAGGGAATAACCGTGCTTGGATTCTCCCCTAAGAAGGGAAGAAACTCCGAAAAATAATCGAGGCTAAATGTCCTTTGTACCTTGCAGAGTTCGACATGGCGGGCAATCCGTGGCTGCGCAAGGGCCGTCATTACGGACTGAGGTGGGGCATGGTAAACTAAAAGCGTAAAATGGTAAACGTCCCGCGGACGAAGAACGAAGAAGCCATACGTCCCGTCAAATGAAGCTGCGGTGGCCGCCCTCAGGGTTGAGCATGACCGGGGCGAGAGGAGAGGGCGTGTGTTCCCGCCGGCCAAGACGGATGAACCGCTTGAGAATGGGCGGCATTGGTTCGACGAAGCGGTAAGGGAAGCGGAGACGATGAACTTTCGTTGGCATGGCTTGTGGCATAGGTGCGCGGGCCGTTAACGGATGGAGGGCACTCCGCTTGCAGATGTTGTAGATTTGTTGGGGCCCAAGAGTTTGACGCTGGCAAGATGGTGCGCGCATCTCAGTCTGATCAAACTGCGGGCGGTGCTATCCTTGCTTGGAGCAAGCGGCACCGCAAGTGATACGAATCACGACGGTGTGCCGGTGACGGTCTTGCAACTGGCTGTGCATTAAAAAGTTTAGGGGCGTAGCTCAGTGGTAGAGCAGCGGCCTTTTAAGCCGAAGGTCGTGGGTTCGATCCCCACCGCCCCTACCAACTATCTTTATGATAGATGGACATTTAACAAGAACGCGCGGGGGCAAAAAGGGGCAGATTAGTCCAATGACCCGGTTTTTCTACGTAACTTTTCACCGGCACGAGTGACAACCGGATTACTGAGGCATGGATTCGATGCTATGGCAGTGAGCCTTTCATAAGTACTTGCACGCCAGCCGTTCTTGCGTTAGCTAGCGGTCTTCGTTTTGGATACCCCCAGAGCGAAGGTCCACCGGACTCGTTTGCGATTAGCGCCGCCAGATTTCAATCCACCCAGCGAAGATGCCTGGCTGGGAACACATCCGCCCAATCGTATCCGCGAGGCACTCATGTTTCAACCTGCGAAAAGGTTCCGGGCACAGCGCTCTACAGCCAACTAGGTCGTAGCGCCATTGGCATCGAGATCGAAGAGTTTCAATCCACGCGCCCGCGCGGGCGCGACCATCAAACTACGTTGCTTCGCCTTCGGCATTGCGGTTTCAACCCACGCTCCGGTACGGGAGCGACCTAAGACCGCTCAAAAATAGTTCCCGTCCGAACGGTGTTTCAATCCACGAGCCCGCGCGGGGCGCGACCAGGCAGCGGCAGCGGCGTAGGCGTGCTGTTTGTCGTTTCAATCCACGCGCCAACAAGGGACGCGACTGGAAACGAACGGCGCAGGCGGCACGTACATCGTGTTTCAATCCACGGGCCGACCGCACAAGGCGCGACTCTTGTGGGCATGTTACCGCGCAGCCAATCTACGTTTCAATCTGCGCGCCGAGTGGCCGAGCCGGGTCGCAAGTACCTTAGCGTCTCTACCGCAGTTACGGCACTTTTTGTTTCAACCCACGTGCTCGTACGGGGCCCGACAATCCCGTGCTGATAAACAGCATTGCCTTTTGGAAGTTTCAATCCACGCGTCCGCATGGAGCGTGACTAAGCCACTTGTCTCCTTCGAGTAGCCGATACATGTTTCAATCCACGCGCCGAATGGACGGGGCGCGACGGCAACAACGAAGACCCTCTACCACACGAACCTGTTTCAATCCACGCGATCGCGGCGGCGCGACACTTCTTGAGCCGGTAAGGGTCAACCACGAACTCGTTTAAATTCACGCACCCGAATAGGGTGCGACTTAGCCAATGGCCTTGTGTGGTGGGGTGAGATGTTTCAACCCACGCGCCCGCACGGGCGCGACATGCGACTACACCGACCTCTTGAAGTGGACTCAGCAGTTTCAATCCACGCGCCCGCGCGGGGCGCGACCACTTGAGCAAATCCGCGTAGTCACGGGGGTTGAAGTTTCAATCCACGCGCCAAATGGACGGGCGCGACGGCCGGCGGATCTCACGTCCGACCGCTTCATCCTGTTTCAATCCACGCACCGCTACGAGCGCGACACAGCACCTACGGCCCATGGCAAGTGATGTACCCGTTTCAATCCACGCGTCCGCGCGGGCACGCCCTGCGGTAGCAAGCAACCCCACGTTCGACACGCTGTTTCAATCCCCGCTCCCCAGAAGGGGAGTGAATGCAGTCCCATCGCCGCACCGCCAGCTCCGCAGTTTCAATCCATCCCTGAATCCGCGGGCGACGCTGCCTCATCCATTTTCTCGGACTTAACCGAGTATTTCAATCTGCGAGCATGGAGCCAAAACGAGACCGGCGTGTATCGGATTGGTTCTGTCCTATCGTATATTATCCACTAAATGTTGCGACGCGCGGACTTGTCGCATCCGTGCAAGCACGGTTGGCATTAGCACGACGACCCGGCGCTTGATTCGCACTCACGAAAGGGAGCGTCGGGCAAGGAGGGTCAGTTGGGCGTCGAGGAGTATTTCTACGCGCATACAATCGCAGGGCAACCTCCTGAGAAATGGCAGTTCTTGGAGGTTCATCTCCGAGAAGTAGCCGAGCTCGCAGCTGAATTTGCATCGGCTTACGATGCGGCAGAATGGGCCTATTGCGCGGGACTTTGGCATGATGTCGGCAAGTACCAGAGAGAGTTCCAGGAGAGGCTGCGAGGGAGTGGACTCTCAGTGGAACATTCTGGCGCTGGCGCAGCTCTTGCACACATGCGCGACAAATTGAACGGACTCATTCTAGCCTTTGCCATCGCAGGGCATCACGCGGGATTGGCGAATCCTATTGAGAATGATGCAGGCTTTCCAAGCCCTCTAGAGAAACGGTTGGAGCAGAATAGGAAGGTGCTGCAAAAGCTGCTCTCGACCATACCCTCTGAAATCCAGAATCGCCCTTTCCCGATCTTACCTCCGCGATTGAGACCAGACCCTGGATTCAAACAAAGCCCAGAGGAAATGAAGCGTACTACCGAACTCTGGGTCCGTTTTGTTTTCTCTGCTCTTGTTGATGCAGATCGACTCAACACTGAGGCGTTCGTGGAACCATCTCGACCACTCCTGCGCGGCAGGTTCTCTGCCATTAAGGACCTGAGGAAAGCCCTCGATACTTTCGTTCAAAAAAAGTCGCACGCCAAGAACAAAGGATCGGTCGCGGTGAATGCGGCGCGGATGTCAGTCCTCCAGCAATGCCGTGAGGCAGCGAAGTGTGAGCGAGGCTTGTTTAGCTTGACTGCTCCAACTGGTTCTGGGAAAACGCTCTCCTCGATGTCTTTTGCTTTACGTCACGCTGAACGTTGGGGGCACCGGAGAATCATAGTAGTGATCCCGTACACCAGCATTATTGAACAGAACGCAAAGGAATACGCGGACGCATTGGGAGATCAAAACGTTGTTGAGCATCATTCGAACCTCGACCCAGAGCAACAGAAACGGGAGAAAGGCGAAGAACTCACAGCACGACTGGAGTTGGCCGCGGAAAACTGGGATGCTCCGGTTGTCGTGACAACTACGGTCCAGTTTTTTGAGTCTCTCTTCTCCAACAATCCTTCGCGGTGTCGGAAGCTACACAACATCGCCGACAGCGTGATCATCCTTGATGAAGTTCAAACTCTTCCGCCTGGATTCCTGCTGAGCATCACGGATATCCTCACCGAGTTGTCGTTGCACTATGGGTGCAGCGTTGTGCTTTCCACAGCCACTCCTCCTGCGTTGGCGGGGCGAGAGAGTTTCCCACAAGGACTGCGGAATGTACGACCGATTGTGAGAAACTCTGATGTTTTGAGCGTTCAGCTCCAACGAGTTGAATACTCGTGGCCTAATTTAGACTCTCCGCCGAAGAGCTGGCCAAGCCTTGCGAATGAAATGTCAGATCATAGCCAGTTCTTGGCTATTGTTCACCGGAGGCAGGATGCTCGCCTGCTTGCGTGGGAACTAATCAAGATAGTTCCTCACGATTCGGTTTTTCATCTTTCTGCTCTGATGTGCCCGCAGCATAGGTCAGATGTTCTTGTGCGGATCAAAGAGAGGCTCGCCAAAGGAATTCAATGCCGCCTAATCTCGACACAACTGGTTGAGGCAGGTGTGGATGTAGACTTCCCGGTGGTATATCGATGTTTGGGAGGCGTCGACAGCATAGTGCAGGCGGGAGGGCGCTGCAACCGGGAAGGTCGGCATGAACGTGGAACTGTATTTGTATTTCGTGCTCTTACATCACCGCCACCCGGGACCCCACGGCGAGCCTTACATGTCACAGAGGCGCTGTTGCGAGAATATTCCGGACAGTTGAATCTTACGGCAACTGAAACATTCGACAAATACTTTAGAATGCTATACGCTGCAGAGGATCTGGATACAAAGAGAATACAAGTACAACGACAGGGATTCAATTTCGCTTCAGTAGCACGTGATTTCAGGTTGATCGAAGATGGGTACTCAGTTCCGATAGTTGTTCCATATGGTGAGTCCTTAGATCGTTTGGCTAGTATTCGTCGCAATGGACCGACGCGTGAGACTCTACGTGGTATTCAGAGGTTCGTCGTCAACATCTATAGGGACGCTTTATCACACTTGAGGCAGGCCGGAGCGGTGGAAGAAGTTAGCGAGGAGTTGTTCACCCTGGCAGGGCCGTTTCACAAGCAGTATGATCCCGTGTACGGACTGCTGATCGATGAAAAACTGACGGCTGATCCTGAAGCTCTGATTTGTTGACGGCTTAGGAGAATTCTCCCGATTGCGTCAAGCGATGGCGGGGAAGTAATTGATGGCGAATCATCGGAGCCCGACTTTCAGTGCCCGAGCCCAAGGGCCGCTCGCTTGCTTTACAAGGCCTGAGCTTAAAGTGGAGCGAGTCTCATATCCGGTCATAACTCCATCCGCCGCGCGAGGAATCCTTGAGGCCATTCTCTGGAAGCCTGCAATCGCTTGGCATGTCGAGCGCATCCGCGTCTTAAAGGAAATCAAATTTACCGCGTTCAGGCGCAATGAGGTCAACTCAAAGGCCGTTGCGCCTCCCGCTAATTTGATAATGCATGGAGGGGCGCTGCCTCTCTTTTTCGCTGAGGAAGACCGCGCCCAGCGAAACACTGTTGCGTTGGCAGACGTGGATTACGTGATCGAAGCTCATTTCACCATGACGGAGAAGGCTGGGCCAGACGATAACTTAACTAAGTTTGTTGACATGTTTGAACGACGCCTCAAGAGGGGCCAGCACTTTCATCAACCTTACTTCGGATGTCGCGAGTTCGTGGCTGATTTGATTTCTGCCCACGATGCACCTGAACCTATCGACGATTCCCGTGACCTCGGACTCATGCTTTGGGACATCCGTTTCGGAACTAAGAGAAATCTGCCGGAATTCTTCCGCGCCAAATTGAGAAGTGGTGTTATGGAAATCCCAATGCAACCGGATGGGTTACCAAACACTTCGGGAACGGTGGATGAACGATGATCCTGCAGGCGCTATACGAATTAGCTAAACACGAAGGGCTCACAGATGATGCCGACTTCGAACCAAAGGCCATCGCATGGCTTGTCAGAGTATCACCAGAAGGCCGTGTTCTCGGAATAGAGGGAACTAAGAATGCGATTCCAGAACAGTCCTCCAAGAAGAAGGCCAGACTTATTGCAAAGACCTTTCAGCTGCCACGAGAGAGGCCTGTAACAAGCGGCGACAGAGCATTCCTGCTCTTCAATAAGGCCGAGTATGTGTTTGGGGTCGATCCAAACGGAACAAGGGATGCGGAGAAACTCAGAAAGAGGTTCGACTTGTTCCGTGAGAAGGTGAAAAACTGCCTTGATGCTACGGACGACGAAGGCGTAAGGGCGGTCGTTAAGCTATTGGATGAAATTGCCGCTGGTAGGCAGAAGATAACGTTGCCGCCTGACTGTGTGGCTAATGATCTTTTCGCTTTCATTTTTTCACCGGATGTCGACAAGTTGGTCACAGATAGAACAAAGGTTCGTGAATATTGGAAGCAGCTTCGCGCGAAAGAATCTGGTAACGGAGAGCGACAAATCTGTCTGGTTTCTGGTGTCTTCTCTGAGCCTGCGGAGCTATTCCCCCAACTAAAGCGCGTGCCAGGAGGGACAACAAGCGGCGTATCTCTCGTATCCTTCAACAAAAGCGCGTTTGAGTCCTACGGATGGACGGGTAATGCCAATGCGCCCGTTTCCCGCGAAGCCGCCGAATCATGCGCGACGGCTCTTAATCGTCTTTTGGACCCCTCATATCCTGACCCAAAGCAACTCGGCCAGACTTTGCCGCAACGAAACCTACGGCTCAGTTCGAACACGGTAGTGTGCTTCTGGTCTCCGGCCCCGATTGCTGAGAATTTTTGTTCTGTATTTATTGGACTGCTCGAAGCGAATCCCGACATGGTTAAAGCGTTGTATCGTTCCATTTGGAGCGGGACGATGCCTCACATCGAGGATGAGTCCGCGTTCTATGCACTGACGCTTAGCGGGACGCAGGGCCGGGCTATCCTGCGGGACTGGTTCGAGTCCACAGTGAACAACGTAGCCCGGAACCTCACACAACATTTTAGGGATTTGCAGATCGTGCGTAACACCCGCCCTGCAAAAGGCAAGGAGTTGCCACCACAGTTTTCTCTGAGCATTCTTCTCAAGTCCCTTGCCGTAGAAGGAGACTCCGAAAAAGTGCCGCCGCCACTTGTTGCCGAACTCGTGGAGGCGGCTCTTCATGGCACTTTATATCCGTTCTCGATACTCCAGCGAGCAGTAGAACGAACTCGTGCGGAAATCGGACGTAACGAATGGCTTGATTCGACTCGGCGTGATGCCCGAGCGGCGCTAATCAAAGCTGTTCTAAACCGCCGCAGAAGATTATTGCCAGCGACGATTTTATATCAGGAGGTGATGTCCGAAATGAATCCCAACAATAGCAGCGAAGGATATGCGCTCGGCCTCTTGATGGCGGTTCTCGAGCGAATGCAACAAGAAGCGCTCGAAAATGTGAATGCATCACTTGTTGACAGGTATTTCAGCGGAGCGTCGGCGAGCCCGAAGACAGTTTTTGTTCGGCTGCTTAAGAATGCGCGGCACCATGTCTCGAAGGCCTATGGAATGGAAGCAAAGGGGGGGCTGATATTCCGACTTGAGCGCCTTATAGACGAAATCGCTGACCGTTTCGATCCGAAGCATAATGGGTTTCCAGCTTTCTTAAACATCGAACAGCAGGGCCTGTTCATACTCGGCTACCATCAGATGCGCAAGTGGTTGTGGATGACGCGGGAGGAACGGGCCGAGTGGGAAAGCAGCCATCCAGACGTTCCACCTGCCTTTGCCTGGAAGGCACCGAAGGAATAGTCCGGGCAGACTTAAAGCATTTGAATAGGGAGGACTACTTGTATGGAACCAATCAAGCGCCGCTTTGATTTCGTGCTGCTGTTCGAGGTCGTGAATGGTAATCCCAACGGAGACCCGGATGCGGGGAATTCTCCGCGCATAGATCCCGAGACCGGCCACGGGCTAGTGACAGATGTCTGCCTCAAACGCAAAATCCGCAATTTCGTTTGTCTCACGAAGACTGACCCGACGACCGGAGGGGCAGCGGAAGGGTACGACATCTACGTCAAAGAAAAGGCCATTCTGAATAGACAGCATGAGCGTGCCTATTCGGCGCTGGGTCTTGCCAACATAAAAGAGCGTGAAAACGAGAAGAACATAGATAACGCGCGTAAGTGGATGTGCCAAACGTTCTTCGACATCCGGATGTTCGGGGCCGTTATGACCACAGGCGTCAACTGTGGGCAAGTGCGAGGGCCAGTGCAACTTGCCTTTGCCAGGTCCGTGGAGCCGATCGTCTCCATCGAGCAGGCAATCACAAGAATGGCAGTTACAACGGAGAAGGAGTCAGAGGCCCAGCAGGGTGGAAATCGTACTATGGGGCGCAAGGAAATTGTTCCTTATGGCCTGTACGCTGGCCACGGTTTTGTATCTCCCTTCTTAGCTGCGCAGACTGGATTTTCCGACGCAGACCTGACGCTCCTGTGGGAAGCGTTAAAGGGCATGTTTGAACAAGACCGCTCATCTGCTCGCGGAGAAATGTCTTCACGCAAGCTAATCGTCTTCGAGCACGGTAGCCCGCTCGGGAATGCGCCGGCGCACTCGCTGTTTGAACGTGTGAAGATTAGTCGTAAGGACGAGACTCGCCCTGCCCGCGCATATTCCGATTACAAAGTGGACTTTGATCGGAACAACCTCCCTCAGGGAATTACGGTCCACGAGCTGTTGTGAGGATTGCTTGTGTACACCGAGGACGAGCTACTGCCGATTTCCGCGTTGCAACACCTGGCTTTCTGTGAGCGGCAATGGGCGCTAATTCATCTGGAAGGCGCTTGGGCAGAGAATCAGCTCACTGCCGAAGGCCGAGTAATGCACGACCGGGCGCATGAGCCTGGCATTGAATCCCGTGGCGACGTAAGGATTTCCCGAGGGCTCCGTTTGCGTTCGCTCCGACTCGGGCTTTCTGGGATAGCGGACGTAGTGGAGTTTCATCGTTGCGGGCGTCGAGATGATACGAGCGTGACCGCCGAGGGGGCGCTACCTGGCGGTGTTTGTCTCCCAGGCGTTCCCGGTTTCTGGTCTCCTTTTCCTGTTGAGTACAAGCGCGGTCGCCCCAAATCTGGCCCTTACGACGAGATTCAGGTATGCGCCCAGGCCCTATGCCTCGAAGAAATGCTCGGCGTGTTGGTTCCTAGCGCTGCATTGTTCTATGGAAAGCCCGTACGCCGTTTCGAAGTGACTTTGACCACTTCGTTACGAGAAGAGACAGAGCGTCTTGCCTGTCGTGTCCACGAATTGATGCGCTTGGGTGTGACTCCGCCCCCGATTTACGAAAAGAAGTGCGATAGTTGCTCGCTAATCTCTGTGTGCATGCCCGAGCGTCTGTCGGAACATCGCACTGTCGAAAGCTACATTGCCTCGGTCCTTGACGAGCGCCAAGGATGAGAAGTCTCCTCAATACGCTGTATGTCACGACTCAAGGCTCGTATCTTTCCCGAGACGGCGAAACCGTCCTGATCCGCGTGGAAAAAGAGACAAGGCTACGCGTACCGATCCACACGCTGGGAGGAATTGTTTGCTTCGGCCAAGTGTCTTGTAGTCCCCCTCTGATGGAATTGTGCGGGGAGCGGAATGTCGCCATCTCGTTTCTGAGTGAGCGGGGAAAATTCTACGCGAGGGTCCAAGGACCGGTCTCGGGGAATGTGTTGCTGCGCCGAGAACAGTATCGCCGTTCTGACGATCTAACTACTTCTGCCAATGTCGCCCGAATGATGGTAATGGGGAAGGTGGCGAATTGTCGGGCAGTCTTGTTGCGAGCTGCAAGGGACTATCCTGATTCTGTCAATGCGCCAACAATCGAAGCCGCAGCGGGCCGACTCGGACATTTGATTACTGACCTTCGCAAGCCGCAGCCACTCGATCAAGTTCGCGGCATGGAAGGTGATGGGGCGCGCACATACTTCGGCGTCTTTGACCATCTGATAACGGCGCAGAAAGATGCCTTTTTCTTTCGTGAGCGCAGCCGCCGCCCTCCACTCGATAATCTCAACGGCATGCTTTCCTTTGTCTATACTTTGCTCGTACACGATGCTGCGGCTGCTCTGGAAACTGTCGGTTTGGACCCAGCCGTTGGTTTTCTTCACCGGGATCGGCCTGGCAGGCCGAGTCTGGCACTTGACCTCATGGAGGAGCTTAGGCCCGTTCTCGCTGATCGTGTGGTGCTTTCTCTAATCAATCGGCAGCAGGTGAAGGCCGAGGGCTTTCGTACGACGGAAACAGGGGCAGTCCTGATGGATGACCGTACACGCAAGGAAGTGATTCTGGCATATCAAACGAGAAAACAAGAAGAGATCCTACACCCGTTTTTGGACGAAAGAGTGGAATTCGGTTTGCTGTTGCACGTTCAGGCGTTGCTTTTTGCTCGTTTTCTGCGAGGCGACCTAGATGCATATCCGCCATTCCTTTGGAAGTAGGGTCGAATGCTCGTCCTAGTTACGTATGATGTGAACACGGAGACGAACGAAGGTCGGCAGCGGCTCCGCCATGTTGCCCGCCGATGCCAGAACTACGGCCAGCGTGTCCAGAAATCAGTGTTCGAATGCCTGGTTGACCCGGCCCAGTGGACTGCTCTTCGTCAATTTCTCGTTGACGAAATCGAACCGAAGACAGATAGCTTGCGGTTTTACTTTCTAGGGAAGAATTGGAAAAACCGTGTCGAACATGTCGGTGCGCATCCAGGCTACGATCCGCAAGGCCCCCTAATTGCATGACATGAGACTTCCGCGAACCATAAGCTCCCATGCTTTCCCCGGTAGGTTCGCGGCGTCATGCAAGTACCTTCGGTTCACACTCTTACGAGCTAGTCCGTTTGAGTTGCAAAGAGAAGGATCGAAATACCAGCGACCCTTCGCGGCGCACGTACTCTTGGCCTTTCATTTATAATGACTTACGATGTAAGCGTCGCGCCCCGCGCGGGCGCGTGGATTGAAACGCTTAGTCCCTTCGCCATTGCTTTCCTCTCGTTGTCGCGCCCCGCGCGGGCGCGTGGATTGAAACTTGGGCGTCTGCTTTGCGGACCGTGCCGCAAGGTCGCGCCCCGCGCGGGCGCGTGGATTGAAACAGCAAGGCTTGCCGGCACCAGGGAGCACGGCAGCGTCGCGCCCCGCGCGGGCGCGTGGATTGAAACTGGGTCATCGAAAATGAGGCACGGGAGCACCTTGGTCGCGCCCCGCGCGGGCGCGTGGATTGAAACTATCCGAATCAGAAGCCCGCCGTGATTCACGCGCGTCGCGCCCCGCGCGGGCGCGTGGATTGAAACGATGCGGCGCTCCCCGGCGTTGACACACCATGGGAGTCGCGCCCCGCGCGGGCGCGTGGATTGAAACATCGAAGGATTGACGCCAAAAACAGAGCACACGGTCGCGCCCCGCGCGGGCGCGTGGATTGAAACACGGCTACGGGCGTGTCCGCGCCCTCGGGGTACGTCGCGCCCCGCGCGGGCGCGTGGATTGAAACTCCACAGCCCTCATCACAATCACCTATATACTCTGTCGCGCCCCGCGCGGGCGCGTGGATTGAAACCTCGCGCTCGTGATCGAGGGTGGAGCCACAGCGTGTCGCGCCCCGCGCGGGCGCGTGGATTGAAACAATCCAATGGCGAAGCAACGGCTGTTCGCGCAGGGTCGCGCCCCGCGCGGGCGCGTGGATTGAAACGCTTCTGGGTGTTCTCGATGTACTGCTGGCGATAAGTCGCGCCCCGCGCGGGCGCGTGGATTGAAACACCGTTGCGGGCGTGTCTTGGCCCTCCGCATACTGTCGCGCCCCGCGCGGGCGCGTGGATTGAAACCTTGACGTGAGGCGCTTGCGCGAGGTACGCGGCCGTCGCGCCCCGCGCGGGCGCGTGGATTGAAACTTGCTGTGGTTGGGGCTCCGACCGGAGTTTGAAGGTCGCGCCCCGCGCGGGCGCGTGGATTGAAACATAGTCTCGTGGATGGAGTCCCATGAAAGAAGCTGTCGCGCCCCGCGCGGGCGCGTGGATTGAAACTCATCGCAAGACACTTTCGCTTGCGTGGTATAAGGTCGCGCCCCGCGCGGGCGCGTGGATTGAAACGCTATTTTTCCCGAATCAGAAGCCTGCGGTGATTGTCGCGCCCCGCGCGGGCGCGTGGATTGAAACACTCCATGCGGGTACTAGACTCCCCTTGCCAGCGTCGCGCCCCGCGCGGGCGCGTGGATTGAAACGAGAATATGATTTCCGGTGTGATGAAGAATGTGGTCGCGCCCCGCGCGGGCGCGTGGATTGAAACTCCAATCACAGTACTGACGAGGTCAGATAGGGCTTGTCGCGCCCCGCGCGGGCGCGTGGATTGAAACAAACTTGCCGAACTGTGTGGGGTGACTGTACGGGTCGCGCCCCGCGCGGGCGCGTGGATTGAAACGATAGTTGGGACTTGATCTGTGCTTGAATCGGGCGGTCGCGCCCCGCGCGGGCGCGTGGATTGAAACTTCGCAGCGAGTAGCGACGTGTTTGGACTCATCGGTCGCGCCCCGCGCGGGCGCGTGGATTGAAACATAGTTCGGAATAAGAGGAACAATCGGGGACCACGGTCGCGCCCCGCGCGGGCGCGTGGATTGAAACAAATCGACCATGTTCCCCGGATCGGAATCGCGGCCGTCGCGCCCCGCGCGGGCGCGTGGATTGAAACAAAGAACTGCCCACAGATGCATTGCCCAAGGAGCGTCGCGCCCCGCGCGGGCGCGTGGATTGAAACGATGCTATTCATGGTGTTACTCCTCTTCGGATTTGGTCGCGCCCCGCGCGGGCGCGTGGATTGAAACTATTGGGACTCGCGGGCTCTGTGGCGCTCGCCTTGTCGCGCCCCGCGCGGGCGCGTGGATTGAAACCGTGTCTACGGTGGAGTGCGTTCCATAGAGTGTAGTCGCGCCCCGCGCGGGCGCGTGGATTGAAACAAGCTGAATCTCGAACAGCTCGCCGCGATGGTGGGTCGCGCCCCGCGCGGGCGCGTGGATTGAAACGTCGGCCACATGGAAGGCTCCACGCTGGTCATTGTCGCGCCCCGCGCGGGCGCGTGGATTGAAACGAGTTTTCCTCATTTGCCTGTGCATTGCGAAGAAAGTCGCGCCCCGCGCGGGCGCGTGGATTGAAACTATGAAGGAGAGAAATACAAGCTATGGTAGAGAGTCGCGCCCCGCGCGGGCGCGTGGATTGAAACACTGGTATTCGCATTGTTCTACCCTCCACTCAGGTCGCGCCCCGCGCGGGCGCGTGGATTGAAACGCTGTAATTCGAGTAATCACCAAGATGCGCCATGTCGCGCCCCGCGCGGGCGCGTGGATTGAAACAACGCTCCTCGCGGCAAAAGACATGGGACTCAAGGTCGCGCCCCGCGCGGGCGCGTGGATTGAAACCAATGATATCTTGCTGCACGCAATAGGCAAGCCGTCGCGCCCCGCGCGGGCGCGTGGATTGAAACCAATATGGAAGATTTCATCCGCGTGCAAGATGGCGTCGCGCCCCGCGCGGGCGCGTGGATTGAAACATCATCTAGTAGTATTTCTGGCCTTGGATGTGTCTGTCGCGCCCCGCGCGGGCGCGTGGATTGAAACATAGTGGTCATCGGCCATCGGCGTTACCTCTCTTGTCGCGCCCCGCGCGGGCGCGTGGATTGAAACCAATATGGAAGATTTCATCCGCGTGCAAGATGGCGTCGCGCCCCGCGCGGGCGCGTGGATTGAAACATAGTGGTCATCGGCCATCGGCGTTACCTCTCTTGTCGCGCCCCGCGCGGGCGCGTGGATTGAAACAACTATTTCACGCTCGTTGCATTTGCTTCTTCCTGGTCGCGCCCCGCGCGGGCGCGTGGATTGAAACATTGATGCGCGGCTGCTTCTTGGGAATCTCCGCGTCGCGCCCCGCGCGGGCGCGTGGATTGAAACTCCCCTGCTATGCGGTAGGCAGCGGGGCCATGATGTCGCGCCCCGCGCGGGCGCGTGGATTGAAACATTGATGCGCGGCTGCTTCTTGGGAATCTCCGCGTCGCGCCCCGCGCGGGCGCGTGGATTGAAACTCGTCTTCGTCTACGTTTGTATCACTGGCATCGGGTCGCGCCCCGCGCGGGCGCGTGGATTGAAACACGGCGAGCCGCGAATGATGCCCATGAGGGTTTAGTCGCGCCCCGCGCGGGCGCGTGGATTGAAACGTAGGACAGCATGTAGGGGCATACG
>Ga0074044_10003040_pt1 | contig 14438 bp, 7 predicted proteins | sample BogForMeECP23OM1_FD_94443 | JGI IMG/M metagenome (GOLD analysis project Ga0074044, IMG submission 94443) | Bog forest soil microbial communities from Calvert Island, British Columbia, Canada - Bog Forest MetaG ECP23OM1 | ecosystem: Environmental > Terrestrial > Soil > Wetlands ... | reverse complement strand
CGTGCTAACTTCCCATTCCGGTCCCAAGTTTGAGGCCACTCCGCGGCGCAAAAACTGGACTGTGAAAACACCCTGCCTGAAGTGCGGACTGATTCACGTCGAGCCCACCGCTATCTGTGACGGCTACGCCGGCATCGATCCTGACGAGACCGCCGGAGACACGCGGAAAAAAGCCGCCGAGCGCATTCGCGCCGTGCTTGCCGCCGTCCCCATCGAGTCGCGCCGGCCGGGACGCGCCCGCGCCGCCGCCGCAGGCGCGGGCGCGGGAACCAGCGCATCCGAATCCACGGCAGCGATGCGCGCCGCAATCTCGGGATCGTCGCGGGCCGAGGATCCGTCCGCCGAAATCCCCGAGTGGCGCCGCGAAGTGAGCGAACGCCTGGAAACCTATCGCAACCGCCGCGCGCGCCAGTCCCGCCAGGGCGGGACCGCCGGCCAATCGGTCCTGGGGTTTCGCGTCCTGTCTAAGACCGACACGCTGGAAGCGCCGGAGGAACTGCAGGCAGCAGGCGCCGCCACGGAGACTTTCCCGGAGGCGGCTGAGGCGCCCGAGATCGAAGCGCCCGCCGCAGCCTCCGAATCTCCCGAGGTGACGGCCGCTCCGGAGCCGATGGCCGCAGCCAGCGTGGCCCCGAGCGTTGTAGCGAGCGAGCAGGCCGCCGTTGCCATCGCCACGCAGCGCGTCTATGCGCCGGACGAAACCGACCTGACGGAATCACTTTCCGAACATGCCTTCGCCGCCGCCGTCGAAGCGCCCGCGGTAGACACGACGGACACTGAGGAGACCATCATCAGTTCCACATCACTGCCCATGGCCACGGAGCCCGCCGTCGTGCTGGCCGACTCCGCGACGCTCGAAGTGCAGGCGGATCCCGCGGAGCTGCCCTTGAATCTGGAAGACGAAGAAACGGCGCGCCTGTCGCCGGCAGCCTCCGCACAGATCGCAGCGCTCGCCACGCCTGCCCCGGCAACTTCGGGCCCGGCTGCCGCCGCGCCAGAGGTCGAGGCCGCGCCGCCGGCCGCCATTCCAGCCATTGACAAGGACTACTGGCGCAGCGCGCCGGCGATGACGGAAGCGTTGCCCGAAGCGAGCATCTCGGAGCCCGCTCCGCGATCCGCCGGAATCCCCGAAGTCGAGGAATTGGAGTGCGGCTCGCTCACCTCGGGCTTCGAATCACACTCAACCGGCATCGAAGAGGTTGTGGAAGAAGAACCCGCGCCCGCGGAAGAAGAGGAAAGCGCGTCAATGGAGGGCACGCCGGCCACGCTCGCGCCCGCAGACGAGCCGCCCGCGCCGCCCGCCGCCATCGCCGCAGCGGAAAACACCAGTGAAGTGCTCTCTCCCCCCTCGCTCGACGCGCCAAGAACTGAAGAATTCGACGACCGCCGCGTGGCGCTGCGAACCGCCTCGCGGCCGTTCCCCGGCGCCGCCATGGAGCGCATCGAAATCAGCGTGCCCCAGCCCGTCTTCGATTTCACCGTCACCCACCCGCAGAACCTCCAGCCGCAAGACGAAGGGCTGCCCGTGGCCGATCTCCGCGAGCGCCGCTGCGCCGCCGCGCTGGACGGAACTCTGCTGGCTCTCACCATCGCGGGTTTCTGGACTGCCTTTCACCTGGCCGGCGGTGAATTTTCCTACTCCCGGGTGAGCGCAGCCGTGGGTCTCACCTCCGCTTTTCTGATCTACGCGCAGTACATCCTGCTGTTCACCCTGGTGGGAGGCGCGACGCCGGGAATGGTGCTGCGCGGCCTGCGCGTGGTCGCTTTCGACGGCCGTTCGCCCGGGGGCGTCGAGCTTGCCTGGCGCGCGTTCGGCTACCTGCTTTCCGCCGCCGCGGGGACGCTCGGCTTCCTCTGGTCTGCCTGGGACGAGCATGGACTGAGCTGGCACGACCGCATCTCGCAGACCTATATCACCTACGCCGGGAGGGAGGGCGAACCGGCGATCCTGACTGTGTAGGAGCGCCCGCAGCCCCTCTCAGGCCGCCGCGAATTGTGTGCGTCCAGCCCGCGGCCGGAAGATGCTATACTTAGGGTTTTACGAGGCCCCATGAACCGCGCGACTCGCATCCTCGTTCTCGCCCTTTCCACCCTGGTGCTGCTCTACGCGGGTTTCGGCTATGCCCTCGCGCGCACCTCGCAGGACGGCACCTACCGTTCTCTCGGCGTATTCAGCGAAGTGCTGCAGCGCGTGGAGCAGGATTACGTGGAAGAGCCGAACATGCCGCTGGTCACACGCGGCGCCATGCACGGGCTGGTAGAATCCCTCGACTCGCAATCTGGCTACCTGAGCGCCCGCGAATACGAGGACTACAAGACGCGCGTGAAGGCCCAGGCGCGCGGCGAGATCGGCGTGGTGCTCTCCAAGCGCTTCGGCTACCTGCTGGTGCTCACCACCCTGCCCGACAGCCCGGCGCAGAAGGCCGGACTTTCCTCCGGCGATATTCTGGAAACCATCGCGGGTTTCTCCACGCGCGAGATCTCCATCCGCCAGGCCGAGTTGCTGCTCCAGGGCGAGCCCGGAAGCATCGTGAAGATCACCGAGGTGCGCCACGGCGGCACGGAATCGCAGAACCTGGAAATCACGCGCGCCGCGCTCGCCCCTCCGCACCTGCTGGCGGACAAGATCGAGGACGACATCGCCTACATCCGCGTGGCTGCCTTCACCCCGGGCCGCGCAGGGGAGATCCGGCAGAAACTCGCCGAATTCTCGCGCCAAGGCTTGCGCAAACTCGTGCTGGACCTGCGCGGCTGCGCCTCCGGCAGCGTGCCTGAAGCCGTCTCGACCGCAAATCTTTTCCTGAGCGGCGGCACGATCGCCACGCTGCGCGGCCAGACCGTTCCGCCCAAGGACTTCACCGCCGACCCACAGAGAGCCGTGTGGACGGGCCCGGTGACTGTGCTCATCTCCGCGAGCACCGCGGGCCCCGCGGAAATCGTGGCTGCCGCGCTGGCGCAGGACCGCGCCGTACCCACCATCGGCGAGCGCACCTTTGGCAGCGCCTCCGAGCAAAGCGTGATCGCGCTGGAGGATGGCGGCGCGCTGATCCTGACCACCGCCCTCTACCACGATCCCTCGGGCAAGGCGCTCAACGAGACGGGCGTCAAACCCTCGGTCGAAATGGCCAACGCCGGAGAAGAGGCCACCGACCTGGAGGATGGCGCGGCACTCGAGGCCCCGGGCCACGGCCCGCCCGCCTTCCCGCTGCGCCCCCACGACGACGCCGTTTTGAAGAAAGCGATTGAAATACTTCGCAGCCCGGCCGCGGCCGTGGGAAAGGCCACCTAGCGCACCTCGACCGAAGTCAGGATTTTCTTCCTCTTGCTGCCGCGCTCTCCGCAGAACCCGCCCAGACGATGCGATCCACGATCCCATTGACCCGCAAAGTCTTCGCGTTGCTGCTTGCTGTACCGTTGCTCCTCGGCCTCGCCGCGTGCCGGCGCAAGGCGCCGCCGCCGACCAGTTCCAATCCCAACGATCTGGCTGCGGAGTTTGCCGCTGCGGCGCGCGGCGCGGCCGGAGCGGAGTCTCCCATTCGCATCGTGCCTGCCGCGTCTCTGACCGGTGCGCTCACGCGCGTGCTCGTCTCGCTGCCCGACTCTGCGCGGCTCGAAGCCGTGGAATCTGCCTGGCGCAGTGCCGCGGGCGAGCGCGCGGTAACGTTCGAGGCGCGCGACACGGGAGCGGCGGCCGCAGCGTTCGCGGTCAGTTCCGGCGGAAAGGCTCTGCTGGTGCTCGAAGTATTCGAGCGACCGGCCGCGGCCCCGGGAACTCCCCAGCGCGGAAACGTGGTTCCCGAGCTGGCCATCATCGTGGACGACCTCGGCTACGACCCCGCAGCCGCGCGTGCCGTCTTCGCGCTGCCTGGGAGGGTGAGCGTGGCTGTGCTGCCGAACCTGCCGGAGTCGCCTGCCATCGCGGAAGAGGCCCATCGCCGCGGCATCGAGGTGCTGCTCCACCTCCCCATGGAATCTCTCGGCGGGGAGGACGGAGCGGAAAAGATCGAATTGCGCGTGGGAGAGCCCGCGGCAGAAGTCAGCCGTGTGCTCGACGAGATGCTCTCGACCGTACCCTACGCCGTCGGAGTCAACAATCATCAGGGCTCGCGGGCGACCGCTGACCCGACGCTGATGGCCGCTCTCGCCGCTGCGCTGCGCGTGCATGGACTTTTTTTCATTGATAGCCGGACCTCCGCAGCCACACGCGCGCTCGATGCCGCGCGGCGCGCCGGCGTGCCCGCAGCCGCGCGAAACGTCTTTCTGGACGACGACGAGCAGCCCGCGGCCATCCGCCGGCAACTGGAACTCGCCGAACGCGTGGCGCGCGAGCAGGGTGGGTGCGTGGCCATCGGCCATCCGCATGGCGCGACGCTCGACGTTCTGGCGGATGCGCTTCCCGAGGTGGAGGCGCGCGGAGTCAGGCTGGTGACTGCGTCGGAAATCGTCCGCAGTACGGCGGGGCCGCGCTAATGGACTGTCTCGCGGACGAGCCCGGCAACTTCCTTTGCCAGCGGCCACGCCGCAGTCAATCCCGGCGATTCGATGCCGATGAGGTGGATGACGCAGGGGAGATGAGGATCTCGCTCGACAACGAAATCGAAAGGCTCTTTGGCCGACGCCAACTGGGTGCCCGAGGGCGCGAGCTTCGCGCGGATTCCGGAATAGGCCGGCCGCAGATCGGCTTCTTCGATTTCCGGCAGCAGAACGCGAGCGCCTTGAGCGAATTGGGACGTGGGGACGCGATCGCTCTCGTAGTCCGTCTTGCTCCCGACCGGGCGCGCCGTGGGGCCTACGAGCAGCGTGCCCCACAGGGTTTTGGTCAGGTGCACGCCGAGAGAATAGATTCCAGCCTCGGGCAGCGGATAGACGAGCGCCCGGATCAGGTGGGCTTTCGCCGGCGCCGCCTCGCAGTAATCTCCCCGCACCGGCTGGATGTGATAGCGCGTGAAGCCGGTGAGCGCCGCCACCTCGTCGGCGAACAATCCGGCGCAGTTCACCACGGCGCGCGCGTCAATGGTGCCGCGTTCGCTGGTCACACGCGCTCCCGTTCCGGCCGGCTCGATGGCCGTGACTTTCGCGTGCGTCAGCAGGTGGGCGCCGCGCGCGACGGCCACGCGGGCGTAGGCCTTTACCAGCTCCTCGCTCATCACCAGGCCCGAGGAGGGCACTTCGAGTGCGGCGCGGCCCTCCACGTGCGGCTCCCGCGCGCGCAACGCCTGCCGGTCAATGATTTGCAAGCCGCTTACGCCGTTCTCCTGCCCGCGGCGGAGCAGGGCTTCGAGCTGTGGCTCTTCTCCGGTGGATGCGGCGACAACAACTTTCCCGGTGTGGCGGTGCAGTACTCCGTGGGCCGCGCAGAACTCGTACGTCAGGCGATTGCCTTCCACGCAGTGCCGCGCCTTGCGGGAGCCGCGAGGATAGTAAATGCCGGAATGAATCACGCCGCTGTTGCGCGAACTGGCGCCCATGCCGAGCTGCGGCATTTCTTCGAGCAGAAAGACGTCTTCGAATGCCGCGGCGACCTCCATGGCCACGGCGCAGCCCACCACGCCTCCGCCGATGATGACCACGCTGGCTGTGTCGCGTTCTGCCATTCTCTGGAACTCCCGGAGAGCCGCGCGTGGCTATTCGACGATGCCGGCGCCGCCGAACAGAAAAGCGGAGTCCACCAGGCGCGGGCCGGTGCCGTCGTCCACGGCGAAGCGCGCATTCTCCACGCCTTTGTATTCCTTCTGCCAGAGCGCGGCGCCGCCATAGGCGCCGTACTTGTTCAGGGCATAGAAGAAGATGTGGAACTGCCTCAGTTTGTCCATGTTGTTGTTGTAGTTGCGGGCCACGCGTTTAAGCGCCTCGAGACACGCTTCGGTGGGAGTGGCGCCGCGGCGCATGGCCTCGACCACGGTGTGGCCGCCGGCGATTTTGATGTTTTCTTCGCCCTTGCCGGTCGAGCCCGCGGCGCCCACGTCGTTGTCCACGTAGAGTCCGGCGCCGATGACGGGCGAATCGCCCACACGTCCCGCGATTTTCCAGGAGAGGCCGGAAGTGGTGGTGGTGCCGGAAATGGCGCCATCCGGATCGACAGCCAGGCAATTGATGGTGCCCGTGGGTGGATGCAGGACAACGTCTTCAATGTGTTCAGCCCAGAGGCGCTTCTCCGGCGTGTTGAGCATGGCCGCGAGTTCCTGTTTCCAATCCGGGCTATCGAGGCCGGGCCGCCAGTTTTTGTTCGTCTTTGCCTTCCACGCCAGCCAGGCGATCCGGGAGCGCTCGGTGAGGAGGTTCATCTCCTCGAAACCTTCGGCCACGGCGAATCGCCGCGCGCCATCTCCCACCAGCATGACGTGGTTGGGGCGCTCCATCACGGTCCGTCCAACGAGCGAAGGATTCTTGATTTTTCGGATGGAGGCCACAGAACCCGCGCGGTGCGTGGGGCCGTGCATCACGCTGGCATCGAGTTCGACCTCGCCGTCTTCGTTCGGCAGGCCGCCGTAGCCCACGGAGTCGTCGTTGGGATCGTCTTCCACTGCGGTAACGACGGCGAGCACGGCATCGAGCGTGTCGCCGCCCTTTTTGAGCACGGTCATGCCTCGGTCCAGATGTTTGAGCCCGTTCACGCTGGAAAGAATCAGGGGCCGCGCGTGGCCGGCGGCGGCCTGCGCGCCCAGCGGCGCGGCGCCGAGCAGCCGCTTGGTTCCCGCGAGCATTCCCGCGCCGAGCGTGGTGAAAAAGAAATTCCTGCGCGTCCATTCCGCCATGATTTTGATCCTCCCGCCGGCTGTCTCGCACATGCCGCAGACAGAGGATACACACGTAAAGCTGCCTGAGCTACCTCGGCACAACGGGCCCATGACGATATGGGCGTGATCGGCCCCTGGCCCCCATCCATTTGGAGGAATCAGGCGTTGCAGTACGCGAAGTATCGCGTCTTGCGACGAAGTGCATTGCTTCCGAATGCAGCGTCGCGTGCCCAGAACAGGTGGCAGGCGTTCAGTGAATCGCTTGTTCACGACCATCGCCCGATTTGTGTGATCACGAGTGCGCAGGCAGGATTCTGGAAGAAAGGAACGGCGCCGCCACTATTGCGGCAAGCCGATTTTGCGCACGAGTTCGGCGTAGCGCGGATCGGAGCGCAGGGAATCGAATGTGAACAGGGTCCGGAGGCTGAGCAGCCCGTCGTCGTGCTCCTGGTATGCAGTGTTCAGCCACTCGAAGGCATGATCCTTGTCACCCAGTTCGGCATAAAACTGCGCGATTGCGGAGGGGGAAACGTATCCGGTCCTGGCTTTGCGTTGCGAGAGCATCGTTTCGATTCCCTTTCGCAATGCGCCCGGCCATCCGCCGGAGCGGAAGCCAGCCTCCTGAGCGGCTGCCATCTCAATGTAATTTTTGTCGCTGAGTAATTGCGCGGCAATTTTGAACTCCTGAATAGCCTCCGGATATTTATGCTCGCCCCAATAGGCGTTTGACAGACCCTGGTGTGCGGCGCCAAAGGTTGGATTGTCGGCGATGAGCTGCTTGTACATCTCAATCGCCTGATCAAATTGCCGGGCGAAGGTGTGGGCTTCCACTTGTGCGAAGCCGATGATGGGCGATAGCGGATCGAGCTGATGGGCGCGGTCACCTTCCTCGATGGACTCCTGCGCCCGGCCGCCGATGAAGGAGAGATACTGGGAGAACCACTGATGAGCGGTGGCGTCGCTGGGATCGAGCTCCAGGGCCTTTTTGAACTCGGCCTCGCCGCCGGATAAATCCCAGTTGATTTGCGGCTTGATCAGACCCATCACCGCATGCGGGCGCGCGAGTGTGGGGTCAAGTTCCAGCGCTTTGTTTGCCGCGGCAATTGCCTTGGGCTCTACATCGCTGGGGTCGCTGCCATAAGAGCCGAGCACGGCATAGGTATCCGCCAGTCCGGAGTAAGCCAGCGCATAGCCGGGGTCTTTATCGATGGCTTGATTGAAGTAGGAGATTGCAGTCTTCAGGTCGGCGCCAGTGCGCTTGTTCCAGGAATAGCGGCCTTTCACGTAGAGCTGATAGGCCTCCGGGTTCTGCGTGCCTTGCTTCGCGACCTGCTGCCTTTCCGCTCCGGTCAATTTCGAGCGCAGCTTCTCCGCGATGTCGCTGGCGATTTGCTGCTGGAGCGAGAGAATGTCCGAGGCTTTGCGCTCGTAATGCTCGCCCCAGATTTCGGTATTGTCCTGGACGTTCGTCAGGTCGGCGGTGACTTGAATGGTGTCGCCGCGTTGGACCACCCTGCCGGTGATCAGGGCATCTACGGTCAACTCTTTACCGACCTTCTGCACGTCAACTTCTTTGCCCTTGTAACGGAAAACGGAGTTGCGGGACTTCACTTTCAAAGTCGGCACATGGGCGAGGCTGGCGATCAATGATTCCCTGAGGCCGTCGCTCAAGAATTCGGTGTCCGCGTTGCCGCCGGCAGTGGCGAAGGGAATCACGGCGATGGATTCGATTTGAGCTGAGCTCGGCTTGGCTCGCCAATACCAAATGCCGGCCGTCGCCAAAACGAGGAGCAAGACCGCGACGGTCGGGAGCCAATACTTGCGGGTAGAAGCTTGCTGGGCTGCAGCCGGCAGTCCGGCAACTGATTTTCCCGTTTCGGTTTCGCGTGTGAGGCGCTTGAGATCCGCTCGAAGCTCGGCGGCGGACTGGTAGCGGAGGTCGCGGTCCTTTTCCAGCGCCTTGTTGATGATGCGCTCGAGCTCCGCGGGTAAATCGGGATTCAGGCGCACGGCGGGCGTTTGGGTGCCGTCCAGAATCGCTTTGAAGATCACTCCCGAACTTTCACCGCGGAACGGCAGGGCCCCGGTGGCCATCTCGTAGAGCACAGCGCCGAACGAGAACAAATCCGTCCGCGCGTCCAGCTCCTTGGCGCGCACCTGTTCCGGCGACATGTATGCAACCGTTCCCAGAGTGGAGCCCGGACTGGTGAGTTGCTCGGCACTCAAGTCCTTGGTCAGGTCCCCGCCAACCGTCGCTCCGAGGCTGCCAACCGCTGTTCCCGAGAGCTTGGCCAGGCCGAAGTCGAGAACCTTGGCGTGTCCCCGGTCGGTGACAAAAATGTTTGCAGGCTTGATGTCGCGGTGGACGATTCCCTTGGCGTGCGCGGCGTCGAGAGCGTCGGCAATCTCAACCGCCAGGCCGAGCAGGATTTCCGTCTCCACGGGCTTTCCGCCGATGCGATGCTTGAGCGTCTTGCCGTCCAGAAACTCCATGGCAATGAACGCCTGCCCGTCCTGCTCGCCGATATCGTAAATCGTGCAAATGTTGGGGTGATTGAGCGCCGAGGCGGCCTGGGCTTCGCGCTGGAAGCGGGCCAGTGCCTGCGGGTCGCGGGCAACGTCCTGCGGCAAAAACTTGAGGGCGACGAAGCGATGAAGCCGCGTGTCCTCAGCCTTATAGACCACGCCCATACCGCCGCCGCCAAGCTTTTCGACGACGCGGTAGTGGGAGATGGTGCGGCCTGCAATGGAGGGATCTTCCGGCACAGGCCGTAAATCTTACGCCAGAGCCACGGTGCGGGCAATCGCGCAGCAGAAACCTGCAAAGTCCCGAGTTACGGGCTGCCGGACCTCCGAGATGCCATGCGCTGCAATCCCATGACTCGCGCGTTATGGGGCCGGATGGGATGCCCCCGGCAGGGGTCGTAGTGGAGCTGAAACGAGGGAGAGCTTGGAGGCGCCCAATTTCGGATTGACGAACCTCCAAAAGCAAATCATCATTTCAATCGACTTCCCAATGGCAGCCTAGGAACTGCATATCCTGTGTCGGTGATGGGAAAGACGCTTCTCTTCGACCGGAGGAAGACGTGATCAAGAGAATCGGCCTCGCGTCCGTGATTCTGATTCTTGTCACGGCATTCCACCTCGGAGCCCTCGCCAAGGCCGGCAGGCCCCGGGCCTCGGCGCGTGACCTGATTACGAAGGACATCGACGAGAGCCGGCGCGTGACGCTGCGCGGCAACACGCGTCCCGAGGCGAATCGGGCGAACGACCGTGGGCGGGTTCCTGACGACTTCAAGCTGGAGCACATGCTGCTGCAATTGCGGCGCCCGGCAGAGCTCCAGCAGGAATACGACGAATATGTGGACGGTCTCACGCGGGGCAACTCGGTAAATTTCCACCAGTGGCTCGCGCCGGCCGAGGTGGGCGAGAACTACGGCCTGACGGATTCTGACCTGCGCCAGATCGAACACTGGCTGAAGTCGCACGGAATCCAGGTGAACTTCGTATATCCGAATCGCGTGGTGATGGACATATCCGGAACCGCGTGGCAGCTGCGCGAGGCGCTGCGCGTGGAGCTGCACTCTCTGGAGGTGAACGGCGAACAGCACTTTGCGAATATGAACGATCCGGAGATTCCGGAGGCGCTGGCGCCGGCGATCGTGGGCATTGTCTCGATCCACGATTTCCGGCCGCGTCCCATGGTCAAGCCGCGGGCGCAATATACCTACACAGACTCAAACGGAACGTTTCAGGGAGTTACGCCGGCGGATCTAGCGCAGATTTATAACCTGAATCCTCTGTTCAGCCAGGGAATCACCGGGAAAGGCCAAACGGTGGCGGTGGTGGAAGACAGCGATCCCTACACGCCATCGGGCCAAACGAATACGGCGGACTGGACCACGTTTGAGCAAAAATTCAATCTGACCCAATACGGGGGCAGCGTGACGGTCGCGCATCCCAACGTGACCGGCCACACGAACTGTACTGCCCCCGGCGACAACACGGACGATATCGAGGTGGAGTTGGACATGCAGTACTCCTCGGCGGCGGCGCCGGGCGCGGTGATCATCGTGGCAACCTGCGCCAATGCGGCGACAGCCGGCCCGCTGATCGCGCTCGAAAACCTCGCTGCCTCCACGCCGCACCCCTACATCATCAGCGTGAGTTACGGCGACTGCGAAGCGGACAACGGCATGGCCGCGAATGCAGCGTTCTCCGCGGCCTATGAGACCGCCGCGTCGGAAGGCATATCGGTCTTTGTGTCGTCGGGGGATGAGGGCCCGGCGAGTTGCGACCCCAACGTGGCGACCGCGACCCACGGAATTAACGTGAGCGGCTGGGCATCGACGTCTTACAACGTAGCGGTGGGCGGCACCGATTTCGGCGACACCTTCGCCGGAACCAACACCACGTACTGGAGCGCGACGAATAACACCGCGCTGCAATCCGCACTGAGTTACGTTCCGGAAATTCCCTGGAACGATTCGTGCGCGAGCGTTCTGGTGGCCATGTACTACGGAGGTGTGAGCACTCCTTACGGCACGAGCGGATTCTGCAACTCGGCAGAAGGCATGGCGGATTTCCTGACGACCGGCTCCGGGAGCGGAGGACCCAGCGGTTGCGCCACGGGCGCGCCTACGATGACCGAAGAAGTGAGCGGCACGTGCGCGGGGAATCCGAAGCCGACGTGGCAATCCGGATTGTATGGAAATCCCAACGACGGCGTACGAGACCTTCCGGATGTCTCCCTGTTCGCGGCGAACGGGATCTGGAACCATTTTTACATCTTTTGTTACAGCCATCCGGGCCGGCGATTTGGCGGGGCGCCGTGCACCGGCAACCCGGACCCCACCGCGTCATCCGGCGCGACGTGGAGCGCCGCGGGCGGCACGTCGTTTGCCGCGCCCATCCTGGCGGGAATCCAGGCGCTGGTGAATCAGAGGACGGCGGCGCTGACGATCGCGCCGATCCCGGGGCAGGGGAATCCGAATCCGGTGTACTACGCGATTGCCGCGAGCGAATACGGGCCATCGGGCAGCCCGGCCTGCAATTCGAGCGCGCAACCGCTGCCGCGGCGCGGGGTGGCGACGGCCTGCGTGTTCTACGACGTGACGCAGGGAGACATTGACCTGAACTGCACGGGGGGCACGGCGAATTGCTACGATCCCGGCGGGACGTACGGAGTTCTGGCGACCGGCACGATCTCCGGATTGAGCGTGCCCGTTGGCGGCGGCGGCTCGGGTTACACGAGCGCTCCGACATGCACGATCTCCGCGCCACACAATCCCGGAGCGTACAACGGTTACGGGGGCGGGACGCTGGCTTCGTGCAGCGCAACGGTGGGTGGCGGAGCCGTGACCGGTGTTTCCCTGACGAATCCTGGAGCAGGCTACGCGCCCAATCCCATCTGCACGCTGACCGGCGGGGGAGGAAGCGGGGCGCTCTGCTCGGTTACGGGCGTGACCGACGGGGCCTACCAGCCTTCCTTTGCGGCCACGCCAGGCTGGGATTTTGCCACCGGGATCGGGACGATCAATGCATACAATCTGGTTTTCAGCCCGGTGTGGAAGGAAGGGCCATGAGAGTTTCGGTCCGATACGCGGTGAAAGTGGCGTCATGAAGAGAGCACCCACCCGCTGGTGGCGTCGGTGCGTGAAATTTCTGCCACTGGGCGCGACGCTTGCGGCTACCACGGTGATGTCCGGCCAACAGACTCTGCCGATGGGTGCGCCCGACGATTGGACGCACCACCGGCTGGTCTTTTCCAACCCGGGAACGGCGGCCGAGGCCATCGAGAAGGGCACGTACGCGCGGTGGGCGAGGATCGTGAGCGACCCGCGGTTCGTGCTGCAACAGCAGAAGCGCGCCGCGGCCGCCCGGGCGGTGCTGAACCCATCTCTGCATCCCCCGGAGACGGAAACAAAAACGCTGCCTGTAGAGACGGAGCCACGAAAGGACAGCGAACACGCAGAGAGTCGGCACGGCCGCGGAGTGATGGCAGCGATCCCACTGGGAGACGAGAGGGAGTCGCCGCACGATCGAGGGCATGACCATCGGCCCCGGCACGGGCACGGTTCGGCCGGATCCGGCCTGCAAACGGACTGGAGCGAGGACCTGGGAGCCGGCGCGACGGTTGGATTGGGGGCGTATCCTGCAAAGTTTTCGTTCACCATCTCGTCCGCCAACTGCGCCAGCGCCGCTACGCCGGACTTCGTCGTCTATAACACCGGATTGCAGGGAGGGATGGGCCAGGCCAGCATCGTTGCGTTCGACAATCTTTACAGCGGGTGCACGGGGACGGTGCCGTCGCCCTACTGGGCGTATGACACAAACGGCGGCACGATCACCACGTCCGTGCTGCTGTCGCTCGATGGCTCGCAGGTGGCGTTCGTGCAGAGCACGGCATCCGCGGCGAGTCTGGTGGTGCTGAAGTGGGCGGCGTCCAACACGCAAACCCCCAGTTCTCCGGACGTATTGCCCAACACGGCCGCGGGCTCCTACCGCGCCTGTCCCACGCCGTGCATGACGGCAATCCCCTTCGGCAACGGGGCCAACGACTCGGGATCTTCCGTCTATTACGATTACGGGAGCGATGTGCTGTACGTGGGCGACGACATCGGCAAGCTGCACAAGTTCACCGGAGTTTTCACGGCAACTCCGAGCGAGGCCGGAGGACTGTGGCCGGTGAATGTGAACACGACCGGAGAAGCGCTGTCGTCGCCGGTAATCGATCCGAACAGCGGCAACGTGCTGGTAGGCGACTATTTGGTAAGCGGGGCGGCGAATTGCGCCGCGGGAGGGTGCGGGTATCTCTATTCCGTGAACGCCACAACGGGCGCGGTGGTGCGGTCGGCGCAGCTCGATTACGTGTTCGGAATCGTGGATGGGCCCATCCTGGATCCCACGACGGAGAAAGCGTATGTATTCGTGGGCGCGGACAGCGGATTCCAGTCGGCGTCGTCACCTTGCGGCGTTCGAGTGCCGTGCAGCGGAGTCTTCCAGTTTCCCACGAACTTCACAGCCAACGCGACCGGCACGGAGGTGACCATCGGCGGAGGCTACGAGTTCCTGTTGCCCGGCGCGTTTGACAACGCGTATCTCAGCTCCGGGACTGCCACGGGCAACCTGTACGTGGTTGGAAATACCGGGCCGGCGAACAACACGCTCTACCAGATCCCCATCCACGCCGGCACGATGCAGGCGCCGCAGGTTGGTCCGCAACTGAGCACGAACAATAGCAACGGTTATTTTTCGGCGGGGATGCCGGTGACCGAGATTTATACCGGGTCCAAGGACTACATTTTCACCAGCGTGCTGGACTTCGGGTTCCCGGCGGCATGCGCCAGCAGCCTGACCATGGGATGCGTAATGGGCTTCGATGTCACCAACAGCAACAGCATTCTGCTGACGGCGGCCACAACCGAAGCGGGTGGCACGAGCGGGATCGTCATTGACACGGCGACGACCGGAGTCGCTGGATCGTCCAACATCTATTTCACGCCGCTTGCCGATCAGCTCTGCACGTCAGGCGGGACCGGCGGCTGCGCGATCCAGTCGTCACAGTCTTCGCCATAGTTCGTGACTCGGCATTTGGCGTTCCCAGGTAAAAATCATCGCGGGGTGTAGAATCAGCCCCGCATTCGTCTGTGAGCACAGCCGGAGCAGACAACTTACCTGCCCCTCGGCCTCCAGGAGGCT
>Ga0074044_10003039_pt1 | contig 14440 bp, 14 predicted proteins | sample BogForMeECP23OM1_FD_94443 | JGI IMG/M metagenome (GOLD analysis project Ga0074044, IMG submission 94443) | Bog forest soil microbial communities from Calvert Island, British Columbia, Canada - Bog Forest MetaG ECP23OM1 | ecosystem: Environmental > Terrestrial > Soil > Wetlands ... | reverse complement strand
CTGGCGGAGAGAGTGGGATTCGAACCCACGTTACCCTTTCGAGTAAACACGCTTTCCAAGCGTGCGCCTTCAGCCACTCGGCCATCTCTCCGTCGCCCTGCGAAGTGCGTGCAAAGCGAACGCTTGATTCTAGCAGCCAGTCGGCCTGTGTACCTTGACGCTCGAGTTCAGGAACCGGCGGCTGGCAACTGGCTGCTGACAACTGTTGTCAGCTTTCCTCGGGCTTGTGCAGTTGCTGGGCGAGGTAATTCTCGTAGGTCATCTCTTTGATCGCGTGCAGTTGCCCTTCCAGCCAGTCGATGTGGTGCTCTTCATCGAGCAGGATCTTTTCCATCAGCTCGCGCGAACCGTTGTCGCCCGCAGCCACGCTGGCCTTGATGCCGTCGTTCAGGCGTTTCACGGCCGTGTATTCGAGCTGCAGATCGTTTTCCAGTTGCTGCTTCAGGGTCTGCCCGATGTTGATCTTGAAATAGTCCGTCATATTGGGAGCGCCATCGAGCAACAGGATACGTTCCATCAAAATTTCGGCATGCTGCATTTCTTCGATGGATTCCTTGCGGATCTGCTTGGCCATGCGTTCATAGCCCCAGTTCTCGCACATCTCAGCGTGCAGGAAATACTGGTTGATGGCGGTAAGCTCGGCTTTGAGCACTTCGTTCAGAATGGCAATGACCTTTGCGTCGCCTTTCATGATTGCCCTCTCTTGGGATGGGAACGGTTCTCAGTACCCTTTTTCAGCTCCCGGTCCACCTGAAACTCACGGTTTTCACTGAGAACTGAGAACTGGGAACTGAGAACTATCCGCGACAAAGATTGTACTAGAAGAAAAGAATCAGGAGTGGGATCCCGAACCAGCAGCAGCGGCAGAGGCGCTGGATGCTTCCGGAGCCGTGGCAGCGTTCCCGTTGGTGGGCTGGGCTGGCTGGGGCTTGGGCTGACCCGCATTCTCAACCACGCGGTGATTCAGGCAGTACAGCGCGAGTTCCAGACGGTCGGCGACTCCCAGCTTGTCATAAACTTTGCGGAGATAATTCTTGACCACCTGTTCGGTGGTACCAACCCGCAGAGCGATCTCCTTGTTCTTCATGCCCTGAGTAACGCAGGAGACGATGTGCGACTCTTTGGGAGTGAGCGAAACTTTAGGACGCGACCCTGTCGGACGCAAGCCTTGGGTGCGGTAGGCCTGCATTACCCAGCCGATCGCGCGGCTGTCGAGCCAGGGTTCACCCTGCGCAACTTTGCGCAGGCATTCCACGAGCATCTCCGGCTCAATTTCACGTGAAACAATGCCATGAGCGCCGCGCCGGAACAAGTCGAGCGTCATCTCCTGGTCGGGCTCTTGCAGCACAACAACCAAACGGCAGTTCGCATGCTGGCGGAGAAGATCGGAAACGGCGTCGACTGGATTCGGGGTCAGGGCCGCCTCGAAGATTACAACGTCGGCGGAGAATTTTTGAATGGCGCTAACGGTTTGCTCGACGCTTTCGGCCTGGCCGACAACCCGGATGTCATCCTCGAGGGCAAAGATTTTGCGCAAGCCGGCGCGGAAAATGGCTTGGGTATCGGCCACAATGACGCGGATCGTGCCTTTGCCGTCCTCAAGATGAAGACCGTCGCCTGGCTCAACGTTGACCGAAGTGCTGCCCATCTGTCCTCTTTTTGTTGCGCCCTACCAGGCGCGGCCGATCTTTACACGGCAGAACTGCAACAACTACCTGCGCTCAAAACGGTACTCATCAATGACCACCCCGACTCCGCGCCGGCCGCCATCTTCAAAACTGCGTACCACTCGTCCGCGGCAATCCACCTGCACGTCGGCTTTCGCGCCGACTACATCGGCGGGAAGCGAAATCGTAAAATCGACAGCCGAACCGACAGGGACATCGGCATCCATGCGGAACAGGACCCCGTTGGCGGAAATATTCTCGGTCTCAACCGACTTTCCCCAAATCCCAGATCCGGTGTCTGCCGACTTCACTGCCACCGGCAGTTTGATGGGAAAGCGCGGCGCGCCTTGCACGTCCGTATAACCCCTTCGATTCTTGCTGCTTTCAGCAGAAGTTCCCTTGGCGGTTTCAGACACGTTTGCGACGACCTTCCTTCCGGTTTGTCCCGTGCACCACTCCGATTGAGAATGTGCACATTTCAGGCCGAGATTACACCCCAGCATCAGCCATGCAAAGTTACGGAAGTCATGGAACAAGAGCGGCGAAGTGCCGGTGGTACAGGGACTTACGGGCATACCAAAGATGCGGTGCGCTCCATTACAGCCGGGACAGCAGTTAGCACTTAGCATTTAGCACTTAGCTAACCCGTTCGACCTCTGGAGGTGTCTTCATGCAGGAATCCAACGTATCACGAGCAGTTGAGGATTTTGATTTAGTTGAGCAGAGTCGATCAGTTCATGCCGGGCGCCGCCGTGGCCAGCAGAGCTTTCTTGCGCGCAACGTCGATCCGAAAGCGGCCGGCCTGCAAATGGTCTCCATCCGTATTCCTGCCGTCTTCGTTAGTGCCGGCGGGATCGGTCCACAAGCTGCTCACTTCTACCTTGCCCGAGCCCGCCGCCATCTTTGTAGGCTGGCGCCGCTGCTTGTCAACATAAGCCTTGATTACCTGGGTCGCCAGACGCGCCGCCAGTTTGCCGTGCTCGCCGCCCTCGAACAGCACGCACACAATGATGTCCGGGTTGCGACGGGGCGTGAATCCCACAAACCAGCCGTTCTGTGCGAAATCTTCGTCGTTTTTATGCTTTGCACGCAGCGCCAGTGAAACAATCTGCGCCGACCCGGTCTTGCCCGCGATATCGATTCCCGGAACATGCGCTGAGGGAGCCGTGCCTTCCGGCAACAGCACCCGGCTCATCGCGTCGGTGATGGTGGTCCATCCTGTGGAATCAATCGGAATATTTGTCACTTCCGTATAGTGCGTGGTCTCCACGAAGTCCGGCGGAAGGTTCGTTGGATTGATGACGTGCGGAACTACCATACGGCCATCCATCGAGATGGCGCCGACGGCGCGCATCAGTTGCACGGGAGTGATCGCCACCGCGCCCTGCCCGATGCCGACCGAAATGGTTTCCCCGGCGAACCACTTCTGCTTGAAGTTGCGGATCTTCCACTCTTCCGAGGGCATCACGCCCGTCACTTCGTTAGGCAGGTCGATACCAGTCTTCTGCCCCAAGCCGAGAGCGGTCGCGTATTTTGCGATGCGATCGATGCCGAGTTTTTCCGCCAGCGTGTAAAAGAAAACATCGCAGGACTGGTAGATCGCCTTCGGCAGATCGACCGGGCCGTGGCCGCTTTTCACCCAGCATCCGAAGCGCCGGCCATAAAACGTGGCGCCTCCATTGCAATTTACGTGGAGGGTCTGAGCAATTCCCTCTTGCCAACCGGCGGTCGCCATAATGATCTTGAACGTCGAACCGGGCGCAAGCTGGGCCTGAATCGCTTTGTTCAGCAGCGGCTTATCGGGATCGTTGACCAGTTTGTCCCACTCATCCCGTGAAATCTTGATTGCGAAATCGTTAGGATCAAACGTCGGCCGGCTCACCATGGCCAGGATTTCGCCGGTGTGCGGATCCATGGCGACAATCGCGCCGTTTTTTCCTTCGATGGCTTCTTCCGCCGCGATTTGCAGATCCAGATCCAGAGTCAACTTTAGCTGCTTGCCCGGCTCCGCCGGTGTTTCGTCGAGTCGCCCGACCTCGCGCCCGTGGCTGTTGACGATGGCGCGCCGCGATCCGTTCTTGCCCATCAGGATGCTGTTGTACTGCTTCTCGACCCCGCTCACTCCAACCACGTCGCCGGGCGTGTAGAGCTCGAACTGCGGCTGATTGAGCATGTCTTCGGTCACTTCGCCGACGTAGCCGATCAGGTGCGCCATGAATCCGTTGCGCGGATACAGACGCCGGTGCGACATGATGGTTTCAAGCTCGGGAAGCTCGTTCTTGTGCGCCTCGATGAAGGCCAGTTCATCGGGCGTGATGTCTTCCTTCAGAAAAATCGGCTGGTACTGCGGCATCCATGCGGTGCGCTTAATGCGCTGGCGGACTTCATCGGGGTTCAGGTGCAGGCCCTTGGCAATGGCGTCGGCGTCAGCGTTCAGATCGCGCGTGGAATCGCGGAGCAGCAACGCGGAAAACGAGGGGTAGTTATCCACAATGATGCGGCCTTCGCGGTCCAGAATTTTGCCGCGCGGCGCCAGAATCGGCACATTGCGAACGCGGTTCTTCTCCGCCATCAAAGCGTATTCATCGCTTTGCATCACCTGCAGCCGCCACAGCCGGTACGCCAACACCAAGAAAATAGCCAGGATGACGTACTGCACGGCAGTGAGCCGGAACGTGGAGACCTTTTCTTCGCGGCCGAACATTACTCCTCAGTTCTGAATCCTCAGCTGCTGCCAGCAGGCATGGGCACCCCAGCCGGAACCGAAATCGGCGATTGCGATGACCCTGGAGAGCTAATGGATAAGTTAACTGTATTCTAACGCTTGCGCGTCTTGCCCGAAATAATGAACCGGAAACCAAAGTTTTCCAGTCGAATACGAGTGCTTTGGGTTGGGTGAAATCCGGGCCATTTCACCCCCGACAGGTCATGTCCGCCGGAGGATTGAAGTTGTCACCCCCGCGGGCAACAATACAGGCTGGAGTTACGTCTCACTTATTTCCAGTTAAGGAATTGAATGCGGATTCGCAGTTTCATCATCGCCTACGCGCTCGTGCTCGCCATTCTGCTGTTCGCCGACCGGCGCCCTGGTTCGACGCAGCCGAATCGCTATTCCCACGTGGTGGACCTGACCGATGGGCAAATGGCAACGCCGGTTTTGGCCCGAGCCACGGAGTCCGGAACCCGCATCATTGCACCCGCTGCGCTGATTCCCGGGACCTGGACCGCCGGCCAGATTCCGGCTGACCGCTTGATCGCTCCGCTGGTAGTGATGGATTTGAACCCAGCTCCCGAGGGTAGTCCCCAGATTTCTCTCGACGACATCGCGGTATGGGAATCGCGCCACGGTGTGATCCCGCAAGGAGCCGTGGTCGCCATCCGCCTACCTGACGCGCACAATGACCTGACCACGGATGATCGGTTAATCACGTCGTTTCCGATCGCTCGCGACGCGGCTGAGTTCCTCATCGACGCTCGTTACACTATCGGCTTTGCCGTCGAGACGCCCGTAAACTTGACCACCGACAGCGCTCTGGCGCGGCAGCTTGCCCTCCACGGAAGCTATGTGGTGGAAGGCGCGGCGCGCTTTACCGCGCTGCCTGCAACGGGATCGCTCGTCATCGTGGCCCCGGCAAAGAACAAAAAGCCTGGCGCGGCCCCGGTTCGCATTCTTGCCATGGTGCGGTAGTCGCTGGTCGTTAGTCGTTGGTGGGTGGTCGCTCGCGGGTCGTTTTATCCTGACGCTTTTTCTGCACCTCGCTTCCTCCCGAAATCATCTACGTATCCGGAGGAGCATTCATGCCTGACCCGCGCTATCCCATCGGAAAGTTTTCCTACACCGGCCCGCTTACGGCGGAACAGAAGCAGCAGTGCCTGACCGACATCGAGCAGACTCCGGCCCGGTTAGCTGCCTCCCTCCGTGGGCTTTCTGACCAGCAGTTGGATACTCCTTACCGCGGTGGCGGCTGGACGCCGCGCCAAGTGGCCCATCACTTCGCCGACAGCCACATGAACTCCTACATTCGTTTCAAGCTGGCGCTTACCGAAGACGAGCCCATCATCAAGCCGTACATGGAAAATCTCTGGGCCGAATTGCCTGAGGCCAAGCACGCCCCGATAGAAGTATCGCTGGCCTTGCTCGATTCCCTGCACCAACGCTGGATGCTGATGTTGCGCCAGTTCACCGACGCGGAATGGAAACGTACCTTCCGCCATCCTGAAATGGGCCCGATGTCGCTGGAAAAAACTCTAGCACTCTACTCCTGGCACGGACGCCACCACGTGGCGCATGTCACGAGTCTGCGAGAAAAGATGGGGTGGTGAACGCGGCTGCGAGCTGCGAGCGTGCAAAAGCTTGGTTGACCGCGCAATGGGTCGTAGTAGAGACGCGGCTTGCCGCGTCTCCGCCGCGTGGGAGACGAGGCAAGCCTCGTCTCTACACAAATGAACGGGTTGCTCGCAGCCCGTGGCTCGCAGCCACTTCTAAGTCATCCCAACCTTCCACACCAGGTAGCTCATCGCCTCGCGCATTACCGCCTCGAACCGGTCCCACAAAGAGCGCGGACGCGACTCCGGTCTGGGCGCCAACTCCACTTGCACGCCTTCGTGCTCCAGCAAGGCGCGAATGCGGAATACATGGTAGGCATCGCTGACCGCAATGCAGCTGCGCATGCCGTTCGCGCGCATGATGTTGGCCACCCGCTCCGCCGACTGCGCCGTATCCGAGCCTTGCGTCTCCGCGATCAAAGCCTGCTCCGGAATACCGCGCCGCAGAAGATAATCCCGGCCAACACCACCCTCGCTGAAGTCCGGATCTTGCGCCGCTCCGCCAGTCGTAATCACTACCGGTGCCATGCCTTTCTGAAACAATTCGTAACCGTGATCCAGTCGCGCGCGGTAGACCGGCGAAGGACGGCCCACGTACTCGGCAGCTCCGAAAATGACGATTACATCCGCTTTTTTCGTTGGCACTTCGGCGGCCGCGCCCACGATGCGCGATCCGGTAACGCCCAGAAACAGCACCAGCGCTCCCACCACCGCCAGCAACAACAGCGGCCAAGGACGCATCCATTTGGAGCCAGGTTTCAAGGTTTCAGAGTTGCAAGGTTTCAAGGAGGATCAGTCGGATGGCCATCAGAGCTTCAATTTAGGATTGTAACCTTGAAACATTGAAACTTTGAAACCTTGAAACCTGATTTAAGATAACGCTTCGATAATATCCTTGGCGGGAATCGCACCTTCGCGCAAAATCTGCCAGGTACCGTCTTCTCGAAAGTGCACAATGGTCGATGAAATGGTCCGCGGAGATTTCCCGCCGTCCACGATCATCGAGATGCGCCCTTGCAACTGCTCCTGCACCTGCTCCGCGGTCGTGCATTCCGCGGCGCCGCTCAGGTTGGCGGAAGTCGCAGTGATCGGAATTTTCAACGCCCGCACCACCGCCAGCGGGATCTCGGCCGCCGGCACCCGCAGCGCTACGTTCGCGGTATTCGCGGTGACCTTCAGCGGCAGATGCGACGCCGCCGGCACAATCATGGTGAGCGGTCCCGGCCAGAAACGTCGCGCCAGAAGATGGAAATCATCCGGCAAAGGACGCGCGAATTCCTCCGCCTGGTCTACGTTCTCGATCAGCAGCGAAAGGGGTTTGTGCCGCAAGCGCGACTTGATTTCATACACGCGCTCCACCGCGCGCAGGTTGAACGGGTCCGCCGCCAATCCATAGAACGTGTCGGTAGGCATACCCAGCACTTGCCCGGACTGAATCTGCTCGGCGGCATACTTGATCAACGAAGCTTCGGGCGTTACCGCATCAATTTTGAGGATTTCCGCGCGCACTCTAATCCCTTCCCGACGATCACCTAAACGTCGTCGGCGCAAACATTGTCGGCGTAAACAATGAAATGTACCATACATCCTGATCTTGGAACCAACCTATGAAACAGGACGCGAAGGCCGCGCGAACTCGTAATCAGGCAGAGCGTCTGCGCCCCGTCGCCGGCCGCCACCACCCCAGGCTGAAGGAATTGCGGCTCGCGTTCCGCCGCGCCGAGTTGACGGCCCGGGGCGAGTGTGCCATCGAAGGCGTCAAACTGCTCGAAGAGGCATTACGCAGCGGACAGCATCTGGAGAGCGTATTTTTCAGCGAATCGGCCCGGCCTCTCGCCGAGAAACTTCTGCCTCAGATCAGCGCTCGCACCAAAACCCTCGTCTTGCCGAATGCGCTCTTCGATTCGATTGTGCCGAGCGAAGCGCCCCAAGGCGTGGCGGCCCTGCTCAAACTGCCGGCTTTCTCTTCCGCTCAACTCCTCGACCGCTCGAGCCAGGGCCCGTTGGTCGTGGCCGCGGGCCTGCAGGACCCCGGCAACCTGGGCACGATCCTGCGCTCCGCCGAAGCTTTTGGCGCTGCCGGAGTTTTTCTGACCGAAGGAACCGTCAGCCCCTACAATTCGAAAGTTCTGCGCGGTTCGGCGGGTTCGATCTTCCGCTTGCCTTTCTTGCGGATCCCGTCGGCGGAACTGATTCCCCTTCTGCGAGCGCGCGGCGTGCGGCTGCTCGCGACCTCCTCGCACCAGGGAACTCTACTGTCCCAGATCTCATGGATTCTGCCGCTCGCGATCTTCATCGGGAACGAAGGCGCTGGCCTGTCCCGTGAACTCACGCGCGAAATGGACGAAACCCTGGCCATCCCGCAAGCGGCGCAGGTCGAATCGCTCAACGCCGGAGTCGCGGCCAGCATCGTGCTGTACGAAGCTGCGAGAAATCGGAAAGGAAGTTCTCAGTTCTCAGTTCTCAGTTCTCAGTGAACCCATTCTCCGCATCAACTGGGAACTGGGAACTGCTTTTGTGGTGAAATGATCTTGTGAATTTATTCCAAGCGATCCCGCCGGGAGACTCCAGCGCCCAGGGCGCCCGCCCGCTGGCCGACCGCATGCGGCCGCGGACGCTTGATGAATTCGTCGGGCAGGAGCACCTGGTCGGGCCCGCCAAACCGCTGCGCGTGCAGATCGAACGCGATGACCCGACATCGATGATCTTCTGGGGCCCGCCGGGTACGGGCAAGACCACCCTCGCCAAGATTATTGCGGGCATCACCAAGGCCGACTTCATCGAGTTTTCCGCCGTGCTTGCCGGCATCAAGGAAATCAAGCAGGTGATGAGCGATGCCGATCGCGCCCGCCAGTACGGCACGCGCACCATCGTCTTCGTCGACGAAATTCACCGCTTTAATAAAGCGCAGCAGGATGCCTTCCTGCCGCATGTCGAGAAAGGCAGCATTCGCCTGATCGGCGCCACCACCGAAAATCCGTCGTTCGAGATCAACTCGGCGCTGCTTTCGCGCTGCCGCGTCTATGTGCTGAACCCGTTGACTGAAGACCAGATCGTCGTTCTTCTGCGCCGCGCACTCAGCGATACTGCGCGCGGTCTCGGCCAGATGCATCTCGAAGCCTCGGACGACTCGCTTCGCAAGATTGCCGCCTACTCGAGCGGCGACGCCCGCAATGCCTACAACGTAATCGAAGTTGCCGCCGCGCTTGCGCAACAGGCCGGAACGAATGCCCTTTCTGAACAAACCATCCAGGAAGCCGTCCAGAAGCGGGTTCTGCTCTACGACAAAAATGGCGAAGAGCACTACAACATCATCTCCGCGCTGCACAAATCGGTTCGCAACAGCGATCCCGACGCCGCCCTCTACTGGCTCGCTCGTATGCTCGAAGCAGGAGAAGATCCGCTCTACATCGCCCGCCGCGTTGTCCGCATGGCGGTCGAAGACATCGGCCTGGCCGAACCGAACGCACTCGCGTTGTGCATGGCCGCTCGCGATGCCGTCGATTTCATTGGCATGCCCGAAGGCAACCTCGCCCTGGCGCAAGCGGTCGTCTATCTTTCGATAGCGCCCAAGTCGAACGCGCTTTACACCGCCTACGGCGCGGTGCAGCAAGATGTAGAGCAAACCGCCGCCGAGCCCGTCCCACTGCACCTGCGAAATGCCCCCACCAGCCTGATGAAAGGCCTCGGCTACGGCAAGGATTATCAATACGCCCACGACACCGAAGCCAAGGTCACCGACATGCAGTGCCTGCCCGACAGCCTCCGCAACCGCGTGTACTACCGTCCCAGCAACGAGGGCGTGGAAAAGCGGATTCGCGAACGTCTGGAAGAAATAAAACGACTCAAGCAGCCGACGTCAAATCGGACGGGGAGTCCCCTGAACCGAACAAAAAGAGAATCTGAAACCTGATTCCTGCAATCTCATAAACAGTTGCAATCGACGTCGCAGGAGGGTTTCATCGTGGCCACCAGCCCGCTCACAGGTCTCGGTTTCACCAGCCCGCCCCCGGCTGAAACATCCGCTCTCAGGGTGGTGGAACTGGTGCGTTTGCAAAAATTCGCAAAGCGGATCACCTCCACTCTCGACATTGAAGAACTGGTTCCGCGGATTGTCGATGAGGTTGCGACATCGCTCGGCTGCGTCGAAATCAATCTGTACCTGCGCGACCTGGAAAATTCTGAATTCGTGCTAGCCGGGGTTCGCGGCTGCAGCGTTTACTGCAAGGGCCATCACCTCAAGATGGGGGACGGAATGGTGGGACACGTCGCGGCTACTGGCAGAATGCACTATGCTCCCGACGTCAGTCGCGACCCTTACTACGAAGCTTGCGAGCCGGGTACGCGCTCCGAAGTCGCCATCCCGCTGCAACGCGAGGGCGAACTGGTCGGAGTTTTCACCGCTTCCCATTGCGAGCTAAGTGCTTTCTGTCCCGATCAACTGCGCCTGCTGCAAGGATTGTGCGATCACGTCGCCGTCGCGGTTCACAACGCCCGGCGCTTTGGCAATGAGCGCGAACAGCGCACGCGCATGAGCCGCGAAGCCTAGGAGGCTCGCTCGATTCAGCAGGCCCTGTTGCCGCGCAGCTCACCGCTGATTCCAGGGTTCGCGGTGTCCGGTCTTTCCATTCCGGCAGGCTCAGTCGGCGGCGACTGGTATGACTTCATCCCGCTTAAAAATGGACGCTGGGGATTGGTTCTGGCCGATGTTTCCGGCAAGGGGACGGCGGCGGCGCTTCTCATGTCTGCCACCCGCGGCATGCTGCGCTCGCTCGCGCAAACCGGCTCTGGACCCGCCGAGGTCCTGACACGCCTCAACAACATGATGATCGAGGATTTTCCCAGCGGCCGCTTCGTCACCATGGTGTACGCCGAACTCGACCCGTCGAGCCGCCTTTTGCGGATCGCGAATGCCGGCCATCTATCGCCGCTGCTGGTCGAGCCTTCCGGCTACCGCTGGATCCATCACGAGCACGGCTTGCCACTCGGAATTTCCGCCAGCAAATTCTCGGAGACTGAAGTGACGCTCGGCAAGCATTCGCGCATCGCGTTCTATTCCGACGGAATCACCGAGGCTGAAATCGATTCCGGCGAAGAATACGGTGCCGAGCGACTGCTCGCCCAAATGCAGTCACCCGAGGTTACCGCGGATGGTCTGCTCGCAGATGTCAGAAAATTCACGAATGGGACTGGGCTGCGCGACGATGCTACGGTAATCCTGGTGCGGACGCAAGGAACAGAATTGGGATCGGGCGGGAATGCCTGAGGCGAGTCGGGATTCGCTATCCGAATCTGGCCCGGTGCTCTTTCAAAATGCAGCGATCCATCACCACAAAGATTCCGGCCTTTCGCGCCTTCTCGGCTGCGCGTTCGTTGATCACATCTTCCTGCAGCCAGATCACGGGAATCTTCAACTGGATCGCCTGCTCCACGATCTCGTCTACGAACTCGGGCCGCCGGAAGACATCCACCACATCGATCTTCTTCGCCATTTCGAGCGGTATTTCCAGCAACGACGGATACGACTTTTCTCCGAGCGCCTCGGCAATGTGCGGATTCACGGCGATAATCTTGTATCCGGCTGCCTGCATGTATGCGGAAACGCCGTGACTCGGCCGCAGCGGACTCTCCGACAACCCGACTACGGCAATCGTCTTCGCCCGCGCTAGCAATTCGTAAATAGGATCAGACTGCTTCATTGAGGATGTCCAACTCCCGAAAGGGCGCCTATTTCCCGTAGAGACGCGGCTTGCCGCGTCTTCCTTACCGCGTCGCCGGAGACGGAGCAAGCCCCGTCTCTACAGGACGAACGCCCGACGACTAACGACCATCGACCCGCCCTTTCAGTCTTTCTTTTCCGTCTTCTGCTTAAACATCCGCAACGCCATCTTGCGGATCGTGTCCGAAACCTCTTTGTTGTCCGAAAGATTCTTCAGGTCGCGAGTCAGCAGGTTCTTCATCAATCCCAGGGAGGTATCGAGCGGCGTGCGCGGGTTCGTCACCAGATTTCGCATGATGGCGTAATTCTTCGCATACTTCCGTCTCATCGGAATCGCGCGTAGCACTGCCTCCAGCACATTTTTCTGCAGGGCAAAAGCCTCCACCTCTGCGTCCGAAACCTTGGGTGAGTCCAACACCGCCAGAGACACCAGTTTGGTGGAATCACGAATCAGGATCGACCGGTCCTCCTTGTTACCGCGCATGGCCAACGCGATCCGGCCCTTGATGTCGAGCTTCGCAATCTTCTGCAGTGGGCTGTCGCGCCGTCCCTCCTGACCGGGATGTGGATGCTTTTTGGCATGAACAGCAAGAGCGGCTGCGGCTGCCTTGCGTTGCGCGATCGCGGTCTCGTCCGCGTCCGCACTCGCCATGGTCGCGGTGGCCTGCGGCTCAGCCTGATGCGGCGCCTCGCTGCCCGCATCTCCGTGCGCCAATTCTTCGTGCGCCATTCCTATGGGTTGGAACGGCTTGTCTTTTTCCGCTGCCAGCTCCGCCGCATTCTCTTCCAGATACTTGGTCACCGCACTTTCTAGAACTTCATGGGGTGGTTCCGCTTCAGCGGGCCCGGCGGCCGGACTCGTCCCCAGGGCAGGCGTCTTCTTTCCAAGTTCGGCGCGCTCATTCGCACGCAGGCTGGGATTCGACTGCAACGTCTGCACTAGCCGCGGAGAGCTCATCACGCGCGCACTCGCCAACAAAACCTCCACGACCGAGCGCGTTCCCGAGACCGCCAGCGCGTTGAGCGCCTCTTCGCTTACCGATGGATTCTCCGCCAGCGCCGGCAACAGACTAGTCCGCAGATTGTCCAGAGAAACGAAATATCCCAATACCTCGGCGCTGGTCGTTGGATCGGCAGCCGCGGCGATGCAAGCTTTTTCATCCCACCCTGCCAGCGTCAGACGGGCCCGCTCAGCAAACAATTTGTTATGCAGCGCCAAATGGACCAGAATCTCAATCGTCTCGCCCGGCGGCACGGAGAGTGCTCCGCGCACCGCGAATTGCATCATGTTCGACGGAAGCTGCGAATTGCGGACCAGATCAAGCATTCGAGCCATGGTTCATCTCCCGGTATTGGCTGCGGCTTTCTTCTTTGCGAACTCCTTCATGCGCTCCTTCGATGCTCGCGGTTTCTGCCCGGCCGCGTGCTCCAATTGCGCAACTGCAATCTCGAGTTCGCGCGTGATGCGATTCGGGTTCCGCTGCTGGTATTCGTTGCTCAAGGCGCGATAGTACCAGAGCGTGCCTTCCTTTCTTCCCGAGAACCGCTTCCAGATTTCTTCTCCCTGCAGCCGGTAATCCGCCAGAATCGTGCGGACGTTATGCAGTTTGTCGGACGCCGACACCAGCCGCGTTTCAACGTCGGCGTGCTTCACTTCGCGCAGATAATCTTCCTTCCGTTCCACCCACTCCGGCTTCGGCTCGCCGAATGAATCCGTGCAGCCCTCCACAATCTTCGCCACCCGCGGACCAAACTGCCTGCGGATTTCGCGCAGCCTCGGCATGCCGCCACAGTCTTCGACCACATCATGCAGCAGCGCCGCGATGGCCATATCCTCGTCGCCGCCCGCTTCCAGCACCAGCGACGCCACCGCCATCAGATGCGAGAGATAAGGCACCGCCGATTGCTTCCGCGTCTGCCCGTCGTGTTTCTCCGCCGCATAGCGGAAGGCGCGCTGCAGGCGGGGGCCAAGTTTCGGCGGTTTCAACGGAATCTTCTTTCTAACTTTCATAAAACCGCGACCCACGCGAACCTATGGTCTCCCCTGTGTGCCCCTGTGCACCTCTGTGTCCCCTGTGGTGAGGATTTCGTCGTGTCCAGTATTGTAATTTGCCACGTACTTACGCCTTCTTCTCGCCTCGCCGCATCCGCAGATATGCCTGCATCAACGGCCGTAGATCGCCATCGATCACGCGATCCACATCCCCGATCTCCAGCTTCGTGCGGTGATCCTTAATCATGCGGTAAGGTTGCAAGACATACGAACGGATCTGAGAGCCGAAATCAATATCGAGTTTCGAGTCCTCAATTTTCTTCGTGACCTCGCGCTTCTTCTCCAGTTCGAATTCGTAAAGTTTCGAGCGCAGCATGCTCATCGCCTTTTCCTTATTCTTATGCTGCGAGCGCTCATTCTGGCAACTGGCCACCAGACCCGTTGGGATGTGGGTGATCCGCACCGCCGAATCGGTCGTGTTGACGTGCTGTCCACCCTTTCCGCTCGAACGGTAAGTGTCAACCCGAATGTCATCCGGCTTGATGCTGACCTCAATGCTGTCGTCGATCTCGGGCGAAACAAACACGCTGGCGAACGACGTATGCCGCCGCTTCGCCTGATCGAAGGGAGAGATCCGCACCAGCCGGTGCACGCCGATCTCGCTGCTCAAATAGCCGAACGCATACTGGCCAATCACCGAAAATGTCACGGACTTGATTCCGGCTTCTTCTCCGG
>Ga0074044_10003038_pt1 | contig 14441 bp, 11 predicted proteins | sample BogForMeECP23OM1_FD_94443 | JGI IMG/M metagenome (GOLD analysis project Ga0074044, IMG submission 94443) | Bog forest soil microbial communities from Calvert Island, British Columbia, Canada - Bog Forest MetaG ECP23OM1 | ecosystem: Environmental > Terrestrial > Soil > Wetlands ... | reverse complement strand
AGGGCAACGCGGGGACGCGACCCGAGCGCCGACTCAGGGGCCAAGACCGGAGAGGGCGGCACGATGCCGCCCCACGGCCTACCGGGATTGGCCCAAAAGCGATAAATCCATTCACAGTTCTTGCTCCCAGTCGCTAGCTTAAAGAGCGAGGCGGTCTGTCCCATTCACGCTGAACCAACACAGGATATAACTCCAACTTATTACCATGGCCAGAGCATGTCGCGTTGGGGCCATCGCCATGCGTTTCTTGCACGCCGCAGACGTTCACCTGGATAGCCCGCTGCGCGGGCTCGATGAATACGAGGGCGCACCCGTCCAAGCGCTACGTGGGGCCACGCGCAAGGCATTTGCCGCACTGGTCCAGCTCGCGCTGGCCGAGCGCGTTGATTTCGTCATCCTCGCCGGCGACCTCTATGACGGCGACTGGCCCGATTTCAACACTGGCCTGTTTTTCGTCAACCGTGTCCGGGAGCTGGTCCGTTCCGGCATTCCCGTCGTGTTACTTTCCGGCAACCACGACGCCGCTAGCCGCATCACCGCCCGGCTGACTCTCCCGGCTAATGTTCATGCATTGCCAACGGCGGAGCCAGGAACCATACGGTTCGATAACTTGCGTGTCGCCGTGCACGGACAAGGGTACGCCCGGCAGGCCGAGACGCGCAACTTGGCAGTCGGATACCCCGCACCCGTTGCCGGCTTTTTCAACGTCGGCGTCCTGCACACCGCACTGGATGGTCGAGAGGGTCACGCCCCCTATGCGCCCTGCATCGTCGACGAATTGGTGGGCCGCGGCTACGACTATTGGGCACTGGGGCACATTCACAAACGTGAATCGGTCAACGGCGGCCGACATCCGCGCATCGAATTCCCTGGCAACCTCCAAGGCCGGCACGTGCGCGAGTCCGGGGCCAAGGGTTGTTTGTTGGTCACCGTGGATGGCGACGCGCAGGCCGTTCCCGAATTTCGCCCACTTGACGTTTTTCGTTGGGAAACTGTCGTCGTCAACGCCGCGGCCGCCGAGTCGGTCGCCGACGTGCTCGAATCGGCACGGGCCGATCTGTCCGATGCACGCGACCGCGCGGACGGACGGCCGCTTGCTGCCCGCCTCGTCATTTCCTGCTCCGAGTCCGTGAGCCTTTCCCTGGCGTCCGACCCGGAACAGTTTCGCGCCGATCTTCGCGGGCAGGCCGGCGGCGACGTGTGGATCGAGAAGATCAAGGTCGCGCCTACACGCACGGCGCGAGCTGAAGAGCCGACATTAGGCGAAGACGCCGCGTCCGAATTACGGGCCGTGCTCGACGAACTGCGCAGCCACCCGGAGGACGCCCGGGCTGTCTTTGCCGCCGGTGATTGCGGCAAGCTCGTGAATCGGTTACCGCCCGACCTGCGCGCCGCTTTCGAGCAGTCCTGGGATGACGTGTTCGCCCGCACGTTGGCTTTGCTGCAAGCGAGGCCCTTGGAGTCCGCCCCATGAAGTTCGTCCGCGTCACTTTCCGATGCTTCGGCCCCTTCGAGGAGCAGCCGCTCGACCTCTCCGGTCCCTGTGGGTTCCATGTCGTTTACGGACCCAACGAAGCCGGCAAGAGTTCCGCACTGCGCGGTTTGCACGCGTTGCTGTTTGGGTTTCCGGTTCAATCTGGCGACGATTTCCGTTTCAGATACACGCAATTCCGCATTCACGCCTCATTGGTAGATTCCGCCGGCACAACCTTGGAGTGCATCCGCCGCAAGGGCAAGAAAGCCACGCTGCTGACAGCCGACGAAAAGACCGAAATTCCTGAGACATCTCTGACCCGGTTCCTCGGCGGCTTGCAGCAACTGCAATTCGAACAACTCTTCGGGTTGGATTCCAAACGACTCGTCGAAGGCGGTCGCGACATCACTGACGGCCGAGGCGATCTTGGCGAGGCGCTCTTTGCCGCAGGCGCCGGCCTGGCCGGACTCCGCGCCTTGGCTCGAACCCTCGAAGAACGTCGACTCGCGTTATACAAGTTTCGCGGGCAGACCCAATCGATTAACAAAGCTCTCAGCGATCACGAGAAGCAGGTTGCTGCGGTTCGCGAAAACACCTTGCCCCCGGATACGTACGCGGCTGCCGCCACCGCCGCGCGCGAGGCGCAAGAAAAGGCGGAGGCATTGCGTCGCGGACGGACCGAGGTCCGCTCCCAACTGGGATTGCTGCAACGCTACCAGAACGCCCTGCCAACGATCGAGCTGTTCCAGCGCGCGCGGCTTCGCCTGGAGCCGGTCGCTGACGCGCCGGTGTTGGCCGCCGATTTCGAGGCCAAGTTGAACGATGCGCGCCAAAAACGAGAGATTGCCCGTAACAAGCTAATCGACTTGACAGCGGATCGGGACAGTTTTGAACAGCAACTCCGCGACGAGCCGCCTCCGGAAAGTGTGTTGGCCGAGGAAGGAGAGATCGACGCACTCAAGAAGATGGTCGGTGCCTACGCGAATCTTAAGAGCGAGGCGATCAAGGCTGACACCCGCCGCAGCGAGGAGGAAGGCAAAGCTCGGGACATTTTCCGTGAGCTGACGGGCACGACCGCCTGGGATCAAATGCCCGGCACGAAGCCTCGACGCGACGATGAGCAGCGGATCACAGAGCTTGCCAATGAGCAGGCAGCCGTCTTGCAAGATGTGACCCGCTGCGACAGCGCGGTTCGACTCGCCCGCGAGGCGCTGAAAGTCGCCGGGGGCAAGCAAGCCGGAACCGCCGCACCAACGGATCCGGCACCGTTGCTAGCCGCTGTGGAGTCCATCGCGGCGCTGGGGCCGGTTGAAGAACAAGCCCAAACCCGCCATAGCGAGGCCGCGGCCCAAGAACTCCGGCTCGCCGGCGATTTCCCGCGGTTTCAACCTCCCGCGCCTGGAGTCTGGACCGATGCGCCAACACTGCGGGTTCCCTCACCCGAAGCCGTGACACGGTTCCGGAACGAGTTCGATGAGGCCCGGCGGGCGATTGCCAAAGCCAACGGCGAGCGCGAACAGATTGATCGCGACATGGAGACCTTGCGCGGCCAGCTTGTCGATACGGCGGGTGCCGAGCCGGTGCCGACGGTGAACGATTTGTCCGACGCGCGTCGCGATCGCGATGGCGGTCTGCACCTGATCCGTCGCCGCTTGGCTGACCAAGCCGACGTGTTAACCGAAGCGGAATTCACCGCCCGCCATGCGCCGGGTCGTCCACTGATCGATGCGGCCGAAGCCACAGTTCGCCAGTGCGACGGGCTGGCCGATCGGCTGCGACATGAAGCTGAGCGCATCGCCGCTTGGCAGACGCTCCATCAGAAATTGGCATTGCTGCAAGACCGCCGCAACGAGGTCGTAGACGAACACGCCGCGGCGAAAGACACGCTTGCCGGAATCGAACAGGCTTGGCAAGCCGCATGGCACCCCGCCGGTGTTGCGCCAGACGCGCCGGAAGTTATGCAGGCCTGGTTAATCCAGTGGCAGCGGTTTACCGAGCAAGTCACCGTTTGGAAAGGCATTCGGTTGAAGTGTCAAGAAGACGAGCAACGGATCACCACCTTGAGAGCACAACTGGTCGATGCGTGCCCGATCACTCGAACAGCGAAGACCCTCGCCGAAGGGTTGGCCTTGGCGCGCCAAGCCATCAGCGACGCGAAAAGCGGTCAAACGGCTGCTCAGAAACTCAACGACGAAGTCCTTCGATTGCAAGCCGCACTGGCGACCGCTGAAGCGGAATCGGTGCGGGCCCAAAAGCGGCGTGACACATGGACAGAACAATGGTCCGCCGCCATTGGCGTGCTCAGGCTCCGCGAGCCCAGCGTATCCGTCAAGACGGCGCAGGATTATCTGAAACGCATCGCGGAAATGCAACAACATCTCACCGACATGCGGATCAAGGCGGCCCGTGGAAGAGAAATCGACGAAGAGCGAGCTCTACTGTTGCAGCGCCTCACCGCATTGCGGCAGCGCCTGGATTCGGCCACCCGGCCCACAACGGCGGACACCCTCGACGCCGACTTTCACGAAGTGGATGCCGCCGTATCGGCGGCCCGCATTCGCCGCACTCAGCACGACGAACTTGCCAAGCGTCTCAAGAAGGTCAGGTCTGACCTCGCCACAACCACCGACGCCCTGCGCGAAGCCGAAGCCTCTCTCACTTCCCTGGCTGCCCAAGCCGGAGTTGTGGGGATTGAGCATATTGCGCCGGCCGTGCAAAGAGCCAACGAACGCGTACTGGCCGCGCGACAGGTCGAAGAGCAGGAGAAGGCGCTGGCGCAAAACACCCGGGGTCAGCCACTGGAGGCATTCGTCGCCGCCGCACTCATGCACAGCGACCGGCTCGATCAGGACATCGACTCGCTCGACCGCCGCGCCCAACAACTCGATCCCGACATCACCGCCGCCGAGGCCGAGGCACTCCGCGCGGAACAAGTCCTAAACGCGTATCAGCAAGCCTCCGATTCGGCCGCCGAGGCGCGGCAACAGGCCGAGTTGATCGTCGGTCGGTTAGAAGAACACGTCATCGAATACGCTGCCTTGCATCTGGCCCGCGTCGCGCTCGATCGAGCCAAGGAGCGGTATCGCGCCCGCCGTCAAGACTCTTTACTCGATCGAGCCGGCGAATACTTCAAAACGCTAACCGATCAGGCGTTCGCGGGGCTCGACATCGACAACGACGAAGGCGCGGATGTGCTGACGGCGGTCCGCGCCCCCGGACATCCGAACCCGCGCGTTTCGGTCGGCGGACTCTCCGACGGCACCCGCGATCAACTCTTCCTGGCCCTCCGTCTCGCAGGGATTGAGCAGCATTTTCAGAATCGTGAGCCGGTCCCGTTGATCATCGACGACGTACTCGTAAGTTTCGACGACGCCCGCGCCCGCACCACTTTGAAGTGCCTAGGAGAGTTGGCGGCCAAGACACAAGTGTTACTGTTCACCCATCACCGACACGTGGTCGATTTGGCCAAGGCGGTCAATCCTGCCACCGTTGTTCACGAACTCCTTACAAGGTAGCCATTGAAGGGATAAGTGGGCGGACGGCACAGCATGGCGACTTGGCGGGGTCATGGCCGGTTCCGGTTTTCGCGACGTCAGGCGGTGGCGGGGTCAAGGCCGATTTCCGGTCTTCGCGACGCGCCCTGTGGTAATATTGGCCCATAGCCAGACCGTTGCGGATCAAGGCGAAAAGAACGACAAGCATTGCGAGGTTCATTCGTCGCGGAGGACGTGTTCCACGGCTTCATCGCCGCGGCCCCAGCAAAGATTCGCTCCGGGCCCTCGCAACCAAGACCCGAATGGGGCGGCATGTTGGAGCCTGGTGGCGCAGGCCCCAGGCCAGAAAGCAGCATTCGTCGCCGAATCTTCCGAGCCCCGCCGGGTTGACACCAAACCTCTGACGACTGCCGCTCCCTTGCCCGTGTGGGGTACGAGGCAGGGGATCGGATTGTCCCGTCGCGGTGACCTGGGGCTGGCTGACGCGTGCGATGCTGCCGGGCCATCGTAACCCCCCTGTGTCCCCCCCTTCGTAAGTTTTTGGTGTTGCGCTTCTTGAAACTCGCCCCCAAGGGGCCGAACCATGCCAGCCCAGGGCGTTGCCCTGGGCTTTCTGTTTCGGCCCCTTGGGGGCAGCAGAAAAGCGCAACACCAAAATTCGTAAGGGGGGACGTGGATTTCGCCGCCGATTCGCGCAACAATTCCAGGACGAATGGAAACCAAGGGCAACCCCAACTTTTCATCACCCCACTGTTCTCCTGCTCTCCTGCTCTCATCGGGCTTCCCGCCCCGTCGTTTCGCGAGAGCAGCGGAGCAGTTGAGCAGGAGATCAGTTGAGGAGAGAGATTTTCTTCTCCGACTGCTCAACTGTCTTGCCTCTCCTGTTCTCGGCGAAGCCGACGGACATAGGCCGCAAATGAAGGCACGATGCCGGATCGGTAAGCCGGACTGAACTGGACATGGGCTCGACGGATCGGGCCAGCCCTTTGCTGGGCAACATAAGCCGGAAAGCGTCGGGGCTTCAGCCCCCGTGATAGCTTACTCTCTCACCCCGAAAGTCCTGGGAAGCGTGATCGAACCCGGCGAGTGCCGAGGGACCGCCATTGCGTATCGTCGGGGCGAGTGATGAAGCGCGCAGCCTGACTGGTATCGAGGTTGTTTCGATAACGGATCAAGTGGCAGGCGGCCCTGGCGGCCTTGCCGGGGGTTGTGCCTGGGCCAGGCAGGCCGGGCACGCGTTGGCAAGGCCGTTGTAGGGCTGGCCGCAACGGGAGCAGAGCCCGGTGCTGCGGCGGAGGGTGGGCAGCGAAGCGCGCAGGCTGGCTCCTTCCACGGTGTGGCTGAAAGCGTCAGCGATCCGGCCGGCCAGAACGGCGAGGTCGGTCTGGATCTTGCCGGTCCGCAAACGGTTGTGAATCAACCGCAGGAACCATTGGGAGAGGTCGGCCTCGAGTGAGACGCGGGTTTCGGCGTCGAGCAGGGGAATCAGAGTCTGGTGGAGCTCGAGCACCCGGTCGGGATCGCTGACCTGCCGCGCCGCATTGAGCTGGGCCAGATGCTGGGACCGGGCGGCCTCGCGAGCTGATTGAATCTCCTGTCGCAGCGACGACAGCCGCGGATCGTCGAGGTCAGCGGGCGAAAACCCGTCCAGCAGCGCCGCTGCTTCGTCCCACTTCCCAGCCCGGATCGTCCGCCGGATCTCGGCCAGCGACTGCTCTCCGAGCCAGTCTGTGGAGGTTGCCGTCGAAGCCGGAGGCAGCGGCGCGGATGGGCTGCGCGGCCCGGCCAGCCGCTCACTCAACTGGTCGATTCGCTCGGCCAACGATCCCAGGATCGACTGGCTCTCGGCTTTGGGCGGTTGGCGATGAAGCGATAACCATTGGACCAGTACGCGGAGTATCGAGCTCACTCCCAGGCCAGCCAGTACAGAGGTTCCAAGCATGCAGATCGCCCCGAGCAGGCCCGCGAGCCAGCCGCCCGGAACCGATGCTGCATGATCAGTCGATTCCAGCAACATGCGTGTTCCACCCATGAGGCCAAGAAGCGGAAGCCCCCAGCCGATCAGAAGGGCCACCCGATCGAGCATGGCAAGTCGGGAAGCGAACTCTTCTCTAGCGGGCTGCGAAACAGACGGGGTTGGGGGACAGTCCGCTGGTGGCTCGGCCGGCACTTCCGCCTGGGCCTGGCCAGGATGAGAACTGGTGACCGGCTCATTCGTGGGTAGGCTGTCGTTCATTGGCGAGAATGCTCTGCTCGTCCTCGGCGTGGGACGGGGTGATGCACCAAGGGTGCGGTCGCGTGACCGCCGGATTCCTTCGACCACCCTGATTCATTATTCCGAAGTCCAGCGTGCAGGACCATTGAAGTCGGCCAGCGTAGGGAAGCCGGCCAGCCCCGAATTGCGGAGGCCATCGCGCCGCGCTACACAAGCGGGCCGCGATGGTCCCTTTGGTTCGGATGATTGGCCGGGTCCGGTTCGTCGCGGTCTCAGGAACCAAGCTGTTTGGCGATGCGATTCATCGTGGCAGGCGCCTCGAGGACCGATTCGTCGAGATGATAGTACATGCTGTAAGCATCCTCGCCCGAATCCTGGTAATGCTCGCGGACGACCTCGGCCGCGCGGAAGCCGACAACCCGGAAGAAGAACTGGGCCGGCAGGTTGGTCTCGCGCACGAAGAGGGCGATACGGTTCCTCCTCTGGGAGGAGAGTTTTCCGGTCAGCTTGCCGACCATCTGGCGGCCCACGCCGTGGCGTCGCAGCTCCGGGTGGGTGGCGAAGTTGAGGACGTGGATCTTGTTGCGGTGCAGCTCGTAGATCATGAACCCGACGATTCGCTCACCGAGCTCGGCAACCATGCCGATGCAGTTCCGCTGACGGAGGACCCGGAGGAACTCCTCCTCGCACCAGGGATACTCGAAACTCGCATGCTCGATGGCCAGGACCTCGGGCATGTCGCGGCGAATCATCCAGCGAATATGCACTCGGGTCTGGGCCAGTGGGGTAGGAACCGTGCTCATCCAGCCTCCTTCCATGGAACGATCAGGGACGACCGGCTGCACTCTCGCCCTGGAGCGCTCCGACCGCGGAACCATTGGTCACCATCATCGGCGATGAGCGGAAGTGCTTGGGAATGGAGACGACTGGATAGAGGTGCGTCGGACTCAGGCAAGCGATCGGCCCCACCGCGAATCAGCAAACGAGGCGGATTCTAGCGAAGGGTCATCAGCCTGCCAAGGTCGCTTCTACCGCCATCTCGCGAGATCGACTGACCTACCCCGGCGACGACGATGAACCAGGTTCAAGGACGTCGGTCGGAAATGACCGGTCGGGCACTCCGTCTCCTTCGTTCCCCATGTATCGGCACCGCGCAGGCGAAACGTGAAAATTATGGCAATAACAACGAATGTGCGGGAGAGAGCGAGGTGGGCCCAACGAATGAGCCGAACGGGAATGATCGATAGCTCTATCGAGCGATCAGAAACGACCGAAGGAATACTGGCGATTGCAGGCATCGAAATCGATGTCGCCGAGGCCAACGTCGAGTTTGAGGTCGATGTAGGAATATTCCTCGGCCAGGTCGGCGGGAGCACCTGGTTCCCTGGGCCACTCGTAGCCTTCGAAGCGGATCGGCAAGTTCAGTTCCGAGTCGATGAATAGCCGCACCTTGTAGAACTGGAAGTCCGGCTGGCGGCGGGTGTGAATCGACTCGATGAGCTGGCAGTGTCGCGGTCCGATCGTCATGTCGGAATCGAAGACGATCACGGACTCGTCCGAGCTGAGTTCGGCCGCCCAGCGGCGAGCGACCGTGTCGATGAGCGCGCCTATGCCCGCGTCGGTGATCGGGTGGCGGTTGTCTTCCATCGCCCGAGACGAACTGGGCTCGAGCTCGAGAGTGCCGGCGAGCAACTTGGTGAATCCCACGTCGTGCGCGAGTATCTTGCCGCCGTTCTGTCCTTCGACGAAGATCGCCTCACGACCCTTGTAGGGGTCCGCGAACTTGAAATAGATGCTTCTGGGATTGGTCCGGGCCTTCATCGCCATCACGTAAAGAGGCGTCAGCCGGCCGTTGATCCGCTCACGCTTGTAGAAAGTGCATGTGTAGTCGGTCACACCTTCAAACCGTGACTGGCAGCCAGTGATCAGCCGGAGGGCTCGCGCGGTCGGTGCCTCGTCCACGATCGTGGCCGACGGGGCAGCAGGCTTGGAAAGGGACGAAAGATCCGGCTTGAGTGTGGAGTGCGTACTCGTCAGACCCGTCGTGAGCGCAACGCGCTGCGCGGCGACGGCCGATGACGAGGTCGCTCCGCCGGGTGCCGTTCGATTGGCGATTGACGATCCAGCCCTCACGGTGCCCTGCGAACTGTCTGCCGCAACCTTCTCGGAGCTCGCTTGCTTGTCCTCAGGCTCGGTACCGGGAGTATCCGCCAGGACAGAGGCTGCCGAGAGTGTGCCGGCCAGGAGGAAGAGTCCGGCTCGGGTGCGGGAGATCGCCGAGCCGGTGCCAGGCTCGCTCCGAGATCTAAATCGGTCTGTCGGCATGACTGCTACGCTCCCGACCGCGGTTTTCCAGCGTTCGTAAGGAAAAAGACTTGGTTGACCTCTGCGCAAGGAGCGAACCAGCAGCGAACACCGTCCGGCCATCCCGGCCGGGTTACCGGCTGCGACACCTTCAGAGCTCCGGTCTGTACGGTCGCGGAGCCACGCGACTCGAAGTGCGGATTGGCCAGAAACCTCGAACCGCTGACTTACGATTATTCTATCACGCAACTGGTACGCCAAGCCGAAGTCTCGCGTTTTTTTGCCCGCCCGGCTATGCTCGGTTTCTGGATGAGGAGACTTGACCGAATCGCCAACAAGCACTCTGGAAAGAGGCGCTATCACCCGCTCAATCCGGCCCCTCGCCAAGGTTGAGCCTGCCGGTTCTCGGTCTACCGGTTCGTTCCAGCGGCTTCGTGCCACGAAAGGATTGCTGGTGTCTCAACCGAATTACACGATCGAGGTCATTGAATCGGCGCCTTTCGGCCAGAACGCGTTTGTCCTCTGGCAAGAGGGACGGACCGACGCCATCGTGTTCGATCCCGGATTCGATTCCCGTTCCATCCTCCAGTTGCTGGAGAGGCGGAAACTACGGCTAGCGGCCATTCTGGACACGCACGGGCACGTTGATCATATTGCGGGCAACGCCGCGCTCAAGCAGGCCCATCCGGACGCCCCGCTGGTCATCGGCCGTAACGAGATCGCCGCGCTCAGCGACGCCGATGTCAATCTGAGCCGCCCATTTGGGATCCCGATCACCAGTCCACCCCCCGATCGCCTGGTGGACGATGGCGAGAAGATCGAAATCGCGGGTTTCTGTTTCGAGGTCCGCGAGATTCCCGGCCACAGCCCCGGCTCGGTCGTCTTCGTATGCACGGCCTACGACCCGCCCTTTGTCATCGGGGGTGACGTCCTGTTTGCCGGCTCGATCGGTCGAACCGATCTGGGCGGCGATTACGAACAGCTCATGTCGGGCATCTTCGCCAAGCTTCTGAACCTCCCTGACCAGACGAAGGTTTACCCAGGTCACGGACCGGCCACGACCATCGGCCAGGAGAAGCGCACCAACCCATTCCTTCTCGATTTCGCCCGGTCCCGACCGCAAGCGCGCTCTTGACACGGTGTTCGAGCTTCATCTTCGCCCGCGGCGGAAGCGATTCGTGGCCATGAATGTCTGGGCGATCGCCGACTTGCACCTCTCGTTTGCCCGGCCCGAGCGACGCGAGCGCTATGCGGCGCGGTGGCGTGACCATGCGGCCAGAATCGAGGCTCAGTGGCAGGAGGCGGTCCGGCCTGAGGACCTCGTTCTGCTGCCCGGCGATCTGTCCATGGCCAGGAACCACCGTGAATTACAGCCGGATCTTGCCTGGCTGGAGGCATTGCCGGGAACCAAGGTGATCTCCCCCGGGAACCACGACTCCTGGTGGAACGGCGTCGAGCGAATCCGCCCGCTGCTACGGCGATCACTCCGCGCGGTGGGGGGCGACGCGCTGGAAGTCGGCGGGGTCATCGTCTGCGGGACGAGAGGCGTGGGTCCTGCCGGCGATGGACTGCCTCCCGAGCAGCAGGCCGTCATCGACCACGAAGTGGGCGAACTGGAGCGAGGGCTGGAACTGGCAGCCCGGCTCAGAACCAGCCGCGAGCAGCCGCTCTACCTCCTCTGGCACTACCCTCCGTTCGACGCCTACGGCAGGCCGGGTCCCTGGGTGGCTCGCTTCGAGGAGGCGGGAGTTTCGGCCTGCGTCTACGGTCATCTTCACATGCAGGGCCAGTGGTCGCGTGCGGTTCAGGGAAACTTGCGCGGTGTGCGCTACTACTGCGTCGCGGCCGATGCCGTCGGTTTTCGACCATTTCGCATCGATCTGTGGTAAGATTAAGCGCTGCTCGCGACCCAGCCGATCTGCAACCAAGCCTTCCCGAAATCAGCCGAGACCACGCCATGAAACCCAGCACCAGCTTCAGGCAGGAGCTTGTCGGTGTCTTTGGTGACCCGGTCGCCGAAAACCCTACCCAGGCGATGATCGAAGCCGCGTTTGCCGAGATCGGAATGGACTGGCGCTACTTGACCGTCGAGGTCAAACCCGAAGCCCTGGGAGACGCCGTGAAGGGTGCCCGGGCCATGAACTGGAAGGGGTTCAACTGCACGATTCCCCACAAGGTGGCCGTGGTCCCGTTGCTGGACCGCCTGAACCCGGCGGCCAAGATTATCGGAGCGGTGAATTGCGTCATCAACCGGCATGGCGAGCTGGTGGGAGACAACACCGACGGCAAGGGCTTCCTGCAATCGCTGGCCGGCATCCACGGGATCAGAGGCTTGCGCGCGGTGATCCTGGGCGCGGGGGGCGCGGCACGCGCAATCGCGGTCGAGCTCGGCCTTGCACACGCGTCGCAAATCACGATCGTCAATCGCTCCCGGGAGCGTGGCGAGGCTCTGGTTCGACTACTGGGCGATCGTACCGAAGCCGCATCGTCGCTCATCGCGTGGGAAGGTAAGTATCACATTCCTGAAGACACCGACGTCGTCATCAATGCGACACCGATCGGCCTCTTTCCGGACGTGGAAGCGAGGTTGCCGGTTGACACCGAATCGCTCCAACCCCGCATGATCGTTTGCGATCTCATCCCCAACCCTCCACAGACGCACTTTTTGCGAGACGCGGCGATGCGCGGGTGCACGGTTCTCGACGGACTGGGCATGCTCGTGAACCAAGGTGTGATCGGTATCCGCCTCTGGTCGGGACGAGAGCCAAGTAGCCAGGTCATGAGACAGGCTCTCGAAAAAGCCCTCCTCTGACAGACCGTCGGAAAACACATTCCGAATCGCTCAAACAGGAAGCACCGACGGAAATGCTATCCCGACTTCCCTTTTTTACAAAGCCAACATCAGAAAGAGTGACGGGGTTGACATCCCTGTGCGAAACAGAGGGCGCATCTGGACGTCGAAAGAAACACCGAAAACAAATAGCCGCGAAGGTTTAGGTATTGTGTTACTACGTCCTGTCAGGCATCCGGCACAGGATGTGCTCTATGCAGAACCGTGTCTTGTGTGAATCGGATTTTGAGGCTTTCACTACTCGTCTTTACGACAACCGGGAGACTCCCATGCTGGTTCTGAGCAGGAAGCTAGGTGAGAGAATCGTGATCGGTGACAACATCGTCATCACGGTGGTCAAGATCGACCGCAACCAGATTCGCATCGGTATCGAAGCTCCCCATGACGTTCCGGTCTACCGCGAGGAGATCGCTCCTCAGCGTACCGGCAAGGGCGCGCTCGAGGAAGTCACGGTCTGATCGTCATACTTGAAGCCTTGGGGCGGCGGGTGCAGGCATCCGCCAGTGGGCCGGGCCAGACGGTTTGCAGAGATGCAAGTGTCCGTCGAGCGGTGGCCAGGGCATCCAGTCCCTGCAGCGACCGGCAGTGCTTGAGCGGTTCTACCGTTACAGGGCCGTCATAACCCTCTTCGGCAAGCCGTTTCAGCAGGCCCCGGCAATCGGCCAGTCCGGTTTCACCCGGCAAGGCACGTTGCTGATCGAGCAGCCGGAGACGATCCGGGTTGGCTGAGTCCGCCACGTGCACCCACACCACTGAATCGACGCCCCAGACAAACCCCGCCTCTACTCCCTCCCCGGCTGCAAACAGGTGGAAAGCATCGACCAGCACCCCGACGTTTGGGTGCTCGGCCCGCAGCTCACCTAGGTGCTCGGCCAGTCGACGGTACTGGTGCACGAAGACCGCGCCCGGACCTCGCCGCGCCGAGGCCGGTCCCATGATCTCGAGACCGAGTCGGCTGCCGTGATCGGCCAGGATCTCGGCGATCTTGCCCAGTCGCTCGACGTGCAACCTGACGGTCTGCCTGAGCAGGTCGTCGCCTTCGGTGCCGGGGAAAAACGTCGAATCCGTCTGGGGTAAGACCCAGGTCCCGGTTCGTTGCAGATCGAGCGTCGCGGCCGCGCGAGCATATCGAGGCAGGTCGCGGAGCTCCTCAGCAAATTGCTCGGGGTTACCGCGCCAGTGAACTGGCAGGGGCCAAGCACCCCCGCGCAGTCCAAGTTCGTCCATTCGCCCGCGAACCGACCGCGGATCAACGCCGGATTCAACGAGGTCTCGGAGCAGCAGATCCACTGCGCCAAAACCCGCCTGAGCCGCGACCTCGACGGTCTCGCCGGCCGTGAGCTCAAGACCGACAGCCCGTGCGTTCCATGAGGCATACATCGAAAAAACCTCCGCGAGGTGTGATTTTTCTGGTAGTAGAACGATTGCCGGTCGTGGGCGATAGATCGAGGACCTTCGGTTCTCGGGATTATGGCGGCTGGATGAAGCCTGTCGATCAGCTCACCACGATCGCTGCGAAGCCTCCTGCCTCCCCCTTGGCGCAGCTGCGGGAAAGGAACAGAATCAATCACTCGCTCCCCGCGGTACTGCGGAAACTTATCGAAGGAACATCAAGAGGGGCGGGACCTTCGACCGTTTGGACCGGCGAGGACGCGAGGCAACTTGGCGATGCTGGCAACCTGGATCGAGACGGCGGCGAAGGGCCGGGGTGGAGGACCGATCCGGGCCGGGATGTGGTCGGCGGCCGTGATCGGCACCCATCCCGTCGAGCACAATCAGCGCGTCTGGCTGGAGATCCTGGCCGACGAGTTGGACCTGGGCCGCATGCCGGCCTACTGGATCGAGAACAAGGCGGGAAACAGCTTCTGGCACGCGCCGATCCCTCCCCAGGCCGTCGGTGTCCGATTGCACTACCGCTCGGTCGCCGAGCACGAAGGTGGGGAGATTGCCCACAGCGCCCACCAGGATTCGATCGTCCGACCGAACCTGCCCGATCGCACGGAGTCGCCGGATCTGCTGGGAGCCACGGCCGAGGGTCTGGTCGGCAACCGCATGATGACGGTCAGAATCGACGGCCGGGGGTCGACCTACGACGTTTACTTT
>Ga0074044_10003036_pt1 | contig 14446 bp, 13 predicted proteins | sample BogForMeECP23OM1_FD_94443 | JGI IMG/M metagenome (GOLD analysis project Ga0074044, IMG submission 94443) | Bog forest soil microbial communities from Calvert Island, British Columbia, Canada - Bog Forest MetaG ECP23OM1 | ecosystem: Environmental > Terrestrial > Soil > Wetlands ... | reverse complement strand
GGCCACCGCACCGCGCGGCGTGGCCTTGGACATTTGCCCCCCGGTGTTCGAGTACACCTCCGTGTCCAACACCAGCACGTTCACATCGAGCCCGGAAGCCAGCACGTGATCCAGGCCGCCGAAGCCGATATCGTACGCCCAACCGTCGCCGCCCACGATCCACACACTCTTCCGCACCAGCGCCCCGGCCACCGCGGCCAGATCCCGCGCTTCCACGGAATTCATCGCGGCCAGCTTCTGCTCGAGTTCCTTCACCCGCGCGCGTTGCGCCGCGATTCCGGCTTCTTTGGTTTGGTCCGCTTCCAGCAGTTCGCGCGCCAGCGTCTCGCCGATCTGCGGGGCCAGCCGCTTCACCAGTTCCCGCCCATATTCGGCCTGTTTATCGAGCGACACGCGCATGCCCAGGCCGAACTCGGCGTTGTCTTCGAACAGCGAATTCGACCACGCCGGGCCTCGCCCCTCCCGGTTTTTCGTGTAGGGCGTGGTCGGCAGGTTCCCGCCGTAGATCGACGAGCAGCCCGTGGCGTTGGCAATGATGGCCCGGTCTCCGAACAATTGCGTCAGCAGTTTGATGTACGGCGTCTCTCCGCAGCCCGCGCAGGCTCCCGAGAATTCGAACATCGGCTCCAGGATTTGCACATCCTTGACCAAGTGGTGCGCCAGCCGCCCACGGTCGAACTCCGGCAGCCCCAGGAAAAAGTCCCAGTTGTGGCTTTCCGGCTCGCGCAGGGCCGCCTGCGGCTGCATGTTGATGGCTTTGTGCTTCGCTTCGCTCTTACTCTTTGCCGGACAGATTTCCACGCACAGGCTGCACCCGGTGCAGTCCTCCGGAGCCACCTGCAAGGTGTAGCGCAGCGCCTCCAGGCCGCGCCACCGCGGCTTGCTGGATTTGAACGTGCTCGGGGCGCCGGCCAGGTCCGAGGAATCGTAGATCTTCGCGCGGATCACCGCGTGCGGGCACACCAGCACGCATTTCCCGCACTGGATGCACAGCTCCTCGTCCCACACGGGAATCTCCTGCGCGATGTTCCGCTTCTCCCATTGCGCCGTGCCCGTCGGAAAGGTACCGTCCACCGGCATGGCGCTCACTGGAAGCGAATCGCCGCGGCCGGAAATCATCGTGCCCAGCACGTCGCGCACGAACGCCGGCGCCGCCGCGGGAACCGGTGGGAGCACGTCGAAGGTTGCGGTAACGCTGCCGGGGACGCTCACCTCGTGGAGTTTCGCGAGCGCCTGGTCCACCGCCGCCCAGTTCTTCTGCACCACTGCCTCCCCGCGCTTTCCGTAGGTCTGCTGGATGGTCTTCTTGATCTCGGCGATGGCCTCCTCGCGCGGCAGTACGCCGCTGATGGCGAAGAAGCACGTCTGCAGGATGGTGTTCACCCGCGAGCCCATGCCCGTCTCGCGCGCCACGCGATACGCGTCAACCACGAAGAAACGCAGCTTCTTCTCGATGATTTGCTGCTGCACCTTGCGCGGCACATGAGCCCACACCTCGTCCGGACCGAACGGCGAGTTGAGCAGGAACACGGCTCCAGGCGCCGCGCTCTCCAGAACGTCCGTGCGCTCCAGGAATTCAGGCTGGTGACAGCCCACGAAGCTGGCCTGTTGAATCAGATAGGTGGATCGAATGGCAGCGGGGCCGAAGCGCAGGTGGGAGACGGTGACCGACCCGGCCTTCTTCGAGTCGTAGACAAAGTAGCCCTGCACGTGGTTCGGCGTGTCCGTCCCGATGATTTTCACAGAGTTCTTCGTCGCCCCCACGGTGCCGTCGGACCCTAGGCCGTAGAACACTGCGCGCACCGTCCGCGCATTTTCCGTGGAAAACTCCGGATTGAATGCCAGGCTCGTGTGCGTCACGTCGTCGTGGATCCCGATGGTGAAATGATTCAGCGGCGACGATTTCTTTAATTCCTCGAACACGCCCAGCGCCATGGCCGGCGTAAATTCTTTGGAGGAGAGGCCGTAGCGCCCGCCAATCACCCGTGGCGTAACCGCGGGCTTCCGCAGGCCTTCCACCGCGGCCTCGGCCAGCGCGGTCACCACGTCCACGTACAGCGGCTCGCCAACGGCGCCCGGCTCCTTGGTGCGGTCCAGCACCGCGATGGCCCTTACCGTGGGCGGCAGCGCGGCCACGAACGAATCGACGGCGAAGGGGCGATACAGCCGAACTTTCAGCACGCCCACCTTTTCTCCCCGCGCGAGCAATGCCTCTACCGTCTCTTCCGCCGCTCCTGCCCCGGACCCCATCAAAACCACCACTCGATCCGCGTCCGGCGCTCCCACATAGTCGAACAGGCCGTACTGCCGGCCCACCCGCGCGGCGAAACGGTCCATCACCTCCTGCACAATCGTCGGGCAGGCGCGGTAGTAAGGATTGCATGCCTCGCGCGACTGGAAGAAGACATCCGGGTTCTGCGCCGAGCCGCGCAACACGGGATGGTCGGGAGAAAGCGCACGTTCCCGCTGGCGCCGCACGCTCGTTTCATCCAGCATGGCGCGCAGATCATCGTCCGTAAGGCCGGAAATCCGGTTGATCTCGTGCGACGTCCGGAACCCATCGAAAAAGTGGAGGAATGGTATGCGCGAGGCCAGCGTCGCGGCCTGCGCGATCAGCGCAAAATCCGCCGCCTCCTGCACGGAGTTGGATGCCAGCAGCGCAAACCCCGTCTGCCGCGCGGCCATCACGTCGCTGTGGTCCCCGAAGATGGACAGCGCGTGCGTGGCTATCGAACGCGCCGCCACATGGATTACCGCTGGGGTCAGCTCCCCCGCGATTTTGTACATGTTGGGGATCATCAGGAGCAACCCCTGCGACGCGGTAAACGTCGTTCCCAGGGCGCCCGCCTGCACCGCACCGTGCAACGCGCCCGCGGCGCCGCCCTCGGATTGCAGCTCGATCACCCGGGGCACGCTGCCCCAGACGTTTGGTATTCCTTCCGACATCCACTGATCGGCCCACTCCCCCATGGGAGATGCAGGCGTAATGGGATAAATGGCGACGACCTCGTTCAAACGGTAGGCCACCCAGGCGGCAGCTTCGTTTCCATCTACAACGAGGGAGTGCGGAGCCATGCGTAATCTCCTCTCTAAACGTCCTTTATCCGCCAGGCCGCGGCCATGCTTCTGTGACAATCGTCACAACGTCAGCGGGCGCCCGTCACACGAACCCCCTCGCCCCGGAGCCGTGACGTCTCGGAGCGCAAGACGTGGGCAACCCCGCTTTCCCTTAGGTACTGATTTGATGAGACTTGCAATCCTCCAGGACTGAAATCCGGCAGAAGATGCAGCGGAATTCCACCGACAAACCCAATTCGCAACCTCGTTTTGCAACCACGTTTGGCCAGCGGAGGCCCGCGGCAGGGGCCGGGAGGTTTCCGGGGTTCTCTCTGGGCGCCACGTAGACTAGAATGCATCAGAGTTCTTGCGGGAGGTGCCTATGCGTGCCGATCGAGTGGAAGTTTCCTGGGATACGCAGCAATCCAAATGGCTGGTTCGCATTGTGAATGGCGACGAGGTGATTCGACGCCACATCGAAGCGGGGAAGGATGCGGCCGAGCCGGCGTTGCGGGCAGCCGCGCACAAAACCGTGCAAGACGAGGGGTACGAGGCCGACGCGGCGCAGATCAGCGTGCGGAGATGATCGGGGGTTCGCGGCGCTGCGGCACAGGCACAGCAGCGCGCTGCGGCGCACCCGGGGAATCATGCCGCAGGACGGAATACACCCAGGGGATGCCGACCTCGCCGGGGGCTACCCGCACTTCCACCACGTCGCCAGGGCGGAACCGCGCGTAGTCGTCTTCATCCACGGATAGCCGTTCCACGCGCCCGTTGGCCCGCCAGGAACGTACGATCAGGCGGTGCGGGCGCACCAGGCCGGGCATGGTGAATTTCGAAACCACGCGGGCGATGGCCACGTCCGGCGGCGTGTGATCGAGCCATCCGTTTGCGAATAATAGCGCGCTCAGCACCCAGGGCAGCGGCAGCAATCCCCGGAAAACGCGCCGCAGCCCTTCGAGTGGCTGGCCCCGGCGCGCGCGGAGATCGAGTACGATGGCCGAACCCAGCGCCACCGCCGCCACCGCGCCCAGGAACACCAGCATGCTGTCCAGGTCGAGCGGCGGATATATTTGCGTGGCGGGAAGAAAGGCCACTGTCCCCAGCAGAAAAATCGCCGTGATGTAAACCAGCCGGCGGCGGAACACGAACGCGGCGAGCTGCTCGGTGAAGCCGCACAGGTCGCAGGGCTCCGAAGGACTTTCCGCGCCGCAGTTCAGGCAATAGCGCATCAATTCGCCAAGCCCTCAGGAGACCGCGGGAACTTCGGAGACGAGCTCGGGCACATCAATGCGCACCAGCGTCCCCGCGCCCAGCCGGCTCGAGATCTCGAACCGGAAATCGTCGCCATACAAAAGCTTCAAACGCGCCTGCACGTTGGACATGCCGATGCCCTCGTCGTGGACGCGCGCCAGGCGCGCCTCGGTCATGCCCAGCCCGTTGTCCTCGACCTCGATCACCAGCCGCCCGTCGTCCAGCACCGTGCGCAGGGTGATCACCCCGCCCTCCAGTTTCGGAGCCAGCCCGTGGCGGATGGCGTTTTCAACGATCGGCTGCAGCAGCATGGATGGCACGAAGACGTCCAGGGAACTCTCGTCAATCTCCTTGGCGATCTCCAGTTTGTCGTGGCCGGAACGCGCTACCTCGATGTCCAGGTAGTCATCCACGAAATGGAGCTCTTCTCGCAGCGGCACGAAGTTCTCCTGCTGTCTTAATAGACGCCGGAGGATGTTGGAAAGTTTGAGCACCACCTCCCGGGCCATGTCCGGCTCCGTGCGCACCAGCGCGGAAACCGTGTTCAGGGTGTTGAACAGGAAGTGCGGGTTGATCTGGTTGGAGAGCGCATTCATGCGCGCGCGCAGCAGCATCTGCTGGTGCTCTTCCAGGTTCGCTTCCACCCGGATGGTGTTCCAGATTTTGATGGGCGCGGCCACCGCGATCATTGAGGCAAACACTTGCGCCGCCATGGCCACCCAGCGCTTTTCGGCGGCAAAGTAGAACAGCCATTTCCCGTGCACGGCCGCGCCCAGCGCCAGTTGGCCCAGTTCCAGCGCCACGATCCCGGCCAGCGCCAGCATCTCCCAGTGCCGCTCCAGCTCGCGGCCCCGCGCCCAGCGCCACAGGTACCGCGGCACTCCCAGAAATGTAAACGGTCCCAGGTTCCACACCGCCTCCGTGTTGGGCATAGCCTGCCGGATCATCCCGCCCAGCAGCCCGGCCGTCGCGGCCATCGGCGTGGAAAGCCATTCGTGGCCGAAAAACGCGGGAAGGCTCACGATCGCGCCACCCAGCACGCCCGGCACCCGCCCTCCCAGCAGCCCGAGCAGAAACGCGCCTTCCAGCGTCAGGTCGGCAAACGGATACCCCAGCAATCGCAGCATCACGCCCGTGGCCAGCGGGGGCGTGAAAAACAGCATCAGCCGCACCTTTTCGTCCGAATCCCGCTGCTCCGTGTACAGCACCTTCCGGAATGTGGCCGAGCGCGCCAGCAGCGCCGCCAGCGACGCTGCCAGCCCCATCTTGAAGAACAGCGTCAGCAGCAGTTCTTTTATGGAGAGAATGACCATTGCGGAGCCATCGGCGTGCGTGGGACGGGCGTCCCGAAGCCTCGGGATTGCCTGTCCTCCGGTCTTCCCGGTCGCACCAAAGCTAAGTTAGCCCACCCCACGCGAGGTGTAAAGGCGCGCCCTGCTATAATTGCGCGTTCGACTATGAAACCACGAGCGGCCCGCAGCAGAGCACGGCACGGCCAACGCGGCGCGGGTCCGCGCATCGTAGCACGCGCCAAACTGCCTTCGCGCTTCGGCAAATTCACAATTCTCGGCGTGGAAGGCCGCGGGCCGGCAGAAAATGCCGTGGTGCTGGTGCGCGGCAACCCTGCCGCCGCCGGCGCGCCGCTGGTACGCATTCACTCCCAATGCCTCACGGGCGACGTGCTCTGCTCGGAACGCTGCGACTGCCGCGCGCAGCTCGAATTATCTCTGCAAATGATCGGCCGCGCCCGCGCCGGGCTGCTCCTCTACCTCCCTCAGGAAGGCCGCGGCATCGGCCTGATGAACAAACTGAAGGCCTATGAGTTGCAGGACCTGGGACGCGACACCGTGGAGGCCAACGAAGAACTGGGCTTTTCCGCCGATGCCCGCGACTACGCCTTCTCCGCGGCCATCCTCCGCAAACTCGGCGTCCGCTCCGTGCGCCTTCTCTCGAATAATCCCGAAAAAGTCCGCCAACTCGAGGAAAACGGCGTCCGCGTGGTTCAGCGCGTCCCCTGCCAGCCCAGCGTTTCCCGCCGCTCCCGCGCCTATCTGAAAACGAAAAAGAACAAACTAGGGCATTTGCTGCCAGGGGTCTAGTGGTCCGGGATGCAAGAGCATGGCCCGATGGCCCGAGCTACTAGGGCATCGGCGCGACAGTTCCTGTTGCGCTCAGTTCCACGTCCACGCTCTGGCTCACACGGAACACAAACGCGCTCGGGTTTTTCATTCCCCATTGCACGAAGGGCACGGAGAAATGCGCGGACGCCGTCCAGTGGCCGCCGTTGATCTGCACGTGGATAGGCACCGTCAGTTCGTGCTCCGCGCCGTGGATGCCGAAGTTTCCGTGCACCTGGACCGTGGAATCGCCCGTGGCCGCCAGGGTTCCCTCCATCCGGTCGGGGCGGAATGTGATAGCGGGATACCTCTCACTTTCCAGGACCTCGCTGTGCATCTTCCGGTCGCGGGACGCGTTTCCGCTCGCCCCGCTCGCCGCATCCACCACGATTTCTCCGCGGAGCGCGCCGGAGGCGCTGCTAATTTCCACGCGGCCCCGCGACGCCTGAAAGGTGCCGTGCACGGTGTGCATCGTGGCGCCCAAAATGAAATTTACCTTTGTCTCTGTCCGGTCAAGTTGAAATACCGCGTCCCCGACGGTCGCCTGAGGCGCGGCCTGGGGCCAGGTCGGCGCTGGCGTGAACGACAACAGAGCGGCAAGAGCCAGTAAAAACCCAAGGCCACCGGCGCGCGCCACTTGCGTGGCCTGCTGACGCATTCCGCTCACGGTGTAACCATGCGCCATCCCAACCGCAGCCCATCCACAGCACAGTCCACGGCCGTGGCCGAACCCACGTGTATCGCCAGCATGCGGGCGAACAGGCGCGGCTCCTCGGAAAAGATGCGCATGACTCTGCAGCGCACTCTGGGCCGGCCATCCATGGCCAGCATCAACCTCGCCATGAGTGCGGGGCGCCGCGTCAGCCTGCGGTGCGCGGCCTGGTAATGCGCCAGGTCGCCTCGGGCCATGGCTTCAGCCAGGGCAATGGCCTGCGAGAAGCCCAGAAACAGCCCCTGCCCGGTAATCGCATCCACCGACCCGGATGCATCGCCTAACAGGACAACGTGGTTCCGATACACCTGTGGGAGGCGGAGATTGACGCAGGTCGCGCCGCGTTCCTGGCTCGCAGGCCTCGCCGATTGAAATCGGACCGCGAGTGCCGGGAACAAGGGGAGCGCATCCGCGAGGCGAAGCTTCGCATCGCTGGATAGCAGCGCGGCGCAGATTTCGCCGGCACCCACGGGAGTGACCACGATCTGACAGCGGGGGCCCCAGTGCACCTCCACTCGGTCCGTCCAGGGCTCAACGCGGTAGTGCCGGCGGAAGCCGAACCGAGGCGTCGCGGGCGTGGCCGGCTCCAAGCCGCTCCAGCCCCGCACCTTTGAGTTGCCGCCGTCGGCCCCGACGATCCAGCGCGAAACGACGAAACCCTCGGAGAGCGCCACGCCACGGGCAGTTATGCCGGTTACGTTGGTCTTCCAGAGCAGCCGAACTCCGCAGGCGGCAGCGTGCTCCGCCAGTAGTTGGTGCAGCGTTGTCCGACGAACGCCCAGGCCGTGCCCAGCGGGAAAGCTCGCCTCTACAGCCAGGCTCGAATCGAGAAACCGAATGCCGCGAAATGGCCGCCCGTGCGATACCGGAATCTTCATTCCCAGCGAACGCAGCGCCTCCAACGTTTCTGGCATCAGCCCTTCGCCGCAGGCTTTATCAGCCGCGGGAGCGTTCAGGTCCGCCAGGGTCACGCGAAAACCCTTGCGGCGCGCTGCGATCGCCGCCGCGAGTCCCGCGGGGCCGCCCCCGATCACGAACACATCCGCACTTTCGGCCATGGACTCCTATCCGCCGCGCGCCGTGTATATGGTTTCCTTAGATGGGCCGGGGGAACAGAGCGTTGCCGCGATTCCGCTCCGGGCGCTTCAAATTCTGATCCCGCGGCGGACCAATTGCAGTGCCTCGGTCCAAAATCCCGTCGAAGAGTGTACCAAAGCCACGGTTTCCCTTGCCGCGGCCACGAATTCGGCCACCTGCTCATCGGAAACCACCAGAGGCGGCGCAACCTTCAGCACCAGGAAATTGTTGCCGCAGATCTGCGTCAGGATTCCCTGGTCTTGGAACAGCTTCATCACCAGGCATTGCCCGAACATCGCCGGGTGGATCCTCCGGAAGGCCTCGAAGGAAACGCGCAGCCCAAGCCCTCGCGGGGCCGCAAACTCGATCCCCGAAAGCAGCCCCATCCCGCGAACTTCCCTGACCATTTCGAAGGAAGCGAGCGCCTCGGAGAGCTGGCGGCGAAGCTCGGCCCCGGCGCTCGCCGCCCGAGCTCCGAGCCCCTCAGCTTCGAGAACATCGAGCGTGGCCAGTCCGGCCCGCATCGCCAGCCCGTTCTCGCTGAACGTGGACGTGTGCACGATGCCGCGCTGGACCGAAGAATAGACGGCATCGTAAATCGCCTCCGTCATCAGCAGCGCGCCGGAAGGAATCAGGCCCCCGCTCAGCGCCTTCGCCAGAATCACCATGTCCGGATGGACGCCATAGTGATGCGCCGCCAGAAACGGGCCCGTGCGGAACATCCCCGTCTGCACTTCATCGAGCACGAAGAGCGTGCCAGATCTCTTGCAAGCCCGCTCCACCGCCGGAAAGTATTCCGCAGACGGGATCCGCATGCCCGCCTCGGCCTGGATCGGCTCGATGATGAACGCGGCGAAGCGCCGAGTCGAGAGCTTCTCCTCGAGCGCAGCCAAATCCCCGAACGGCACGGCTTCAGTCCCGGGCAGCATGGGCCCGAATCCCGCGCTCCAGAAGCGATCGGTCATCAGCGAGAGCGCCCCGCAAGTCAGTCCGTGGAATCCGCCCTCGGCGTACAGCACACCCGTACGTTCCGTGCACGCCCGCGAGAATTTGATGGCGGCCTCCACGCCCTCGCTTCCCGAGCTGGAAAAGTACACTTTGCTCAACCCGCCCCCGGCCAGCGTGCACAGCCGCCGCGCCAGCTCCCCCGCCAGTTCAGGCACATCGGTCTGCAGCATGGCCGGGCCTGAGCGGTCCAGCTCCTCTTTGAGCGCCTTTACAATCGCGGGATGGTTGTGCCCGGTGTTGTGCACGCAGAAGCCGGACAGAAAATCAAGGATTCGCCGCCCATCGTCAGTGAACAACTCCGCGCCCAGGCAGCGCTCGTACCGCACGTTCATCCCCAGAAGGTCGAGGAGTTCCTCCCACCGCGGGTTAACGTATTCCGAATACGAGGACGTCGACGGCACGGAAACGGTGGGCATGATGTTTCCTTACCAGATGCGGGACATTACAGGATGGATGCATATCGGCGCATGATTCACCGTTCCAAGTGATTGTGTGAGCCCAGCTCCGAACCGATGTCAACGGCTGAGTTAGCTCCCAGAAGGGAAAGCCATGACCAAGGCCATCCTGCAATCCGTGAAATTCAACGCCAAGCCCGAAGAGCTCTTCGAGCTATACCTGGACGCGAAGAAATACTCCGCGTCCACGGGCTCGCCCGTGAAGATCAGCCGGAAAGTGGGAGGCGCGTTCCAAGCCTTCGGCGGGGCCATCAGCGGCAGGAATTTGCTGATCCTCCGGAGGAAAATGATCGTCCAGGCCTGGCGCTCCACCCATTTCAAGAGTGCCGACCCGGACTCCATCCTCGTGCTCTGTTTCAGCAAGGCGCACGGCGGAAGCCGCGTGGATCTGGTCCAGGTGAACGTGGCCCGGCAGGACCACAAGGGCGTGACCCAAGGCTGGCCAAAGTATTACTGGAAGCCGTGGAAAAGGTATCTGGCCGGGAGGTAGAACAGGCAATCTTGCCGAAGACCCTGAGGAACGAAGGGCCTGTTCCCATTTCAACTCCTGCTGGAATCTCGAGAGTCGAGCCGAATCGCTCGAATGGAACCGGGCAGCATGTATCCCTCACCCGCCTCCGACGAACTGCACGATCTCGAAGCGGTCGCCTGCCGCAACAATCGTCGGCTCCCAGGCTGCCCGCGGCAAAATCCCCAGATTTCGCTCGATGGCCACGCGCGCCGGATTCAACCCCAAATGGACGAGCAGCGCGGAGACGCTCAGGCCTTCCGGAACTTCGCGCGCCTCGCCGTTGATCTGAATTTGCATGGAAAGTCTACGCCGGCTTCGGCTAGTCCGGCCCCACGAGCACGGTGAAAAACTCGCATAAACACGAAAACAGCAGGTCGCGCGCGCGCCGGAAAGCCTCCATCCGTTCTTCCGGCGTGCCTCCCGCCGCCGCCGGATCCGGAATGTCGTAGTGCACGCGCACCGCGCGGCCGGCAAACGCGGGGCAGGCGTCGCGGGCCTGGTCGCACACGGTGATCACGGCATCGAACTCCTGGCCGCGGAATTCCTCCACCGATTTCGACCGCAGCCCCGCCACATCGACCTCCATTTCCTGCAGCGCCTCGATGGCCAGCGGATCGACCGAAGTTGCGCACGTGCCCGCGCTCACCACCTCTACGCTCCCCTGCGCCAGATGGCGGAGAATGGCCTCGCCCATCTGGCTGCGGGCCGAGTTTTCGGCGCAAAGGATCAGGACGCGTGGGATTCGTTCCGCCATGGCGGGCACCGATTCTATCGGATTGCGCGGCCGCGTGCCCGCCATCTTGGCTCTTTGCTCCGGCTACACCCCGCCGTAACATCTCACTGTGCCGGCGGCCATGCACGTCAGTGAACTCCACGTCTACCCGCTGAAGTCGGCGCGGGGAATTGCCCTTCGCGAGGTGTCACTGGACGGCCGCGGCCCAGCCGGCGACCGCCGCTGGATGCTCGTGGACGCGGCGGGCGCCATGCTCTCCCAGCGCCAGTTGCCGCACATGGCTCTGATCGCCGTGGCCAGCGGCTCGCCGGATCTGGTCTGCTCCGCACCCGGAATGCCGCCGTTGCGCGTGGCCCCGCCCGCGGCCGGGAACTCGCAGCGCATTTTCGCGCGGCTCTGGGACGACGAGGTGGACGTGCGGCTCGCCGGCGACGCGGCCCACGCCTGGTTTTCTCAGTTCCTGGGCTTTCCTTGCCGGCTGGTCTACCAGCCTGACTACGCTTTTCGCCAGGTGAACCGAATCTACGCAGCCCAGGGAGTTGGCGTGAGTCTGGCCGACGGCTTTCCCCTCCTGCTCATCGCTCAGGCTTCGCTCGACGATCTCAACCGGCGTCTGGAGCACCCCGTCGAGATGCGCCGTTTCCGCCCCAACCTGGTCGTGGCTGGCAGCGAAGCCTTGGAGGAAGATGGCTGGCGACAGATCCGCGTCGGCGAAGTTGAATTTGTCATGGCAAAGCCCTGCGCGCGTTGCTCCATCCCGACCGTGGACCCCGAAACCGGTGAATTCGGCAAAGAACCCATGCGCACGCTGGCTACGTATCGCCGCCGGGGCAGCGAAGTCTTTTTCGGCTGGAATATTGTCCCCGCCGCGCTGGCCACCCTCCGCGTAGGTGACCCCGTCGTCGTACTTTCGTAGGATCACCGAGCAGCCGAGTCTCCCGGTTTCCGGTTTCCGGTTTCCGGTTTCCGGTTTTCAGGGTTTCACTGGCGCGAATTTTGCTCGAGGCGGCTCCGTAATCGCTCGCCGAATCGCCGCGGCCGGCGCATCGTCGCGAAACGTCACGCCTCCGCCTCCCGGCACCACTCCCAGTTCGCGCCACAGCCGCTCCAGATCCACTGGAGCCGGTGCCGCCTTCATTTTCGCGTAGAGATCGCTCAGCACCGTCGTGCCGGTAGCTTTGTCTCCCGCCGCGAACGCCCGTTCGATGGGCCACTCGTGCTCCATCGTTCCGCCCGCGGCCACGATCCCCCGCAGCGCATCCTGGAGTCCCAGCCGGTTCTGCGTATCCCGGCGAATGCCCACGTCCGCCAGCAGGCAGAACATCGCGCCGCCCCAGTACGTGCGCCCCCAGGTGTGCGTGTGGTCCAAGCCCTGGTCCCCGGGCTCGGGCTCGCCCTTCGGCAATCCATCCACGAGCTGCTGCCACACGGAGGTCACCGGAATCTGCCCGTCCTCCGCGCGGCCGATGGGCTCCACATAGGTGGCGATTCCCTCCTCAATCCAGTGGTGTTCGTCCGCCATCGAGGGGAAAGCCATATGGACGAGTTCATGCGTCATCATCCAGTCGTTGGCCAGTTCCGCCTCGGTCGTGTGCTCTCCCACGGCAATGCGCGTGGTCAGCGTTCCCGCTTCGGGGAAATACGTGAAGCCGTGGAAAACACTGTCGCGGCCCGCCGCCGGACGCACGTTCACCTCCGCCTGCACCACCGGAAAGCCACCGTAATACATGGCTACCGCGTGGGCCGCCCGCGTGACCCACGCATAGATCCGCGCCTCCGGAAGATCGGTGTGCCCGGCGGCAATGTTGACCGTGATGGTGGCGTCCCCGATCTGGAACTGCCGGGAATCTCCCCCTTGCGGAACGCCTGCGGCAGGCACAGCGGGCCCTTGGGCGGCCAAAACAAGCCCCGCGAGCGCTGCACAGCATGCGGCGCCGGCCGCCAGGAGCGTGCTTCCGCGCGGGCCGGACGCACGGCTCATTCGCTTCCTCTCGTTTTGCGGCATATGCGGTGATGGATGCGGTGGTCGCCCGCCGGGTTTCACCGCGGCGCAATTCCCCTACGGCCTCTTCTTCCTCGCGGGCGGTGCGGGCGGCAGGCTCTCCAACTTCTCCTGCGCGAGCTCTTTGTACGGCGTGTCCAGCGAAGCCGCCTGCGTGAGCGCGGTGCGCGCCTCTGCCGTGCGCTTCAGGTTCAGCAGCGCAAAGCCCATGCGGTATTGATTCCGCGCATAGCTGAACGGCTCGCCCTTCACCAGCGGCGCCGCCTTCTGGAACGCGGCCAGCGCCGCCGCATCCTTCTTCATCTCTATGGCCACCTGGCCGATGGACGACCACGCCAGGCCCTCCTGGAGCGCCACGCGCTGTTGCCACTGCTCGTCGGCCATCCCCGCGGGCTTTTGCGCTTTGCCCAGCAGGTCCAGCGCCCGGTGCGCGTACTGATCGGCCTCCGCCAGCTTCACGCCGCGATCGCTCCCGTCATCGGCCAGCAACACCAGCATGCTGATGTTGTCCGGATCTTTCTCCAGCACCTGCTGCGCGAAGCTGGTCATCTTCGCGTAATCCCGCAACCGGCGGTAGTTATCGGCCACCAGCGTCTGCGCCGGCTCGGCATACGGGGAATCGGCGAAGGCAATGGCATAGCGCTCGAGCAAGGCCGCCTGGACTTTGGGGTCCTGCGCGCTCCGCGCGACATTGAACAGCGAGGCGGATACGTAGTTCATGCCTGCCGCAATATCCGCCAGGGCCTGCTTTTTCCGTGCCGCCCAGGACTCCGCATCCTCTCCCTGCGGCGCCGCCTGCGCTTTATAACGCGCCACGATTCCCGCCAGCGCCTCCCCGTAACGGAACTCGTGCTCCACGTCGCCCTTTTCCTGCGCCGCGCGGAACACGGCATAAGCAATGCCGTAGTTGTCGGGATCAACGGCTAGTCCCTGGTCGCCATACTGAAACGCCTTGTCGTAGTTTTTGTCGGCGCTGTAAATGGCCACGTACTGCTCGATGGCAACGATTACCATTTCGCTCTTTCCATAGTCCGCCATGTACTTGTCCAGGAGAGCGATCTTCTCCGCATTCGTGTTCGCTGCGTTGATTGCCAGGACGAGCTGATCCTCCGGAGAACCCGCGGCGATGTGCACCGCCTTCCCGATCTGGGCCCGCGCCGCCCGCGGCGCAGCCAGTATCACGCAAAGCACAGCCAGCGAAAGGGAGAGGCTGCGGCGCATGGATCTCCTCCCGAAAATATGGAATCCGACTCGCCTTCCTGCGCGTGAGCTTACCAGAAATTTCCCCTCTCTGGATGGAGCGGCACGCCCCTCCCTCAACTCGCCCGCGGCCGCTTCTGCTGCCAGTCCGTATGGCGTTGATACAGTTCCGCCGCCGCGAGCACCGCATGCTCCCCCAGCGGCGCGCCCACGAATTGCAATCCCACCGGCAACCCCTTGGAATCGAATCCGCACGGAACGCTGATCGCCGGCAGGCCGCACAAATTGCCGACGGCCCCCAGCGGATCGGCCCCGCCGGT
>Ga0074044_10003034_pt1 | contig 14448 bp, 9 predicted proteins | sample BogForMeECP23OM1_FD_94443 | JGI IMG/M metagenome (GOLD analysis project Ga0074044, IMG submission 94443) | Bog forest soil microbial communities from Calvert Island, British Columbia, Canada - Bog Forest MetaG ECP23OM1 | ecosystem: Environmental > Terrestrial > Soil > Wetlands ... | reverse complement strand
CGTCCCGCAGGATGTGTCCGTCGTAGGATTCGATGACATCACTCTGGCGTCGTATTCGATTCCGCCGATCACCACGGTTCGGCAGCCGCTGATGAAAATGGGACGCATTGCCGCACAGACATTGCTCGACCGTATCGAAGACCGCGCCCCATTCGTCCCGGAAATTGCCATTGAACCGGAGTTGACCGTCCGCGCCTCCACCGCGCCGCCGCGCGCGTAACGTCAGCCGCGCATCGGCCTTTCCGAGATTCTCAACTGCGTCTTTTGAGTGCGCCTTTTGGACGCCTACCGATGCGACCCGCGGTGGCGCCTTGCGCTACCGGGATGATAGCTTCACCCGCGACGGCCATGATCAGAAAGCCTGAACCGATTCCATTAAGTGTTCGCGGAGCGCTCACTTCGGGTCTTCGATCCGCTAACCGCAAAGAAGAGAATATACAAATAGCAGAAGGTGGCAGCAATGAGAGCATAGTGAATCCCTTGCCCCCAACTGGTCTCCCCCTGACTCATCGTTGGATAGTAGCTGCGGTTGATTAGATCTGCTGCTTTACCCACGATCCAGGGAATGACGGCTCCACCAACGATAGCCATATTCAAAATGCCAGAACCGTCACCAGTGAGCGGCCCCAATTCCGCGATTCCCATCGTAAAGATGCAGGGAAACATGATGGAGTTGAAGAGTCCAACGGCCAAGATCGACCACATCGCGACATGGCCGCTTGTTGTCACCGAGATTGTGACAAGTAGAGCGGCCATAATCGCGGCCAGCGCCAAAAGTTTCCCAGGCTTTATTTTTTGAAGGAGGGCAGACCCGATGAAGCGTCCGATCATCGCCCCCAGCCAGTATACAGAAATGTATTTTGCGGCCTCGGCGAGTGCTGCGCGGTATCGAATCGCTGCGTCCGGCATGCTGGTTGAGGAGATAAAAGCGCCGATGTTATCCAGTGCAAGATAATTGGCGATGGAACTTCCGATGGCAACTTCTCCACCCACGTAAACAAAGATTCCGATTGCACCAAAGACGAGATTTGGGTGCTTCCAAACAGAGTCGTTCACGTGCTCTCCCAAATGGTGCTGAGCGGCCGAGATTGTGGGCAGCTTGGACAACCCGATGCCTATCGCGAGCAGCGTAAGTGCTGTCGCAAAGAAATACACATAAAGTTTGACCACAGCGTTGGCTTCCGTTGATGTACTCAGATTTGCCGCAGCGGCCGTTGTTCCCAGAATCAGCCTTGCACCGATCCAGGGGAATACGGCAGTACCAAGAGAGTTGAAAGCCTGGGTAAGATTCAACCGGCTGGAGGCGGTTTGCGGCTTCCCCAATATGGCCACGTACGGATTTGCCGCGACCTGGAGAACGGTGATTCCCGTCGCTAAGACGATTAGAGCCGTAAGCAAAAATGGGAATGAAGGAATTTTGGCCGCGGGATAGAAAGCAAGGCAGGCGACCACCATGGTAAACAGACCCACTACGATTGCTTTTTTATAGCCGATCCAGTCAATGATCTTGGATGCCGGAATCGAAAATACAAAGTAGGCAGAAAAAAACGCCGTTTGGATCAGCATGCTCGCAGCGATCCTTAACTTGAAGACGTGCTGGACGTATGGAATCAGGACGTCATTCAGAGAGGTGAGCGAACCCCACATGAAGAACAGAGTGGTGAGAATCGCCAGCGGACCAATGTAGCTCCTCGGTACTTCTGCCATTGCTTTTGGGCTCTCCGTGATTACGTTCGCCATCGTTTGGGTATCCCTTTCGTTCCCTCTCAAGCAACCGCCAATGCTAGCTCGTCCTAGATACTGACACAGCCGCAGCCGGAACCGAAAGGTTTCTCGTCACACTGTCTTGGACGGGAAGGACCTGCGAGCATTGCCGGGACAAAAAAAGACGGCCTCGAAAGGCCGCCTCGATGTGGAGATTCCGAGCTTCAGGCGCGGGAAACGACGGCCTGCTTCTTCTCCGCGATGTGCGCTAACCCCGCTTCGAGCACATCCAGCCCCTCGTCGAACTGCTCATCGGTGACAACCAGGGGCACGAGGATGCGCATGACGTTGCCCAGGGTTCCCGCCGTGATGGTGATGAGCCCGTGCTCGTAGGCGTACTGCGCCAACTCCTTGGTTTCCGCGCCGGCGGGCTCGCGGGTTTCACGGTCGCGTACGAGTTCGAAGGCGCACATGCCGCCGAGCGCACGAACGTCTCCGATTAAAGGCCATTTTTTCTGCCATTCCTTTGCGCGCTCCTGGAAACGCTTGCCAATGGCGATGGAACGAGTCAGTAAGCCGTCTTTTTCAATGGCCTCAATGGAAGCAAGCGCAGCAGCACAGGCTACCGGGTTCCCGGCAAATGTGCTGCCAAGTCCTCCGGGGATCGCCGCGTCCATAATCTCCGCGCGTCCGGTCACGCCGCCAATGGGCAATCCGCCGCCAACAGACTTCGCGGTGGTGATCAGGTCTGGCTCAACGCCGAAATGTTCGATGGCAAAGAACTTTCCGGTGCGGCCAATGCCCGACTGCACTTCGTCGGCAATCAGCACAATACCGTGCTGGGTGCAGATTTCGCGCAGGACGCTGAAGAACTCCTTGGGCGGAACAACGAACCCGCCTTCGCCCAGAACGGGTTCCGCGATGATCGCCGCGACGGAGTTGGCTTCCACCACGCGGCGAAACGTATCTTCCAGATGCCGCGCACAAAACGTGTCGCATGCGGGATACGTCTTGTTGTAGGAACAGCGATAGCAGTAGGCGTAGGGAATGCGATAGATCTCGGGAGCAAAGGGGGCGAAACCCACTTTGTACGGATTGATTTTGCTCGTCAGCGTCATGGTAAGAAGCGTGCGCCCATGGAAGGCATCCTCGAAGGCAATCACGGCAGGGCGCTTGGTGTAGGCGCGCGCGATCTTGACCGCGTTTTCCACGGCTTCGGCGCCGGAATTGATGAACATCGTTTTCTTGGGCCCGCTGATGGGAGCGAGGGCGTTCAGTTGTTCGGCGAGGGCGACATAAGACTCGTACGGGGTCACGCCAAAACAGAGATGCAGGAACTTGTCCACTTGATCGTGAACGGCCTTCGTCACGAGCGGGTGGCGGTGGCCAACATTTAGGCATCCAATGCCGCCCGCAAAATCGATGTAGCGATTCCCGTCGACGTCTTCGATCCACGCGCCCTCCGCTTTCGCCGCGAAGATGGGCGTCACCAGGGCCGGGCCGCGGGGGATGGCGGACTCGCGGCGCGCCACCAGTGCGCGCGACCTGGGTCCGGGGATTCCTGTGCGAATCTGAATTGTTTTCATGGTCCCTTGTTCCTTTGTCCGAATTTCAGTCGATTTCTTGAAGCTTATCAGTACCAGCCAATCGGCGCTTCGTCGAGATTGACGAAAACCTGCTTGGTTTCCAGGTATTCCTCGAGGCCCCAAGGCCCGAGTTCCCGTCCGAACCCAGACTGCTTGTATCCGCCCCATGGCGCCTCCACGTAGGTGGGCTGCATGTGATTGACCCAAACGATGCCTGCGCGAATGGACTTGACCACGCGGAACGCCTTGTAAATATCGCGCGTCCAGACCGCCGCGGCCAATCCATACGGCGTGTCGTTGGAGATGCAGATGGCCTCTGCTTCGTTTTCGAAGGGGATCACGCTGGCCACGGGGCCGAAAATCTCCTCACGGGCGATACGCGCAGAGTTTTGCACGTCATAGAAAATAGTCGGTTCGACGTAGTAGCCCTTCCCGAATGCCTTCGCCCTTCCCCCGCCAATCGCGGTCTTGGCCTCTTTCTTGCCGATTTCGAGATACGAGGTAACCCGGTCGTACTGCTCCTTGCTGACCAGCGGCCCCATCTTTGTTTCGCGATCCAACGGCGGCCCCAGCTTGATGCGCTTGGCCTTTTCCGTCATGGCCTCCACGAATTTCGTGTAGATCTTCTTCTCCACCAGCACGCGGCTCCCAGCGGAGCAGACTTCCCCCTGATTGATGAACACTCCAAAAAGCGCGCCATCCACTGCCGCTTCCCAATCCGCATCGGCAAAAAAGACGTTTGGAGATTTGCCGCCCAGCTCCAGCGTCACGCGCTTCAGCGTATCGGCGGCGCTCTTCATAATGATTTTTCCGACTGCGGCGCTCCCGGTGAACGCCACTTTATCCACGCTCGGATGCGCGACCAGTGCCGCGCCCGTAACTTCGCCCACGCCGTTCACGACGTTGACAACGCCCGGCGGCAACCCCGCTTCCTCGAACCAGTTCGCCAGTTCCATCGTGGTCAGCGGCGTTTGCTCCGCTGGTTTCAGCACGCAGGTACAACCCGCAGCGATCGCCGGCGCCAGCTTCCACGCCGCCATCAGCAGCGGAAAATTCCAGGGAATAATCTGGGCGGCGACACCCACCGGCTCACGCAAGGTGAAGCTCAGCGCGTTCGCGGGCACCGGATTGACGTGGCCCATCACCTTATTCGCCAGGCCGCCGTAATATTCAAAGCAGGTCGCCACGTCGGCGAGGTCATATTCGGCTTCCACGATGGGCTTGCCGCAGTTGCGCGCTTCGAGCTCTGCCAGCATCGCAGTGTTTTGCCGGATCTTGTCGGCAATCTTGAAAAGGATGCGACCGCGATCTTGTGCCGTGGTTTGTGGCCACGGCCCGGAGTCGAAGGCGTCGCGCGCCGCTCTCACAGCCTTGTCCACATCCGCGGCGGTTGCCGAGGCCACGTGAGCAATGATCTCTTCGGTCGAGGGGTCAAAGGCCGGAAAGGTCTCGCCGGAAGAACTGGCCAGCCACTGCCCGTTGATATAGTTCTGGTAGGTTTTCACCGTGGGTTTTGCCGTAGTGGGCATAAACCACCTCCCGAATTCTTTTCTTTAGGCTGCCGGAGAACTCGCTGCCATCTTGCGCGCCGCCTTGCGGCTTCCGTACACATAAAAGAAAAATGCGGCCAGCCCGATAAAAAACAGCGTGCCGCTCCACATCCAAATCTCATACCGCGCGAGCGATTTGATCTGCTGGGCGGGGAAAAACGCCAGTGCAATCCCGAGAATAGTGGTCAAAAGCCCAAATCCGCCCGCCAACACGAGTGTCGTCCGGCCGTAATGGCCGCGCACAAATTTCCCCCCCAGTGCAATTTTCAACAGCGCGCCGAACATGTATAGAAAGGGAATCAGTTGGAGCACCACGGCAAGCGATAAAAGTTGCTGAAACGTTTCCTGCACGCCGCCCGTCGATCGAAAATTGATTATCACCAATATGAGCGAAACCGTCGCGTGCACGATCAGCGCCGCATACGGCGTCGCGTACTTCGGATGAATCCGCCCCAGCCAGGCCGGCATGTACGAATCCAGGCCCGCGACAAACGGTATGCGCGCCGACCCGCCCAGCCACGCCGACCCAATCCCGGCAATCGAAAGACTCAACAAAAGCGCGAACGGCGGCACAATCCACCCGACATTCAGCCGTCCCGCCATGTGACTCACCGCCTGCACAATTCCTTCAAGCACGCTGATGCTGTCCTTGCTCACGGCAACCAGCAACGTGAGGGTCGCGCCGATGTACAGCAACCCGGAAAGGATCCCGCCCCAAGCCACGGCCCCCGGCATGTTCTTCTCCGGATTCTCGATTTCGTCGCCCATGACCGAGGCAAGTTCCAGCCCCACCAACCCGAAGCAGATCACGCCAAAAGAATTCAAGACCGAGCGCGGATTCGCGGGAATCTGGAAATCGGCCCAGTGAACGGTCGTGCCGAACTTCATGCACACCACCACTCCCAGTCCCATCAGCAGAAATGCGGCCACGAACGTTCCGATGCCGCCGATATTATTGACCCACTTCCCCACGCCAAGTCCCATGATGTTGAGGATCACCAGCAGGGCCAGCAGCACCACGGAAGCCGCCAAGGCAAAATTCTTGTTGTCGGCAAGGCCCGCGTGGCTTGGGCCCAGCACAAACACGGACACGCCGACGAAATACAACATCACCGTCGGCACGTACATCATGTTGTTCGTCCAGTAGCACCACCCGGAAAGAAATCCGTGGAAGTCACCGAATACTTCCTTGGCCCACAGATAGACACCGCCCTCGCCCGGATAGCGGTGGGCCAGTTCGATTACGGCAATTCCCTGCGGCCAGAAGAACAGCAGAAGCGAGATCAGCCAGAGCCAGACGGTGACGCCGCCATTAGCGGCAATCGAAGGCAGTACGTTGAGGTTAAAAACGGCAACGACAAAAAGCAGCACGAGGTCACGCCGCCCAAGCACCCGCTTCAAATGTGGCCGCGCAGCCTCCGAAGCCGGCGAAGCGGCTGGCGTAGTGGTGACCGCGTCGCTCAATCCTGTTGCTCCTTAGTGTCCCGCCGCACCGGCAATTTGCGCGCCGCGTTCCTGCTGCGTCTTGGCCAGCCCGGGCGCGACCTCCTCAAACACCGCGAGGTGCTTGTCGATGTCCGCTTCGCTATGCTGCACGGAGACGGTCCACTGTTCATCCCACCAGTAGGGCATGGCCAGAACGCCGCGATTGACCATGCCAAACCAGAATTGCCGCCACAGATCCACATCGATCTTCAGCCAGTCGCGGTAATTCCTGATTTCCTGCGGGTACAGCATCAAAGCGCCGTTGACCCCTGCCTGGGCCACATACGCCTTCAGACCGGTTTTCTTCAGGATGACGCGGTAGCCCTCCGCAAGTTTCTTGCTGAGTTTATCCACGTGGGCGTAGTTCTGGCGGGTAAGTACTTCGCGGAGGACGGCGAGGCCCGCGGCCATGGCGAAGCGGTTCGTGTTGTACGTGCCGCCGTGGAAAACCTTGTGCTGGACGATCAGGTCCATCACCTGACGGCCCGCGCCAAACGCCGCCAGCGGCACGCCGCCGCCGATGGACTTGGCCAGCGTGATGATGTCAGGCTTCACCCCAAAGTACTCGCTGGCGCCGCCCCAGCAGAGCTTCGCGCCGGTCTTCACTTCATCGAAGATCAGCAACGCGCCGTTCTTGTTGCAGATTTCGCGCAGGCCTTCCAGGAAGCCAGGCTGCGGCATGCAAATGCCGACGTTCATCATGATGGGTTCCAGGATGATGGCCGCGATCTGGCCGGGAAACTGTTTAAAACGGTTTTCCACGCTGGGCAGATTGTTGAACGTGGACACGGTCACGTTGTCGAGGACCGCCTGGATCACGCCCAACCCGGCGGGCACGGAATTCGGCGCGTTGATGTCTCCGATGTCCTCTTCCTTCGGCTTCACGCTGACCAGCGCGGTGTCGTGCAAGCCGTGGTAGCCGCCCTCGAAGCGCAGGATTATGTTGCGGCCCGTGGCGGCGCGGGCGATGCGGCAAGCATGCATTGTCGCTTCCGTGCCGCTGGAGCCGAAGCGCACCATCTCGACGGGATAGCGAGCGCAGATTTCCTCGGCCAGTTCGGCTTCCATGCCGTGGGGCATGCCGAAGGTCGTGCCGTTCTGCAGCGCCCATTGCACGGCCCTGACCACCGCCGGATGCCCATGCCCGGCCATCAGCGTGCCGAAGCACAGGTTATGGTCGAGATATTCGTTCCCGTCCAAGTCCACGATCTTGCTGCCATGGCCTTCGGCCACGAAAATCGGGTAAGGATCGTAGGCGCGGTAATTGCTCGCCACGCCGAGCGGGATGCGTTTCTCCGCTTTCTTGTGAGCTTCCGCGGATTTGGGCGTGCGCTTCTCGTAAAGAGCGAGTTCCTTCTGTAGAGCTTCTTGCATTTGCGTACTCCATGCAGGCTGGCCTTCCTACGGGTCACCTGTGGCAGGTCTGTTCCCTGCGGTCAGTTTGAGCGAGGTAAACTACGCGGTTCGTTGGCCGTGCTGCGAACCCATTTTATGCCATCCTCTGTGCTGGAAGCCACGCGCAGGAGCGCTTCCGCGCGGCTTCGCAATTCCGTTTGCGCATGAAAGCGCCCCAGCCACGCCGGGGCTCCTCTGCGCTGGTGCAAATCCAACTGGATGCTCTTAGAACATCACCTTTAATGCAAACTGCATGACGCGGGGATCACGCGTCTTCAGGACCTGCCCGAACGTCGAGTCGGTGAAGTTCCCGTCGGGATTCGTGAATTCGGTGTGATTCCAGGCGTTGTAGAACTCCGCGCGAAATTCAGTGTTCCATCGCTCGTTAATGGGAGTTCTCTTGGCGATCACCAGGTCCGTGTTGCTCAATGCAGGTCCGCAGCACAGCGAATGCGGCGTATTGCCAAACGTCCCCAGTTGTTGTGGGCACGAGGTGCTGAAGGGGTCACAGAAAGTTGATTTGTTGAACCAAAAATTCCCGTTGCCCGTATTCACCTTTGGGTTCACGAACTGAACTGGCCCGGTCGAATAGGGCGTGTTCGCATCCTCAAAAAAGTAGCTACTCTCCAACTCCGCGTCGTTCTGATTCTGCATGCGAATCGGGAAGCCGCTCTGGTAGGTGATGATTGCGGATAGTTGCCAGCCGTTGGCTACCTTTCCGGCCATCCCTTCTTTCTTCGGAATGGGCAGATCCCAGACCGGGCTGAATACGAACCGGTGCTTCGCATCCAGCAGCGATAATCCGCGGGTCGCCCGGGGATCGATGGGGTTGAGTTCATTCTCGAAAGACGCACCCTGGTCAATGGCCTTGCTGAAAGTGTACGAAGCCGCGAACACCAGTCCGTGCGAAAAATTCCTGTCCAGCGAGACTTGCAGGCCGTTGTAATTGGAGTTGGCCACGGTGTCTTCCGAGAAGATGTTGCTGAATAGCGGCACGCCGTCGGCCGGGCATCCCGAGCTGGTGTACGGATTGCAATTGGGCGAGGAATACGGACGGATGCCAACTAGATTGATCTGCGTCGGCACAGTGGGGGTGATGGTGCAAGCGGCCGGGGCGGTCGGGTTTGCGAATGGGCATGGAATGTTTGGCCCATTCGCTACAGGCCCGGGGATGTACGGCATGTGGAAGGTCTGGCCTGGCATGAGCGTGAAGGAATACTGGGCATCCGCGCCAAGCGCACTGCAAGTCGGGGTAACGCCCAGGTTCGCAAGGTCCAGGCACGTTTGCGAGTTCCCGTAGTTCAAATCGTGTATGGCGAGCAGGTGGTGATCTTGCGTGCCCACATAGGCGACGCGCAACAGCATATCCGAAGTCAATTGCCGCTCAATCGTAAAATTGTACTGCTCCGCATATTGCGCACGCAGATGCGGCTGTAATTCTCCATATAGCAAAACCGGCCGGAACAGCGACCAGTCCACACACCCTTTGGGTCCAGCGGGATCAAAGCAAGGCGTATTCGGAGTCTGCTGGATGATGGCTCCTCCGTTGTTCGGCGATTGCACGCCGTTCTGTCCTAAATATGGTGTGTTGAAGAGCGGGGCCGAGAGGAACGCGCTGATGCCGAACGGCGGCTCGGCGCTGAACTGCTCCATGACCAATTGCTCGATAGGGTTATAGAAAATCCCATAACCCCCGCGGATGGTGGACTTGCCCGGTCCGCCGGTAATTTTGGCCAGCGCTCCGTCTGTCCAGCCCGGGCTGTAGGCCAAGCCGATTCTTGGCGCGAAAGCCTTGTAATAAGTCGAGGTCAGGCCCTGTGGCACACCTTTGTCCCCAGGGAACACCAGCCCCGTCGGGAAGTAGGCATAGTTTGCGGATCCCGGGCTGCAGTCCTGAGTTGTGGTGCCCAGCGTTGCGGCGCTCGATGCGGACAGCCAGCAGGGATACTGCGTCGTGTCCTGTCCCGGCCGGAATGTTTGCAGGCGGTTCCCGCTATCCACGTACGGTGTGTTCAGCTCCCACCGGAAACCGTAGTTCAGCGTGAAGTTGGGCTTGATCTTCCAACTGTCCTGAGCAAACAAATAGAGACCATAGTTGGTCAAGTTTTCGCCCTGGGCCGCCCCTTGCGTGTACGACGCCGGGACGCCAAGGAAATAGTTGGGATAGGCATCGGGCGTGGTATTGGTGGAGGTGCCAGTGGGAGCCGTCACATTATTCGACCCGCTCTGCTGGAAGGTAAAGTCCCCGTTGATGTCGTAGTAGAGGAACTGGTTGAATTTCTGATCGCGAAAATCTCCGCCGAATTTCAGGCTGTGCGTTCCCAGCACTTTGCTGAAATTATCTGAAAACTGGAACGTATTCCCCGTCTGCGGCAGTTCTCCCTGGTAGTTGTTCCCGATTACAAATCCTCCGAGCACCTGCACGAACGGCACTCCCTCCCGCCCCGGAATATTCGTGGTGATTCCTGACGTTGGATTGGTGGGATCGGCAAAGCAATTCGCCGCCGGAACAGCGGATCCGCAGGCATCATGCAAGCTGGGAAGCAAGTTCAGAGGGTGATTCAGGTTTCCCTGGCCTTCCCGGAAGTAATTGAAGCGCAACTCATTCACTGCCGTCGAGCCAATCGTGGAAGTCTCGCTGACGTTCAACTGTTGGATGCGCGTCTTGAACAGCGCCCCAAATCCCGGGACGTTCGCTCCGGAGGCCTGGAAGTCGGAAAAGGGATCCGCACGGTCATCATCATCGAAATAATAGTAGGCGGAGAAGTGTTGTGTGGTCGTAAAGCTGTGATCGAAGCGCAGCGTGAATTGATCTTCGCGGTCTTTCTTGTCCGGCGCATAGGATACCGTTCCCGTCCCGACCGGTGCCACATAGTTCTTATAGAGGGCCTCGGCCGTGGGATCAAAACACGCCGCCGGAATCTGGCTATCGGTCTTCGTATTGAAGTTCGTGAAGATACCGGGGGCGATCAGATTTCCATTCTTATCGTAGGTTCCCCCATAGCTGTTGCCCACCGCGATCGGCGCTCCGCCCTGCGCAGCAACGGCAGCCGCACATCCGGGCCGGCTGTTCAATAAACTGGCAAAGGTTGCGTCTGTGAGCACTCCCGCAAAAGCCCCATCCGCCGAAAAGTCTCCTCCAGCTTCCGCTGCTGTTGGCAGGAATACCTGCCCGGAAGAAATGCCCTGGCGCAAGCGGTTTCCTTCATACGATCCAAATAGAAAAGTCTTATCTTTCTTGAGAGGGCCACCCAGCGTCGCCCCAAACTGATTCTGCTTGTAATCCGGAACCGTCGTGTCAAAAAAGCCCTTGGTGTTCAGCACCTTGTTGCGGAAAAACTCGTAGAAATCACCGTGCACGGAATTGGTTCCAGACTTCGTGACCACGTTGACCACCGAACCCGAGTTGCGCCCATACTCCGCGTCAAATGTATTCGTCAGCACGCGGAATTCCTCGATCGCATCCGGCGACGGCTGGATGGCTGGTCCGTTCACGAAAATATCGTTGCCGTCTCCACCATTCACCATGTAGTTGTTCGACCGGCCGCGCCCGCCATTCACCGATACAACCCCGGAGTTGCTGCTGCCGTAAAAGAGGTCCGCGCCCAACTGCGACTGTACGCCTGGCTGCAACTGCAGCATCTGATAGGTATTACGTGAATTGAGAGGGAGTTCGCGCACGGACTGGTCGGTCATCACGGCCCCGAGTTGCGTCGTCGTGGTGTCAATCACCGGCGGTGCGCCCGTGACTTCGATCGTGTCCACGTTCGAGCCGACTTGCAGCGTAATGTCGACCGTGGCAATCTCGTTCAAAACGAGAACGATTCCCTTGCGGGCATACTTCTTGAATCCGGGTTGATTTACATCCACCTCGTAACTGCCAACCGGCACTTCGAGGAAGAGATACGCACCGGTGCCCGAAGTCTGCACTTCACGCGAGACATTCGTGCCCTCATTGATCAAGCTCACTTTGGCGCCGGCAATTGTGCCGCCGCTTTCATCCGTGACCGTCCCGCGGATGCGCCCGCCCGTGCTCTGCGCGCCGGCGTGCGGTACACGCAGCAGGAACGCCATGGAAAAGAGGACCGCTAGGAAAACACTCCGGCAACAGACCGACTTCGCTTGCGCAAGGCGCGATGCTTGATTCATCTAGAAGCACTCCTAAATTTCACGATAACCGCAATCGATTTTTTGCGATTCTCCGTGGTTGCTACCCTCAGGGGAACCTTACTATAATCCAGTAAACTTAGAGAAAGCGGAGAGCCGTGTCAAACAGAAAAAACTTCTCCAAGCCATCGGATTCTTCCGGCGTACTAGGCCTCCTGCGCATCTCGGAGGTCGCGCGCCATTTGAAGATTTCTTCCTCGGCGTTGCGCTCCTGGGAAGCGCTGGGGCTGATTGCCCCGCAGCGTACCAAAAGCCGGTACCGCATGTATACGGAATCCGATGTGCGCCTGTTGCAGCGCGCCATCTTCCTGCGCCGTGCCCGCGGCCTCAATCCTCCCGCCATCGTCCACGTCCTCAAGAAACAAGGCCTGGTCAACAACCCCGTCGACGCCCCGCAACTTGCCGGCCAGAGGTTCCGCCGTTTGCGCGTGCGCCGGGGGCTCTCCCTGGCGCAAGTGGCCCGCGCCACCCGCGTCTCGGTTGGTTTTCTCAGCGCGCTGGAACGCGGCCAGATGCGCTCCTCGGTTGGCACGCTGCGCCGCCTCGCGCGCTTCTATAAAACCAGCATCATGTCGCTATTTGATACCAACGGCGAGACGCAGCATCTTGTTCGCCCGGAGCACCGCAAAGTCCTCGAAACCTCTGCCGGCGTCCGCATGGAACTCCTCGCCTGGGGCAACACCGCCATGGAGCCGCACCTCTTCCGCATCAAACCCGGCGGGGGCAGCGGCGAATCCTACGCTCATGAGGGCGAGGAGTTTCTCCACGTCCTGCGCGGTGAATTCGAAATCTGGCTGAACAAGCAGGAACATTACGTTCTCAAACCCGGCGACAGCCTCTATTTTGAGAGTGCCACGCCCCACCGTTGGAAGAACTCGGGGCGCACCGAAACCTGGCTAATCTGGGTAAATACGCCGCCGACTTTCTGAGTTTTTGTTGCGCCGCGGAGTAGCGGGTCTCTCCAGCGAGGTTGATCAGGCGCAAAAGGCTTTGACCGACGTGGTCCTCTAGCTTTCTGCTCGGGAGCCAATTGGAAACTTGCCTGATAAGCGCTCCGCGTGAGGTAGAATGGTCATCGGACCAGCCTATGAGCACGACCCCCAGGGCCATTGTTTCGACCAGCCGCGAGAACCTCCTCCAGCGGGCAAAGGCCTTCTTTGGCGCGGCGCTCTTCCTGGGCATTCACCGTTTCCCCAGGCTGCTGCAACTGCACCGCAACGAAAAATCCTGGACGCTGTTTCGCATCGCCCTGGCGTGTCTTGGGGCGGCGATTGTCATTCTTCCGCTGAGCTTGTGGAACGGCTGGATCACCGCGAGTTTCGGTTTGCTGCTGTTTGTTGTGGCCATCCTGCTGCCGCCCGCCCAACTGGAATCCGCTACCGATCGCAAAGCGCGGGAACTCGGCGCCCAAACCGTGGTCAGCGGGGGCGAATATCAACCCGAAAACGCGCCGGCGGCGGAGGTTCGCCTTTTTGTTTCCTCCGCGCATATCTGGGTCCTGGACGCCCAATTCGACCTGCTCCTGGTGTTGTCCGCTTCGGAAATCTCCAGTCTTCGCGTGGAAGAGAAAGACCAGCGCCAGTTGCTGCAAATCCGCTGGGCCGATCACAAGGCGGAATTTGCATTTGCGGGTTTCTTCGCCGAACGATTCGCGCGGCTTGCCGAAGAGTCCATCCGCGCCGCTTTGCCACAGGTGCCGCCCGCTACTCAAAAGCGCCGCGCAGTCAGCGCCGGATGAATCCAAGAAATTTGTTTCAGCAATCTCCTTGGGGCCTCGAAATGTGTGTCAAAATAGAGGTATGGCACGTGGCTGGGAAAGCAAAGATGTGGAATCCCAGGTGGAAGCGAAAAAATCAGTGACTGAATCCCAAGGAAAAGGCCCCAAGACCGCAGAGCAAGTCATACGGGAGCAGGAACGCCGAGGTTTGCAACTCTCTCGTACCCGCATCATGAACGATCTCCAGAACGCCACAAACCCGAATCACCGCAAGTATCTGGAAGTGGCGCTGGCGCACCTCGACAAGAAGATCGCCGAATTCAGCTAGATTCTTGTTGGAAAATCGCGCTTAGCCTTGCGCGGCGCTGCAGGCAACCTTAGTCCGTAAACACGACCCCGACGGCCGTCGTACCGCGTTCCACGCCCTCTTCCAAACGCACCACGTAGCCTCGCAGCCGCATCTCCTGTACCCCGTCGGCCCCTGGCGTCTCCATGGTGACTTGAAGTTCGGACTGAATGCGCGGGCTGTGCTTCAGAGAGATCAGCGCCCCCTGCAGGGAGAGGTCGCGTACCACCGTTACTTCCTCGAATTTCTGGCCGTCCGCGGTCACCCCACTGACGCAAGCGCGGAATTGCGCTTCCCTACGCAACGCCGTGCGCGAACCGGGCATGTGGGCTTGTACCGGCTCGCCGGCGGCCCCCAGCGTAATCACCATCCCCTCGCTGGCCGCAAACACGGAGTCGAACTCCTCGCGTGCATCCCGGAGAATCTCGTCGACGACGCGGTCCGTGGAATCCGGATCGTGGTGAAAGAGCACCAAGGTCTTGGCATTCACTTCGCGGG
>Ga0074044_10003033_pt1 | contig 14450 bp, 11 predicted proteins | sample BogForMeECP23OM1_FD_94443 | JGI IMG/M metagenome (GOLD analysis project Ga0074044, IMG submission 94443) | Bog forest soil microbial communities from Calvert Island, British Columbia, Canada - Bog Forest MetaG ECP23OM1 | ecosystem: Environmental > Terrestrial > Soil > Wetlands ... | reverse complement strand
GCCGCATTGAAAATTCCGGTGGTGGCGATTTTTGGTCCGACAAATCCGGCGCGCAACGGGCCATTCGGAACACGATCGATTGTGCTGCGAAGCGCGAGCAGCATGACCGACCACACCCGGCACCGCGAAGCGGAACAGGGGTTGCTCGAAATTACTGCCGGCGATGTCGTCGCTTCGGCCCGGAAACTGTTGCAAGGTCATGTTGCTGAACCTCATGTTGCGGAACCACATTAGAGAACCAAAGTGAGTGAAGTTTCACAATCCGGAGCGCAGCCCTCCGAGACCACTGGCGACACCTGGTCGCGCGTGGCCCGACGTATCCGCGTGCCGGTGGGATTTATTTTTGCGGTCGTCTTCGTGTTGTTGGCGCGACCAACAAGAAATTCGCTCATCGCGGGCACACTGGTGCTGATTCCCGGTCTGGTCTTGCGCGGGCTGGCTTCCGGCCACGTGCAAAAAGACAAACAACTCACCACTAGTGGTCCTTATGCCTACACTCGCAATCCTCTTTACCTGGGCTCGTTGTTAATGGCCGCCGGGTTCGCGATTGCGGCGCGCAGTTGGTGGATCGTCGCGATCATGCTGGTGATGTTTGCCGTAATTTATGTTCCGGTGATCGCCGGCGAAGAGCGCTACCTGCGTCGGACGTTTCCCGAGTATGACGACTATGCCCGGCATGTGCCGCGAATGTTGCCGCGGCTTACGCGCTACGGCAACCGGCAGAGCGCGTACTCTTCCGCACGCTACTGGAAGCACCGCGAGTACGAGGCGAGCATTGGTTGTGTGGTAGTGCTTGCCGTCCTCGTGGTCAAGATGATGTGGTAGTCTGCCGTCGAGCATGAGCGGTTCACCTAAGGGGCTAAAGCCCGTTTATTTAGCGGCCGTTATGGCCCGACTGAAGTCGTGCCCTTCCCGTGGGTTGCTCTGCCTGTTCTTCCTGATCGCCGCCATGGTGCCGGCGCAGCAAGGCCCGTCCACAGCGACCATTGGACCTGCTCCGGTGCAGATCGACCCTCCACGTGCCAACTATCTTTTTCCCGATGGACAAGGCTACGTCTATTCGGCGGAGTGGCATTTGATTACCGCCGGGACCGCGGTCGTGAAAATGGACGCCGCCGGGAACGAACGCAAAGTTACGGCGGGCGCCGAATCTTCAGGAGCCGTCAACGTCATCTTCCCGGTGCACGACCACTTCGAGTCGCGCTTCGATCCTCGGACGTTCTGCTCACTCTCTATCTTGAAGCACAGCGAGGAAGGCTCGCATAAGCGCGAGACTTCGATCCACTTCGATTACGCTCGGAAGAAGAGCGCGCTCGATGAGAAAAACCTGAAGACCGGCGAGACCAAGCATGTCGAAAACGACCTGGCGGCTTGCGCCACCGACGTCATCACCGGGTTTTACTACCTGCAGTCGCTGCCGCTGCAACTGGGCGCGAGCTACGAGTTCCCGATCAGTGACGGGAAGACGACGATCGTCCGCGCCACGGTGGAGAAGCGGGAACAGATCAGAGTGCCGGCTGGAACATTTCCGGCGGTGATGGTTACGGCTGAGGCCACATCCGGACCGCTGCAGTCGAAGGGCAAAGTTTGGGTGTGGTATTCGCAGGACCCGAGTCACACGCCGGTGCAAATGCGCGTGAAGTTGGGATGGGGTACGCTGCTGTTTCGGTTGCAGAGGATCGAGAAGTGAAACTTGGTTTGTGATGATAAGTCGCGGAAAGTCGGTTCCGCGGTCAGATAATAATGAGTGTAATAGCGACGTTACGCCAATAGCCGAATGTGCTCTGTAGAGCTTCCCCTTGAGTGCCTTAGTAGCTAATAGCTCTCTGTGCCGCTACATCACCAGCCAGCCGAATCCCCTCTAGAATCGAAGGCAGAGAGGCCCCCAAATGAAAAGTCTTCTGCACGTGTTTTTGGTGATGTGTCTAGCGGCAGCAGCATGGGCGACCGAAAATGCAACGAAGGCTCAAGGTCGCGTAAACGCGGCAGGCAAGATTCTGCAAGAGATCCAGTCCGCCCCGGATCAGGGCATTCCAGAAAAGGTACTGGCCTCGGCGGCGTGTGTGGCGATAGTGCCCTCCATGTTAAATGGTGGCTTCGTTTTTGGCCTGCGTTATGGGCGCGGGGTTGCCACCTGCCGCACAGCCAAGGGCTGGAGCGCGCCCGCCTTCTTTGTCGTGGAGGGAGGAAGCTTCGGCTTGCAGTTCGGTGGGCAAGCCGTGGATGCGATCATGCTGATAATGAACGACAACGGTATGACCGAGCTGCTCTCCAGCAAGTTTAGGCTGGGCGCACAGGCCAGCGTGGCCGCCGGTCCAGTGGGGCGCCAAACCGCAGCTGAAACGGATTGGAAGATGCGCGCCCAGGTGCTGAGTTATTCCCGTTCTCGCGGGGTCTTTGTCGGGGCCACGCTGGAGCACGGGACAATCAAACAGGACAAGGACAGTACACGAGCGTTCTATGGACGCATGGTGCCTTTCAAGACTTCGCTGCGGGGTGTAATCGACGCTCCCTCGACTACCTACCCATTTCTTGATCCTTTAGCCCTGTGGGCCCAGGCTGCGGCAGACAAATAAGTTCCGAGTCCCACCATCTCGTTCACACCGAGTGCGAACATGCACGTTCTCGTTTTTGATGCGGATTCGAATCGCCGCGCACTCTCAACTGGCGCAACGACGCATTTGCACTAACGGAGAATTGCTACCCACCGCTGCTCGCTGGCCCCCGCACGCTCGCCACGCCCGCTTGTCTAGCGCTTCCACGGCGGTCCGAGAAATCTCACCCCCGGTCTGGGGTGCAGTCGAATTTTGCCGGAGGGTGCTACCACGCCAAGAGGAGGCGGTGATTCTTACTGCAGGCGGAAGCGTTCATTCATCAGGCGCTGCAGGCGCGGGCGGTAGATGAGATCGTACGCTAGTTCTTTGTCGGGAAACATGGTCAGGGCAGCGCGGCGGGCATTGGCGGCCATCTCGGCCGCCTCTTCCAGGGTCAGGTCGGGGTCCTGGCTGATCACGGACATCACCATGCTCATCATGAACTGGAGGCGGCGCAGCCTACGGGTCTCGTCATTGTTCTTGTTCTTGTCCCGGTCGTTGTCCTTGTTCTTGCGCTCATTCTGTTCTCCGGCCTGTTGAACTTCCATGCTGCCCCCGTCCCGCGTCTGCGCCCCAGTCGCTTGCTAGCCCCATTGTGCCAGCTTCCGGCTGCCAATCAAGCTGCCCTTGGCCGTACACCTTGGTGATCGGCAAGACAGAGGGATAGTGACTGCCGTAATCTGTTGACAGGCAGTTTTGCGGAGGACGCATGCCACAGTCGACTAATCGCTCGCCTCAACCGGATCCAAACGAAAAGCTGGTCAAGATTTTTGACACGGAGCAGGAAACCGAAGCAATCGTCGTGCAAGGGCTGCTCCAATCTGCAGGCATTGAATCGGATTTGAAATCCATTGACGCGGTCCAGGACGCGTTTCCCGGCGTCGGTGGAACGGTCATTCTGGTGCGCGAAGACGACGCGGCAGAGGCGGAAAGGATTATCGACGCTTACCGTAAATTGCCGCCGCTGGATGATGAGACGGCTGATATCCCTGGGTGAGAATCGTTGTTGAGCAGGGAGTTCCCTCAGAGACGCCCTTGGCGATTCCTGGGAGTTACCTCGCTGCCGGAGACGGGGCTAGCCCCGTCTCTACCAGAGATACATTTAGTGCAGAAGGGCTACGTCGGGAGTCACGGACTTGCCGTCCAGATAAAAACTGACTGCACCTTGTGCGTCGGTGCGGTAGGTTTTCACCCCGGCCTGCTGTAGCCGTTCCAGCACTTCGCGCCGGGGATGTCCGTACACATTGCGCGCGCCCACGGAAATCACCGCATAGCGGGGATGAACGGTGCGAAGCAGATCGGCGGACGTTCCGCTGGCACTTCCGTGATGCGCTACCTTCAGCAGCATCGCCTCCGGGTGTTCTTCCACGACGCGCTTTTCCGCAGGACGTTCCGCGTCGCCTTCGAGCAAAGCGGTCGTGCCCCCAAAGGTGGCGGTAAACACCAGGCAATCGTCGTTGGGACGCATGGAGCCGGTGAGTTGGTCGCGTCCAGGCGCGAACACTTGGAAATGCGCTCCGCCATAATCGAATTGATCACCGTCTTTTTTTACGGAGACTTTCATTCCCGCTCTTTGGGCTTGCTCGACGATGGGCCGCAATTGGCCTACCGGCTTATCAATACTCAGCCAGAGTTCTCGCGGGTGGAAATTTGCAATCACCGCAGGCATGCCGCCGAGGTGGTCGGCGTGAGGATGGGTGATCACGATCACGTCGAGACGATCGATGCCTCGATGCCACAGGTAGGAAGAGACCACCTGCTCGCCGAGATCAAAATCGGAGTGCATCCACTGGGGAAGGCCTCCGGCATCAATGAGCAGGGCGCGGCCCTGGGGCGTGACTAGCAGAATGGAATCGCCTTGCCCGACGTCGATGGCTGTCATCTCCATCACGCCGGGGCGAAGGTGAGGGCGCGAAGGGACAAAGGCGATCCAAGCCGCCACACCAAAAAGTAACGTGACAGATGCGAAGGCGGGCAGGCGAGTGCGGCGGAACTGCGTTGCCAGCATGGCGAGCGCCAGGGCCGCGATCGACGCCAGAATCATCGCAAGCGAGGGCATGGCTACACGCAGATCGGCGATGGATGCGCCGGCGAGATGGGCGCCGCCAAGAAAGTGCACGGTGCCGGCGATGCCCTCGAGCGCGAGGCCAGAAATCCAAACTGCGGGCTTGGCCAGCGTAGTCGAGATGTATCCCAAGCCTACGGCGGCGGCCGCGGTGGGCATCAGCACCTGGGTGAGGGGAATAACAGCCATATTGGCCGGCATACCCATGGTGGTGGCGCGATGAAAGTGGTAGGCCATCAGCAGCGCAAGTCCAGCCTGCATCAACGCCGAGATGAAGATCAATTCGCCCAGACCAATTGCTACTCGCATGATGATTGCGGGCAGTGCCATGCCGAAGCGATCGCCGATGAATCTCTTCAGGCGCCCTCCGATCAACCTCAGATCGAGCCGGAACTGCGCCACCTCGGGAGGGACATGCAAGTCGTAGCGGGCGGCTGCCAACAGTCGCAGACCTCGCGCGAAGGGCAACGTTGTCCGTTCCAGAATCGGCGTGCCGATGCCGGCGATGATGAAGACAGCGAGAAACGTCAGTTGAAAGCTGGCGCCAAACAAGGCGTTTGGATCGGCGATCAGGATTCCCAGGGCCGCCGCGCCAATCGCGTTCATCATGTTGCGGCCGCGGTACATAAGGCGCGCGCCTAAGTAGGTCGCCAGCATCAGAGCCGCGCGCCACACCGGTGGACCAACGCCCACCACGAACGCATATGCGAACGACACCACGACGGTCGTGATCGCGGCCACGGCGGGATCGACGCGAAACTGGCGTAGCGTCCAAAAGATGGCAAACGCCAGGATGCTCAGGTTCATTCCGGAGACGACCAGTACGTGATACGTGCCCGAGCGCTGATATTCGGTGCGCGTCGCGTTGCGCAGGAACGATTCTTCGCCCAGCACCATGGCGTCCATCAGCGAGGCCTGCGACGCGGGCCACAGCTGGTGAATTTTGGCTACGATGCTGGAATGAACGCGGGTGCGCCAGAGTTCGATCCGGCTGCCGGAAAACCCGGGCAGGCGCTCAATGTCTGTCGCTTCCGCCGAGCCGAGGACGTTGATGCCGTTGTCGCGCAGATAGCCTTCATAATCGAAGGCTCCGGGATTGCGGTAGTTGCGCGCTGGATGCAGCTTGGCGCGAATGCGCAGGCGCGTGCCGTAGGTGAATAACATCGGGTCATCGGGTGATCGGGTGATCGGGTCATTGAAATTCACAGGCCCTTGGCCCTCCGCTTGTTCTACCGCTTCGGAGTTCTCTGGTTTCTGGTAAATCGTCAGGCGAACTCCGGCTTGCACCGGCCAGCTTTCCCCCTGGCTTGCTACTTCTTCCGTTTCTATATCAATCGCTTCACGAATCTGTCGCGCTCCATCTGTTCGGGCATATCCCTCGCGAAGTACCCGTGCCGTTAGTGTGACTTCTCGACCATCCGCGACGGTAAGAATCCTGGAGGCATCCCGCTGAGCTTTGTCCGGCGATTGGCCCCGAGCCTGAATCAGGAAAGCACCGAGGAGAAACCACGCGCCCAGGGAAAGCGCCTTGGCCAGCCAGGCTCGCTGGGCAAGAAACCACAACGCCGCGAAGACGAAGGCGAGGAGCGCGATCATCCACCACGACGGCGGGCGCCAGGTGTGCACGCCCGTCCACAGGCCGAGCGAGAATGCCAGCGCCGCCCAGAACAAGGGCTGCCGCGGCGGGTTGTGGTTGCGCATCATTCTGTAGGTCGATGTGAGGAGGAGGAATTGGGCGACGTGAAAGCAGTCAGCGCGCCAGCAGCATCACCGACTCGATGTGAAACGTCTCGGGAAAGAGATCGAATAAGTGAGCTTCCTCGACGTGGTAGCCGGCCGCCAGGAGAGGGGCGAGGTCCCTGGCCAGCGTCGCCGGATCGCACGAAACATATCGGACACGGGGCGCTCCGAGTTCCACCAGAGAGCGGATCACCATCTTGCCGGCACCGGCGCGGGGAGGGTCCAGGACGACCAAGTCAGGACTTTTTCGCACCGGCCGGCCTTTCGGGAAATCGCTCCCCAGGGAATCGTTCCTCAGGAAATCCTCGGTTCGCGCGCCGACCGCTTTCACGTTCGCAGGCACATTGTGCACAAGATCGGCATGCGCTGTCTGTGACGCCTCTACACCAAGAATGTGATGAAAGCTCCGCGCCAAAACCGCGGAAAACAATCCCACTCCGGCATACAGGTCGAGAGCGAAATCCCGGCTGGCGTTGCCGGTCACGACTGAAACCAGTTCGTCGATCAGATGGCGGTTACCCTGGAAGAACGCTCCGGCGCTGACTTGATACTCATGGTTCTTCGTTTGATAGCGAATTGACTTTGCGCCGGATTGCGCCAGCGATCTCAGGTCGGCCGGCACTCCATCTTCTTGTATTCGGCGCTCCGAAGATTGTCGTTCTGCAAATCGCCGTCGCGAAGAAACAAACGTCACGCCGCTGATCTCCGGCAACTCGTGCTGGAGCGACTGCGCCCAGCGCACTAGATGTTTGTTGTCTGACTCGCTGCCGCAGAATGCCCATGCGAGCAAGCGTTCGTCGGCAGCGTCCGCGAAGAGCTCAATCTCCTCAACTGCGGCGGGGCAGCTCAAACCGCCGAGCTCGACCAGCCTTGCCATGACGCGATTGATTAGCGGCGAGCTGATCGGACATTCGCGCACGGGAAGGAATTCGTGCGAGCTAATGCGGAAGTACCCCAGAGCAAAGTCAGGCACAGTCCGCACCTGCAGGCGCGTGCGGTTGCGGTAGTTCCAGGGAGGAGAAGGATGCAGGCGAATTTCGGATGTCAGTTCAATTTTCGCGATCCGCTGCAGCGTCTCGCGCAGAATTCCAGCTTTGAATTCGAGTTGGCGCTCGTAGGAAATGTGCTGGTAATGGCATCCTCCGCATTGGCGGAAGTACGGACAGCGAGCCTCGACGCGATCGGGCGACGCTTCGATCATTTGCGTTATCGAGCCGCGCGCGAAGCCGGGCTTCTCTTGCCTTATCTCGGCTTCAACCCGCTCGCCCGGCAGCACAAAGGGCACAAACACGGTCATGCTGCGGCCGTCCGCGCCGGGGGGCGTGCGCGCCAGGCCGTCGCCGCCGTAGATTAGCTTTTCGATGGAAAGGAGCAAGTCGTAAGTGTAGCGCGGGCACCCCACTAGCGCGGCGGGGCTACGCCCGCCGGACAGCCGAGGGCGGCTGTCCCTACGTTAGTGCATGTAGAACAAGCTCAGTCTCGGCACGCCGCAGCGCTCTAGCAGCCGCTTGTGTACGTACTGTTTGTGCAACTGCTCGACCTGAGCGGCCGTCATGTTTCGCCGGTAGGGAGCTATATCGCGGTCGGCTTCGGCGCGAACCTGTAGCAGATCTTCATCGGGAGTCGCGGCCATCAACACCGCGAACAGCTTTTCCTCCATCACCGTGAGCCGCCGCTCCAGGTCTTCCAGGCGCGGAAGGTTGCCATCGCTCTCGATCTCCTCCGCCATCTTACTCAGCGAAGCTGCTTCTTCACGTGCCATCGTTACGGTCGCGAATCCTGCGCGCTCTGGCGACTTCGCTTTCTCGAGCTTCTCGGCATTTCCACGCAGGAACACCGCGATCTGCGCCGCGTCAAATCCCGGCTGGCGCTGAGCTCTTCCTTTGCTGGTCGCACCCACCGCCGCTTCCTTCATATCCTCGGCCGCTGCCAGCACGGCCTGTGAGCAATACGCGAGACTGTTTACCTTTTTCGATTTCGAGGGACGCTGGTCATATTTGTCAAAGGCGTCATCCACCCCGCGGAGCACAGCCTGCAGCGGAATACCCGCGTTCTTCCAGGTTTCGATCAGCGCCCAATCCAAGGTAGAAAGTAGGAGGATGGTCCCCCGCCGGCGCTGGTAGTGTTCTTCGATTTCGGTGAAGTAATTGAAGTAATTTTCCACGATGCTTCAACGCGATTTCGCTCAGCGCGACTTAGGAGGCTTCGGCGGAAGCCACGGTTTCGCACCGGCATCCGCGGGCTTGGCTGGCGTCGTCGATTTTGCGGCTTTCGGCGAGGCTTCTCGACGAACGGACTGGTTCCGATCCCAAATGATGCGCAGCCCGTCGAGGGTAAGAAACTCGTCCACGTCTTTGATGAAGTGGGAAGCGGTGCCGATCAGCGAGCCCAGTCCGCCGGTTGCCACCACGCGAGTTTCCGCACCCAGTTCATCCACCAGTCGCTCGAGGATGCCATCGACGAGGCCGAGATAGCCGTAGTAAAGCCCGGACTGCAAACTGCCCACCGTATTCGATCCGATCATGCGCGCGGGCTTGCGAATCTCCACTCGCGGCAGACGCGCCGTGCGCTGAAACAGGGCGTCCGCTGAAATGCCAATGCCCGGGCAAATCACGCCGCCCATGTACTCGCCCTTTTTCGAAATGCAGTCGAAGGTTGTTGCTGTGCCGAAGTCCACAATCACGCAGGGGCCGCCGTATTTTTCAAACGCGGCCACCGCATTCACAATGCGGTCCGCCCCCACTTCGGCGGGATTGTCGTACAACACGTGCATGCCGGTCTTTACGCCCGGCTCGATGAACAGCGGCTTGGTGTTGAAATAGCGCTCGCACACCTGCCGCAGCACCGAATCGAGGGGCGGCACCACCGACGAAATTACGATTCCATGCACGGACGACACTTCCAGGGAGGCCATGGCGAAGAGGTCGCGGAAGATCACTCCGTATTCGTCGACGGTGCGGGTCAGATGCGAACCGACGCGCCAGTTCGCAACCAGCCGCTCGTAGCGGGGTGGGTCAGAGGTTGCATCCCCGCCCGGAGGGTGTGCCATCTGCTCGAAAACGCCGAGCACCGTATTCGTGTTGCCGACATCGATCACTAGCAGCATATAAATTTCACAAGTAGAGATGCCGCTGCGGTCGCCCTCAGCGGCTAAAGCCGGCACTGAAAAAGGCCAGTTATCGCAGCGCTGAAGCGCTGCGCCACCCAAAAGCAAGAACAAAATCGACTTTTCATCCGTCCAGCTTCACCGCTCCGCTCACTACGGTTCGCAGGCCGTGCGGCGTTCTTATCCGCAAGAATCCTCGCTCATCCAACCCCTCGGTAATACCGGCCAGGCCGTCATTCTCCGCGATGCTGACTTTTCTGCCGCGCACCGACGAGGAGCTTCCCTCGAACCGGCGCAGGATCGCGTCTCGCGCTCCCGCATCGTCAACCAAGCTCCGATATTCCCGGTCGAGTGATTTTAGCAAAGCGGTACAGAGCTCCACGCGCGACCACTCGGTTCCAGTCTCGATCCGCAACGAAGTCGCGAGTTCGCGCAGGTCGGCCGGAAACTTTACTTGGTTTACGTTGATACCGACGCCCACCACTAGATGGCGCACACGCGTTGCTTCGGCATTCATCTCGGTGAGAATGCCGCAGAACTTCTTGCCACCAAGCAGCAAGTCGTTCGGCCATTTCAGGTCCGACTGGAGTTGCGGCGCAATCTCCGCGACGGCGGCGCGCACGGCGAGGCCGGCAGCCAGCGAAAAAATCAGCGCATCCGAAGGCGGCATCACCGGACGCAGGATCACCGAGCAGTAGATTCCCGTCGACCGCGCCGAATGCCAGGTGTGAGCGCCGCGTCCCCGGCCGGCCAGCTGTTCTTCAGCTAGAAATACGCCGCCTTCTGGCGAATCCTCCGCCGCGGATCGCATGGCCTCGGAATTGGTCGAGCCGATTTTGTAATAGTGATGGATCTGCTTGGCTCCGCCACTTCCAAAGATTGTGCCCTTCAACGACGGCGCCAACATCTCTGGCAGCAGCAAGTCTGGAACCGCACGCAGTTGATAACCCGTCGCCGGATGTCCGGCAACGTCCACGCCCAAGCCGCGCAACTGCTGAATCAAGCGCCAAACTTCCGAGCGGCTGGTGCCGATCTCCTCGGCAATCTTTGTGCCACTGACAACAACGATAGCGTGGTCCATGAGCAGCCGCACAATGCGACCGAGGCGGACGTCCGTCGCTTTATGCACCGACGGCAGGCTGCGAGTTTTGACGGAAGCGGAGATGGAGGGATTATAAACAGTCGATGGTCGTTAGTCGTTGGCAACCCGGCTCGCGAATGGTCAGCCCCACGAACGACTAACGACCAGCGACCGCCGACCGGGCTTTACGCCGGAGCGACACGCAAACTCATATCGACAGCCGTCGATGAATGCGTCAGCGCCCCTACCGAAATGAAATCCACGCCCGTTTCTGCGTAGGATCGCACGTTCTCCAGATTGATTCCGCCGGCGCACTCCAGTGGAATCCTCCTCGACTGGCGCGAACAAATCTCGACTGCTTTGCGCACATTCTCAACGCTTACATGGTCGAGCAGGATCGCCTCCGCACCGTGTTCAAGCGCCTGCTGCAGTTCTTCGAGCGACCGCACTTCTATTTCAATCGGCTGCCGGCCGCGCCGGTTGTGGATCGCGCGCTCCAGTGCCGGAACCGCGCCTCCGGCCAGCGCGATGTGATTGCTCTTGATCAACACGCCATCGGAAAGATCCAGACGGTGATTCTGCCCGCCGCCGCAGCGCACTGCGTATTTGTCAATCACGCGCAGCCCGGGCGCAGTCTTGCGGGTATCGAGAATCCGCACGTGCGTGCCCTCTACCGCATCCACAAACTTGCGGGTGGTGGTCGCGATTCCCGCCATGCGCTGCAGAAAGTTCAGGATCACCCGTTCACACGACAGAATCACGCGCGCGTTGTGCTGGATCACCGCGATCTGCTGCCCGGGGTGCACGCGGATGCCATCGAAGATGGAAGGATGGCTGGTCACCTCATAATGCGACGTGACCGCGCCGTCGAGCGCCGCATAAACGTCGAGAATTCGCGGCACACATCCGAGGCCGGCGAGAATGCATTCTTGCTTGGCGATGATGGTCGCCGAAGCGCGCTGATTGGGATCGATGCAGGCGTAGCTGGTCGCATCGCGCGTCGCCCGATCTTCGTTCAGCGCGTTCTCGAGAATTGCGGTAATGCGTCGTGAATTCCAGTCCATGTTCGTGCAGATCGATCTTCATGTGGGGACGGGCGCCCTCGCCCGTCCATGCGGCTCAGAGAGCCGCTGCTCCGATGCTGCGTCGAGCTTCGCTCGACGGGACGGCCGAGGGCGTCCGTCCCTACGCAAGCTCTTTCAACTTCGCTAGTGTCTTTTCCCGCAGCATCTTCAACTCCTCGGCTCGTGCCTTCAGCCCTTCAACCACTTTCGCCGGAGCCTTCGCCAAGAACTGTTCATTCGAAAGCTGGCGCTGGCCGTTGGCCTGTTCTTTCTCAATCTTCTCCAGTTCCTTGGTTAGACGCTCGCGCTCGGCCGCGACGTCGATCTTTTTTTCGTAGATGGCATGCACATCGAACCGCGACGTGCTGCGCGCGCCCGGCAAGTTGGCCAGGGAATTGCCCACAAACGTGATCCGCTCCACATTCGCGGGACGATCCAGCAGAACTGCGGCGAGATTCTTTTCGAGCATCGCGCGAATCTCCGGTTCGTGGGCGAACACTTCGATCGGCACTTTGACCTTCGGCTCAATTTTCAATTCCGCGCGCAAATTGCGTACGCTGACAATCAGGTCCTGCAAAATCGCCATCTCTGTTTCCGCGCCCAGATCGATCTGATCTTCTCTCGCCGCCGGATAAGCCGCCAGCGCAATCGACTTCAGCGGAGGCTTGCCATCGTAGATTGCGTGCCAGATTTCTTCCGTGATAAACGGCATCACGGGATGCAGCAGCCGCAGCGAAGCCTCGAAAATATTGACCAGATTTGCACATGCAACTCGCGCCGGCCCGGCGTCCGCGCCTTCTACAAAATTCAGGCGCGGCTTGATCAGCTCGATGTACCAGTCACAGAAGTCGCCCCAGAAGAAGTCGTAGATGCGGTTAGCCGCTTCATCGAAACGATAGGTCTGGAGTGATTCGTTTACGTCGCGAGCCGCGCGATTGAAGCGCGAAAGTATCCAGCGGTCTTCCAGCAATGAGGCCTGGGCCCCGGTGATACCGCCGCTTAGGTCGGTACCGATATCGTGGCCATCGCCGGGCCGCAGGCTGGCGTCGATCCGATCCACATTCATGAACAGGAAGCGCGCCGCATTCCATATTTTGTTGGCAAAATTGCGATACCCCGCGGTGCGGCTCTCGTTGAAGGCGATATCGGTGCCCGGCGCTGCCATCGCCGCCAGAGTGAAGCGCGTCGCGTCCGTCCCGTATTGCCCGATTACCTCGATCGGATCGAGCACGTTCCCCTTCGTCTTCGACATCTTCTGGCGGTCAGCATCACGCACCAGCGCGTGGATGTAAACCTCGCGAAAGGGAACGCTGGCGCGCAAGTCGTCGTCTTCTGAATCGGGGTGCCCCATCCTAAACGCCTCGCTTTTTGAGGCGTTTAGGGTGGGTTTGTGCGGCGGCATCATGAACCAGCAGCCGAGCATCACCATCCTCGCCACCCAGAAAAACAGGATGTCGAAGCCGGTGATCATCAGCGAATTGGGATAGAAAGCTTCTTCATCGCGTGTCGCCTCCGGCCAACCCAGCGTCGTGAAGGGCAGGAGGCCCGACGAAAACCAGGTGTCGAGCACGTCTGTGTCTTGCTCGAGCTTAGTGCTGCCGCATTTGCACGCCGACGGTGCCTCGCGCGCCACGACTACCTCCTTGCAGGCGCCGCAGTACCACGCCGGAATCCGGTGCCCCCACCACAACTGCCGCGAGATGCACCAGTCGTGGATGTTGCGCATCCAGTTCAAATAAATCTGGCCGTAATTTTCGGGCGTGAAACGGATGTATCCCTTCTCCACCACTTCAATAGCGCGCTTCGCCAGTGGCGCAATCTTGATGAACCACTGCGTCGAGAGCCGCGGCTCGACAATTGTGCCCGAGCGATCGCACTTGCCGAGCGCAATCGTGTAATCCTTCGTGCCCACCAGGAAGCCTTGCTCGGAGAGGTCCTCGACGATATGCGCGCGCGCGGCAAAGCGATCCAGCCCCGCGTAGGGACCGGCATGCGCATTCATTTTTGCGTGCTCATCAATCACTTCGATCTGCGGCAGGTTGTGACGCAGGCCGGCCTCGAAGTCGTTGGGATCATGCGCCGGCGTCACCTTCACCGCGCCAGTGCCGAATTCCGGCTGCGCCAGTTCGTCGGCGATGATCGGAATTTCGCGATTCATCAGCGGCAACAGCACATGCTTACCGTGCAGATGCGTGTAGCGCTCGTCCTTCGGATTCACGGCGACGGCGGTGTCGCCAAGCATCGTCTCTGGACGCGTGGTCGCCACCGTGATGAATTCATTCTTGTTACTGCCCACCACCGGGTAGCGGATTTCGTACAGCTTGCCAGCGACGTCCTCGTGCTTCACTTCCAGGTCCGAGATCGCGGTGCCGCAGTCGGGGCACCAGTTCACGATGTACTTCCCGCGATAAATCAAGCCGTCTTCATAAAGACGGACGAACACTTCCTTCACGGCGCGCGAGAGGTGGTCGTCCATGGTGAAGTATTCGCGGCCCCAATCGACCGAGTCGCCCAGGCGCTTCATCTGGTCGAGGATCGCGCCGCCATATTCGCGCCGCCATTCCCAGACGCGTTCAAGAAACCTCTCGCGCCCCATGTCGCGCCGCTTCTTGCCTTCCTTCGCCAGTTGGCGCTCGACCATCATCTGCGTCGCGATGCCGGCGTGGTCCGTGCCCGGAAGCCAGAGTGCCACATGGCCGCGCATGCGATGCCAGCGCACGATGATGTCCATCTGCGTCTGGTTCAGCATGTGGCCCATGTGGAGCCGCCCGGTCACATTCGGCGGCGGCAAGAGCAGCGT
>Ga0074044_10003032_pt1 | contig 14453 bp, 13 predicted proteins | sample BogForMeECP23OM1_FD_94443 | JGI IMG/M metagenome (GOLD analysis project Ga0074044, IMG submission 94443) | Bog forest soil microbial communities from Calvert Island, British Columbia, Canada - Bog Forest MetaG ECP23OM1 | ecosystem: Environmental > Terrestrial > Soil > Wetlands ... | reverse complement strand
GCGGTGGCGACTTCGTGATGCTGTTTCTCGACGCGGATACCGACCCGCTCCATCTCGAGCACCATCTCGGTGCGGATGTCCTGCAGGGTGTCCACCGGCGGGACCGGGAAGTAGCCGGCCTTGTTCTTGACCTTGAAACCGAGGTTCGCGCCTTCCTTGACCGCGCCCTCGCGCCCGCTGTTCCAGTTACCTTCGTTCGAATCGATGTAGTAGTAGCTCGAATTCTGGGTGGTGTCGTAGCGCAGCGAGTCGAAGATAAAAAATTCCGGCTCGGGCCCGAAGAACGAGGCGTCGCCGATGCCGGTGGTCTTCAAGTACGCCTCGGCCTTGCGCGAGATATTGCGCGGGTCGCGCGTGTAGTCGGCGCGAGTGATGGGATCGGAGATGTTGGCGATGATGCTCAGCGTCGGATCCTTGGTGAAAGGATCCATCACGGCGGTATCGGGATCGGGAATCACCAGCATGTCGCTGTTGTCGATCGCCTGCCAGCCGCGAATCGACGAGCCGTCGAAGCCGAGCCCTTCATCGAACGGCGCTTCGTCCTTAAACTCGGAGATGGGGGCAGTGAAATGCTGCCACGTGCCGAGCAGATCGATGAATTTGACATCGACCATCACCACGCCCTTGTCCTTGATCATTTGGAGAACTTGTTTAGGCGTCATCGAAGCCGTAACCCTCCTGGCCGCTTAACGGGGCGGCAAATTTGTACTTCTCAATCGACCATCTCTGAAACCGGTTTTCTGTCACGAAGCGTATCATAACGCAACGACCATCGAGCGGGCACTTGAGGTAAAATTCAAGCAGCATCGCATGCCCACTGACTGCGGAACCAGAAAAGAAGCGGCGGGTCCGCTGCTTCGGACCCACCGCCGGCGCATCGCAGCGCGTTAACTCCTCCGCCGAGCGTTAGAAGGCGTATATGAAGTTGGCGGCCAAGGTGTCCTGGCCGCGCCATAGATGGAAATTCGTGCCGGTCGCCGGGTTGATGGGACCGTTGTTGGTGAACACGTTCTCATCCGAATTGTCATGCCGGTATTCCAACCGTGCGATCAGCCCGGTCACCTCGGGTATTTTGTAACTTAACGTCTGGGTGATCTCCCACACCGTCTGTCCCGTGCCGGTCGTGCGCGCCCCGTCCTTGTCCTGGAAGAATTCGCCGCGAGTTGCCGCCTCGAGCGAAGGGGTGAAGTCGTACACCAGGTACTGCGCCAGTCCCTGCCACGTCGCGCTGTGGCCGTTGATCACCGGGCCTGTCTGTGAGGCGTACAGGTATTCGGTCTGCAGCGTCAGGTTGGGTATGAACGACGGCTTCCAGGTCGCGATCGGATCGACCGTGCCCAGATTTTCATTGGATTTGTGCAGACCCGTGGGGTTGGGTTGAGAGGCCAGAACATTGGGCCCCCACATGCCGTTGACTACGAAGCTCAGCGACTTGTCCTTGTTGTTGAGCGTGAGCTGACCCTCATAGTTGGGACCGCCGTTGGTGGTGCTCGCGGGATCATCCCAGCCGTTGTTCAGACCGGCGGTGGCGGCTACGTAGTCGTTAAAGGTGTAGCTGGCGCGGATGCCGGTATGAGCGGTTGGTTCGCCCAGGGTAAAGAGCAGGCCGCGGCTTTCGTTGTAATTCTGGTTGTTGTAAACCGGAACAATCTCGGCGCTGAGCAGCGTTACGAAACGGCCGGCTTCAAAACTAACGCCCGAACCGATCGGCGCGGTATAGGTCAGGTAGTACTGCGTCGGATCGATCCACTGATTTCCGACGTGCGCCAGGTTCGAGTAGTTTGTAATCGATGAAACCGAGTTTGCGACCTGGCCGACGTTGATATCGGTTACGAAGCCAACCGTCCCATCGCGCTCGATGTGCAGGTTGCCTTGCGTGAGCTGGAATCCATCCTCGTCCCAGTCGCGATACACGTTGACGTTGCCGTTGGGTTGATTGAAGTTGTGCCCGTAGCCCGCATCAACCAGCGCGTGGACGCTGATGCCGAGGTTGTCAGAGAGATTCTTCTTGATGTCGCTGACATCCTTCTCGACCAGTCCCACGTGCTCGCCAATCGTGGCCGGCTTCGCATCGGCCTTCGCCGGCGGCGCCACCGTGATCGCCTGCTCGATCTTTTTCACCTCGCTGGTTGTGTCGTCGGTCTGCTTCTGCAGATTGCTCATCTGGCCAGACAGGGCGTTGAGCCGCTGCTCCTCGCTGGTGCTGGCGACGACGGTAGTTGTGGTCGTGGTGACGGCCTTGTGATGATGCCTCTTGGCTGTCGTTGTCGCTGGATCCGCGGTCGATGGATCTGCCGCCCAGGCATTGGCGGTGCACAACCATCCAATCACTGCGACGCCCGCAACCAGGTTAATCCAGGCAACGCCCCGGGTCGTTTTCGTTCTGTTCACTCTCTCCTCCCTCCCAGATACGCGGTCTTGTATGAGCCGCGGCTTCCTACGCCCACACGTAGCGGGCTACGGTGATGAACCGGCTGGCTTGGTATCAAGATTCATACCGAGGTAATAATGGAACGGCGCCGAAAATCACCAATATTGATAAGGGATTTCGGCTAAGCGGCTGCGTGATGTCGATACTGGTGATGCCCGTATATGATGCATTTGCCGCGTAGTTAATCAGACCATGAGATCGATTGTGAATATTGATGTTAATGGTGTATCCACAGCTCGCGAAGCGCAGATGGACATCTCAATCCGAACCGGGTTCGCAAGATGAATTTTGAATTAACCGAGGCCAGGACGAGATCGTCAGGCAGGTGCGGACGCTGTGCGCGAACTTCCCTGACGAATACTGGCGCGAGCACGACCGCCGCGCGGAATTTCCCCACGATTTCTTTGCTGCGGTCGCCGCCGCGGGTTACCTCGGCGTCGCGATTCCGGAGCGCTACGGCGGCAGCGGACTTGGAATCACGGAGGCGGCCCTCGTGATGCGCGAAGTCGCCGCCTCGGGCGGTGCGATGGCGGCGGCCAGCGCGGTTCATCTTTCGATCTTCGGGGTCAGTCCGCTCGTTTTCCATGGCAGCGAGGAGCAGAAGCTCCGCTATCTGCCCGAGTTGGTCAGCGGCGAGATGCACGTCGCGTTCGCCGTCACCGAGCCCGATGCCGGCAACGACATCACGCACATCAAGACCGCAGCCCGCCGCGACGGGGATAACTACATCATCAACGGCCGCAAAGTCTTCACCACCAAGGCGCGCGAGGCCAAGCGGATGCTGTTGCTTACGCGCACCACCCCCTTCGAGCAGGTCAGCAGGAAGACCGACGGCATGAGCCTGTTCTTCGCCGAGCTCGAGCCGTCAGCGGTCGAAATTCGCGAGCTCGAAAAACTCGGCCGCGCGGCGGTCGATACCAACTTGCTGTTCATCGACAATTTGAAAGTGTCGGCGTCGGATTTGATTGGCGGCGAAGGCCGTGGTTTTCATTGCCTGCTTGACGGCTTGAACCCCGAACGCATCCTGGTTGCCGCCGAAGCGATCGGAATCGGCCGCGCCGCGATTGCAAAAGCGGTCAGGTACGCGAAAGAACGGGTCGTATTCGGCCGTCCGATTGGACAGAACCAGGCTATCGCTCATCCGCTCGCCGATTCCTACTCCAAGCTGGAAGCGGCGGAACTCATGATGCTGAAGGCGGCCTGGCTGTTCGACAGTCGCAAGCCCTGCGGCCCCGAGGCCAATACCGCAAAGCTGCGCGCCGCTGACGCCGGGTTCGAGGCCTGCGACCGCGCGGTGCAAACGCTTGGCGGCTACGGTTACGTTCGCGACTACGACGTCGAGCGCTACTTCCGCGAATGCCGTCTGCTGAAGATCGCGCCGGTGTCGCAGGAGATGGTGTTGAATTCGATCGCCGAGCACGTACTCGGCCTGCCGCGATCGTATTAGCCACTGTGCCGCGATGCGCAAGGGCGCGATCATTGTCCTGCTCGGCGCGCTATGCTTCGCGGCCTATGTGTTCTTCGCCCTGGTCGGCGCGGAACCGGTGAAGGTGGCCGACACTCGGCTGGTGCGAAGCGGCGATCGGGTGTTGGTCGAAGGCGAGCTTCGCAATACGGGCGACGACACCGGCCCGCTCCAGGTCGAAGTGCGTTATTTCGATCGCGACGGGCACTCGATCGGCAAGGACGTCGTTTCGATGGAGGGGCTGCGTCGCGGCGCTGCCGCGCACTTCAAGAGTTCACCGCGTCCCGATGGCGGCGTCGCTGATTTCTCCATTTATCTCAATCACGGTCGAAATCCTTATGGAAATTGACGGAAAGTCACTGGCGAACGCATGAATAGGACTTATTCAGAAAATAAGTCCGCTTTCTATCGACAACTCGCGAAAGTCGCAAAACTTATACAGTTTGTATCAGCAAACGTATGGCGCAGTTGAAGGTGTCGCGACAAATCCACCGGCTGTACGTTTGCCTTTGAGTCGTCTTGCTGATACTAACTGTATGCATCGAATAATACCTTTTCTGTTACTTATGGCACAGACAAGGGGAAGGGCATCAATGGCACGGATCAAGGAACGCAGTTTCGGACACGTCATTCGCGAGCGCAGGCGGCAACTCGACCTCACCCAGGAAGAGGTCGCCCGTCGCATCAAGACCTCGACGCCGTACGTCGGCCACCTGGAATCAGGCAAACGCCATCCTTCCGACAAGATTGTAACCCGCCTGGTTGAAGTGCTCGGACTCGATCGGCGCGAACTGTTTTTTCTCGCCAATCCTCGCGCGCAAGCGCTGCTGAGTCCCGCGGTTGAGTCCGCGGCCAGTTCGGCCTGGGATGATTTCAGGAAGAACGAGCAACTGCGGCGGGTTCACAACATCAGCGGCGACGAGATGGAGATGCTTTCGCGAGTGGCGTTGCTCGGCGACGTGCGTTCGGCGCGCGACTTCATCTATATCCTGAATACTGTGCGCCACGCGGTCGGAAGATAGAAAAGTATCCGCCGCGCCGGTCCGGCGGTTAGCGATTCCATCAGGACGCGAGAGGTTTGCCTCCCGCGTCTTTTTTTTGCGCGCGCCGGAGTTGCCGGTCTGGTCAAGATTACATCGCGCAGCCTAAGCTCCACTGCATCATGGGCGAGCCTGCACGCGCGCGCGGTACCGCGCCGGGAATTTCGCGATGGCCGCAACGCTATACGGTCGTGGCGCTGTTCTTTCTGGGCACGGCGCTTTGCTACATCGACCGCATCAGCATCTCGGTCGCGATAATCCCGCTCGCCCGCCAATTCAGCTACGACTCCGCGGCGCAGGGACTGGTGCTGTCAGCGGTGTTCTGGGGATACCTGTGGACGCAGCTCGTGGGCGGATGGATGGCCGATCGATTCGGCGGTCATCGGGTGCTGGCGGCCGGCGTCGCGGTCTGGTCGCTGGCGACCTTCGTGACGCCCTTCGCGGCCGCCGCGTCATTCTCCGCGCTGCTCGCAGCTCGCGTGCTGCTGGGGCTGGGCGAGGGCGTGAACTTCCCGTCGATTCACAGCCTGACTGCGCGCTGGACGTTGCCGTCGGAGCGCGCGCGCGTGTTGTCCGTGAACTACAGCGGCATGTACGTCGGAACGGTCGCGGCGCTGAGCGCGAGTCCGCTGATCATCAAGGGATTGGGATGGCCCGCGCTGTTCTATATTTCGGGCGCGCTGGGTCTGGCGTGGGTCGCAGTCTGGATGTATCTGGCCGCCGACCGGCCTGAGACCTCGTCGCGCATCGGCGCGGCCGAACTCGAATTGATCACGTCGTTGCGCAGTGCGGAGCCGCGCGCGGTCCGGGTGCCGTGGGCGGCGATCGCACGCGAGAAAGCAGTCTGGGCGATCGTCGTCGCGCATTTTTGCAGCAACTTCGGATTTAACATTCTGCTGCTCTGGCTGCCGACCTATCTGCATCACACGTTTAGCGTGCCGCTGGAACGTGTCGGCGAGTATTCGATCATTCCATGGATCGCGACGTTCTTCACGATAAGTTTTTCGGGCTGGCTGGCTGACACCCTTATCGCGCGCGGCTTCGCGGTCGGCACGGTGCGAAAGTCGATGCAGAGCGCGGCATTTGCGATCGGTGCGATATCTTTGCTGGCAGTGTCCGCGGCGAGGACGCCGGCGGCCGCGGTCGCGCTGCTCACGGTTGCAGCCTCGGCCAACGGCATCGGCTCCGCAGCCTTCGGGGTGAATCACCTTGATGTCGCGCCGACCTACGCCGGAATCCTGATGGGAATCTCGAACACCTTCGCCACCATCCCCGGCATCGTCGGCGTCGCGGCGACGGGGCTGATCGTGCAGGCGACCAAGTCGTTCAGCGCGGTCTTTTATCTGATCGCGGCGGTCTATGGCCTGGGGATGTTCTTTTACCTGCGATGGGCCAGCGGCGAGCAGAGGATCTGACGCATCGGGATTGTTGCTCGTTTGCGCGTTGCGCCAAGAGTTGCGGTGGCGATCGCTCCCTGCGCCGGGCTATACGGAGATGAATCGAGGAGCCGCGCGATGAGTCAAACCAAGCTTTCGGCGTACCGATGGGTGATCGAGCTCCTGATGTTTTTTGCGTTCGTGAGCCAGACCATCATCTGGCTCGCGCCGGCGCCGATTCTTACCCCAATCATCAAGTCGCTTCAAATCTCACTGGGCAGCGCAGGACTGATCATCTCGGTGATCGCGCTTTGCATCTCGATCTTTTCGCTGCTGGGCGCCGTAATCTCGGAGCGCCTGGGCGCACTGCGCGCGTTCCTGATTGGAATCTGGCTGCTGGCGATCGGCCAGCTTCTGAGTTCGTATTGCACCGCGTTCGGCGGCCTGCTGGCATGCCGGGTGATCGAAGGAGTCGGTTTCGGCGTGATGATCGCACCGCCGGGAACGCTCACCATGCAATGGTTCGGCGAGGGCGAATGGCCGTGGATCAACATGGTGAACGCGCTGTGCGCATACATCGGGCTGACCGCCGTATATTCGCTTACCGCGCCCCTCTTCCTGTTATTCGGATCATCGTGGCAACGAGTGTTGTTCACGTACGGCGTGGCCGTCGCTGTGGTCGCGCTGCTGTGGACGGTGCTCGGGCGCGAGCGTCACGCGATCCGCGCCGTCGAGCCGGTTGAGAACGCACCCGCGCAAGGCTCGAATCTGCTCGAAGTGATCAAGATGCGCGATGTGAAGCTGATCGCGTGCGGACTGTTCGGCGCGATGTGGGTATTTCAGCTCTACACTGCGTTTCTGCCGGAGTTTTTTCACACCGTTCGCGGCATGGACCTGAGAGCGGCGTCGTCAATGACCGCGGTGCTGCCGCTGACCGGCATGTTCGCGTCGCTAGGCGGCGGAATCGGCACGGGAGTGACGGGATTGCGCAAGCCGTTCACGTGGCCGGTCGCGATCACGACGCTGCTCGGATGCGCGGGCGCGATCACGCTGACCGACCCGATCTGGATGCGGGCGTCGCTGGTGCTGGTCGGTATTGGGGCCGCCGGATCGCTCGCCGCCATCACCACTTTGCTGATGGAACTGCCGGGGATGACGCCCGCAAAGATGGGCACCGGACTCGCGTTCGTGTGGTCGGTCGGATACGCGGGAGCTTTCGTGGCGCCATTCCTCGGCGGCGCGCTGGCAGCACAATACGGGCTTAAGGTGGTGATGCTCGGCTTCCTGGTATTCCAGTTCCTGCCGATCGTGACGATGTACTTCCTGCCCGAGACCGGTCCCGGCCGCGCGCGCTACGAGATCGCGGGGGCCTCGAGCGCGCCGTAAGCCTCCCTCTTTCCTCGCGGCTACGGCTTGGGTGGCGGATTGGGCGCCACTTTCATCAACGCCGCGTGCAGGATCGTATTGTCCGCGATCAGCCCGTCGAGCTTCACGTTGCGCTGATTGAAGCGAATCTCGCGGCCCTTGATATCGGTGATTGTGCCGCCCGCCTCGATGACCAACGCCGCACCGGATGCGATGTCCCACTCACTTTTTGGCGAGCGCGTGAAAGTCGCATCGCCCTTGCCCGCCGCGACCATCGCGAGCTTGTACGCGACGCTGCCGGTCGGGCGGACTGCCAGCATCCCAGCGAACACCTGCCATTCGCCGCGCGCAGTTTCGCTGCGGCTGGCAAGCACCGTTGCGCGCTTGAGCGTTCGCGTACGCGTGACGCGCACCCGCCGCGTATTGAGGTGACATCCGAGGCCGCGCGCCGCCCAGTACATCTCGCGCTTGATGGGATTGTACGTCACGCCGAGCACCGGCACTCCATCTTCGATCAGCGCGATGGCGACCGCGAATTCGGGAATGCCCTTGATGAACTCCTTGGTGCCGTCGAGCGGATCGACAATCCACACCCGCCGGCATTTCAGGCGGTCGTCGTTGTCCGCGGTCTCCTCCGAGAGCCATCCGTAGGCGGGGAATGGATCGCGGAGCAACTTCTTGATTGCGCGATCGGCCTCGAGGTCGGCCGCCGTAACAGGATTGTCATGCCCCTTCGACCCAATTTTGTAACCGCCCCGGCGCCAGTGACCGCGCAGAATCTCACCGGCCGCGCGCGCGGCTTTCCTGGCGAGCGCCAGCTCCTGCGTCAGATCGTTGGCGGACGCTTTCGCGCCGCGTTTGAGCGTTGTCGATTCTTCCATCGTTCCTTCCAGCCGCGCGGAAATCCTATCTTCACGTGGTCGGCGATTCCATCGCAGACTGGTTTGCCCTTTTTGCGAGCATGAACCTAAGATGGCGGCGGGGACCGACAAAGGCAAAACTTGCCGGCGTGGAGAGCATCGATGGCGGTTATCGCGATCAGTCAGCAGCTAGGCAGCAGGGGCATCGAGCTCGGCGAACTTGCGGCGCGCGAACTCGGTTATCGTTTTCAGACCGGCGAGCAGCTGATCGCCGAGACGGCGAAGCGCTTCAACGTGAGCGCCGAGCAGGTGAAATTGTTTGAGGTGCACAATCCGCGCTTCTGGGAGCGGAAGACCGATAGCAGCCGTTACGCGGCGTACTATCGCGCGGTTTTCCTGCAAGAAGCGGCGCAGGACCGGATCGTCGTCGCGGGACGCAGCACGGTGAATTTTCTGCCCGAAGGCCAATTCGGCATCAGGGTGCGCACGATAGCTCCGGTCGCCGAACGCGCCAGGCAGGTGGCGAAAGACGAGAACCTGGGAGCGGCGGCGGCGGAAAAGCGGGTTCGCGATTTCGATGCCGAAGTGAAGGCTCGCATTCAAACCCTATTCGCGAAGGACATCGACGACCCCTCGATTTACGACCTGGTAATCAACACCGCGCGACTTCCTTTGGCGGTGCACGCCAAGACCCTGGCGACGCTCGCGACCCGGATAGACGATGAAGGCGGCGCGGAGCGAGCGAAGAGCCTGCGCGACGCCGCGATCGCAGCGCAGGTGCATGCGGCGCTGGTGGCGCACCCGAAAATTCGCGACGCGCAGATGTCCGTCAATTGCGCGGCGGGATGCGTGCGCGTGAGCGGTCCGGGGCTGGTGCCGCCGTGGGACGAGCTCGTGATCGGAGTCGCGCAAACGATCGAAGGGGTCGCATCGGTCGAAGTCGGCGCCGAAGAAGACCCGATAACCTTGACCACCAGCTAGCTCCTGGATGCGCGCGCTGATCATCTTCTTCGCCACTGGATTCTATTCCGGTTACGCTCCGATTGCGCCGGGAACGGCAGGCTCGGTGGTCGGGCTGGCCGTCGTCTGGATCGTGTCCGGCCCGCTCTGGGAGCATTCGCCGGCGCTTTGTTTGACGGTGTTCGCGGCCGTATTTGCGAGCTCGTGCTGGATTTCCGATCGCGCCGAGAAAATTTTCGATCAGCACGACGATTCGCGCATCGTGATCGATGAAGTTCTCGGCATGGCCGCAACGATGTTCGGCAATCCGATAAATTTCGGCTGGATGATGACGGGATTTCTGCTGTTTCGAGTCGCCGACGTGATTAAACCGTGGCCGGCGAGCGTGATCGACCGCCGCATGCGCAACGGTGCGGGCGTCATGCTGGACGATTTGGTTGCGGCGATTTATGCGAACATTGCGCTGCACGCGATCGTGCGCGTGCTCTGAACGCGCGCGCCCCAAGGAGTTCCGATGATTAAGAACGCTGTGATTCTTTCAACCGGCGACGAAATCACCACCGGCAAGGTCGTCGATACCAACGCCAACTATCTCTCCGACAAGCTCTCGGAAATTGGAATCGATCTGGTCGCGGTGATTACGGTCGGCGACGTTCCCGAGCGCCTGGAATGGGCGTGGCGCACGGCGATCGAGAAGGGCGACGTGGTGATTTCCACCGGCGGCATCGGGCCGACCGCCGACGACCTGACCACCGAAACTATCGCGCGCGTTGCGGGCGTTAAGCTGTGGCGCGACGAGGCGACCGTCGAGCACATGAAGCGCTTGTTCGCAACCATCGGGCGTCCCATGCCCGAGAACAATTTGAAGCAGGCGCTGTTTCCCGAGGGCGCGACGATAATCCAGAATCCGCTCGGCACGGCGCCCGGCTTCAGGATGCCGGTGACGCTAGGCGGCCACAGCGCGCATCTGATCGTCCTGCCCGGCGTGCCGCGTGAAATGAAACCGATGATGGAGAATACGGCGATACCGTGGATCGCGGCGAATCGCGGCACCGACAAAGTTTACGCGGTTCGCGTGTTCCAAACTTTCGGGATGAGCGAGTCGGCGCTCGACGAAGCGGTGGCGGGATTGATCGGAGCGGACGAAGGCAAGGTCTCGTTCCGCGCAAGCTTCCCGCAGATTTCGCTGAAAATCAGGGTCGAGGGAGCGCCCGGCGAAGTCGAGGGCAGGCTCGAAGAGCTGTCGAATCGGGTGCGCGAGAAAATCTCGCAGTTCGTTTACGCCGAAGGCGAGACCTCGATGGAGGAAGTGGTCGGCCGGCTGTTCATCGAAAAGAAATTCACGCTGGCGGTTGCCGAATCATGCACCGGCGGGCTGATCGGACACCGCATCACCAACGTTCCCGGCTGCTCGCAATATTTCAAGAGCGACCTCGTCACCTATTCCAACGACGTGAAGTCGGGCGTGCTCGGCGTTTCGGAGGAGACGCTGAAAGCGCACGGCGCCGTGAGCGAGGAATGCGTGCGCGAGATGGCGGCCGGGGTGCGCAAGCGCACGGGCGCGAGCGTGTCGGTTGCGACCTCGGGAATCGCAGGCCCCGACGGCGGCACACCGGACAAGCCGGTCGGCACCGTGTGCATCGCGCTGTCCGCCGACGATCAGAGCCACACGCGCCGCTACCAGTTTCGCGGCACGCGCGACTGGGTGAAGCTGATCACCTCGCAGGTCGCGCTGGACTGGCTGCGGCGATACGCACTCGGACTGCCGATTGCGGACTCGACGCTGTTCCGGCGCTAGGTCTTATTCAGAGAGCGCGCTTGAGGCGGCGACCTGGGTCGGGAACAGAATCCTGAATCGCGCGGCGCGCTGCATCAGGACCCTCACCTTCATCCTCTCCCTGACAGGGAGAGGAGACGGAACGGATTATCTGACGCGCGCGTAGTTGATGAGGTCGCTGCCGTTTCCGGCGAGCGCAAGCTTGCCATTCGCTGCAGCGCACTGGACCGCATTCGCCGACGACGCGTCGGTGCAGAGCACGACGTTGGTGTCGCCGGTGAAGCAGGTATCGTTGACGGTCGCGGCGCCCTGCGCGAGTCGCACGCGTCCCGCGCACAGATCGGCCGTCTGCTTTATATTGATGCCGCCAAAAAAACTGTTTGCGTTAATATCGCGCGATTCACGCGAGTCCCCGCCAGGCTGGCCGGGATGCGGCGGCGGCGGTCCCGGATAGCGGGCGCATCCCGAGGCGGCGATCAACGCGCAAACTGCGAGTGCAACAATTGCTGGCCGCATTGCTCGCGTCTCCATTTCAGCCTGGGTGCTTGACGTCGCCGTTGGCCGCAGCGTTGGCGGCCGCGGTGAATATATCCATCGGCGCCAGCGGCGGCCGGCGCTTGCGCTTCAAGTCGGCGAGCTCGGCCTGGGCTTTGGCCTCGGCGTTGCGCTGGCGGATAGCCTCGAGCTTGTCGCCGAGCTCGGAGCCGGCGATTTCGTGGTTGACGCCCGCCTGCGCGAGCATCCGCTGAATCGACTCGCGCACTTCCTCGAGCGCGCGGACATCGTCGTCGTAGGAAATCTCCTCGAGCGCGCGCTGGATTCGCACCCGCGCCTGCGCGTTCTTCAGGCGGGCGATCATGCGCACCTTTTCGATCTTGAGCTTCTCGATCTCGCCCTTGAACGCGATCAAGTTCTGCTTGGCATCCTCGGCTTCCGAAGTCAGTTCGCCGAGCTCTTCGCGGAGCCGGGTGCAATCGCCGTCGAGGACGTGCTTGCGCTGAATCAGAATCAGCGCGCATTGATCCTCGTTCATGTCGGCGGCCTGGCCCGCTTCTTCATCGACTTCCTTCAGTTCGGCGAGTTTTTCACGCAGCTCGCGCTCGAGCTTGTTGCGCATGTAGATCACGCCGGCGGCCGCGGTCTTGAGCTGATGATAGCGGCGCACCCGATCGGAGATGGCGGACTCGTAAACCGCCTCGGGGTCGCGCGCCTCGCGGGTTTTAATCCAGCGGCTGAACTTGCCTCCGAGCAATTTGAATAATCTTGACAGCACTTTGGTTCTCCTTTCGGCCGCCAGCGGGAGCGCCGGCGCGGCCGCGTGTTGCTAAAGTTTCAGATCCAACGTCTGACGCGATCTTTGTAAGCGAGGTAATCCTGGCCGAACAGCCGCTCCATGGTCTCCTCCTCGCGCGGAATGACCAGCCGATCGATCACGGCGTAGAACACCGCGGGCGCGACTAGCATCACGATCGAACCGAAGAAGATTGCCAATCCCAGCAACGCGGTCGCAAAGCCGAGATACATGGGGTTTCGCGTCCAGGTGTACGGCGGCTGCGCGACGAACGCAGCCGGCTCGCCGTAGGGATTTTTGGTGGTCTCGCGAGCCTGAAAAATTGCGGCCGCGCAAAACATCGCGCCCACGCCGGCCACCACGGTCAGCAGGCCGATCACCTGTTCCCATCCCACCGTGCGCTCCTCGGGCAGGATGAAGTGCAGCACCAGCGTCACCAGCACAAGCGCGCCGGCCAGCAGGGGCGGATGAATCTTGATGGTCGTGAGCGCGGCGCCCGGGGACTGAGGTTCGGTGGGGTTCATCGCTTATCGTCTCCGCATCGGCACGAAATCAATTGGAGTCATTCCTGGGGGCAAGCCCGATGTCGGCGAGGGTGATCCCAAGTTCGCGCATTTTTTGTTGAAAGCTTTGCCTGTACATGGCGGTGCGTTCGGCTGCGCGCGAGATATTGCCGCCGGTCGCGCGCAGCGCGCGGACGAAAAACTCGCGTTCCCAATCGGCGACGAATTTTTCTTTCGCCTCGCGAAAGGTCAGCGCCGATTCTGCGGCATCACCGGATGCAGGCGCGTGATTCGACGCTTCTGCAGTTGCGGCAGTCACCTGCTCGTTCCCCGGCTCCGAGTCGGTGAAAAGGTCTTTCCTGGTAATCTCGGGGCCAGACGACAGGATCAGCGCCTGCTCGATCGCAGCCTTGAGCGATCGTGCATTACCCAACCACGGGGCCTCGACGCATGCGCGCATCGCCTCGGCGGAGAGTTGCTTTGCGGGAGTCGAGAAACGCCGGCAGGCCTCCTTGATGAAATGCTGAACCATCAGCGGGATGTCTTCGCGCCGTTCGCGGATCGGCGGGACACGGACCTCGACCACCTTCAAGCGATAGTAGAGGTCCTCGCGAAACTTCCCGTGGGTGATCATATCTTCGAGATCCTGGTTGGTGGCGGCGATTATTCTAACATCGACGTTGAACAGCTGATTTCCGCCGACCCGCTCGAACTGCTTCTCCTGCAACACTCGCAGCAGTTTGGCCTGGGTCTCGAGCGCCATGTCGCCGATCTCATCGAGGAACAAAGTGCCGCCGTCGGCCGCTTCGAATTTGCCTTCGCGACGCGCGACGGCGCCGGTGAACGCGCCCTTCTCGTGGCCAAACAGCTCGCTCTCGACCAGCTCGCTCGAGAACGCCGCGCAATTGACGGCGATAAACGGCTTGCGCGCGCGGGGACTGCGAAAATGAATGGCGCGTGCGACCAGCTCCTTGCCGGTGCCCGATTCGCCGCGAATCAGAACGGTGACGTCGGTCGGCGCGACCTTGTCGATCGTCTCGAACACGCGCATCATCGCGCGCGAGCGCCCGACCATGTTCTCGAACACGCCGGTCTCGAGGCGCACCTGTTCGAGGAGCCGGCTATGCGCGCGCTTGAGCAGCTGGGTCTCCATCACCTTGCGCACTTTGAGGCGGAGCTCGTCGTTGTCGAACGGCTTGGGCAGGTAGTCCTCGGCCCCGGCCTTCATCGCTTCGACCGCGATTCGCTGCGTGCCGAACGCGGTGATCATCAGCACGGCGCATGCGGGATCCAGTTCGCGGACCTGCTTGAGCAATTCGAGCCCGCTCATTCCCTTCATGCTGAGATCGGTGATGATCACGTGGAACAGGCCGGCCTTGACCTTG
>Ga0074044_10003031_pt1 | contig 14455 bp, 12 predicted proteins | sample BogForMeECP23OM1_FD_94443 | JGI IMG/M metagenome (GOLD analysis project Ga0074044, IMG submission 94443) | Bog forest soil microbial communities from Calvert Island, British Columbia, Canada - Bog Forest MetaG ECP23OM1 | ecosystem: Environmental > Terrestrial > Soil > Wetlands ... | reverse complement strand
GCGGTCGAGAAAATCACCGACGAGCTTAAGAAGCGCTCGAAGAAGGTCTCGACCAACGAGGAGATCGCGCAGGTCGGCACCATCTCGGCAAACGGCGAGCGCGACATCGGCAACATGATCGCCGAGGCGATGAAGAAGGTCGGCAACGACGGCGTGATCACCGTCGAGGAGGCGAAGTCGCTCACGACCGAGCTCGAGGTGGTCGAGGGCATGCAGTTCGACCGCGGCTACGTCTCGCCCTACTTCGTCACCGACGTCGACAAGATGCGCACCGAGCTCGAGGATCCCTACATCCTGATCCACGAGAAGAAGCTTTCCGGCCTGCAGCCGATCCTGCCGCTGCTCGAGACGGTGGTGCAGACGGGCAAGCCGCTCCTCCTCATCGCCGAGGACATCGAGGGCGAGGCGCTCGCCACCCTCGTCGTCAACAAGCTGCGCGGCGGCCTCAAGGTCGCGGCCGTCAAGGCACCCGGCTTCGGCGACCGCCGCAAGGCCATGCTCGAGGACATCGCCGTGCTGACCAAGGGCGAGGTCATCAGCGAGGAGCTCGGCATCAAGCTCGAGAACGTCAAGCTCGACATGCTGGGCCGCGCCAAGAAGGTGGTGATCACCAAGGAGGAGACCACCATCGTCGACGGTGCGGGCAAGAAGTCGGATATCCAGGCCCGTTGCGGCCAGATCCGCCAGCAGATCGAGGAGACCACCTCGGACTACGACCGCGAGAAGCTGCAGGAGCGGCTCGCCAAGCTCGCGGGCGGCGTCGCCGTCATCCGCGTGGGCGGGGCGACCGAGGTCGAGGTGAAGGAGCGCAAGGACCGCGTGGATGACGCCATGCACGCGACGCGCGCCGCGGTCGAGGAGGGCGTATTGCCCGGCGGCGGCGTGGCGCTTCTCTATGCGGGAAAGGCGCTCGACGGCGTCAAGGGCGAGAACTCCGACCAGCAGCACGGCATCGAGATCGTGAAGAAGGCGCTCCAGTCCCCGGTGCGTCTGATCGCCGAGAACGCCGGCGTGGACGGCTCGGTCGTGGTCGGCAAGCTCCTCGACCAGAAGAGCGCCAACCACGGCTTCGACGCCCAGAACCTCGAGTATGTCGACATGATCAAGGCGGGCATCATCGACCCGACCAAGGTCGTGCGCTCAGCCCTCCAGGACGCGGCCTCGATCGCCGGCCTCCTCGTCACCACCGAGGCCATGGTCGCCGAGAAGCCCGAGAAGAAGCCGGCCCCGCAGATGCCCGGTGGTGGGGGCATGGGCGACATGGACTACTAAGCCAAGCCGATCGGGCGCTTACGAGTGCCGGGGCCGCTCGCAAGAGCGGCCCCTTTCTTTTGTCGTAAAGCAACGGCCTCATCACGGAGCATGAGATCACGGGGCGGCAAGAATTAGTATGGCTGTCTCGCTTAAGTCGTATGTAAGCTTGGGCTTAGCATATGATTTTCTACTTTCGCGAGTTCGGACGCGATGGTAGAATATCCGCAACAGGGAAACTGACACAGCTCCAGATTCTTGAATGACAGGCCGCGGCTCCGGGGGCTGCCGCCATTGCGCGCATCGTGGGCTGATCAATTCGGGGAATGGGAGGCGATTCAATGACGGAGCAGCTCGGCAAGCGGCCCCCCTGCTCGGTGCCGATGAATGACGCCGATGAACGCCTCAACAATTTCAATTGGACCAAAGGCCTCCAATCCGAATCGGATTGGATATGGAGCGGTAATCTCAATCCCGTGGCGTTCCCGAACAATCTTGGACGGTACCTTTTACATATTCCTGGCGTTTTTGAGCAGCAGTTGAATTATTCGACCACGCTGATCTTTGACGAACCATCATTTCGAAATGGAGTGCAAATATCTGGGTATGTCCCACGTGTCACCCGGGAGCTCGTCATAAGTTTTATCGCCCAGCTTCGACGCAGTCAGTACTCGATGACGCATCACGCGGTGCTCGGTACGCTCACCGCACGCAAGCACAAGTTGAGTGATGGCGATATTGCCAACAAGTGGGGGCATTTGCTGGAGGCGGAGAAGTACGCGTCGGTCTACACGCGCGTGGAGCGCGCGGCGTTGAAGTTCGCGCGCTCTTTTGCAACTGATTCAAAGAGCTACTCGGACAGCGACTACGCGGAGCTTCGTAGCGCCTTGGCTGAGCACAACGAACAGGTGTACTGGGATGAGGCAGGATGGCTGGCGCAAATTCATGCAGCGCGTGCAGCGCTAGCCCTGGCGCTCGCGTCAGCGAAAAGCCTTGATGAGGCACATGCAGCGGCGCGAGTTGCGGCTTCAGGTGTCTCGCACACGATGCCCGACACCGAGAACGAGCGCAAAGTCAACGCGCAAGTAGTTGAACTTGCGGTCGTCGCCTTACAGTTCGTTGCTCTCACGGGGGTCTTCGCTGCGCTAAACGTGCCAGACGAGGATTTTCTGCGAGGGGTTTTTGATCAGGTCGTCCCTAAGCCCGTGCGTGACGTCGTTGACGGAATTCTCGCTGGGACGACCGCTGGGATGCCATCGCTCATTCCGCCCCACGTGGACGTCCCGGCCAAAGAGATTGCCGACGGGCGAGTTCACGTCCAGCCAACCTTGCCGCGCGGCCGGAGAATCCCCCTTGTGTCTTGGGAACTCGACCCCACCCAAGGAACGCGAGACAAAGGTCTCGCACTCGGCGGTGTTCATGTCGGCGTTTATGGCTGGTCGTTTGGAACATATCTCCCCGGTAGTCTCCCATACTCTCTGGTGCACCATGGCGAATTGGCACGGTTCGAAGCTTCGTATTCCCTTCCTCTTCTTTTCAACGAAGACGAATGGCGTAACGGGACGCAGACCGCCGGATATAATCGTCCGCCACTAAAGGAATTCCTCATTCAGAAGGTCTACCATCTCAACCGGGCGCGCTACGGCTTAGAACATCATGCATTGTACTTCTTCGGTGCGGTCCTGCAGTCGTACGGTGTAGGAGCGTTCCGCCTCCCAGGATTGACCGACGACCAGCATGAGGCGGCGCTGAGAGTGGCAGTAAGCACGGCCGAGGCCATGGTGCTGCACCTCGACACGCACCGGCACGCGCCCGCCGGGACATTCTCGGCATTGCAGATCGCACTTCTTGATTGGCTCGAAGCATTCGTCACGGCTCCACACACGGCACACACATTTGAACCGCAGCTACGTAACGCTTTATCGGACTCGAACCGGGAGGAGATCTCTGCCGGGTTACGGCATTTGGATGTTGCCGGGCTCGGCGATGTTGATGCTGCAATGAAGCGCCTCGTAGATCACCAAGTCGCTGAGCTAGCAATGATGGCGGGGCATATGGACGGCCTCGCTAGGTTTCTAACTATTCTCCAACTAGAATCGGAACTCCCAGTCAGCATTGCCCAGCCGACTGTCAGTGCGAGCAATGCTTTGGAGCTGCAGCTGACGGGTTCAATGAATAATCGACCGGGTCTCTTCGACGTGTTGAATGCTAGCAATGTCCCAAAGACCGTTCAAACCTACAATGAATTGTTAGCGAATCCGTCTGTAAATCGCCGAATTCGCGGCGCGCTTGCCCAAAACCCGGCCGCCACTATTGAGATTGATGCGCGGGTTGCATTGCCAACGGCGGAATTCTGAGTGAAGTCCTCTAGGTTCTCAATCTGCGAGCGGTCGTGGCAGGTTTCCGGCGCGGACCAGGAGCAATGCGCGACACAGCGACAGGGGAGGGGACCGAACCAGCACACCTGTTGTCGGCGCTATCCAGCGCAAAGGCAATGTGGTCGCTCGCGTGATCTCGACGGTAAACGCCGACGTGCTTACCAGTTTCGTTCGCGAGACCGTATCGCATAAGGTAAGCCTGCTTTGCACTGACGAATGGACGGGATACCGTAGGCTCAAAGGCGAGTATCCACATGCCGTCATCAAGCACACAGTGGGCGAGTATGTTCACGGCAACATCCACACAAGCACGATTGAGGGCTTTTGGAGCATCTTCAAGCGCGGGGTGGTTGGGGCATTCCACAAAGTGAGCCGTAAAACCGGATTCCCCGGATGATGCCGCGATTTTGAGCGCGCTTGCCGAGATTCTGCTATGATATTCAGCAGCTTATCGTAGATTGAACGGGGCAGCCGTGGCGGACCCGGCGGGTGAATCAAAAGGCGGGGCGCTGAGGCTCGATTTCGACCGGCGCCTGAGTCTCCAGTTCCGCGGCTCTGTGATCACCTCCGATGCGGGGCTGCTGGCGTATCGGGAGCTGGACGGTGCGGTCGGCTTGACCGACATGGCCGGTGACGTGCTTGCGGATGCACGCACCGGCAGGAATGGTCGGCATGCACTCATCGGATTGCTGCGGCAGTCGGTGTTTGGACGGCTCGCCGGCCACGAGGACGTGAACGACGCTGATCGCTTGTGCCGTGACCCGGCGATGCGGTGGATCGTTGGCGATCGAGCGGTTCACGAAGCTGCGGCGTCCGCGAGCGAGATAGGACGTTTCGAGACGGAATGGCTCACTCGTCCGGAGAACGTCACCGCGATCGCCGATCTTTCCGGCGAGTGGATCGATCGCGTGCACCGGCAGCGGCCGCCAAAGCTCATCGTGCTCGACATGGATTCAAGTGAGAGCCCCACGTACGGCGAGCGGGAGGGCAGCGCCTACAACGGTCATTTCGGCCGCACGGGCTATCACCCGCTGTTCTTGTCCGATCAGTTCGGCGATTTGGAGCGGTGCGCGCTACGGCCCGGCAATGTTCATAGCGCCGATGGCTGGAAGGACATGCTGAGACCGGTTTTCGCACGTTATCGCGGCAAGGTCGCGCGGCTGTATTTTCGCGCCGACGCGGCCTTCGCCATGCCGGAGGTGTACGAGTTCCTTGAAGCCGAGGGCATGAAATATATGATCCGACTGCCCGCCAACAGGGTCTTGCAGGACAAGATCGGACACCTGCTCACGCGCCCGGTCGGGCGTCCGCTGGACGAGGTGCGGCGGTTCCACGCGAGCTTCAGCTATCAGGCCCTGAGCTGGGAGAAGCAGCGGCGCGTGGTGGCGAAGGTAGAGTGGCATCCGGGCGAGCTTTATCCTCGCGTCGGCTTCATCGTCACCAACCTGGCCAGACCGGCCGAACGGGTCGTCGCCTTTTACAATCGGCGCGGCACGGCGGAACAGTGCATCAAAGAGGGAAAGGGCGCAATCAAATGGACCCGGCTGTCATGCCGCTCCTTCGCCGCCAACGCTGTCCGCCTTCAGCTTCACGTGCTCGCTTACAATCTCGGTAACTTCATGCGGACGCTGGCGATGCCCGAGACGGCGGAGCCGTGGTCGTTGACCAGCTTGCGCGAGAGGCTGATCAAGATCGGCGCCAAGGTGGTGAGCCATGGCCGTTACGTCGTGTTCCAGATGGCCGAAGTCGCGATGCCGAGGCGCATGTTCGAGGAAGTTCTGTGGCTCATCACCCGACTGCGGGCGCCGCCCTGGCCAGCGTGAGGGTTTCGGGAATGTCGTGTGGAAGAATGCGGGGAAACGCGCGTCTTGATGGTGGAAGGAGGGCTGTATGCGGCATCCAAGGAAGCCAAAATCGCAAGTTCGGTGGCTCAAGGCGCCCGCGCGGTCAGTATGCTTTGCCCACAAGGCTGGTTTGGTGTATCCTAGCGGCGAAACTTAGGTCGTCTGGGGAATGTCAGTTAAGACGATAGACATCGTCCAGGCTTTCGCACTCGGCAACGGCGATCCCTTCTTTATCGCTTACGCGAAGAAGAATGGGCACACCACCCTCAACCGGTTTCACAGCGACTGCCTCGGTTGGACGACGGTAGCCACCTTGACCGCCAAAGCGAATGCCGCGCAGGCATGCCCGGTCATGCTGGCCGCGGACCACGCCTTTCTCGTGGTGGCTTAGCTGTGCCGGCGGCGAATACCCGCCCAGCGAAGCCCGTTCCGCCCGGCGCTGTCCGCGTCTGGCGAGGCTACCGGCTGACAACCCTGTCGCCGCAGGATTTTCTGTCGGCGCTCGGCAGCATCTTCATTCCCGCGTCGGCGCAGCTGCAGCGCCTTTATGGTCTGACCGCATACCTTCCGACCGTCATGCCGCTTGGCAAACCGGACAGCGTGCCCGATGAAATCGCGCTCGTCTTCTATGAATCCCAGCAGGCGTACAACAACACCAAACTGACAGTCGGCGGCCGGGCCTATTCGTCGCTGCACTCGACCGTGTTCGCGCTTCCTCGGAGCGAAAGCGGATTTCCGTCTCTGCTCGGGCGGACCCTGCAGTTTGATACCCCATACCACGTGTTCAAAAAGGCGGTGGATTGGCAGTTGGGCTTCACGCAGGTGTTCGTGGGCACGCGGCCGGATGCGATCACTCCGCAGCAGTTCGCCGCGGGCCTGCTCCGATATCTCAATGCTTTGCGGGAGCATTGCCCGAGCGGCCTTGATGGTGCCGTGATCTGCGCGACGGCGGCATGTGTGCTGTATTGGGAGCATTGGACCGACGAGAATGCATCGCTCCGCGGCCGCATCGCGGACCTGCCGAAGCTCGCCGATCGGATCCTGCTGCAAGCCTATACTCCGACACCGATCGTCATCGATTTGACCGCGCATTATCGAGGCCTCACGGTGACGGGCGGTGAAAGCTTCAATATCCAGTTCGCGCGCAGCGGGCAGGCGACTGCCGCGCCCGACAGGCCGCGTCGCCCATCGGCCAAGAGAACCGTCAAAAGGCAACCGAGCCCGCGGCGCCGGCGCCCGGCGAAGCGATAGCCCCATGCTCAATTTTCGCCCGGGTGTCGATGACGATCCGGCCGATTTCATGATGCTGGTCAAGCTCAATGCGCCCTTCGACGACCGGAGCAAGATGATCGCGGTGCTGCAGGAGCTACAAAAGGTCCAGTCGGAGAAGATGAATCCCGAGCGCAGCTTCGCAACCACGCGGGCACCCGATCCGATGTCCGACAGGAGCCGCAAGAAGGGGGGCTCATGGCCACCGACAACATCATGACGCGCCTGTAGAAAAGGGACTGAGATACGGCACGCCATTTCGCCTCACCATCTGAAGGATGAACGGCTCGCCGTGTGCAGCGGCGCAGCGACCGATCCTCAACAGCAAGCGAATGTCCCTTTAATCGTATATTTGAGTTGCCCAATCAGCGCTCGGGGCGGCGGTTATAGCGGAACCAACGTTGACATCGCGAAATTCACCGAACGAGCGTCACTTCAGCGCTGGGGTGAAGGATTTTGGATTCCTAACCCCGCGCAATATCAACTCGAATCCAAGGCTGGCACGGGGCTGATGGAGCGGCACGCAAGCCAGCTAGGCTTGGATTTGGATAAATTGCGAAAGCTTTCAAATTCCCCTGGCGGAACGCGTGTGCCGAGCGGTGGCGATTATATGCGGATGTGGACCAAAGTGTTGGTAGAAAATGATGAGCCGTTCGGGCTTGAGTAAAAAGACGCGACTATGATGAACACGGCGCAGCATTTTGACGCGTATTACTTTCTCGGACATCGCGATGTGTCAGCCTAGGCAGTTTGAGCCATTGGGACGAGCAAGGAGCGTACCTGTGGCCAGCCGTACCGCCCGCAACCGGCAAAGGGCTATCCGAGAAGTGCGTGGGCTCAAGGCGGACAAGGAAATCGTTCGGAGCTTCGCCAAGCGGCTGGCAATGGGCGATGCCGCCGCTGCCCAGCTGCGGGCAGAGATGGCTCGGAAAATCGCCGGCAGGTCGCCGCAGCGCGACCATAGCCTTGCGGCGTTGCGCCGTTTGCCTTTGGTCGGGGCCGATTTGAGCGCCGAGCGCGAGCGTGACGGCGGGCGCGATATCGAGCTGTGACACGCTGCCTCCTCGAAACGAACGTCATCGGCGACGCGGCCAAAACCCGGTACGGCCCGCCGGTTGACTTCATTGCTCGGCGGATCGGATGCGGAAGCCGCAGGGAATCGCGGCCCACTACGCCGCCTCTCTTGCCTTGAGCGCGTTCTTGGGATTGAGGTGGCCGGGAAGGCGGAAGGCGACGACGAGGGCGATTAGCGCCAGGAGGGTCGCGATCAGATAGACGTCGTGAAGCGAGGCCGCCATGACGTGGGCGACGCGGTCGACCACTGCCGGATCGATGCCCGCGCGCAGCGCCGGCTCGAGCATGCGGTTGACGATGTCGGTATCGACCCCTGCGTGGCGCACCACCCCGTAGTTGAGCATGGCGCCGAAAAGGGCCGCCCCCATCGCCTGCCCGACCATGCGCATGAAGATGTTCGAGGAGGTGGCGGCGCCGCGCTGGCGCCATTCCACGCTCGTCTGCACCGCGACCACGTAGGTCGAATTGGTGAAGCCCATGCCGAGCCCGATGACGAACGAGCCCGCGGTCGCGAAGAGCGGCCCGCGCTCGGGCGTCAGCAGGGCCAGCAGCACGCTGCCGAGCACGAGGATCAGCGAGCCCACGACCGCGGTGAGGCGGAACGAGGTCGCCACCATGAGACGGCCGCTCAACGCGCTGGCGATGGGCCAGCTGATCGACATGGCGGCGATCGCCAGGCCGGCGGCCGCGGCCGAGCGGCCCATGACCCCCTGCACGTAGGTCGGCACGAAAGTGGCGGCCCCGATCATCACCGCTCCGGTGATGAGCTGGCCGAGGTTGCCGGTCGCGATCACCCGGATGCGCCAGAGCGAGAGCGGCATGATCGGCTCGAGCACGCGCCGCTCGATACGGAAGAAGAGGGCGAGAAGGGCGCCCGCGAAAAGCACGAGGGCCGCGACGACGCCGGTGGGCAGGATGGCGCCCTGGATCAGGGCCAGCATCAGCGCCGTCGTGCCCAGGGTCAGAAGGAGGGCGCCCAAATAGTCGATCTGATGGGTCTTGTGCAGTTCTCCCTCGTCGAGGAAGAGGGCGAAAAGGGCGATCGTCACGGCGCCGACCGGCAGATTGATCCAGAAGACGAAGGACCAGCCGATATGCTCGACGAAGACGGCGCCGAGCACCGGTCCGATCACCGCCGAGATGCCCCAAGCACTCGAGAGATAGCCCTGCACCCGGGCGCGCTCCTCGGGGGTGTAGATGTCGGCGACGATCGTGGTGGCGATCGGCTGGATGGCCCCGGCGCCGAGGCCCTGAAGCGCACGGAAGAAGATGAGCCAGAGCATGCTCGGGGAGAACCCGGCGAAGAGCGAGCCCAAGAGGAAAAGGGCCGTGCCTGCGTAAAGGGAAGGCTTGCGGCCGAAGATGTCGGCGAGCTTGCCGTAGATCGGCGCCGAGACCGCCTGGGTCAGGAGGTAGATGGCGAAGACCCAGCTGAAGAGCTGGAAGCCGCCCAAGTCCGCGATGATGGTCGGCATGGCGGTGGCCACGATGGTGGCCTCGACCGCGGCCATGAACATGGCGAGCATGACGGCGAGGAGAACCAGGGGGCGGCGGGTATGGGGATGGCTCGCGGGGCTTTCGCTCAAGGCTCTGACCGGGAGGGCGGGCGATGGCACTGGGCTAGCCTTTACGGCAGGGCGGGCCCCGCCGCAAGCGGCGGGTCGCCCGGCGATGCCGCGAAGGTAGCGCCACGCTGAAAGTCGGCCGCCGCGTATTACTTGCGGCGATAAAGTGGAACTCCAGCCTTGAAATCGGCGTAATAGTGTATTCTAAAGAGGAGATGCTGTGTTGGGGGCGGGCAATCCTGAAAGCATGCCGGTGTGATCTGGGCGTGTGGAGAGATGGCATTCCGTTTCGACATGGCTGCGATGCAGTGACCAACGTCGCGACCGGGGTCCTCGTCGGCGGGTCCGGATGCGCCCATCGAGGCAATTGACGCACGAGACGGTCTTGCCGGCGGGCACCCCGAGGACGCGATGATGCCGAGCAGTTGAGCCTATGCCGAACCGCCGTGCGCTTCTCCGCGGGATGATCCGGCTCCGCCGGGCCATCGAGAACGACCAGCTCCTCCTGGTGCTGATCGCGCTCGTCATAGGCGCACTCGGCGCCTTCGGAGTCATCGGCTTCCGCGGCCTCATCAGCCTGGTCCAACTTATCGCCCTCGGCTTCGACTCGCCCCATGTGCTGGATTTTGCCCGCACCTTGCCGTGGTGGCGCATTCTGCTAGCACCTACGCTCGGCGGCCTCTTGATCGGACTCTACGTCCGCTACGTGGTGCCGGGCCGCCGGACGCAGGGCGTGCCCGATGTGATGGAGGCGGCAGCACTTCGCGGCGGCCGCCTCTCTTTGCGGGCGACGCTCGCGGGTGCGGTTGCGAATGCGGCCTCGATCGGGGTGGGCGGATCGGTCGGCCGCGAGGGTGCGGTGATCCATCTCGGCGCCACCATGGCCTCCTGGCTCGGCCAGCGCATGCGGTTGCCGCCTGCGATGCTGCGCACGGCACTCGGCTGCGGGGTCGCCTCCGCGGTGGCGGCCTCGTTCAACGCGCCCATCGCCGGCGTCTTCTTCGCGCTCGAGGTGGTGATCGGCAATTACGCCATCAGCACCTTTGCCCCGCTCGTCGTCGCCTCGGTGATCGGCACTGTGATCAGCCGGCTCTACTACGGCGATTTCCCCTCCTTCATCCTGCCCCAGTACCAGATCGTCAGCCCTTGGGAGTTCTTCGCCTTTGCCTTGCTCGGCATCGTCTGCGCGGTCGTCTCGCTGAGCTTCATGAGTTCGGCCCAGCTGGTCGAGCGCGTGGTCGAGCGTCTCGCCATCCCCCGCTGGCTGCGTCCGACCTGCGGAGGCTTGTTGCTCGGCATCATCGCGATCGCCTTCCCGCACGTCTTGGGGGTGGGATACGATTCGATCGACCAGGCGCTCTTCGGCACGCTGCCGCTCTGGCTCATGATCGGCCTGGTCGTGGCCAAGACCGCCGCGACCTCGATCTGCATCGGCACGGGCTTCGGCGGCGGCGACTTCAGCGCCTCGCTCTTCCTCGGCGCCATGACAGGCGGCGCCTTCGGTCTGGTGGCATCCCAGGCCATGCCCGATTTCGCCTCGAGCCACGGCGCCTATTCGCTCGTCGGCATGGGGGCGGTGGCCGGTCCGGTGCTGGGGGCGCCCATCACCACCATCCTGATCATATTCGAGATGACCGGCGACTACGCCATGACGCTCGCCGTGATGATCGCGGTGGTGATCTCCTCCTTGATCGTGAGCGAGACTTTCGGACGCTCCATGTACATGGTGAAGCTCGAGCATCGCGGCATCAACCTGAGGGGTGGACGCGAGATCAGCATCTTCAGCTCCATCCCGATTGCCGATCTGATGCGCCGGGCCTATGCCTCGCTGCCGCCCGAGGCGTCGATGAGTGCCGTGATCGAGGCCCTGCGCACCGCGCCCTACGGCCTCGTCTTCGTGGTCGACGAGGAGGGCCGGCTCAAGGGCGTCATCAGCGTCGCCGATCTCGCCCCCATGGCCGACAGCGTGATTCCCGGCGGCGTGCCGGTGATCGCAGCCGACATCGCCGATCCGCATCCGGTCTTCCTCGAGGCCGGCGACGATCCGCGCCGCGCCATCCGTCTCATGGAGGCGCGCATGGGCAGCCACCTCCCGGTGGTGCGCGACAAAGCCAGCATGCGCATGGTCGGCGTCGTCGACGTGCACGAGCTGGTGCTCGCCTATCACAAGGCGCTCCTCGAGGCCCGCGCCGAGGAGCGCGGCGAGGTGCAAAAGCGGCGCTATGCGCCGGCCCGCCGGCACGCGCAGCGGCCGCCGCGGACTGGCAAGCCTGCCCCCGCCGCCGCCGACCCCGGTACCAAGCCGGAAATTCATCGCCCCAAGACCGCCTGAAAGGCTCTCCGGCTCCCCGGCGCCGCCTTTGGAGAATATTTAACAAGTTATTTTAGTATTATATGTTTGATTGACATTAGAAAATAGAGAAATCAGCTTGCGATCTCGCGGCGAGTTGGTGTTATTTGATCCGCGCCGCCCCCATCGGCGTCCGGCTCAAGGCGGGCCAGCACCTGGAAGTGATCGCCGCGCACGGCGCGCGCTTGGCACTCGTGGCCCTCGAGTTTCCCAAATTCACCGACGGGCGCGCCTACTCCTACGCGCGCCTGTTGCGCGAGCGCTACGGCTACAAGGGCGAGCTGTGCGCCGTCGGCCAGGTCTTGCGCGACCAGCTCCTCTTCATGCACCGCTGCGGCTTCGATGCCTACGAGATCGCGCGCGCGGATGCCGCCTGCGCCCGGCGCTCGCCGAGATCAGCGTCTTCTATCAGCCGACGGGGGATGGCCGCGTCGTGAGGTTGACAGCGGGGTAATACCCGTCCGACGCGCAAGTGCCAGATCTCACAAATTCGCGCGTCACCCCCTCCCCACCCTCCCCCTTCAAGGGGGAGGGTGGGGAGGGGGGTGTATCACGGGACCCATGATTCCGCGTGCTACGCCGCGGAGCGCAACGCGTAAGCCTGCACCAGGATATCGGTCGGAATCTGCAAGAGGGCGCTCAAGGCCCGGACCATTGGGAGGGTGAGTGGTCGCTTGCGGTTGAGGACCTCGGACACACGCCCGCGGCTGCCGATCGCCGGCTCGAGGTCGCGGCGGGAGAGCCCCTTCTGCTCCATCATGAAGGCGATCGCCGCGATCGGGTCGGGTGCCGCGATCGGGTAATGGGCGGCCTCATAGGCCTCGATCAGCGTCACCAACACATCGACCCGATCGCCCGCCGCCGTGCCCGGCTCGCAATCCCAGAGACGCTCCACTTCCTTGAGGGCTGAGCGATAGTCCGCCTTTGTCCTGATCGGGCGAATTTCCACGGCGCGTGCTCCTTTCACACCGAGTTTGCGTCGATCCGGTCGTATTCCTCATGTGCCGATGAAGCATACATAAATCCGGTTACTGCGATAGTGGAGCAAGGCGCGATTTCGCTCGGGCCGTGAGCACGTTGACAGGCGCGCGCGATCCCGCTAACGTTTGCCATCGCGCCGATTTGAGCTCAGCTTGCGGGCGCGGAAAAAATGCCGCTAAAGCGACGGGAAGACCGCCCGGCGGCAGCGCTGCGGCGGTTTTTTAATGGGCCTGGTCCGGGCCGAGGAACGGACCCGCGGGATTTGACGGGCAGCTTGCAGCCGCGCCTCTCTCTGCTAAAGCGCCACGGGGATGACCTCCGTGGGCCCGTGTAACCCGAGCGAAGGAGGGCATCTTATGCTTTCGCTGTTGCACTCTCCGGATTTTTCGCCTCATGCGTCCGTCGCAGCCGTCTCCCGCATCCTGAAAGCGCGGAGGTACGCGCGATGAGCGGGCAAACTTACGCCGGCGACGTGGATTCGCGCCGCGCCTGGGAAATCCTCAAGGAGGACCCCGGGGCCACCCTCATCGACGTGCGCACCAAGCCGGAGTGCCGCTACGTCGGCCATCCCGATCTCAAGACGCTCGGCAAGAGTGCCGTCTTCGTCGAATGGCAGGCTTACCCCGATCTCGCGAAGAACGAGCGCTTCGCCGAGGAGCTCAGAGAGCAGGGGGTCGCGAAGGAGGCGACGCTTCTCCTCCTCTGCCGCTCGGGCGCGCGCTCCAAGGCCGCGGCCATGCTCTTGACCAGCCTCGGCTACCGGCGCTGCTACAACGTCGCCGACGGCTTCGAGGGGCCGAAGGATGGCGAGGGCCATCGCGGGCGGAGTGCCGGCTGGAAGGCGGCGCGCCTTCCCTGGCAGCAGGACTGACCACCCCCAATCCGCGGGAATCCGGCAATGGCAAAAGGCAAGAAGAACGCGGCGGACGCCTGGCGTCCGCAGACGCGGCTGGTGCGCGGCGGCATCGTCCGCTCCGCCCACGGCGAGACGAGCGAGGCGCTCTACCTCACCTCGAGCTTCGTTTACGCGAGTGCCGAGGAGGCCGAGGCGCGCTTCAAGGGCGAGACGCCGGGATTCATCTACTCGCGCTACGGCAACCCGACGGTTGCCATGTTCGAGAAGCGCATGGCGCTGCTCGAGGGCTCGGAGGCGTGCTTCGCCACGGCGACCGGCATGGCGGCCGTGTTCGCCTCGCTCATGTGCCAGCTCCATGCCGGCCAGCGCGTGGTGGCCTCGCGCGCGCTCTTCGGCTCCTGTCACTTCATCATCACGCAGCTCCTGCCGCGCTGGGGGATCGCGACCCAGCTCGTCGACGGCACGAATCTCGCGGAGTGGAAGGCGGCCCTTCGTCCCGGTGCTGCGGCGGTCTTCCTCGAGACGCCGGCCAACCCCACGCTCGAGCTCATCGACATCGCGGCCGTGGCCAAGCTCGCGCACGCCGCGGGTGCCGTTCTCATCGTCGATAACGTGTTCTCGACGCCTTTGCTGCAGCGGCCCTTGGCGCTGGGTGCCGACATCGTCGTCTATTCCGCAACCAAGCACATCGATGGGCAGGGCAGGGCACTCGGCGGCGCCGTCCTCTCGAGCGAGAAGTTCTACCGCGAGCGGCTCATGCCCTACATGCGCCACACCGGGCCCTCGCTGAGCCCGTTCAACGCCTGGGTCATGCTCAAGGGTCTCGAGACCCTTGAGCATGACCCAGGCGTTGAACGGGCTCAGCGAGGGCCCGGTGTGGCGCATGT
>Ga0074044_10003029_pt1 | contig 14461 bp, 15 predicted proteins | sample BogForMeECP23OM1_FD_94443 | JGI IMG/M metagenome (GOLD analysis project Ga0074044, IMG submission 94443) | Bog forest soil microbial communities from Calvert Island, British Columbia, Canada - Bog Forest MetaG ECP23OM1 | ecosystem: Environmental > Terrestrial > Soil > Wetlands ... | reverse complement strand
TGATATCGCCGGTGCCAATCAGCATCGTCTTGACCGGCGACGCCTTCCAGGCCTTGAGCCGGTCCGCGATTCGCTCGCGATTGCCGACCAGCGCGACCTCATCGACCAGCTTGTCCGGCACCAGCGCCATCGCCTCGGCCTTCTTGCCGGCCAGGTACAGGTCCTGGATTTTCACCGCGACATCTTCGTACCCGAGCCGCTTGGCGTAATCGTTGTAGAAATTTTTCGCGCGCGCGCCCATCCCGCCGATGTACAGCGCCATCATTCCCTTCACCGGCATCCGGCATTTCTCGAGGTCCGAGCCCATGATGCAGGTGACGAACGGCGCGACGTCGAAATTGTCGAGGCTCTTGCGTCCTCCGCTTTTCGCAAAGCCATCCTTGAGCGGCGCGTCATAGATGTCCCATCGCTCCGGATTCATCCAGATCGGAATCACGCCGTCGGCAATTTCCGCCGCGAGCGCGATTCCCTTGGGGCTGATCGACGCCGTGTAGATCGGCATGTCCTTGCGTCCGTGCAGGATACTCTTGAGCGGCTTGCCAAGCCCCGACGCGCCAGGACCGGTGTATGGGATGTCGAACTCCTTGCCGTGATGCTCGACCGGTACTTCGCGCGCGAGAATCGTCCGCACGATCTCGATGTACTCGCGGGTGCGCTGCAACGGTTTGCCGTACGGCACGCCATGCCAGCCCTCGACGACCTGCGGACCCGACGGCCCGATGCCGAGGATGAAGCGGCCGCCCGACAGCGCGTCGAGGGTCATCGCGGTCATGGCGGTTGCGGCGGGAGTTCGCGCCGGCATCTGCATGATACCGGTGCCGAGCCGGATTTTTTTGGTCAGCGCGCCGATCCACGCCAGCGGCGTAATCGCGTCGGAGCCGTAAGCTTCGGCGGTCCACACGGAGTCGAAACCGACGCGTTCCGCTTCGAGGATGGTGTCCATCGGCAAGCCCATCTGCGCGCCCGAATACCCTGAAACTAGACCCAATCGCATCGAAATTCCTCCCGTCGCAAGTTGCGGAAATAAAAACAAAATCAAGAATCAAAATACTAAAAAAAGAAGCCCCACGGCGTACCGCGGGGCTTCGATTCAAGTCTTGCGCGCTGACGGTCCCTAAGCAGACGCCCCTGCGGTATCGGCGCCGGCGGGAAGCGGCTCGACGCTCACTTGCCGCTTCTCACCCTTCGGCTCGTACTTAACCACACCGTCGATGAGCGCGTAAATCGTATAGTCGCGGCCCAGACCGACGTTGCGGCCCGGATGCACGCGAGTGCCGAGCTGACGGATGATGATATTGCCGGCCTTGACGGTCTGCCCCGCGTAAATCTTGATACCACGGCGCTGGCCCGGACTGTCGCGGCCGTTGCGGGTCGAACCCTGGCCTTTTTTGTGCGCCACGCAGCGTCTCCCTAAAATTTGTCGAGCGGCCTTGCGAGCCGCGGTTCAATTAAAAATTCGCGCGGCGTCTATGCGCCGGCGGAAATTTCCTCGATCTTGAGCACAGTCAGTTCCTGGCGATGGCCCCGTTTGCGGCGGTAATTCTTGCGGCGCTTTTTCTTGAACACGATCACCTTGGTGCCGCGCGGCTGCTGGAGGATCTTTGCCGTCACCGACGCGCCCGCGACGACCGGGGTGCCGACCTTAGGCGCATCGCCGCCGACCGCCAGCACATTGTCAAGTGATATAGCCGCGCCAACCTCGCCGGCAAGCCGCTCGACCGTTATCTGGTCGCCGACGCCAACGCGGTATTGTTTTCCGCCTGTCTTTACGATTGCAAACATCGCTATGCCGAACGAGAACAACTATCGGACGCGGCCGGACGTGTCAACGCGTCGCGGGCGTTGCGCGCGATCCAGCCAGCTGCTGCGCGCTGACTAGTCGATGCCGAGGCGCTCGCGGCCCTCGGGAGAAATCATCTGCGGCGTCCACGGCGGATCCCACACCAAATCGACGTCCGCCTCCGACACACCTGGCAGGCTCATGATTTTGTAGCGCGCATCGGTCGCGATCGAAGCGCCCATGCCGCATCCCTGCGCCGTCAGCGTCATCTTGACTTCGACTTTCTTGGTGCCGTCGCCGGCGTCCTTAACTTCCATTCCATAGACGAGGCCGAGGTCAACGATGTTGACGGGGATTTCGGGGTCGAAGCAGGTCTTGAGCTGCTCCCAGACCATCGCTTCGAGATCGCCGCCGCCCGACGCCGACACCGCGCCCGCATCTTCGGGCGTTTTGCCGAGCGCATCGGCGTCCTTGCCCGCGACGCGGAACAGGCCGCCGTACGCGGGAATCTGCAGGGTGAAGGTTCCGCCGAGCGATTGCGTGATAAAGGCCTCGAGCCCCTTTTCCAGCATCATTTTGTTCCCGGCTGGAACCTGGACGCCTTCGCATTCGCGGGTCAATTCAACGCGTTCCATCGGCAAACCTCCTTGTCAGACACGCCATTCTAACGCGACGGCCGGGTGCGGGCCATAGGCAGGGGGCCGGTTCCCTGCACCGCGGTAAGGAGAATGCGCGCTGAGTCTGGCCTGAGCCCCCAAGTTATACACGCGATGTCTTTGCTGCGGCGACGTTGCCGTCGTGATGCACCCCTGATAAAGCGAAGCAAGGATGACGGGGGATGCAGGTGGAGGAAGCGGGAATCCCGGGCGCGAATCAGCGCCATTTCGGCATCTCGGCCAAGCAGAAGCTCTACCAGTTTCTGTGCTCGCGACCGGCAGGCGCTGACGCCGGCGAACTGATCGGGCTGCTGCTGAGCGGAGTCGGCGCAGACCCTGAACTCGGCGCACGACTGATCCGCCAGCTACTCGACGGCGATCCAAATTTCATCTTCGATGCCGACACCGCGCTGTGGCGGCTGGCGCAAAGCGATCGCATCCGCGTTGGGCTCAGCGAGGCCGAGTTCACGGTGGTCGATCTGGAAACCACCGGAGGACGCGCCGGCCCGGGCACGATCATCGAAATCGGCGCGTACCGGATGGTCGGGCGGCGGCTCACCGAATCTTTCTCGACCCTGGTCCGTCCGCAGGGCGGCATCGTCCCGCGCTTTATCACGGCGCTTACGTCGATTACGACGGAGATGATTCGCGAGGCGCCGCCTATCGAGGATGTGCTGCCCGCGTTTCGCGAGTTCATGGGGGGGCGCGTGATGGTCGCGCATAACGCGGCCTTCGATTTTGGATTTCTCGACTTCGAATATCGCCGCATCTTTGGAATTGGCCTAAGTAACCCGGTGCTATGCACGCTCAGGATGTCGCGCCGGTTCATGCCGTCGCTCAAGCGCCGCCGGCTCGATCTGCTCGCCGGGCATTTCGGACTTTCACTCGAAGGACGGCATCGTGGACTTGGCGACGCGCGGATGGCCGCGGAGCTGCTCTCGATTTTTCTCGAAATGGCGGAGCGGATGGGAATCACGCGGCTGGATCGCCTGCTCGACGACCATCATCGCGGACTTGCCGGCAGGAGAATCGAACGTCACGTGCGGCCCGACGAGATCGCGGCTATTGCGGATGCGCCCGGCGTCTACCTGATGCGCAATGAGCGCGGCGATTTGCTCTACATCGGCAAGGCGCGGCGGCTCCGGGAGAGGGTAAGCTCATACTTCACGGCGTCGGTGAAGGCGAAGACGGCGGAGCTGGTCTCGCACGTTTACAAAATCGAGACGCGACCGACGCGCTCGCCGCTCGAGGCGGCGCTCGACGAAGCGCGGCTCATCCGCGAGCTGAAACCGCCATACAACCGGATGCTGAAATCGGCGGCGCCCGCGTTTTTCATCAAGCTCGACATGATGGACGAGTTCCCGCGCGTGACGATTTCGACCAAGATGAGCGCGCGGCGCGGCGTGATGCATCTGGGGCCGTTCATCGGGCGCCGCGGCATCGAGCATTCAGTTCGCGCGCTGTCGCGAATCCTCGGCCTTCGCACCTGCGGCGGGAAGCTCGAGCCGAGCGAGAAGTTTTCGCCGTGCATATACGGGCAAATGGGGCACTGCACCGCGCCGTGCAACCTGAGTATCGACGGAGAAAGGTACGCGGAGCGGGTTCGACGCGCGGTTGGTTTTCTCCGCGGGCGCAGCGGCCCGCTGCTGGGTCAATTGGCCAGGGCGCGCGATCAGGCCGCGGCCGCGATGCGCTTTGAGGAGGCGGCGCGCTTTCGCCACCATCTCGAGGCGCTGACCACGCTGGCGCATCGCGCGACCCGTCTAAGCCAGGTGGTGACGGAAAACAACCTCGTGATCGTGACAGGCCAGCGGGCCGACCGCGCGGCACACGTCGTGCTGTCGGGACGGCTTGCGATGACGCGTCATCTGGAGACGGCAGACGCCGCCGGCGAGGTGGCGGCGTTCGTCGCGGACAATTACGAGCGATACAAGTTGAAATACGTCGAGCGCGGAGAGTTGGAGGCTATGACGATCGTCGCACGATGGCTCCGAGAGCGCGCGTCCGACGAGGGCCGTCTCGTCCATCTGGCGGCTCCGCATCTGGATCCCGTCGCGCTGACGAGCTGATCGTTTTTCGTTGGTTGTTGCGCTGCCCGCTATTTCCTTCCGTGAGTACCGCTGCCGGTCAGATTGACGGACTGCGGCGATTTACTCCCGTTACTGTTGACCATTAGCATGCCGTCGCGCGTGCCAAAGCCGGTTGGCGAGAACCGGATAGTCACCGGGCATTGGGACTTGGGTCCGATCGTCGCACCGCAGCCGCTCACCATCGCGAAATCGCCGCTGGTGATGATTCTCGAAAACGTGACCCGCATGGTCTTGCTCTTGTTCATGATCGTGATGTGCTTGGGCTTGCTGACGGCGCCTTCTCCGAACACGACCTTGCCGAGATTGAGCCTGTGCGGTGAGACCTGCAGCTCATCCGGCACCGCGGTTGCAGTAGGAGTGGCGGTAGGAGTGGCCGTGGCAGTCGCTGTTGCGGTTGCGGTATTGGTCGCAGTAGCCGTTGCGGTGGCGGTATTGGTCGCAGTAGCCGTTGCGGTCGCGGTGTTGGTCGCCGTCGATGTCGGTGTGGGGGTACTGGTTGCGGTCTGAGTTGCGGTTGCAGACGCGGTCGGAGTCGCCGTTGCGGTGGCGGTGTTGGTCGCCGTCGCAGTCGGCGTGCTAGTCGCCGTTGCGGTCGCGGTATGTGTCGCGGTCGCCGTTGCGGTTGCGGTATCGGTTGCGGTCGCCGTCGCGGTCGCGGTTGGCGTGTTGGTCGGAGTTGCCGTTGCAGTTGCGGTATTGGTCGCAGTGGCTGTCGCGGTCGGCGTGTCAGTCGGCGTTGCAGTGGCAGTCGCGGTCTGAGTTGCAGTTGGGGTATCGGTTGCCGTCGCAGTCGACGTGCTGGTCGCTGTTGCAGTCGGGGTATCTGTTGCTGTGGCAGTCGCCGTTGCGGTCGGGGTGTCAGTCGGCGTTGCAGTGGCAGTCGCGGTCTGAGTTGCAGTTGGGGTATCGGTCGCAGTGGCCGTTGCAGTCGCGGTATCGGTTGCCGTCGCAGTCGACGTACTGGTCGCTGTTGCAGTCGGGGTATCTGTTGCTGTGGCAGTCGCCGTCGATGTCGGGGTGTCAGTCGGCGTATCGCTCGGAGTTGCAGTTGCAGTCGGCGTATCAGACGCGGTCGCTGTCGCGGTCGGCGTTGGACCTGCAAACGGTACTATCGGGTTGTCGAAACGCAGCACGCGATTGTTCGATTCGTCCGCGACGTACAGGTTGCCCAGCGAATCCATCGCAACGCCGGCCGGCTGGCACATCGCGGTTGCGCTGGGCGCGGGTCGCTGTTGGCGGGTCGGCGCACGCGCTATCGGTGAAATCGGTGCCGTCCGCACCTTGTCCGAAGACCAGGTCTGCGATGACGTCACCGGCGCCAGAGGCAGGGTTGGGCGCCGCCAGGGGCTGGTTGTACTCGAGCACGCGATTGTTGAACGCGTCGGCGATGAACAGGTTTCCCGCATCGTCGAGGCTGATACCGGCGGGTTTGCAAATTCCGGTTGCACTCGGCGCGGGCGCGGGCGCCGCCGCCGAGCTCGAGCATACGTCGGTCGCGAAACTCGTTCCGCTGCCGCCCTGGCCGAAAACGAGATCCGCGGTTGTGTCACCCGCGCCGGTTAATACGTTGGGCGTCCCCAGCGGTTGGTTGAATTCGAGAACTCGCGAGTTGTCTGTGTCGGCGACGAACAGGTCGCCCTGCGGGTCGATCGCCAGCCCGCGAGGAGCGCATAGCGTGTCCGCGCTCGGATCGCCGCCGCCGTTGCAGAGCCCGGTGGTGAAAATTCCGCTTTGTCCGAACACGTTGTCGGCGACCGTATCGCCCGCGCCCGTGAGGAGATTCGGCGCTGCGAGTGGCTGATTGAACTCGAGCACGCGATTGTTGCTCTGATCGGACACAAACAGATCTCCCGCCGGATCGGTGGCGAGACCCTCGGGCAAGCATAACGTCGAAGCGTTGACTGTTTCCGTGCCGAGATTGCATCCGGTGGTCGTGAAAGCGCCGCCTTGTCCGAACACCTGATTGGCGCTTAGTCCAACCGGCGAGGGAGCGCCGAACGGGTTGTCGTATTCGAGCACGCGATTATTACTGGAGTCGGCTACATACAGATGACCCGAACTGTCCACTGCCACGTCCACAGGATCGCAGAGGCTGTCCGCGCCGACTCCGTTGGAATCACCGGCCGCAACGCCGTCGTTGCAGGCGACCGACAGCGCGTCAGGCTGTCCGATGACGATGTCCGCCGGGCTGCCGTTGACGAATGCGCCGGCGTCGTTCCAGCCGAGCACGCGATTGTTGCCCGAGTCGGCGACGTAGAGGCGGTTCAGTCCGCCGCTGGAATCGATCGCGAGTCCCTCGGGCACCTGGAGCGCGGCCGCAGTCGGATTGTTGATTCCGTTGTGAAACAAATCGGCCTCTCCGAGCACCGCGCTGGCCACCGGCGGAGACGACACAGGATTCGTGTACTTCAGGACGCGGCTGTTTGACGCGTCGGCGACCAAGACATCTCCCAGACCGTCCACCGCAACTCCGTCGGGCAGGCATAGTACGGATCCACTCGGCGCAGTCCCGCTGCCGACGCCGCCCCCGCACGCGCCAGTGGTAAAGCTTCCCGCCTGGCCGAAGACGACGTCCGCGGTCACGTCGCCGGAATCGCCAGGCGTACCGGGCGATCCACCGCCAGCCGCGAGCGGGTTCAGATATTCGAGCACGCGACTGTTGCTGATATCGGTCACGAACAAGTCGCCGGCGCTATCCACCGCCAACCCGCTCAAGTTGCAGATGCCGTCGGCGCTCGGCGAAGGATCGCCGGGACCGCCGTCATGACATAAGGCGTCGGAAAAATCGGTTCCGCTCGAGCCCTGGCCGAAGACCAAGTCGGCGGTTACGTCGCCGGCGCCGGTGTCAACATCGGGCGTCGCCAGCGGCTGATTGAATTCGAGCACGCGAAAATCGCCGTCGTCGCCGACGTACAAATTTCCCGACCCGTCCACGGCGACCGACAATGGGTTGCACATCCCAACTGCGGAGGCGGGGTTGCCGCCGTTCCTGACGCACGCATGGCTCGCGAAGTCGGTGCCGGTCGCGCCTTGTCCGAAGACGAGGTCCGCAATTGTGTCGCCGGCGCCGGTGGTCGGGTTAAACGCCGCGAGCGGCTGATTGTATTCGAGTACGCGATGATTGCCCGCGTCGGCGACGTAAAGATTGTTGCTCGAGTCGGATGCGACGCCCTGCGGAAAACACAGGCCGGCCGCCGTTTGCGCGCAAGCCGCCTGGGTGAAGCTGCCGCCCTGTCCGAACACGGTGTTTGCCGCGAAGCCGACACTCTTTGCCTGCGCGAACGGCTGATTGTATTCGAGCACTCGACTGTTGAGCGTGTCCGCAACTTACAGATTGCCCACGCTGTCCACCGCGACGCCGCCCGGCAGGCACAGACTATCCGCGCCCAGGCCCGCGAGGTCGCCGCCGGCAGTGCCGCTGTTGCATAGCGTGGTTTGAAAATCGGGCTGGCCGATCTCAATGTCTGCGTTCTGGCCGTTGCTGAAGCTGGTGGCGTCGTTCCATCCGAGGATGCGGCTGTTGTTGCCGTCCACGATGTACAGATGCTCGCTGGCGTCTATGGCCATCTGGCCTGGTGAATCGAGGCTCGCAGCGCCGGGGTTGTTGAGGCCATTGTGCGAGAAGTCGATTTGTCCGAGCACCGCGTCCGCGATGTTGTCGCCGGTCGCGGCCGGCACGCCGTCACCATGAAAACCGCGGCGACGGATACGAGCGCGATGGTGCTCAGCCGAAGTTTTAAAATTGCTGGCGACGGTTTTTGCGCGGTTGTGATGGTTTCCATAAGTCGCCGCGCAATCGATCCGAGCCAGCGCGGGGAAATATGGAACCAGTGTCGTGGCCGCACGATCGCGAAGTAAGGGGGGTGACAATCTGCGGCTAAACATACTGCAGCGCGCTTAGTGTGGCGTGTCGCGGGAGATGGCCGCCTTCATTAGGAGAAGGTGCTGCAATGAATCCAGCTGAGCCCTTGCCGAAGATTTTTTTTGGCGAATCGGTGATAGCGTTCGAGCTTACCGCCGCGCGAGCGCGCTCAGCCGCTCCGGCCGAGCTGAGTGTGAGGATTATCGGCGGAATATAGAGATCGCCCGGTTCACCCTTTCAGATTTGCGGCGAACAGCTTGAGCGTGCGCTCCCACGCGTCCTTAGCTTCGGCGGGGCGATGGACATCGGCGCGAGTGTCGTTGAAAAATCCATGCGAGCATCCCGCGTAAACCTTGACCTCGCCCGCCTTGTCGAACTTCTTCAGCGCCGCCGCGAGGCGATCGACGTCGACTCGCTGGATCCATCCGTCGTTCTCGCCGTAAGCGTAGAAAATCGGGCAGCCGAGATGCTTGAGTTTCTCGTCCGGCGGAATTTCGCCATAGAACGGCGCCGCGGCCGCGATTTCGCTGCTCTCGCATGGCAGCAGCAGGGCGTAGCTGCCGCCCATGCAAAATCCCGTGATGCCGATGCGCGTTGAATGCGTCTTTTTCTGCGCGCGCAGCCATTGCACCGTGGTCTGGAGATCCGCGATGCCGTCTTCCTTCTTCAATCCGCCCATCAGTCGTGCGGCTCCGTTGGGCTCGGTGGCGACCTGGTGGCCCTGTCGCGAGTACAAGTCCGGCGCGACCGCGAAATAGCCCTCGTGCGCCAGCCGACGGGCGACGTCGCGGATGTGCTCGTTCAGCCCCCACCATTCCTGGACTACGATCGCCGCCGGCGATGGCTCGACTCCCGCCGGCTCGGCGACATACGCCTTGAGCGCGCACGCACGGCCCGCATAGTTCACTTCACGCGTGACGATATCTTTGTTCGCCATTGTCGCTTACCTCGAAGGTATAAAAGGTCACCCGCGCTGCGCGGCATCTACTCCGCGGCCGCCACCGGTATGAAGCCAATCGTGCCATTCCTGAGTTTGATCTGGAGGTAGTTGCCCGTGATTCCCGTCACGTGAACGTACTTTTTGCGACGCACCTGGCCGATCTTGGAACTGGTCTCGTCTGGATTTTGATATACCGGCGAAGTTTTCGTCAACAGGAAAAGCTTGTTGAGCGGCTTGATCTTCGGCGCGCCGCCTTCGGACGCCGACGCCGTCGTCGTCGCGGCACCGGCGGCCGCCGCACTGGCAGCCGTCGTCGCGGCGGGCGCGGGCAGCAGCTTGGCGTCGAGTGCTCGCACCTCGTCGAACTCCGCGTTGGCTTCGGTCGCGCGAGCTGGCTCCGTCGCCAGCAGATTCGCCAGCGCCAGGTGGGCCTTGGCGTCTTTAGGACTGAGTCCGATTGCAGTGCGGATTTGATCTTCCGCCTCGGCGGTCTTGCCTTCCTTTCTGAGCACCTCGCCCAGATCGAGATGGTAGTTGTCGCGGTCTGGCTCGAGCGCTACCGCGGCGCGGTACTGATTTTCGGCCAGTCCGCGCTGGTTCTGATCGCTATAGAGGTTGCCGAGCGCGACATGGGTCGCCGCATTTTTAGGATCGATCTCGAGGACCTTCATGAATTCAATTTGCGCGTCGCCCGGCTTGCGCTCGAATATGTAGAGATTTCCGAGCGCGATATGGGTGCGCGGATCGTTCGGCGCGAGCTTCACCGCCTCCTGATAAGCCTTTTCCGCGTCGGCGAGCTTCGTCGTCTGCATATCCGTGTCGCCCTCGGCAAGAAAATCCTCGGCGGTCTTGTGATGGCATCCCGCCCCTATCAGGATCATTGCGCCGGCAACGATCATCGCCCGGTTCCGGGTCAGTAAGCTTCGCTTGCTGTTCATCGCTGAGGTTCCTCCAAGACTAGCGCGCCTTCCGATTGGGCAATGTTCGTACCAGCGACGGGAAAATCTATCAATCATGTTGAAGCGAGCAAGGAAACAGTGTCAAGCATTCCAGCGCCGGTCGCGATTCGGCGCGCCTGGTTCCGCGCAGCCGGTAAATTTTTCCGCGTTACGCAAGCGCAAGTCGCTTCATTCCCTTCCTGCTGAATCGTCGCGCGGCGAGGTTCGCGTTGGATGGGAGAAGCTTGTTAGGTTATAAATGTACGCCGTGCGCTTTATCCTGATCGCTGCCAAGCAACTCGAATTTGCCAAGACCCGGCTCGCGCCGGTGCTGCCACCCGGCGAGCGCCGTGCGTTGGCCGAAGCGATGTTTCGCGACGTACTGGCGGCCTCGATTGGCGCAGCCGCCGACCACGTCGCCGTGGTGACGTCGGACGCGGGCCTGCTCGCGCTGGCGCGCTCTGCCGGTGCGCTCACCATCGACGAGGAATTTCCGCGCGGCCTCAACGTCGCCGTCGGACTGGCCACCGCCGCGCTGATTGCCGATGGTGCGCGAACAGTTTGCACGGTACTGTCCGACATCCCATTGATCGCGGCCGAAGATATAGACGCCGTATTTGCCGCGATGCCCACCGGACGGGGCGTGGTGCTGGTTCCCTCGCGGGATTTCTCGGGCACCAACATTATTTGCCGCTCACCCGCCGGCGCCGTGGCGACTCGATTCGGTCGAATGAGCCTGCTGCGGCATCTGGAGGATTGCCGCAGCTCCGATCTTCCGGCTAGAGTGCTGCGACTTGCGCGGCCGGCGCTGGATCTCGACGTGGTCGCCGATCTCGCCGAGTTCGAGCGCGCCGGGTCCGCCACCCATACTCAAAACCAGCTGGCCCGGCTCGGGATTGCACATCGCTGAAAATTGAAGAACGGACTGATGTCGATCGTGGAAATGACTGAGCGGCTTGGCGCGCTTGTGATCGACGGCGTTGTCCAGCTCGGCGTGTTTGTTCTTTTTTTGCTGAGCGCGGTCTTTTATGTTTTTATCCCGCCGTTCAAGCCGCGGCTATGGATTCGGCAGGTACGAATCATCGGCGCCGACTCGATGTTTCTCATCATCTTAATCGGCGGCTTTACCGGGATGGTGCTGGGCCTGCAGGGCTACAACACGCTGCGCCGCTTTGGCTCCGACAGCGCCTTGGGCACGGTCGTCGCCCTGGTGCTGGTGCGCGAGCTCGGACCCGTTCTGGCCGCCCTGATGATCGCAGCGCGCGCCGGTTCCGCGATGGCGGCGGAGCTTGGCTCGATGCAATCCACCGAACAGATCGACGCGCTCACCGTGATGGCGATCAACCCGGTCCAGTACCTGGTCTCGCCGCGCATGTTCGCGGGCCTGATCGGCTTCCCGCTGTTGACCTCGGTATTCGACGTGGTTGGAATCTTTGGCGGCTACATGGTCGGCGTCGGCCTGATGGGCGCGCCGTCGGGTGCGTACTTCAACGGTATCGCCGCCAACATGGACGGCCACGACATCATGACCGGCATCTACAAAGCCCTGGTCTTCGGCGTGGTCGTAATGTGGGTCTGTTGCTACAAGGGATATCACGCCGAACGGATGGCAACCGGGGTCAGCCGCGCCACCACCGAAGCCGTGGTGCTGTCCAGCGCCCTGATTCTTGCCTTCGACTATTTTCTTACGTCTATACTTTTGTAATAGAGCCATATCGATCGACGATCCATGAGCCAAACTGAAATCAACCATAGCGACGGCAACGCGCAGGACATTCGCAACGCGGCGAGCGCCTTGAATGCAATCGAAGTGCGCGATCTTCGCAAGCGCTTCGGCCGCCAGCAGGTCCTCGACGGCGTTACGCTCGATTTTCCCGCCGGCCAGATCACGACGATCGTCGGTCCCAGCGGGTCCGGCAAGACCGTTCTGCTCAAGCATCTCAACCTGCTGCTGCGGCCGGACTCGGGCACGATTGTGATCGACAGCGTCGAAGTGACGAAGCTCGGCGCGATAGGACTGGACGCGGTGCGCGAAAAATTCGGGATGCTCTTTCAGGCCGGCGCACTGTTCGACTCGATGTCGATATTCGACAACGTCGCGTTCCCGCTGGTCGAGAAATCAAAGCTCACTCGCGCGGAGATCGCCGAGCGCGTGCATGAAACGCTCAAAGCGGTTGGGCTGGAAGGGATGGAAGCCAAGTTTCCCTCCCAGATGAGCGGCGGGATGCAGAAGCGGGCCGCGCTCGCGCGCGCACTGGTGCGGCGTCCGAAAATCCTCATGCTCGACGAGCCGACGACCGGCCTCGATCCGTCGCGGACCGGCGCGATTCACGAACTTATCCGGCGCACGCAGGAGAATTTTCACCTGACCGCCGTGATGGTCAGTCATGACGTGCCCGCGGTCTTCCAGGTTTCCGACCGCGTCGCGTTTCTCCATAATGGCCGGACTCATCTCAACGGCACGGTGGCCGAGGTGATGGCGGCCGACGACGACGTCTTCAAGCGGTTTTTGGCGGGCAAGGCAGCTGACGAGGAGAATGAAATAGCCCTTGCGGGCTGAAACAAACATCTATGTACGCAACTCGAACCACGCAGCTTATCGTCGGGATTTTCGCGATTCTCGGGATTATCGCGCTGGCGATTCTGTCGCTGTCGCTGGGTAAACTCACCCTGCTGCCCAGGGCGGGGTACACGCTCTACGCAAGTTTCGATAATATTTCGGGATTGAAGGCCGGGGATCAGGTTCAACTGGCGGGTGTGCAGGTCGGCAAAGTCTCGCAGATTGGGCTGAAGGACATGCGCGCGCGAGTTGCGCTTCGCGTTGACAACGGCGTACCGATCGACGCGGACGCGATCGCGGCGATTAAGACCAGCGGAATAATCGGCGACAAGTACGTTACGATTCAACTGGGTCCGAGCGACAAATTGCTTAAGGACGGCGATACGATCGCGCACACGCAGGACGCGTTTGTGCTCGAGGATGCCATTGGCCAGTTGATCAACAACAGCGGCAGCAGCGGTGACTCCGCCAAGGATAAATCCTCAAACTCAGACAAGGACCAGAAGCCTGGAAAATCGGAGAAATGACCCAGTGATGTATACGATGACGCCAACTTTCATCCAGCGAATCTCACCGCGGCGCGCGATCGCGATGCTCACGTTGACGGCCGCGCTCGTTGTCAGCCTTGCGCCGTCGCGCCTTTTGGCGCCCGCCTGGGCCGACGATCCGATGTCCGTGGTGCGGACCACCGTCGACCAGGCGCTGGGCGTGCTCCGCGACAATCAAACTCCGTTGGCCCAGCGCCAGGACCAGCTTCGCCAAATCGTGACCGCGACCTTCGATTTCACCGAGATGGCGAAGTCGGCGCTCGGCTACCATTGGAAACAGATCACGCCCGATCAGCAGCAGGAATTCACCAACGCGTTCGTCGCTTTTATCGAGGATTCTTACTTGAGCAAGGTTAACGACTACCGCGGTCAGCAAGTCGCGTTCCTCAGGGTGACGAACGAAGGGCCCCAGTATGCGCAGGTCAACACCGATATCGTGCAGCCGGGGGGTAAGGACCCGATCCATTTGAACTACCGCCTCGTGCAGGAGGGCGCTACCTGGAAGATCTACGATGTGACCGTGGACGCGATCAGTATCATCGCGAATTACCGCAACCAGTTTAATCGCGTGATGAACAATCAGGGCTACGCCACCCTGATTAGCGACTTGAAGAGTAAACAGGCCGCCCTTGCGGCAAGTCTCGCGAACCACTAACAGGTATGGATTCCTTGAGTCTGGAAAGGTACCCTTTTACCGGAGATCTTAAGGCGATACCGCCATGGAGAGGCAAATGAGATCTGGTTCGAAACAAATCGAAAGGACAGGCGCGCGCTGGATGATGCTCGCATCGTCCCTGCTTGCGGTCGTTTCGTTTGCAACCCCGGCGCTGAGCCAGGGCGCCGCTCCGATGTCGCAGAACCCGCCCGCCCAGGCCCAGCCGGCGGCGGCCAATCCGTCGATTCAGCCGCCGGGCGAGAACAATCAGGGCGGCTACGCCGATCCGTTGTCGGGATTCAACGAGCCGATGTTCACCTTCAACCTCAAGCTCGACGATTGGGTGCTGCGCCCGGTAGCCAGCGGCTACGCCACCATCGCGCCGCAGCCGGTGCGTGAGAGCGTGGGCAGGTTCTTTGACAACGTCCGGGT
>Ga0074044_10003027_pt1 | contig 14470 bp, 9 predicted proteins | sample BogForMeECP23OM1_FD_94443 | JGI IMG/M metagenome (GOLD analysis project Ga0074044, IMG submission 94443) | Bog forest soil microbial communities from Calvert Island, British Columbia, Canada - Bog Forest MetaG ECP23OM1 | ecosystem: Environmental > Terrestrial > Soil > Wetlands ... | reverse complement strand
GAACTTTGCTACGAGTCAAGGTTCCAATGGACAAGTCTCGGTTAGCCTGTATGGTCCCAACCAGATCCCGACGCTGCTTGGCAACGACGGTGGAACGCTGGGCGATTATTCCAACGATCACCCGGTTGGCCCGTTGGCGAACCTGGGCAAAGTTGGCGCAGCCGCTCTGGGTAACGGTCTAACCGTAACCTTCGCCAGCAACAGGGCGAAGTACTCCGTCGCAACCGGCACAACGTATGGCAATTTCGTTGCGAGTTATGGCATCCCGGCAGTCAGCGCGCTGGCCGTCACCTCGGGCGATACCAATCCAAACGATGTGTATGTCGTTTGCACCACCTGCCACGACCAGCACGTGCAGAACGTTTACTCGCAACTTGCATACGGCGCCGCGCAGATGGGCGGCGGCAAGGTTTATGCGGCTGCGAAGATCTTCTACGTGAAAGGCCCCTACAACCCGGCCGCTCCCTATACCCCGTATTATGTACCGTCCACCATGCGGTTCTGCCAGCAGTGCCACTTCAGTATGTCGAGTGAGTACTACGGCGCGACCAACATCGGAACGGCGTACTAAGCTGTTTGCTTTCCCTGGGGGAGAGGCAACCTCTCCCCCTTTGTTTTTTGCGCTTTTCCTCAGTGTGCCGCAGCCGCCGACGCCTCAGTCCCCGCCCAATTCCTTCCCTCCAAGCCTGCTGGCAGCACAAACTGCCTGCCCTCTGTTTTCCCTTCTGCTTGGGTCATTTCACCAATCCAGTGCGGGAGAAGGCTCATTATTCCCGAAAAATACCTGATATCGAGTTTCACGTGCGTCTCCAATAAGAGATAAAGCATTGTTTTGTAATGAGTTACAGCCAATGCAAAAAATCGCCACAGCCACAGGATTAAGGTGAGGCTCGTGCACATGCATAACTGAACTTTAGTAATTGTGGGGGGAATCATGAAGTCCTTATTCAATATTGTCATTGTCGTGCTCGGTGCGGCCCTGTTTTCAGTATTGGCGTTGGCGCAAGTCGCCTCTCACGCCCCAACCATGCCAGTCACGACGGCGACCAATACCGGCATGCCCATGGGCTCGGCTTCGATTTCGACCATGGAAGTCACCGGTAAGCCGGTGGTGCGAATCAACGGCTCGGTGCTGACCGACCGCGACCTGCTGCGCGAGATGCTCGCGATGTTTCCCTACGCCCGCCAGCACAATGGCTTTCCCAAATCCAAGGAGGCCGAGATCCGCAAGGGTGCGATGCAGATGATCGAGTATGAGGAACTGGTATATCAGGAAGCGGAACGCCGGAAAATGACGATTCCAGCGGCGCGCCTGAACCAGGCCGAGGGCGAGTTCCGCAGCAAATTCCAGAGCGAAGAGGATTTTCAGGAGTACTTGAAAGGCGAGATGAACGGCTCCCGGCAACAGTTTCGCCAGCAGATTCGCCGCTCGCTGCTGATTGACGCGCTGCTGAAGACGGAGGTCGGCGACAAATCCAAAGTATCGCTCGCCGAAGCCCGCGCCTTCTATGACAAGAATCCGAAGCTCTTTCATCACGGCGAACTCTTCGCATTCCAGACGATTTCGATCATGCCGCCGGAAACTGCCAGCGCCGAAGACAAGCAGAAAGCCCACCAGCGCGCGGAAGACGCCCTGAAGCAGGCCAAAGCTACCAAGAGCTTCCAGGAGTTCGGGTTGCTGGCGGAAAAGATTTCGGAAGACGACTATCGCGTGAACATGGGCGACCACAAACTCATGAAGCGCGAAGACATACCGCAGGAGATCGTGAAACCGGCGTTGGCCATGAAGCCGGGGCAGGTGAGTGAACTGATTCAGATTGGCAGCTTCTATTTCTTCTTTCGCCTGAATGCCCACGTGCCGACGGGCAAGGTGGCGTTTGACGAAGTGAAAGATCGTCTGCTCAAGGATCTGCAAAAAACCAAGTACGACCGCCTGCGCGCCGATTTGGACAAGCGGTTGCGCCTGCATGCGAAGGTGGAAGAGGTATAAGCATCCGCACCCAGATGCGGAGAGAAGATTCAACGGAAGAGGCAGAAAGTGGGGGTAAGGAGACAGCGTGGGCCGTCGCAATCAAATTCTGATTTGCGCTTCTTCCCTGCTGCTCTGGGCGTTGCCGGCAGCCGCACAGGTGGAGCTTGACGGCGCGCGTCTGAGTGCGGCCGGCACCATCAACGCGGGGTACAGCGGCGACTTCGGCAACCTGGGAGGGTCGGACCACGGAATCGACGTGGGGGGAAGCGGCTCTCTGAATGGTTTTTACTACAACCCTGGCTTCCTTTCCTTTGGCGTGCAGCCCTACTATGGCCGCGACCAGAGCAGCGCCGCTTCAGGGTCGATCTTCGACGGCAGCGGCTACAACGGCAATGTCGCCATTTTCTCGGGAAGCCACTTTCCGGGGAGCATCAACTTCAACCAAAACTGGAACGCCACGGGATTGTACGGGATTCCCGGCACAACCGGGTTGACAACGAAGGACAGCAACCGCAACTTCGGTATCGCGTGGAGTGAACTGGTGCCCGGTATTCCGTCCGTCTCGGCCTTCTTTTCCCGTGGCGCCGGAGCGAGTTCCCTGCTCGGCAGCGATGCCGAGAGCGACTCCACGTCGGACAACTTTGGGGTCCGGAGCGGCTATCGGCTTAGGGGCTGGAACCTGGGCGGGAGCTACCTTCACCAGACCTTGAATTCCAATACCCCTGCGTTCTTCGAAGGCGACGTGGCGGAGACTTCAAACAGCTCAAATAATAATTTTTCCTTCGATGCCTCGCATAAATTTCCCCTGGACGGCACTTTTGGCATGGGTTTTGGCAAGTCAGATTACAGCTCCAGCTATGAGGGAGCGACGAGTGGGACCAATAACGGCTCGACAGACAATGCTTTCGCGAACCTCAGCATGCGGCTCTGGAAATTTCCCATCAATGCAACCGCGCTCTACGAGTCCAACCTGCAGGGCGCTTTCGAAGAGCAGGTCATCAACGGTGGCGGAACCCCAGTGCAGAGCAGTCTCAGCCCGGAATCGCGCACGCTGCTGATGAGCGTGAGTACCTCATACCATTTGCTGCCTCACACCAATGTCAACGGCTATGTAAGCCGCCAGGAAATGTTCATTGGCGGACAAGACTCCGGCTTTACGCAATTTGGGGCAAACGTCACTTTTGGCCTTTTGAAGCGTTTCAAAGGCTTGACCGCGACCATCGGCGCGAACGACGCCGCAGACAGACAGGGCAACGTCGGAATCGGGCTGGTGGCCGCCGTGAATTACACGGGGAATTTTGGCCATTGGGATTACTCGGGGAGTTTCAATTACAACCAATTCGTTCAGACCATCTATGCGATAAGCCAGTCGTCCGCCATGGCCTACAGCGGTAACCTCCATCGCCGGCTTGCCAACGGCTTATCCTGGAGTCTTGGAGCGGGCGGCAGCCGTACTGCCTTTGAACAAGTTGCTGGTAATGGAAGCGAAACGGAGAGCGTCAACAGCAGCCTGTCCTGGCGCGGATACACGGCGGCTGGCAGTTTTTCGCAATCGAACGGAACTTCAATTGTCACTCCGACAGGTTTGGTTGCGGTGCCGGGATCGCTCGTCGACAATTCGATAGCTTTCAGCGGCCGTGGCTACGGTTTCGGCATTGGCGGTTCTCCGGTATCCAGATTGACGATCAGCGCGTCTTACAGTCAGTCGAACAGCAACACGACTGGGCAGAGCCTGGGGCCCGAGAACAATAGTACTGAGGCGTACAATGGCCTATTGACATACTATTTTAGGAAATTGTATTTCAATGCAAGGGTGATTCAGTTCCGGCAAGACATCAGCGCTTCCGGTACTCCTCCGAGTCGGGTGACTACATATTATTTCGGGATTTCCAGGTGGTTCAAGCTATTCTAACCCGGGGATACAATGTAGATCCTTGCACGTGGGCGAAGACGGCGTGCGTTCTCCTGCTACTGCTTACCCCGCTTCGGGCGACAAAGAACAAAGAAGACACAACCGTATTCCATCCCCCCGACCTGCTGCTGAAGGACGGCCGGAAACTCACCTACGAGCGCAGCTTCAGCACGGAAAAGGATGTGCGGGGCAAGCCCGGGTTCTGGGCCAAGGTTCTGGACGTCGTGGCCGGGGAGGCTGATTACCGGGAGATGATTCGCCCCTATAGCATCGCGGTCGATTCGCACGGGCGAGCCATCGTCACCGATCCTGGCGCGAAGGGCATTCACATTTTTGACTTCGAGCAGCACAAATACAAATTCATCCAGCGCGCAGACAAAAACAATGACCCGATGTTGGCCCCCCAGTGCGTTGCGGTCGATACCGAGGACAATTTTTACGTAACAGATTCCGAGTCGGGGAAGATTTTTGTCTTCGACGCCAGTGGAAAGTTCCAGCATGCCCTCGGCAGTTTGAAGGGTGGAGAGGGCTACTTCAAGCGGCCCACCGGCATCGCCGTGGATTCCGCGGCGCAGAAAATCTACGTCACCGACACGCTGCGAGACAAAATTTTCGTGCTGGATATGCAAGGCCAGGTGATGCAAACCATTGGGAAGCCCGGTACCGGCAATGGCGAGTTCCATTTCCCAACAGAACTGCGTCTCGACGATAGCAGTCTGATGGTAGTCGACGCCATGAACTTCCGCGTTGAGCTTGTCGGTCGTGACGGTTCTTTTCAGAGTACGATCGGCGAAATTGGTGATTCCGTCGGCAGCATGTTCCGGCCAAAGGGAATTGGATTCGACTCCGAAGGGCATTTGTACATTGTCGACGGGCTCTGGGGCGTCGTGCAGGTCTTCGACCGGCAGGGACAGTTGTTGTACTACTTCGGCGGAAGAGGCCAGGGGCCGGGAGAGTTTCAGTTACCGGCAGGTTTGTTCATCGATCATAACGACCGTGTCTTTGTCGTGGATTCGTTTAACCGGCGAGTTCAGGTATTTCACTATTTCGGACTGCCGAAGCAGGCGCAAGGAGCAACCCCTTGAACCGGTCTGTGCTCTTCTGTGCCCTGATGATTGCGACCATTACTTCCACGCAAGCGCAGGTCCCCACCACAGATGTAATCGGCATTCATGACATGGGGCCACATGGCCAGTCGCCGATTATCGGCGGCCTGACCACATGCGAGTATTGTCATGCTCCTCACTCCGGCTTGCACGCCGTTCCGCCTCTCTGGAGCCAGAAACTGTCGACCGTAACCAATTACACGCTATATTCCGATCCGGGAGTGATGGTGAACCAGCCCCAGGAGCCCACCCTCGGTTCAGCCAGTAATCTTTGCCTCAGCTGCCATGATGGCACCGTTGCACCGGGACAGACCACACCCTACGGCAACATCAAGATGAGCGGCTCCATGTATAGCCAGGATGTGTTTGGAACGGACTTGACAGGCGTGCACCCTTTTAATTTCAAGCTGCCCTTGCAAAGCGCACCCAACCTGCTCCCGAGTCTGGTTTCGAGCGGTACGACCGGCAACCCGGCAGTGAAGCTGATTGGCCGCAACGTGCAGTGCACCAGTTGCCACGAACCGCACGTCCAGTTTATTGACCCGGTTGCCGGGGACTTCCTGGTGATGAACAACGCGAATTCAGCGATGTGCCTCGCTTGTCATGTGTCGGCTCCAACCGAGACCCTCAACGCTCGTCGCAACTTTCGTGAAATGATCGGAGAAGGCGGAATATCGCACACGTCAAGTAGTACGTTCAACGCGTTTACCTATTGGCTCAAGAGTGCGCACGAGGAAACCACCTACAAGCTGGCCAAGACCCCAACCGCGAAGCTTGGACCTTACCCCACCACCAGGGATAATGGCTGCCTTTCCTGCCACGCCCCCCACAATGCTCCGGGCGCGGCGTCAATACTCAATGGACCGACTCAGCCAGTCCCGAATATGGACAAGACGACCCAGAGTTGCATCCCTTGCCATAACGGCGGCTCAAATATCTCGCCCGCGATTCCCAATGTCTTTACCGAATTTGCCAAGGTTGGTCATCCTTTCCCAACCCCAACAGGACACAACGAACACACGGCGGGCGAGAGCGAAGTACTAAACAAGAATCGGCACGCAACCTGTGTCGACTGTCATGATGCGCATGCATCAAAGCAGACTGCTTCTTTCCTCTTGACGACCATTCGTGGGTCCCAGTACGGGGCGATCGGGATTAGTGCTTCGGACGGTACCACTGTTGTGCGCCCTGCGGCAGATCAATTCGAGACCTGCCTGCGCTGTCACGGTACGAGTGCGGGCAAACAGATTCTGTCCATCTATGGCTACCTGCCGACGCGGATAGCTACAACCGGAGACCCGCTGGACGTAATCCCGCAGTTCAGCGTTACGGCGAGATCAAGCCATCCCGTGATGCGCGACGGTAGTAGTCCATACCCGCAGCCCAGTCTGCTCAAGTTCATGTGGAATCTGGACGGACATACTCAAGGGCGCGTGATTAATACACGGATTCTCTGTACCGATTGCCACAACAGCGACGACAATCGCGAATTCGGCGGCAGCGGACCGAATGGTCCGCACGGTTCCCAGTTCTCCCATATCCTGGAGCGGCGCTACGAATTTAGTCAGGTTGCTCCAGGTGCGCCTCCTGCGGCGGGACCGGGAACGACCATCCAAAACCTTCTTCCTCCGATCGTGGACCCGGCGGCACGCGGCCCTTATTCGCTGTGCGCCAAATGTCACAACCTCTCGAACATCCTGTCGAACGCCAGCTTCAGTCAGCATGCTCTCCACATCAACGCCGGATTTTCTTGCTCCGTCTGTCACACCGCACATGGAATCGGTGCATCCTCTGCGGGTATCTCCGGCGAACGCCTGGTGAATTTCGACCTGAAGGTCGTGGGCCAGAACGACAGCGAGAAGATTCCCATTTCCTACAACCGCACCGCCAATACCTGTACGCTCAAGTGCCACAACATTGATCACAACAGCAACGGTACGGTTGTGTCTCCCGCGAACGTGAAAGGCCCTGGAAAGAAACGTTGAGAGAAATACGGGATCCGTGGCGCATGCCGCGCTGCGGGTAGCTCGTGCAGGGGCAAACCGGGCACTGCGAAAAATGGGCACGCCGAACGAACTCGTTAACGCAAATCCTGCAGAGCATGCCCTGGGCCGCATCTTCGACAGTGCCCCAATTCGCATTCTTGCCTTACTGTTGTTGCTGACCGCCGCGCCGGTGTACGCGGCTTTCTCCTCCAATACAGCTTTATTTAACGGCGACATCTGGTGGCATCTGCGTACAGGGCTTTGGATCCTTCAAAATCACAGCATCCCCCGCAGCGGCTTGTTTTCACAGTACGTCAATCGGCCCTGGGTGGACTCCAGTTGGGGATTCGATGTCTTGACGGCTGGAGCCAGCAAACTCCTCAGCTTGAGAGCGTTCCCCGTCCTGCTCATGAGTTTCAAACTGGCCCTGGCCGCCGTGACTTTTCTCTTGGCGCGCGGCCGACACGGAAATTTCTGGTGCGCCGTTCTGCTTTCCGCCATTGCGCAATATGTCATTGTCGATTTGCTGCCGCTCCCCGTTCTTTCTTCGATTCTGTTTTTTGCGGTCGAACTGGTCCTTTTACTGCAAAGCCGCCGGTGCAATGATCTACGCCCTCTGTACTGGTTGCCCGTGCTTTTCTTCTTCTGGGCTAACCTGCACGGACAATTTTTGAACGGACTGCTTTTGCTGGGCTTGTACCTGGCGGCCGAGGTCACGGAATATCTGCTGCACATTTCCGGTGTAAGTGCGTTTTCGGCGCCCGCCCACTCTCTGGCGAAAGTGGCCGCGATCGCCGGTCTTTCGGTAATCGCAACACTGCTGACACCCTACTCGTTTCAGCTCTTTAAGGGCGCGTTCGAAACTGCCTACGGCAAAGTTCTGTTCGAGAATTTCCAGGAGATGCAGGCCTTTGCTTTCCGGCGACCCCAGCATTTTGTGTTGTTGCTACTAGTCATGGCGGCATTTCTTGCACTCGGGCGGCAGCGCTCGCGGGATTTGTTCAAACTTAGCGTGATCAGTATCTTCGTAATGCTTACATTCCGAGTTCAACGAGATGTGTGGTGCGTGGTCTTTCCGGCAATCGCCGTAATCGCCGACGCTGTGGCGGGCTGGCAACACGAGCCTGAACTGCGGAAGAGCGGCCGACGCTCGAAACAGACATGGAAATGGGAGACGCCTCTGCTTGCGGTCCTCGTTTTGGTGGTGTTTCTGGCAGCCGCGATCCGCATCCCCGGCAGCGAAGCACTCATGAACCAGGTTAGTCGAGTCTTTCCCGTGAAAGCCTGCGATTTTATTCGGGCGAATCAGCTTCCGGGGCCAATGTTCAACGCATATTCCTGGGGTGGTTTCCTGACTTGGTATTTGCCGGAATACCCGGTCTCTATCGATGGCCGTTTGAATCTATACGGCGACGAAATCAATGAGAGATATTTCAAAGTGATCGACGGTACTCAGCGTCTCGAAACGGATCCAGGTTTCACGGGTGCCCGCATCATCCTACTCGAACGGGATTCCGGCATGCTGAAAGCGCTGACAACGCTGCCGGCGTTGCGTGAACAATTCCGGGTGGCATATCAGGACGATGTGGCTGCGGTTGTGGTTCGGCAGTAATAACGAATAATGAGAACGAATTCCGAGGGCTGTCGCCCGAAGTACGCTCCGGCGCGTTCTTCTGCATCGCTACTTGCGAACAAACACCACGGAAAGCGGGTCCTGATAGACCAGGCGGAATCGGGAATCAATGGTCAGGAGTTTTGCCAGCGGGAGTTTCTGGGGCAGCAGCACCAGTCCGGCCTCATTCAGGTAGGGATCCGAGGTATACGATTCGCCTTGAGAGCTTTTATAGACGAGCAGATCCAGTTCATCTCCGTACAGATCGTTTCGTCCATCGACCACCACCGGGTATTGTGGCAGGTACCAAATCAGAAAGCCGCCCCAGTCGAGATGGTTGTATAGGGGACCTGGAAGCGAGTTTCGACGTACAAAGTTGGCGGCATCCACCGGATACTCCCGGCTGATGGCCCGATCCAAGTCGGGGGTATTGAAGCCGACGTTGCGCGCAGTCAGCCACAGCAATATCGCGAAGACGACCCCGACCCCGGCCAACTCCGGAAGCTTCAGAGCCGGTGTCCGTGGGCGTTCCCCAGCAGGTAGGTCGGCAATAAAGGCCGCGGCGCAAATGCACACAAACCACGCATCGCGCGCGGTGCGGAAGGCAACCACGCTGGCAATGATCAGCAGCGAAAGCTTGAACAGGTCCAGTTTCTTCGGCCATCCTACGGCGAAAAACGCACCCGCCGTCAACAACAGCACCAGGTAGTGATTAAAGGTCTTGAAGGAGAAGGCGGATAATTCTTGAATAATGAAATAGGGCACGTGCGAGTTCGAATACGCCGCCACCACGTGATACAGGTGATACGTGTACGGTCCAAAGAAAGTAGCAGCGAAACAGGCGAAAAGAATCCCCATAAGCTCTGAAAGAGGAAGCGTGGGTGGCTGAAGAAACGCAAGTTGGATTCCAACCCAACTTGCCAGTCGTTGAAGCAGGTTGATCCCCATGAACAGCCCCACTACGAACAATCCATAGATGAACTGGATGTGGATATTGGCCCAGAGGACAAAAAGCAATGGCAACCACCACAGCAACTGCATCCTCCCCGTCCGTTGCGCCTCCAGGAGAAGAGCAAGCACGATCGTGAACAGGATCATCGTGACAAACACAGGCCTGGGCATGAGACTAAACAAATAAGCCAGGCATCCGACCAGCGAAAGAATCCATGCCACCCAGAATCTTCCGGAAAGTCTGTGCAACATCCAGAAAAGCACAAAGGCAACGGCCACGGTCAACAAAACTCCGAACAGGGCGAGTCCAACCAGCCCGAACCAGGCATAAGAACGCGACAGCAGCACCTCATAGCCCCAACTATAGGCAATCCAAGGGTGAGTTCCGGCAGTGCGGGAGAAAATTCCGACGAAAGGAACGGCATGGTGTTCGACGATCCAATCGCCGACTTTCAGATGCCACCAAAGATCGGGGTCGCGAACCGTTGTTCTGGATTCGAAGGCAATCGCTGCCATTAGGATCAACAAGAATGAAAGGGCAAACAACTGTAGCGCGCGTAGCCTTAATAGACCTAATACTTCCCGGAGCGCGCTCATTACTTGAAATACCTCGATATTATGGCGTTAAGGCTGTTATGTTCCGACATCTACACGCCGGTCTCCGCTAGTGGGAATTGCCAGCCGCCTGGCCACAGCGAAACGCCCTGACGTAATCATTGGCGACTACCGGGCGTCGACTCCAAACCCAAGATGACGGCTCCCGCCATACGCGGTCCAAATCCTCCACTACGAATGCATCGATACCATACTCTTGGCACACCGCGTCTAAATCGCTGCCGTCCGGAAACGTGAATAAACCAGCCAGCTTCTGCACACGCAGAGCACAGAGGCCGGAGTCACCGCCAAAGTCTGTCCCACATCCCGCATCACCGGCGGCAGCGTCATGACCGGAATAGAGCATGTACAGGATGGGATCCTTCGCATGTGGATTGCTTTGTAGGACTGCCGACGAAGGCAGCTGCGCATCGAGAACTTCGTATGCCGACCGCAGCGCATATGCCCGTTTGCCGAACTGCCGGTCCGGATCTATCCAGCTTAGTCCCCTGAAGGCCCCGCGATCAACGAGGACCGGAAACATGCGCAACATGAACACCTGGTACGCAGTTCCGAGTACGCCAAGAATCAACAGCGTCGCGAGCGCCCCGCGTGCCCACGGGCCGAGCGCGGGTTGGGGTGCGACGCTCGAACGATAAAACCACCAATCATGAACGGCCGTCGCCCCCCAAAGCAGCAGAATCAATTGCGCCGGAAGGAAGCATCTCCATCCTAAGTCGTTAGTGCCGATGGTACTCGAACGCAAGAATGTGCCAATCAGGAAACTGGTCATGACCAGCGTCCAGGATGCCAGTTCGTTGGCGTTGAGCTCAATCCTGCCGCGCACAAGCTGCCGCAAACGCAGAATACCAACCGCAAGAAAGAATCCCAGCTCAAGCGCATAGTTGATGGGCAGGAAGATCGCGTTGGCGATCATCAGCGCCGATCGTGTCGGGAACTGGATGCCAATTCGCTTGGCGAAATAAACTCCTAGTGGAAACGGGCGTAGCGCGAATTCTACAAACGCGGCGCCGCCGGCGGGACCGCGAAGGCTGGAAAGGTATGCCAGTGCCCAGACGAGCGCCACCGCACCGGCACCCACGAACATCGCTACTTCTAACCAGCCCTTCCGCGCGATCAACGCCAGCAGCCAAAGCGCGACAGCAACCACAAACGTGAACGTAACGTAAACCGACATACCCGCTGCGCTGGCAAAGGCCATCCCCGCCACGATTACGGGCCCAGTGGCCCACCGCTGAGCATCGGCCTGGTGACGCAGAAGCAAAAATGCCACGAAACACGCGATCAACGCGGCGACGTGGTGTGGCACCCACAATGAGGAGCCAACCCAGGAAGTGATCTGTTCGTTCCACAACTCCATATCATCCAGCCACAACCGTCGCGTAAATCCAATGTAGAGGTTCGGCAAAAGGTCCAGGCCGGTGACACAAAGCAGGCCAACCCCGAGCAAAGTTTTTCGCTCGATGTCCGTTTGCACTCGCATCAGGAACTTTAGCCCAAGCGCGATCAAACACATCAAGCCCAGTCCGCACCAGACGACGCCCGAGTACACCACGCATCGCGGCGACAGATGGAACACCTTCATGGGCAGGCTGCAAAACAGCAACCACAAATAGTGATAGCGCAAGGGCGCCGCTGCATTGGCAAAGAAAGGATTGCTCGGAGGAACATGGCGCGCAATCGCAACCGTCAGCGCGGTACGTACGGAATGGTCATAAGCGACAATTGGCGGATAGAGCTTGCCCCCGATTTGCAGATCTACCATCGATCCAATGGCCACCACTCCCCACAGCGTGACCAGGCCCAGAGCAACCCAGATGTATTTTGAAACCGATCGCAGCTTCGTTCGCCGAACGCCCTTAGCCAGAAGCCATGCGCAGGCGGCGAACGCTCCCATATAAAACAAGAGCCCCGGCTCGAGGAACCGGGCCAGCAGATACGAAAGCATCGGACAAATGGCGATAGTGAGTGGGACTGCGAGAATCAGCCGCAGAATCGGACGCCGCTGCCGGAACTCGAAGAGATCGAGCGCCCATCCCGCGACATACCCCGGGGCGAACATGAATGGGAGAAGCGCGACGCATGCCTTGAGCGTCCCCAGCGTATCCACCACCGTGAAGTTGCGCATTGGAATTCGGTCAGTTCTGAGCTCGCGCCGGCGTTTGCAGAGCGCCAGGACGGGTGCGGCGGAAGATGAAATACGTCTCCCTTTGGAACGCAATACGTTTGTAGAGATTGTAGCCGTCGGAAAAGTGCACTAACACATACCCTTGAGTCTTGAAATTCGGAATACCCTGTTGGAGCATCTCGTCCGGGTTATTGGAATACGCGACCACATACTCCGGGTTCACTTGCTGTAATTCGTCCACATTGACGGTGAGACCGTGCAAAGGCAAGCCATGATGAAAGTACGCGGTCGGAGTGTTCGCAAGGATGTTGTGGTCGAAATAGCCCTGCACTCCAGCCATTCCGTGGGAAAATCCGAATATAGGTCCACGATCGGCGCCGACCGACTTCAGGTATTTTGCCGCGTCTTCGGCACCGCTATAGGGATAGAGATGTTCGTGATGAATGACCACGACACCGTCTACGATGTTGACAGCGCACAGGCAGAGGAGCAAAAGGACCATGCCGTGTGCGGCCCAGCGCTCGCGGACGCCGAAGCCGCGGCGCTCTTGCTTGTCTGGCCATGCGATCCACAAAGCAGTTATCGCAGCTATGAACAGGGTCCCGTGGTGGTGCGGATACCCCTGTACGAAATACAAAGCAATCAGGGCTCCGACCGGCAGCACGAAGATCAGGAATCTGCGGCGCATCAAGCACCACGCCGCGACGAGCGCGACGAACAAAACCGAAGGAACCAGGTAGTCCAGAAAAGCACCGGAAATAATGGCGCTCAGTTTTCGCAGTGCTGGGGCGTCAATTTGCGCCCGTATACCGGGCGGCATCTGTGCAATTTCTTTATTCCTAAGAAAGACATCGATGTCCGGCGTCGGCTTCAAGATGATGAACAGGAACAGAAAGGTCAGTGCCATTACGGCAACGCAAATCTGGTACCGCGTCCGCACTTCCGCTTCTAGAGTGCGCCACGAGCGGACAGCTTCGATCAGGTACGCCATCCCGAAACAGCCAGAGAAAATCGTACCGTGCACACTCAAGCTGGCTAGCAATATGAGGACCACTGTCATTCGTTCGGGATGCCGGATGTCCTTAAACAGGATGGCGGCGCCGAAGGCCAGTAGCGGTAGAAGCGTGTAAGGCCGCGCGATCACCGCGTACTGGTAGACCATGACATAGGTAAAAGCCAGCGGCCAGCGGATGATCCGCGGGAACGGCGCTTTAAAGATCAGCAACGCGACTCCGGCGGTCGCGCCCGCCATGCCAATGTAGCCGATCGCGTCATATTTCGCGTGGAACACGTGTTGCACGACCCACAGGATCGTGTGCCACAGGCCGGGAGATCCCTCGTAACGCAGTTCGTGAAACCAGATGGTGCGCAGATCGAGATCGCGCGCAATCAGCCAGGCTTGCGCTTCGTCCGCCCACTTCTCGTGATAGTTAATGGTGAAGCTGACAATTACGATCCACAGGCCAAGCACGCCGAAATCGGCGATTCGCCACCAGGAGTTCATTGAGGAAGGAATGGAAGACGCGGCAGGGAAAGATGGCGACGCGGCGGTGGCAGCCAGAGCAGGCAGAGTACCATCGGCGCGTGCAGATTGCGCCGCCGGAGAATCGGCCAGCCCGTCGCGAGTCTCGTCCGTTATTCTCTGGTCGGTCATGATCTGGCCGCTCATAGCTGTCGGAATCACTTCGTGGTCTACGCGGGGGTGGCCACGTTCCTGACTGGAACCCGGGTCTCTGCTACCACTGTTTGCGCACCCGCCGCGCCCGCCTCGTGATACTCGGCGTCCTGATTCACGGCCCAGACATCGTACTTGCGCTCGCCCGCCAGAATGTTCTTTGCGGTAAGCATTCCCGTCATCATGGCGTGGTCCTGATTGTTGTACTTGTGCATGCCATTCCGGCCAACCAGGTGAAGCGTGGGATAGTTCTCGTCAAGGGCTTTCCGAATCGTGTTCACATGCTGCTGGTACGCGTCGTCATAAACCGGATACGCTTTGGGTTGTCGGATGACGCATCCATCGACCACATCCGCGCTGGCAGCGAGGTTCACTTTTTGGATTTCCTTCCTGGCCAGTTCGATCAGTTCACCGTCGCTCGTCGTCCACAATCCATCCCCCTCGAAGCAGAAATATTCGAGGCCATAGGAGCAATAGCCGGCATCGGGAACCATCTCCGGCGACCACGATTTGT
>Ga0074044_10003024_pt1 | contig 14476 bp, 14 predicted proteins | sample BogForMeECP23OM1_FD_94443 | JGI IMG/M metagenome (GOLD analysis project Ga0074044, IMG submission 94443) | Bog forest soil microbial communities from Calvert Island, British Columbia, Canada - Bog Forest MetaG ECP23OM1 | ecosystem: Environmental > Terrestrial > Soil > Wetlands ... | reverse complement strand
GGCGAGGTCATGGCCTGCAACATGATGGCAGACGACGTGGCCCAAGGCATCGACGCCTTCATGAGCAAGTCACCTGCACCGAAATGGACGGGGCGCTGAGCGGCCGATCCGAAAATGAATGTGTTACTATCAATGCATTGCCCACGATCAACCGTCATTCCCGCGCAAGCGGGAGAGGGGCTTATCGCGATCGTCGCCTCCGCCAAGATGTGTAAATGCCCTAGCGCTTTCGCGGGGGTGACGAATAGCCCTGATGGCGGCCGGCGATGAGCGATCCCACGGACCGCGAGAACTATTCGGACGGCTACATCCTCGGCATCCTCAAGGAGTGCCGCATCGTCGCCATGGTCGGCGCCAGCCCGAATTGGGTGCGGCCGAGCTACTTCGCGATGAAGTACCTGCAAACGAAGGGCTATCGCGTCATCCCGGTCAATCCCGCGGCCGCCGGCGAGGAGATTCTGGGCGAGAAAGCCTATGCGAGCCTGAGCGACATCCCGGTCAAGATCGACATCGTCGACATCTTCAGGAAGTCGGACGCGGTTCCGCCGATCGTGGACGAGGCGATCGCGATCGGCGCCAAGGTGGTGTGGATGCAGCTCGGCGTGCGCCATGAGGGTGCCGCGGCGAAAGCCGAGGCCGCCGGCCTCAGGGTCGTCATGAATCGCTGCATGAAGATCGAGTTCGGCCGGCTCTCGGGGGAGCTTTCATGGAGCGGCATCAACTCCGGCGTCATCTCAAGCAGGAGGCGGAAATTGATCGCATGAGCAGCAAGAACGATGCGTTCGGCTTCGAGACGCGCGCGATCCACGCGGGCGCCAGCCCGGACCCGGTGACCGGCGCGCGCAGCACGCCGATCTACCAGACGACATCTTATGTGTTCGACGACGTCGATCACGCGGCCTCGCTCTTCAACCTGCAGACCTTCGGCTATATCTATTCGCGCATCACCAACCCGACCGTCGCCGTGCTCGAGGAGCGGGTCGCCAACCTCGAGGGCGGACGGGGCGCGGTCGCCTGCGCCTCCGGCCACGCGGCCCAGCTCCTCGCCTTCTTCTCGCTCATGGAGCCGGGCGCGGAGTTCGTCTCCTCGCGCAACCTTTACGGCGGCTCGATCACGCAGTTTCAGCACACCTTCGCCAAGTTCGACTGGCACGTGCATTTCGTCGATCCGCAGGAGCCGGAGAACTTCCGCAAGGCGCTGACGCCCAAGTGCAAGGCGATCTTCGCCGAGATGCTGACCAACCCGACGGGCATCGTGATCGACCTCGAGGCCATCGCGAGGATCGCGCACGAGGCGGGCATTCCCTTCATCGTCGACAACACCTGCGCGTCGCCCTATCTCTGCCGCCCGCTCGAGTGGGGTGCCGACATCGTCGTGCATTCGATGACGAAATTTCTCTCGGGCCACGGCACCTCGATGGGCGGCATCGTCGTCGAGTCCGGCAAGTTCGACTGGGGCCAGAACGACAAGTTCCCCTCCATGACCCAGCCGGATCCGGCCTATCACGGCCTCACCTTCTACGAGACCTTCGGCGATTTCGGCTACACCATGAAGACGCGCGCGGTGGCGTTGCGCGACCTCGGCCCGTCGCTCGCGCCGCTGAATGCGTTCCTCATCCTGACCGGCATCGAGACGCTGCCCTTGCGCATGGAGCGGCACGTCGCCAATGCCGGAAGGGTGGCGGAGTTTCTCGCCGGCCATCCCGCCGTCGCCTGGGTCGCCTATGCCGGGCTCAAATCGAGCCCCTATCACGAGCTCGCCCGGAAATATCTGCCGCGCGGCTGCGGTGCCGTCTTCACCTTCGGCGTCAAGGGCGGCTACGAGGCGGGCATCAAGGTGGTGGAGAGCGTGGAAATCCTCTCCCACCTCGCGAATGTGGGCGACACGCGCTCGCTCATCCTCCATCCCGCCTCGACGACGCACCGCCAGCTGAGCGACGAGCAGCGCCTGGCCGCGGGCGCCGGCCCCGACGTGATCCGGCTCTCGATCGGGCTCGAGACCGCGGACGACCTCATCCGCGACCTCGACCAGGCCCTCGCCGCCGCCACGCGCAAGGATCGCGCGGCGGCGGAATAGCGGCCGCTTTCGCCGCGGGCTATTGGCTCGGCGGCGGCGGGGTGCCAGGCGGCGGCCCCTGCGTGCCCGGCGGGGGCTGCGAGCCCGGCGGGGGCTGCGAGCCCGGCGGGGGCTGTGAGCCTGGAGGCGGCGGCGCTTCGGCACTCGGCGGGGCGCCCGGCGCCTGGTTCCCCTTCGAATACATGCATTGCACGTAGGCGTTGTCGTAACGCTGCTGCGCCGTATATTGCTGCTGCGCCGCCGCACTCGCACCGTAGCCCGTGCCGGCGACGGCGCCCGCGCCGGCTCCAATGGCGGCACCGCGGCCGCCCCCGAACGCTGCCCCCAGCCCGGCGCCGAGCAACGTGCCGACGATCGCGCTCCCCACCACCGTGCTGCCGCTGTCCTGCGGGCCCACTTGGCCCTCGGCATACTGCCGGCAGACGGCATCGTCCTGCTGGAAGACATCGATCGGCTTGTTCGGTGCGGGGATCACCTGCACGCTCGGCGACATCGCCCATCCGGCATTGCTGCCGAGCAGCAGCACGCCGGCCAAGCCGGTGAGCATCTTTGCGAAGCCTTTCATCCTTTGCTCCTTTCCTCTTGCCCGACGTTGGCGGGCAGAACCTGGCGCATTGCTCTTTATCGTCCCTTCCCTAATCGGCCGCAACAGGTTGCACGCGGAGCCGCACCGGCGCCGTCGAGGGCAAGAGGAGGGCCGCAAGAACGACCGCCGCAGCGAGGCCCGCGAGTATCACGAAGAGCCAATAGAAATCCCCGCTCTGGCCGTAAATCCAGCCGACGAGCTGCACCGAGAGCGGCGTCACGCCGAAGGCGAGCACGAACTTGGCGCCGAAGGCGGTCGCGCGCCAGCGCTGCGGCGTGTAGCGCGTCAGCAGCAGATTCTCCGCCGGCTGGCTGCCGCTGTTGCAGAGGACCATGAGCAGCACGGCGGCGATGACGGGAAGCCCGGTGAGACTGCCCATCAGATAGAGGAGCGGCAGCTGGAGCGCGAAGAAGATCAGATAGGCGGCGCGCAGGCTGAAGCGGTCCGCGAACCAGCCGCCCACGATCTGGAAGGCGCCCGCGGCGAGATAGACGACGGTGAAGAGCGTCCCCGCACCGAACACGCCGCCCGTGAGGTACTCGCCAAGGCGCAACTCGAAGAGCTTCGGCATCACCGTCTGGGTCGAGGAGAAGATCAGCCCGCTGCAGACGACGGTGATCGAGAGCACCCAAAAGGCACGCATCGCATCGCGCCTGCTGGGGGCTGCGTCGGCCAAGGGCTTGAGATCGACCTTATGGTCGAGAATCCAGCCGCCGCCGCGCAAAAGCGCCAGCGCCGCACCGGTCGCGACCGACGCGGCACCCGGAATGATGAAAGCGGCGCGCCAGCCGATGAGGCTGGTGAGAAGGTCCGCGATCACGCCCGCCGAGGCGACGCCCACGCAGCCGAAGATGCCGAAGACGCCGATCGAGAAACCGGGCCGCAACGCCGTGCGCATGAGCCACGACATGCCGACGGGATGGTAGATCGAGGCAAAGAGCCCGAGGGCCGAGAGTGCCACCGCGAGCCCGAGGGTCGATTGGCTGAGCCCGGCGCCGATCGTGGCTGAGCCCGCGCCCACGAAGAACAACACCATCATGCCCGGCGTGCTCCAGCGGTCGCCGAGCCAGCCGGCAAACGGCGCGCCTAAGCCCATGAGCAGCGCTCCCACGGTCCAGAGCTCGATGAGCTCGCTGTAGGAGAGATTCCACTCCTTCTCGAGCGTCAGCACCACGGTCAAGTAGAGCGCTATCAAGAGGTGCGTATAGCCGTGGCCGAGCCAAGCGAAGAGCTGCGAGAGGTAGGGGGAGCGGTGCGACATCGTTTCAGCCCGACGTCCTTTTTAGGCACCCGCAAGAGGCGCAGGGCGGCCTTGACTCGACTTGACAAATGGTAGCGACCTTTACGCGAGACAATGGCCGAACCCCACTCGCCGAAGGCCGGCAGCGCGCCGCGCCCCCGGGCCGGCAATGGCTCGGGCTCGGCAATGCTTGCCCCGCCGAGAGGCCATGCGTTTCCCGCAATAGCACGCGCGTCCGTTTGAGAGGAGACTGAGCATCTTGGCTTCCTCGACCAGGCCGCCCGTGACGAGCGCTCCTCTTTCCCCCCCACCCGACGACGCCAGGCTTGGCATCCTTTACGTCCTCGCTTCGACGTTCCTCTTCAACATCCTGAACGCAACGGCCAAATGGCTCGCCGACGATTATTCGATCGTCGAAATCACCTTCTTCCGCAACATCTTTGCCTTCCTTCCCTGTCTCCTCCTCGTCTTCGCCGGCCCGGGCATTGCCTCGCTGAGGACGGGCAGACTCGGCCTTCACATGTTGCGCGGCCTGGGCGGACTCGCCTCGATGCTGCTCGCCTTCACCTCTTACAGCCTGTTGCCGATCGCCGACGCCGTGGCGATCTCCTTCGCCTCCCCCATCTTCCTCACCGCACTCTCGGTCCCGCTCCTCGGCGAGAAGGTGGGCATTCATCGCTGGAGTGCCGTCGTCATCGGCTTCCTCGGCATCCTCGTCATGGCCAAGCCGTCCGGCATCGGCCAAAACCTCGGCTTCTTCACGGCACTCGGCGGCACGGTGGTCGGCGCGCTCGTTCTGGTGAGCGTGCGCCGACTCGGCCGTACCGAAGCGCCGCTCACCATTATCTTCTACCAGGCGCTGGTGGGCACGGCCGGCAGCGTCCTTCTGCTCCCCTTCGGCTGGAAGACGCCGAGCCTCGTCGGCTTCGCGCTCTTCACCGTCATGGGGCTCGTCGGCGTCGCCGGCCATTTCTGCCAGACCCAGGGCTTCCGTCATGCCGCCGTCGCCGTCGTCGGACCGTTCAATTATGTCGGCCTGATCTGGGCGACGCTCTTCGGATACCTGATCTGGCACCAGCTCCCCGGACCGGGCACGGTGCTCGGCGGGCTCTTCGTGATCGCGAGCGGCATCTATATTCTCTACCGCGAGACCCGACGGCAGGTTGCGGTCGTAAGCGCAGCACCGCCCCAACCAGGAGCGGACTGAGCGCGCATTGGGCTGACGCAGGTGCGGTCTCACCGCGTCTCCGCCGCGATCCAGGCGAGATAGTCGGGGTTGCCCGCGACGATGGGGAGGGCTGCCACGCAGGGCACCGAATAACCGTGCGTCTCCTTGATCCGTGCTGTAAGGCGTGCCACCAGGTCGTCCCGCGTCTTGAGGATGAGTGCCACCTCCTCGCCTTCCTCGAGCGAGCCCTCCCACCAATAGAGCGAGCGGATGGCGCCCAAGATGTTGGCGCATGCCGCCAGGCGCTCGCCGACCACAACGCGCGCGATCGCACGCGCCTCCTCCTCGCTCCGGCAGGTGACATAGACCAGCGTCGCGCTCATGTCGGCATCCTCGCTCACGGCCGCAGCGCCCGGAAAATACCATTGCCAAGCTGCCCTCGGCACTTGGCGCTGCAAGCAATTTAACGTAGGATCGGCGCACAGTCATGGGTCGCCGGATGCCAACGCATTCGGCCTAGGGGAGCCCAATGAGCGAGGCCCACAACGTCGTCAAGCTGCCGCTCCGGCGCCCCCGCGCGCCACGCGCCGCAAGGGGAAGGCCGAGCACGGCACAGCGCAGCTGGCTCAAGCGCGGCCTCGAGCAGCCAGGCGGCAAGCTGCCCCTCTTCGACGGGGATGGTCAGCGGGTCGACCTGCGCACCATCAGGAGCTGCATCGACAACGGCTGGGCCGAACCCTGGTTCCACAACCCGATCAAGCCCGACTGGCTCGTCTGCAAGCTGACTGCGGCCGGACGCGCCCTGCTCGCACGGGCCTGAGCACGTCTCTCCCGGAGCCGGGCGGCCAGAGCGGCAGCGTTCCGAGTCCTGCCTCATCTTCATCTTGCCGCTTGCCGGGAAGGCGGCAGGCGTCAAGCTTGGTTGAGCGCGCCGGGAGAAAGGCGCTAGTCTCCCGATTCGGAAGTTCGTCTTACCCGGAAATAACCGTCATTGCGAGCGTAGCGAAGCAATCCAGCGCGCCTGGTGCGAACCCTCTCTGGATTGCTTCGGCGCCCTTCGGGCGCCTCGCAATGACAAGTGTTATCCTGATGCCGTGAATTTCAGAACCAGGACGCTAGCTTGCCGCATATGAAGGACGGGTCGGACGCGGGGCGGCAAAGCGCCGGAGCGGGCGCTCTCGTTACCCGTTGGGCTCCTTTCCTGCTCTTTGCCGCAGGCAGCGCTTATTGCGTCTTCCACCACGACCCTTCGCGCCATGAGCTGCAGGCCTTTCTTATCGCCCGCGCGTCGAGCGGGCTCTCGAGTCTCTTTCATAATCTCGCCCACGAAGGTCATCCGGGACTATGGCACCTGCTGCTCCTCGCAGCGGTGCGCCTCCACGACGACCCGATCGTGCTGAACCTGCTTCAGGCGCTCATCGCCGCGGCGACCCTCTCGCTCATCTGGCTCGCCGCTCCTTTCAACGGGATCGAGAAGGCTCTTCTATCGGCCAGCTACTATATCGCCTTCGAGTATGCGCTCCTGGCGCCGGGCTACGGTCTCGGGGTCGTCCTCTTCTTCGCTTTCGTCGCCTTGCGGCGCTCGCCGTGGTCCTGGCTGGCGCTCGGCCTGATGGCCAACATCGCCATCCACTTCATGGCTCTCGCGGCCGTCGGCGGCTGTCTCCTCGTTTATCGCAGGCAGCGCTCGCGACCCGGCATCGCCGTGTTTCTGGCCCTCCTCGCCATTGCCGTGATCACCGCTTTTCCGGCCCCGGATACGATCGTGGCAACGCAGCCTCAAGGGCTCGCCTTACGCGCGCTCGTTTCGCTCGCGCGCTTGTCCGCGGCTCTGTTGCCCGTGAACGCGAGCTCGCCGCTCGGCCTCAGTTGGAGCCAAGTCTGCGCCGCGTGCAGTGGGCTCGCTCCGATCGTCCTCGGCCTGCTCGTGCTCGCCATCGGCGCCTATTCGCTGCGCGCGAGGCCGGCACTGAGCGGCGCATATCTCGCGGCCTGCGGCGCGCTCTTCCTCATCGGCGCCGCGATCTACCTCGGCTACGACCGGCATTACGGGCTCGCCTTCGTGGTTCTCGTCGGATTGCACTGGATGGCCCGCGACGACAAGCCGCAGCTCGCGCCGAGCGCGACGTTCCTGTGCTGGCTCATCGTCTCCGCGGCGGCGGGCGCCTGGTCGATTTCCGGGTCCCTCCAAGCCGATGGCTCGAACGGGCGCGCGGCGGCGCGATGGCTCAGCGGCCACGCGGAGCCCACTGCGGTCGTGGCCGCCTACCCCGGATGGATGGGCATCGAGATCTCGGCCTATCTGCAGAAGCCCATCTACAACCTCCAGGCGCATCGCTATCAAAGCTTCGTCGTCTGGAACTATGCGGCGGATGCCGAGCCGTCGCGCGACGATGTCGGGGATTGGCTCGAGACCGCACCGAGGACGGGACCGCTCTATGTGGTCTCGGATCCCGATTCCCTCACCTCCTCTATCGAGCGCGGTACGAGCGAGCGCCTGGACGCGCGCGGCATCCGGCTCAAAGAGGCAGCACGCTTCCAAGACGGCGGCGACGGTTACGTGATCTACCGCGTGCGCTTCGAGGAGCCGTAAAGCGGAGGCAGCGGCTCAAAGGCGGCCGGCGCGGAGATCATCGATCAGCGCTTGGAGCGCTTGGCGCATGGCTTCGCGGCTGCCGTGGCGGCAGCTCCACCCCAGCGCCTTTATCCGGTCGGTGTTGAGCCTGACTACCGGCACGTCGCCCTTCCAGCCGCGGTCGCCGCCGGAGTACTCGAAGCGCGGACGAACGGCGAGGCCCAGAGAGGCGACCGCGAGCTCCGCGATCTCCGTGACCGTGATGTAGTCACCCGTCGCGACGTTATAGACCTCGTAGGGCTTTGCGCAATGACGGTTGGCGTGCAGCACCGCCGCCACGACATCCGAGACATGGATGTAGGATTTGCTTTGCGTGCCGTCGCCGAGGATGGCAAGACGACTCGAATCCGCGATCAGGCGGCGGGCGAAGTCCAGGCCCACGCCGTGCGTCTGGCGCGGTCCGACCACGTTGCCGAAGCGGAAGACGCAAGCCGTCAAGCCGAACATGAAACAGTAGGCGGCGATGAGCGCCTCGCCCGCCAGCTTGCTGGCGCCATAGGTCGAGATCGGCAGCAGCGGACCGTGGTCCTCTCGAGCCTCGCTCTCGCCGAGCTCGCCGTACACGCCGCTGCCCGAGGCATAGAGAATGCGGGGCACCCCGCTCCGGCGCATCGCCTCGAGCACGTTGTTGGTGAGCTCCGTGCCCTCGCGAAAGTCGATCTCCGGCTCCTTGGCGGCGCGCGCAATGTCGGGATTGGAGGCGAGGTGGATGACGACATCGTGACCCGCCACGGCGGCAGCGAGCGCGTGCACGTCGTGAGCGTCGCCGCGCACGACGCGAAAGCGCGGGTCGCCGAGATGGTGCCGAAAGTGCCATTCGCGGCCCGAAGAGAAATTATCGTAGAGGGTGACGGCGGCGACCTCGCGATCGGCCAGCAATCGATCGGTGAAGTGGCTGCCCAAGAAGCCTGCGCCCCCCACGATCGCATAGCGGGCTCCGGCATCCTTGCGGGCGGACGGGTGAGGCATGCTTTTGCGCTCGATGTGGCCGCGACGTTGTCTTGCCATTGATCGCAGGTTCCAAGGTCCTAGGCGAACCGGCTGCGCCAAATCCGCTTCAAGGTCCACCAGGCACTCTCCAAGGGACGCAGGGTGCTCTCGCCGATCCTCGGCCGATAGGGGATATGGATGACCTTGATCTTCCAGCCTTCGCGCAGCGGACGCAACAAGAGCTCGACCGGCAGGGCGGCACCCTTCCTCTCGTAGCGCAGCCCTTCGATGAGCTCCCTTCGATAAGCGCGCATTCCGCTATGCAGGTCGTCGAGGCGGCGGAGGAAGAGCACGGAAGCGATCAGCGCAAATCCCCAGTTCGCGAGGAAATTGAGCCATGGCATCGCCGCCGGCTTGCGCGCGAGCCTGGAGCCGTCCACGAGATCATAGCCCTCCTCCAGGACCATGCCTGCCATCGTTTCGATGAATTGGACCGGATAGGTGTCGTCGCAGTCAAGGGTCACCACCACCTCGCGCGCGCTCGAGCGCAACGCCAGGTCCATGGCCGGACCATAGCCCGCGGGCGGAAACTGCCTGACGACGCGCGCGCCGAGCGAGCGGGCGATCTCCGGCGTGGAGTCGCGGCTGCTATCCACGATCAGGATCTCGGCATCGGGTACCGCGCGCCGAATGTCGCCGATCACCTTGGCGACGGCTTCCGCCTCGTTCATGGTGATCATGGCGACGGTGGTGCGAGCTCCGGATCGGCTCAAGTCCGCTCCTTGCAAGTTGGCGACGCTGAAGCGTGCGCATCGGCTCTTCTGGGGCGGCCGGTCACGCGCGCGCCGCACGTTCGGGAGTGCCTCGGTCGTGAGCAATCCGCCGGCAAATGACAGAGAGGAAGGCCGCGATCAGGAGGGCTCCGGCTTGCATCCCGAGGAGGGCTGCAAGGGGGATGACGAGGCCCGGGAGGAGCCAGGCGAGGAGAAGCGCTAACTTCTCGCCGGGCAGCCAGCCATGCCGCGCGCCGTGCCAGCCGAGCCAGGCGATCGGAAGAATCAGCAACACCAGGTCGTAGTTGTAGACATAAGGGGTGGCCAGCAGGTTGGCGACCACAAGAACGGACGACTTGAGCGTCTGCGGCGCCGGGCTCCGCCATGCCCACACGACCGCGACGGCGGCGGCGAGGGCGAAAGCGCCCTGGGCGAGGTAAGCGAGCGGACTCCCGAGGCCAAGCTGGCGCACCATCACGAAGGCGGACGGTTGCCAGTTCCAAAGAATGAAGACATCGGAGTTCAAGCCATTCGTTCCCGGGAGCGACGTTTGCGCGTGTCCGAACGAGCGGATGTTGTCGAGCAAGGCGAGCCAGATGTCGGCACCGAAGACGATCGAGCTCGCCGCGATCAGAAAGAGGACGCCGAGCGCGGCCGCGGAGAAGACGGCCCAGCGGCGCGAAACGAGGAGTGCCAGCGGTACAAGCAGGAAGAGATGGGGTTTCACCGCAAGCAAGGCGATGAAGGCACCCGCAAGCAGCGGCCGCTCGTCGAGCAACAGCAAGCCCCATCCGAACGCAGCCACGAGCAGCAAGCCGAAGTGGGCCGTGTGAAGCGTGAGGAGCGCTCCGGGAAAGGCGAGCCCGAGCCACAGGAAACGCGGCTCGAGCGCGAGCCGCTTGACCAGCGTGAGATAGGCCGCAAGCCCGGCCGCATACCATAGCGGCACGGCCCAGAGATAAGGCAGCAACGCGAAAGGCAGCAGAAAGAGCAGCAGCACCGGCGGGTAGTGCCATGGATAGAGCGGCCGCACCGCGCCGATCACCGCCTTCTGCATCGCGTAGAACGAGGGGAAGTCGTAGATGGCCGAGGGCGTCGGACCGAGGGCCGCCTTGGCCGCGGTCCAGAATTCGATGAAGACATGGCCGAAGGGTATGCCCACGGGATCCATCATCCCGTGCGCGATCGTGAGCGCGGTCCATAGCCCCGCGAAGACCAGATAAAGCGCGAACAGCGCCGCCGGATAGAAAGTGAGCCGCTCGCGATTGAGCCAAGGAAGCTCGAGCCAGCGGACGAACCGCCCCGGCGCGGTCATACGGCCCTCTCATCCGACGTGTCCCAGACAGCCGACCGAACGGACCATCCCATTCTGAGGATAGCGGCAGCAGCGCCGTCGTTCAATGAGCCGGCGAGGCACGCCGCGGCCCATCGGCACGCGCGCACGAGAGAGCTCTAGAAAAGCGGAAGGCCTCGCCCCGCCCGCTCGCGGCAGTCGCCGGCGATCTCGGCGTAATCGACCGTCAGCTCCTCGCCGATCTCGATGTCTCGCGCCGCCACCACCACGCCGTCCCCATTGACGACGAGATCGTCGCGGGGAACCAGATTCGGCGTGGACGAGTGATTGATGAAGAGGGTCTGGTCGCCGGGGATGCTGAGCTGCGTCTTATCCAAACTCAGGACGCCATAAACATCGACGAAGCGGCGGACGTGCCCCGGCTGGCGCTCGAGCCACGACACGGGATGGCGGTTGTCGACGCCGGGATCGAATTGCCAGACAACGGCCCCTCTGTGGGCGGCTTCGCGCGCAAAGACGCCGAGCCCGTGAACGGCGCTGGGACGCACTTCGACGGCGATCAGCAGCATCGCTTCCTCCGCTCGCATGCGGACGGAGGGAGCCTGCGGCGCAGGAATGCGGCTCGCGCGCTTGCGGCGCATGCCCCCGGCAGGCGCTGCGTCACTTGAAGAAGATATCCATCAGATGCAGGAAGGCGGGGCCGCCGATGATCAGAAAGACGCTGGGCATGATGAAGATGATCATCGGCACGGTCAGCAAGACGGGCATCTTGTTCGCCCGCTCCTCGAGCTTGAGCAGCATGTCGTTGCGCAACTCGGACGCGACGACGCGCATCGACTGCGCGAGCGGCGTTCCGTAGCGCATGGTCTGGGAAAGCGTCGACACGACCGAGCGCACGCTCGGCACGTCGACGCGCTCGGCTAGATTGAGGAGCGCCTGATCGCGGCTCGGCAGTATCTTGAGGTCCGCCGCGGTAATGGCGAGCTCCTCCGCAAGGATCGGCTGCGAGCGCCTCATCTCGACCACCACGCGATCGAGCGCGTCTTCCAGCGCCAAGCCGGCCTCGACCGACACGACGAGGAGCTCGAGCCCATCCGCGAGGCCCATCTCGATCGCCTGCGTCCGCCGGTTTACGAGCGCCTTGACGACGTAAGTGGGGGCGAAGAAGCCGACTCCGAAACCCAGGAACGCGAAACCCAGCATCCGCAAGCCGAAGAATTGCGCGCCCACGCGCGCGGCGATAATCGACATGGCAATCAGGCATGCCAAACCGACCGCGAGCCGGAATAATGTGAAAGCGACGATCGCCCGCTCTGCCGAAATACCGTAGCGCGCCATGCGCCGCATGATCTCGCGCTCCTCCCGCGCCGGTATGCCTGCGCCCCCCAGGCGAACCGGCCTGGCGGCGACCTTGCGCACCTCGGCGGCACCGCGGAAGGGCCGGAGCGCATCGACCTTGCGCGAGACGTTGTTGCGCCACTCCATTATGTTATATGCCGTGAACGCCAAGCCGGCCACGACGAAGGCGGTGGCGGTAAGCCCGCTCAGGACGATCGCGGAGGACGTCACGGCCATTGCGGCGCTCTCCTATCGCGCGCTCAAGTCATCGTCGCCTTGCGGATCAACCAGCGCATGGTAAGGCCGGCGAGCGTCAAACTCAAAATCGCGATTCCGACCAGCACGTTGCCGCGCGGGTCCGTGATCAGGGGCGCAAGATAGGACGGCGCCATCAGCATCAAGGCGCCGGTGATGAAGAACGGAATCACGGAGAGCACGATGGCCGAGATGCGCACCTCGGCGGTCGCGGCATTGGCCTTCATCCGTATGGCGCGACGCTTGCGAATGATCTCGCCGAGCGTTTCGAGCGTCACGGCGAGATTGCCGCCCGTAGCGCGCTGGAGCGACACCGCCGTGGCGAAGAAACGGAAGTCCGCCAAGCCGACCCGCTCGGACATGTTGGCGAGCGCGTCCTCCATCGGTATGCCGATCTCGATCTGGTCCGCGACTGCGGCAAACACGGTGTCCACCGGCGGTGCCGCCCGCTGTCCGAGCGTTCGCATCGTGGCCGTGACCGGCAAGCCGGCGCGCACCATGCGCACGACCATGTCGATGGCGTCGGGAAAGAACGCCATGAACCTCGCCTCGACGCGATGCTGTTCCTGGCGCACGATCACACGGGGGACCAGAAAAAACGCGGCGAGCGCGATCGGGACCCAGAGCCAGAGCGGCAGATGCAGCGTCAGGCGAAAGAGGATTATTGCAGTCAGCGCTGCGCCGGATCCGTAGATAAAGAGCCGCAGCGTGCTGCTCCGCGCACCCCACGTCGGCCCCGATCCGACAAGGATGGGCCGGATGCGCACGGACAGATCCTCGACCCAAGCCGGCGTTTCCTCCTCCTTCGCCTGCTTTTTCTGCTCCGCGCGATCTACGCCCATGGCTTGATCGACTTTCTTCCCCAAGGCGCCGCTTTGCTGGCGCGCCTGGAGCAGAACCAGCACCACCGCAGCGCCGCCGACGAGAACCAAAAGTGCCACCAGCAGTGCTACCAGGATCACGGGGAAGGCCTTTCCGATTTGCAGGTCTCGAGAAAGGCATTGGCCAGCCCGTAATACTCAAGGCGCGTCAGGAAGTGCGGCCTGACACCCGAGGCTTCGTAGACTCCGCGCAGCGTGCCGTCCGGGTTTTCGCCGAGATACTTGAACGAGAAGAGCGTCGCGAGCAGGATGACATCGTCCTCCATCCCGACGACCTCGACGACCTCGGTGATCCGCCGCGTGCCGTCCCGCATGCGCTCGACCTGGACCACGAGATCCATGGCGCTCACCATCTGGCCGCGGATCGCCCGGCTCGGCAGGTTGACGTCCGCCATCAGAACCATGTTCTCGATGCGCGAGAGTGCATCGCGCGCGGAGTTCGCATGAATGGTGGACATCGAGCCGTTGTGGCCGGTGTTCATCGCCTGCATCATGTCGAACGCCTCGGGGCCGCGCACCTCGCCCACGATGATGCGGTCGGGCCGCATCCGCAGCGCGTTGCGCACAAGGTCGCGCTGGGATATCTGGCCGTGGCCCTCGACGTTCGGGGGCCGCGTCTCGAGCTGCACGACATGCGGCTGCTGGAGCTGGAGCTCGGCGGCATCCTCGATCGTGACGACGCGCTCGCCTTGGTCGATCGGATGCGACATCGCGTTGAGAAGTGTGGTCTTGCCCGAGCCCGTGCCGCCCGAGATGATGATGTTGAGCCGGCAGCGCGCACAGATCTCGAGCGCGCGCGCGAGCTCGCTCGAGCAGCTGCCGATTCTCGCCATTTTGGGAAGGTCGAGAAAGACGCGCGAAAATTTGCGGATCGAGATGCAGGGCCCCTTGAGGCTGAGCGGGGCTATGATGACGTTGACGCGGCTGCCGTCGGCGAGACGCGCGTCCAGCATCGGGCTCGATTCGTCGATGCGCCGGCCGACCGAGGAAGCGATGCGCTGGGCCACGTGGAGCACGTGGGCGTCGTTGCGGAAGCGCACGCCGGTGAGGTCGAGCTTGCCGCGCCGCTCGACGTAGACCTGCCGCGGGCCGTTGATGAGAATGTCGGCGACATCCGGATCGCGCAGGAGCGGCTCGAGCGGCCCCAGCCCGACCATGTCGTCGACGATCTCCCCCGCGATCACCAGCTGCTCTTCGTGGTTGATCAGAAAGCGCTGCTCGTCGGCCACCTCGGAGACGAGCTCGATCACGCGCGCCTTGAGCTCCTCCTTCCCCATCTGCACGACCATCGCCGGATCG
>Ga0074044_10003023_pt1 | contig 14479 bp, 8 predicted proteins | sample BogForMeECP23OM1_FD_94443 | JGI IMG/M metagenome (GOLD analysis project Ga0074044, IMG submission 94443) | Bog forest soil microbial communities from Calvert Island, British Columbia, Canada - Bog Forest MetaG ECP23OM1 | ecosystem: Environmental > Terrestrial > Soil > Wetlands ... | reverse complement strand
GTGTGCCCATGACCACCGCCGAGTTGACGCAGCATCTCAAGGCCGAGGCCCTCCGTCTTGGTTTCGACCGCGTGGGCATTGCGCCAGCGGTTTCGCCCCCCGGCCACGCGCATCTTGTCAACTGGCTCAAGGCCGGTCACGGTGCGGGAATGACCTACATGCAGAGGCAGGTGGAGATCCGGCGACATCCCGATGCCTTGCTCGAGGGAGTACGCTCGGTTGTGATGGTCAGCCTCGTCTATGGAGAGCACGTCCCCGAGTCATCCAGCCCGGTCCATGGAAAGATCGCACGGTACGCCCGCGGGCTCGATTATCATCGGATCCTTTGGGACAAGCTCGAGGAGCTGCTGGCCTGGCTGCGCCAGCAATGCCCTGGAATCCACGGCCGGGCCCTTTCCGATACGGCCCCCTTGATGGAACGCGACTTTGCCCGACTGGCAGGCATGGGCTGGATCGGCAAGAACACGATGCTGATCAACCGGGCGCTGGGAAGCTTCACCGTCCTGGGAGCGCTCCTGGTCGATCGTGACCTGGTTGCCGACGATCCTCACGTCGCCGATCACTGCGGGACCTGCACCCGCTGTCTGGACGCCTGCCCCACGGACGCCTTCGTCTCTGCTTATCAACTCGACGCCCGCCGGTGCATCAGCTACTGGACGATCGAGCACAAAGGAACGATCGCGGAGGAGTTCGCCGGCGAACTCCACGGCTGGGTATTCGGCTGCGATGTTTGCCAGGATGTCTGTCCCTGGAATCGCAAGGCGCCGGCGGGACGGCTGGTGCAACTACAGGGACGGCTGGAATGGTCGGATCCCGACCTCATCGAATGGCTGGACCGCGACGAAAGCGCGTGGCGAACCGCGTTGCGAGGTACTGCGCTCGTGCGGACCAAGCGGGTCGGTCTCGTGCGCAATGCGGCGCTGGTACTGGGACAGCGGCAAGTCGCGGCGGCCGTGCCAGCTCTGGCTCGAAGGCTCGCTGACGCCGGTGAAGACCCGGTGGTGCGGGCCGCGGCGGCCTGGGCGCTGGGCCGGATCGGCACGGAAACGGCGATCGAGGCCTTGCGGCAGACCTGCAAGTCGACCGATGCGACAGTGCACGACGCCGTCGCCGCGGCCCTGGCGGGCACGACGCCGGAGAGCGAAACCGGGCAGCCTGGCTGAGCCGCTTTCGCCCACCAGGCCTGCCCAGAGTTTCGAGTGGCTTCGCGGACGCCATGGCGTCTGCTTGCTCAGCTTGTCGACGTCGAAGTTGCCGTGGACGTTGTCGAGGTGATCGACGTCGCGGGCGTCTTGACGACCTGCGGCGGATTGGCGGAGTAAGTCACCGGCGCGATCTGGCCGGTGATCGACTGGCCGAACGCGTCCATGGTAGCGACATTGAAGGTATTCGATCCGTTACCGAGCGGAACCATGATGCTGTAGTTACCGGAGGCGTCAGCCGTGGTGGTCGCGCCGAGCAAGTTGTTGTTGATCTCGGTAAATGTCACCGTCGCGCCGGGCGTGACCGTGCCGGTGAAGTTCACCGTCGTGTGACTGGTGATCCGGTCGTTGGAGGGATCGTCTGCCGGGTTGAGATTGACGCCGATGATTGGGCTGATCTTGGTACTCGCGCCCAGGTCCATGGCGGCAAACGCCAGGTCGGCGGGGGCAATTATGCCGTCACGGTTGACATCGGCGTCGAAGTTGTAATTCGACGCGCTTGCCGAGACACCTATGAGGGACTTGATGGTCTGGAGATCGGCCGTGGTGACCGTGCCGGTACCGGCGACGTCGCCGGGGAGATAGAATCCGAGAAGGTAATCACCGGTCGTTTTGTTGGCAGCCCGAACCTGCACCGTGTAAACAGCCGGGGCTTGTCCGGTCTTGGGCACGGGAAGACTGATCAGGACGGCCGAGCTAATCGGATCGGTCAAGCCCTTGGCCTTGATGATCTGCCTGGTATAAGCGGAGTGAATCAGTCCCCCGGCGCTCTGGCCATGGGCGTTCTTGACCGACACGATCTCGGGCTGAATCGTCGTGCTGGGATCGGCGGCGACATCGATGCCCAGAAGAATCTTGCCATTCCGGGCAGGAGTGAAGTCGTTGGGGTCGATCTTGAACTGCACCGACGAGACCTGCCTTGCCGTGGCAACATTCCCGGACATGATCGCGAACGTGCTGCCCTCGCCTGCGCTCAAGAGCTGACGATCTTCCAGCAACTCGAGCGAAAGGTTCCGACCGCGTTTCTTGTGCGGCTGCTTGTGTGACGGATTCATAGGCCCTCCTTGGCCTTCGGCCGAGAGTGAAGGGACGCGTCGGCCAATCCCCACGCGATTCATCGAACAGAAATGAGTTCTCGGACTGCGCGTCCGATGCCGGGATCTGCTGAAATGTTGCCCGCAATGAGTCTTGTCCTCACTCATTGAACGGGCTGGCACCGGCCGAGCGCGCGCTCTGTTTCTTAATCGGCCTTCCGCGGTCTCCCGGGCCAGTTCTTTCCTCCCGAGAGCAGCACTCAATTCGATCTGATTCGTTCTGGTCTTTCCTTCCAATAGGCGACATGTGGCGCCAGTTCGGGCCCCGACGGCATCAACGCGGCCGTTGACTCGCACCCACGTGCCCGGAGCCGCCAGGCAACCGCCACGTACAGAACGACGGCGCCCCACAGGAACATGCCGTAGCCTTGCGCGATCTCGTGTCCTCTCCCGTCCGCGAACAGACCGCCAAGCTCCGTAGAGGTGGTTGCCATGAACAGGAACGACAGCAAGAGCATGCCACCGATCGCCAGCCGAGACCGCAGCTTCGTCGTGGGGAAGTAGAGCTCCCAGACAAGAAATGTGTACGGCAGCAGCAGCGTGACGAAATGGTGTTTCCAGCTCCGTTCCGAGACGAAGAGCATCGTCAAGACAACCAGGGCGATCTCACCCAGGTACCGCGGATCGCGGCGATCCTGGGCCCGGGTCCGGCAGAAAAAGGCCAGCAGGCCCACCAGCACGAGCGTGATGCATTTGACCAGATAGCTGACCACCTGCGGCGGCCAGGACACGATGTTCACGTCGAGGTGGAGATCGTAGCGATTCGTTCCCGGAGGAATCTCCGTGAGCAGGCGGGTGAGCACCCCCACCATCGACTGGTTGACCTCCTGGGGACTGGTGTTGCCCTCGACCAGGAAGGGCGTCAACATCCGGTGCCACCACATACTCAGGCAATCGAAGTTGAACTGGGGCCCGACAATCAGGCTGGGCACGACGAGCAGAAAGAGCACCAGGCCCAGGAACGTCGATCCCACCGTCCGCCATGATCGTTTGTAAACGAAATACGGAACAAAGAGCGCAGGCGTCACCTTGTACGAGATGGCCAACCCCAGCAACAACCCCGCCAGTACATCATGACCCTGCCGCCACGCCTGAAACATTGCCACGATCAGAAACAGGATCAACAGGTTGATGTTGCCGTGATGAAGATCACCCAGGATCGGTCGCAGGCTCAGGAGCAAGACCGCGCTACAGAAAAACGGGGGAAAAGGGCCGTCCCTGATCTTCACAATGTTCAAACAAATGGTCAGCGCGATGGTCGTGAGCGCAACCTTGATGGCAAACCAGGTCATGGCCCCGGCAACCGGGGGAAGCGCCATGAGCGGGCCGAGGGTGATAGGCAAGATCGGAGGATTGGGAAACAACATCTTGTCATAGATGTTGGTTCCCTCCCAGAACTTGATCACCTGGGGCCTCCAGCGCACGAAGGCGCTGCGGTGGTCGGCGGCCTTCGGGTAGTAGAAAGACGCCGCGATCACGACGATCATGGCCCAGAGACACCAGAAGGCATGGTGCGAGTACCGACCGAGAGCGCGACATCGCGGTGCGGAGTCGATCTCTAGCACGGCATACTCCCTCCCTGGAGAAAGCCACGCAGGACGTGAATTCATCCGTGCGCCGCCGCGATCTCACCTCGAGTGCCCGATTCACCGCCCGATTACCATGCGAATCAGAAAGGGGCGACCATTTCCAGATCCACCTCACTGGTGCCTGGAGGCGGTCGCAAGCCGATGAATGGAACGGGATCCCCTTCCTCGAATCGCGGATCGAGCGGGATGGGCGGTCGGGCCCGCAGACTCGGGACGGAGTGATACCGCAAGACAATCGATCCGTCAACCCCGGGGGACATGGAGCGCACATGCAACCGCCCCGGCTCGGCCGTCACGTGGGCCGCCCCCACGATCGTATCGCCCTCGTAGCCGTGAACCGAGCCGATCAGGACCGCGCCGTCATCGTCGAGGATCGTGATCAGATTAGGGTTGGATCGGCAGAACCTCCGGGCACGCGGGCTCCAGCAGAGAATCGCGCTGGGCCGGTAGAGCCGAGCATACTTCACGAAGTGCTCGCGATCCCAATCGGTCTTCCCGAACAACGCGCCTTCGCCAAACTGGGTGAAATTGGTTGTCAGGGCAGCATGAAGATAGGGACCTCCGATCAGCTCCACCCCTGTACGCTCGGCAAGCAGTCCACTGAATCGTCCGCGTTGAAACGGGTCCGGAATTCCCGCCAGGCCTTTCCCTCCCTCTTCGTAGAGCAATCGCTCACCCTGCTTCACGTGCGTCTTCACCCGGTCGATGACCCAGAGCAACCGCGACGAGGGCTGGCTCGACAGGAACGGTTCTCCGGCCCAGAGCCGCTCCCGGAGAGACTCGAAGAGCGGCGGACCCAGCACCCGCAGACCGATCACGAGTGCAGCCGCCATCGCCCAGCGATCGAGCCGGCTGGCGCCTTCGCCACCGCCACGAAGCCTCAGAAAGAATGCATCCAGCCCCGCTCCACCCGCGAGCGCGAGAGCCGTGTAGCAAGCGTAGGTGTGCCGGCCCGGCTGCAGAAAGTCAAGAACCTGGAAACCACCGGCCAGGTATCCCCAGAAAAGCCCGGCGACGCAGAACCCGGCAAGGGCCGTACCCCGGATGCGGCTCTGCCGCACCAGGAGCACGAGGCCCGGCAACCCGAGTGCGAGCAGAATGGACTGAACCTCGGCCTCCACCGTGACGATCTGGAACAAGCGGCGAAAGACGCCTTCCGAGGAATGGGCAAACGCAAAATCACTGGCTCCCTTGGTGGATGCCAACCACAGACCCGGCAGCCACCAGAAGGCGTTGCTCGCCAGCACGAAGAGCGGAACCAGCCAGACACCGATATGCCGCCAGGCGGAAAAGCGCCTGGGGATGACCCGATCCCATCCGGTGGACTCTGCGGCCCGACCAGCATCCAGATCACGGGCCCCAGGGCTCGCGGCGCCCCTCGCGGTCAAGGCCGCCAGATAGGCGAGTGCCGCCGCGGGTGCCACAACTATTGCGGCGGTCAGGTGAACCATCACGGCGAGGCTCATCAGGCTTGTGGCCATCACCCATCTGAGGATTCCACCCTGAATCAAGTACCCGCCGAAAAGACCGGTGGCGAGCAGTCCCAGCGGGATGGCCAGCAGGTAGGGCAGCATGCCAAAAGTCGCGTAGTTGATCGGGAAATCGGTCCAGACGTACAGCAGGAACAGCAAGACCGCCAGCGCCGCTCCGCGTGCACGAAGCCGCCAGGCTGCCGCCGCGAAGGCCACCAGCCATGGCAATGCGCTGGCCGAGACCAGGACATAGAGCTTGTAAGCCAGTTCCGGACGATCGCCGCCAAAGGTCCACACGACCAGTTCGGGAAGCGTCGATGATGCGGGAAAGACCACGCTCTTGGCATACCCCGCCATGAACGCGGGATCGTAGCCGGCGGTCGTGCCCGATTGATGTAGAAATGCTCGCGTGACAAGAGCACTATGATAATACAGGGGATGATCGTCGCGCCAGAGCGGCCAACCATTGGTCAGCCCCTCGAGCCCTCCCATTCCCCTCCAGATCGCCAACCCGTGGGCAATTCCCAGAACAGTGAGCGAGAGGATCGCCAGCAGAGGCCATCGCGGTCTGCCGGCCGATCGCATCCGCGTCGGCGTCGGCGTCGGCGTCGGTCGCCCGACGGACGCAGCAAGGGTCCTGCCAACCTCGGTGCCCGTTTCTTCATCGGCAAAGGGAATCGGGTCGAGATCAACCATGGGCCTTCCCGCCAGTCGGCTGCCCCACCTCTTCCCCGTTGGAAATCTCAGTCGGCGTCTACGGCAAATGCGGCCCGCAGGATTCGAACCTGCAACCAAGGGATTCAAGGGCCCTCGCGTTTCCACGAGGCTTGGACTATCTCATCCTCCGCGGGTCGGGTCCTGGCCCGGCTCGAAGCCGCTATCGACTCCTACCGAGCTGGGACACGAACGCGGAGGCCGGGCGCTCGTCGGCGGGGATTATCGTTGGGGCTCACCCCGCTAGTCTCTGAACCTTCCTGGCCACCATAGTTTCAATCGGCTCCCGGCGATGAAGCCGGGAGGAACCCACCATTGCCCGGCCAGGCTTGGCTGCGGATTGCCTTGCCCCGCAACCGCTGCATCGCCCTCGTCCGGAAGTTTACCACGGCAATCCATCCGCACGATCACGATCAGCAGCCGAGAGTTTAGGTTTCCCGCAATTCACCCGGTTCGCCTCTGAAGGTTGCCCTTCAGTGCCACCTTTGATCCTGATGAGTCCCCTGCTCTGCCGTTGAGCTAGGGCCGCATCCTGAACTGGAGGTTTATCTTCGTCGTTCGCATCCGCGAAGACAAGAGCCAGCGGGAGACCCGATCAGCAGCGGCCCTGCACCAGCGCGGGATGCATGAGTGAAGCAGACCAATCAAAATCGCCAGGTTGGACTCGATGCGAACCCGGCGATTCCATGATGATTCCAATGCCTCATTGCCAGCGGCTCAAGCCTCAGACTCCGCCAGGAACGAACTGTGTCGGATCATCGACGAGTTCTTCCTGACTCTCGACGCTGGCCGGTGAGCCGGCCAGGACAGTACCGGTCGTCCTGGAGATTCTCGGCAGCTTGATGTTCCCCGCGAGACCTACCAGCGACAACAGTTTGATGGTCAGGTAGGTGGGGTCAACCTCCCACCAGTCCAGGCCATGACGGGCGGAGGTCTGGAAGGCGTGGTGGTTGTTGTGCCAGCCCTCGCCGTAAGTCAAGAGGGCGACCCACCAGAGGTTCTTGGACTTGTCACGGGTGGGGTGCGAACGGTAACCCCAGATGTGACTGGCGGAATTCACCAGCCAAGTGGTGTGCAGCACGAAGATGGTGCGGAAGAAACCGCCCCACACCAACCAGCTCATCCCGCCCAAGTAGTAGAGCAGGCCCATGAGCGCGATCGGGAAGATGATGTGATATTTGTCGATCCAGCGGTGAACCGGATCCTTGTCGAGATCGGGCGCCCACTTCTTGTAGTATTCGGACGTATGCCTCGACGAGTCATCAACCAGCATCCACCAGACCATGTGCGCCCAGAAAAAACCCTGAGCGGGGGTGTGAGTGTCGTTCTCGTCGTCCGAGTAAGCATGGTGCCGGCGGTGGTCGGCGACCCAACCGATCTCGCCCCCTTCCGAAGCCATTGTGCCCAGCACGGTCAGGGGATACTCCAACCACTTCGGCCATAAGGTGAAGCTGCGATGCGTCAAAAGGCGGTGATACGTCATGCAAATGCCAATGCCGCCGGTCAGCCAGTGCAAGAGCAAGCATATGGCCACGCCTGACCAGGAAAAGTAGGCGGGTAGGAACACAAGCAAGGCCCCGACATGTATGGCTCCCATCCAGATTACTGAGGGCCACGCCACATGCAAGGAGGCCGGTCGAGCGGTCATGGTCGTCGTCATGATCAACCTTTTCTCAAATCGAAGGAGTGTCTGTAAGGGGGAGAGTCCCGTGATGTCGGCTCAAGACGGATGTAAACTCCCGGTTCGTGCCAAAATAAACGTACTCAGCTTCGGGTACTTTAAGTTTGGAGAGGCCAGCATTCCGGAGTGAAATCCCAGCGGATACGAGAACCCGGTTGGTTTTCGTGCCAGTTTCTTGACCAGAAGCATAGGACAACGACTTCGCCGCCTATCGCTTCAGGTATGGATTTCCGGAGCAAGAGATCAGGCAGTGAGTGCTCTCGCGGTGGAAGGCCTTGCGGGCGGCAACGGCAGGAGAATAAGTGTACCATGCTGGGGGCGGAAACTCCACCAGAAAAGAAGAAACTGGAAAAGAGCCGGTGTCTTTTCAATCTTCACACGATCGGGCACGGTACGGCCTTGCGCGCTCGATCGAGAGAATTGGGAGGCCTCGGGCCGGGCCGATTCCTCAACTTCGTGTGCACCGCGCCGTTTTGAGGCAGGTGCTCACAGTCGGGTCTCTTGTCAGTACGAGTTGACAAGTTGAGATTCGCGTGTGGACATATCGTTGGCCAGCTTCGATATGTGATAATGCATGGCGAGATGGAAAACATAGAAAAGCAATAATCCGGGCCGGCGGTGGACCTTCAAGAATCCCCAGAGCCGCTTCCGGTATTGCTGCCGCAGTGCGCGATCAGGGACGTGGCTCATCAAGCGGGCAAAGAGGCCAAGGCTCTCGATCATGCAACGGATTTCCGACCGCAGCCAGCGCGCCGAGATTCGCCACCAGGGGCGTTTGCCGGTGATTCCGATCTCGAAGGAGGGCTCCAGAAAGAGCGCATCAGTTCGGGCGAAGAAGGCTTCGGGATCGTAGAGTTCCTTGAGCACCCGCAGGTAACCTTCGAGCAGTTCCTCGCGTCCCATCTGCAGCGGGATCACGTTGGTGCCAAACTCGGGCCGGTCGGCCAAGTCGAGCCGTCCCTCGCTTGCCAGCCGATCGTGCAAGGGAGTCTTGGGGATCGCACTGAGCATTCCGCTCATCGAGAAAGGGATCCGGCTGTTCTGGATGAACTCGATCTGACGATCGAAGATCCCCGAGTCATCGCTGTCGAATCCCATGATCATGCCGCACCAGACCTCCATGCCGGCGTCTTGAATGCGGTGCACCTTCTCCAGGAGAGTCCCGCCCGCGCGGACATTCTGGAATTTCTTGGTCTCCCGAAGCGCGTCCTCGCTGGGGCTCTCGATGCCGATGAAGGTGGCGATGAAGTTCGCTTCCACCATCAGATCGAGCAGTTCCTCATCGTCGGCCAGGTCGATCGACGCTTCCGTGAACAGGGTCATCGGATAGCCGTGGCGCTGCTGCCAGGCGATCACTTCGCGGAGGATCTGCTTGATCGCCTTCTTGTTGCCGATCAGGTTGTCGTCCACGACGAAGGCGATTCGCAAACCTGTCTTCTGCATCGCTTCGAGCTCAGCGAGCACCTGGGCGGCCGTCTTGATCCGGGGACGGCGGCCGAAGGTCACGATGATATCGCAAAACTCGCACTGAAACGGGCAGCCGCGTGAGAACTGGAGGCTGCCGAAGGCGTACCGTTTCATCTTCAGCAGGTCGAACCGCGGCGTGGGAACCTTGGTCATGTCCGTCTTTTCGAGCTGCTCGTAACGGCACTGGTGCAAGCCCTGCGCCCACTCACCAAGAAACTGCGGCCAGGTCTGCTCGGCCTCGCCAACGAAGACGACATCCGCCAGGCCCTCGAAATAATCCTCTTGCACCGTGACCCAGGCACCACCCACCACGACGAAACAGCCGCGTTGCTTCAGCTCGGTGACGATCTCGGTCATCCGGAACCGCTGCACGCTCAACCCGGTCACGCCCACGATGTCGGCCCGCGCACAACGCTCCCAGTCGATCGGCTCGACACTCTCATCCATCAGGGTAACCGTATGTTCGGCGGGCGTGAGCGCGGCCAGCAGCGGCAGGCAGGCCACCGGCAGGTTTCCCGACTTGCCCATGAACGGCAACATGTGTTCCATCCCCCAGTAGGATGGCTCGAACCGCGGATTGACGATCACGATATCTGCCATTGTATTCTTATCCCTTGATTTGCGGGATCTTGGCAACGAGGGCCGTTGATGAGGAATAGTCAAGTATCGTAGCTTCACCAATCCGGTTGCGACAGCGAAAACCGAGAAAAATGCGGTTGGCCACCCCAAGCAACACGTCATGGCGAAATGGAACAAGGCTCCCATGACGCTCAGCGTGGCTTTGCAAGATCCGGAGTCGAGCCAGCAATAAATGCGCCACTCCATTATCGGCAGGATGCGGCTTTGATCACGACTCGGGGCGGGGATACCGCCGCGCGGTTTCATTGACAAAATTGGGCATCCCGGATCGCTCCGCTCAGAGAATCCGCGAATTCCATCAGGCCGCTCGAGCCCAATTCGCGGCCGAATTCAGCTCGATCATGTCTGGCTCTCCAATCCGCATGCCCTGCCGATTCTCAAACGCACCAGTCAATTGATACAATCGATTTCTCGCTTGCCTTCCCCGCGCTTCCCCAGAGACCACGCATCCATGACAAGGGCCGTTTCCAGGACATCCACTTCCCAGGATCGCATCGAGGAGGGCGTTCCGCCTTTCGAGCCGCCCGCCTGGCTGAGAGGCAGCCACGCCCAGACGGTCGCCGGACGATACCTGGTCAATGGACGCTCACGGCTGGAGGCCACGGCCCACGAGGTCAAGCTCGAGGATGGCGACCGGCTCTGCGTGCTGGAGTCGGTGCCCAGGGGATGGAGTCTGGCAGACCCCGCGGCCGTCCTCGTTCACGGCCTTGCGGGTTGTGCCTGCTCGCCGTACATCGTCCGCTTCGCCCGGCGGCTGGTGCGACTGGGCGTCCGCGTGGTCCGGATGAACCTCCGAGGGGCGGGCGCCGGGTTTGGACTGGCCCGGGGTCTCTATCACGCTGGCCGCAGCGAGGACCTGCGCTCGGTGATCGACTGGGTGGCGCATCGAGCTCCCGGATCGCCCATCGCCCTCGCCGGGTTTTCACTCGGCGCCAGTCTTGCACTCAAGCTGGCCGCGGAGGCTGCCGACCGACCCGTGAATGGGCTCGATTGCGTTCTCGCCGCCAATCCGCCGATCGATCTCTCGGCCTGCGCGGAAGCGATGAGGCGGCCGGAAAACCGGCTCTACGACTGGAACTTCGTCCGCTGGCTCCGCGCCGAGGTGACGCGGCTCCATCGCGTCTTCCCCGAGCTGGGCCCGCCGGGCTTGCGACAGGTCCGCTCGGTTTACGAATTCGACGACCGCTACACCGCGCCCCGCAACGGCTTCGCCTCGGCCCTGGACTATTACGCCCGCAGCAGTGCCCTGCCCCTGATCCCGCGGATCGAACTTCCGGGGCTGGTGGTCCATGCTGCCGACGATCCGTTCGTCCCCGCCGCGCCCTTCCATAGTGCCCGCTTTCCTGCCAATCTGAGCCTTGAGCTGGTGCGGCAAGGAGGACACTTGGGCTACATCAGCCGGGTGCCCTGGCAGGGTGATCGGCGCTGGCTGGAAACCCGCATGGCCGTCTGGCTGGCCGGGCGTTGGAGAATCTCGACCGTGCATCTTGACATTGCCTCGTCCTCGCGCGATCGGGCGAGGGCCAACATGGGAGCTTGCAACCGCGATGCGTGACCTGCCCTTCAACAAGTACCGTGCCGCGATGGACGTCCTGCAGCGAGGCCACGATCTGCTGGTCGAAGGTCTGGCGGAGGAGGTCCTTGATCAACAGGAGAGCCTCCTCGAAGGGGGTTTCCAGCTCCACGAGTTCCTCGAATCGCAGGGCGCACGACTACATTTTCTCGGCTTGATCATGGGCCATCTCGAGCAGTCGGCAGAGACGCTCGAGGAGGAAGCCATGAGGCGGCATCAGCTAGCGGCCCCGAAAGCAGATCCGACGCACTCCCGAAAGCGATCCCGCAATCGCAACTCAAGGGCTCCCAAGCCCCGCCGCCAGCCTCCGCCAAACTCCGAAGAGGCCGTGGATGATATTCCTTTCTGATTCACCAGCGCCAGGATCATCGCCCCGTCGGAAATGAAGAGGGCTCATCCTGCGTTTCGGGGGGTTAGAACTGGGAATTCGCCGCAACTCCTTTCACGGAAAGTTCTTGCGCGAGGAGGCTGGAGCAGCACGCATCTCGCCGCAACTGTCTTCTGCACAGCCGTTTAGGGCCATCGTCTGCCGACCAACCCCCTGGAACGCAGGATGAGCCAGCGCAAATTTTTGGCGTCCATGCCGAATTGGGCGCCATGTTCGCCGACGAGCCAGCGTATTTTGCGCAATGAAACGGGATTCGATCCCGGGGGTCAATATTGCCCCAAATACCGCGTCCAGGTGCTATCGAGGGGGTGAAACGGGCCTCTCTGCTCAGGTGGACCGGACCCTCCACATTACGCCCAACACGCTACCGTAGGTTTTCGCAGACTTGGGGCTGCTAGCCTGATGTGTTAAGATAAGGCGTCGTGCATCCCGAAGAGGGCCCGGGGACCGCCCATCATGAAAGAACAGGGACATTTCACCGCGGAGGTCCGACTGGTCGGGATCTACGCGATCGCGATGGCCATCGGCGCGTGCTGTGCGCTCGCGGCGCTGGTGCTCTTGCGACTGATCGACCTGTTCACGAATTTGTTCTATTTTCAGCACCTCTCGCTCCAACCACGCTCGCCGGCGGACCACGCGCTGGGCTGGGCCTCGGTGCTGGTGCCGATGCTGGGCGGGCTGATCGTCGGGCTGATGGCCCGTTACGGGTCGGAGCGGATCCGGGGGCACGGCATCCCCGAGGCGATGGAGGCGATCCTGATCGGCCGGAGCCGGATGAGCCCATTGGTCGCGATCCTCAAGCCGGTCTCGTCGGCGATCGCGATCGGCTCGGGCGGGCCATTCGGGGCCGAGGGACCGATCATCGTGACGGGGGGCTCGATCGGATCGATCATCGCTCAGGCCTTCCATCTGACCGCCGCTGAGCGGAAAACGCTGCTGGTGGCGGGGGCGTCGGGCGGGATGTCGGCGGTCTTCAACACGCCGATGGCCGCGGTGCTCCTGGCCGTCGAGATCCTGCTCTTCGAGTGGAAGCCCCGCAGCCTCATCCCGGTGGCCCTGGCCGCCGCGGTGGCGGCGCTTCTGCGGCCGTACCTGCTCGGCTCGGGGGCGATGTTCCCGGTCACGCCCCATGGCCTCCTGCCCACGACCGACCTGCTGGAGGCGGTGCCGGTCGGCCTACTGGCAGGTCTGCTCGCCATGGCGCTGACGCTGGCCGTCTACGGCGCCGAGGATGCCTTCCACCGCCTGCCGCTCCACTGGATGTGGTGGCCGGTGCTGGGCGGGCTGGTCGTCGGCCTCGGGGGGCTGGTCGAGCCCAAGGCGCTGGGGGTGGGGTACGGCCTGATCGCGGACCTGCTGCGGGGCGATTACGTCGCGCGGGCGCTGCTCGGGCTGATCGTCGTCAAGGGGCTGATCTGGTCGATCGCGCTGGGCTCGGGGACGTCGGGGGGGGTGGTGGCACCGCTCTTGATGATGGGATGCGCCCTGGGGGCGCTGGAGGCGAGCGCCTTGCCGGGGGGCGATCGCGCCTTGTGGCCCCTGGTGAGCATGGCCGCCGCGCTCGCGGGGACGATGCGCCTGCCCTTAACCAGCGCGATCTTCGCCCTGGAGCTGACCCACGACCTCAACGCCCTGCCGGCCATGTTGATCGCCTCGGTGGTCTCGTACGGCCTCAACGTCCTGATGCTGAAGCACTCGATCCTGACCGAGAAGGTCGCCCGGCGCGGGTATCCCATCACCCAGGAGTACGCGGTTGATCCCCTGGAGCGGCTGAGCGTCGGCGCGGTGATGACGACCGAGGTGGTGGCCGTGCCGGCCGCGCTCCCCGTCCGCGACCTCCTCAGCCAGTACTTCTTCGGCGGCGGCCGATCGAAGCATTCCGGCTACCCCGTCGTGGACAAGCTCGGGAACCTGCTGGGCGTGATCACCCGCTCGGACCTGCTGGAGCACTGGATCACCGGCCTGATCGACGGGTCGAAGGACGCGGGCGTGCTGGGCAAGGGGGCGATCATCGCCTACGACCTCATCAGCCGCCAGCCGATCACCGCTTACCCCTCGGAGTCGTGCCGGATCGCGGCGGAGCGGATGGCCCAGATGGGCGTGAAACAGCTCCCCGTGGTCAGCCCCGACCACCCGAATCAGCTCATCGGCATCGTGACCGTCGGCGACCTGCTCAAGGCGCACCAGCGGCTCTTCGAGGAAGAAACCCAGCGCGAGCGGTTCTACGGCCCCGGCCTGATCCGCCCCAGACCGCGAGCGGATTGAGGGGCGTTCGCGTGTGATTTCCGCTCGTGCCGGTAAGGGGGTCCGACAATCATTGGAACAGAAAGTCGGGTTAAGCGTCTGGTCCCCTGACGAACGGGCCTACTTGAAGGCGCTCTTCGCCACCGAGGACGTGGCGTGACGTGAACTACCGGGGCTCGGCACGGCACACCTTGGCCTTGCCGTAGCAGATGGACAATTTCCAACGCTAAGGCCGGAATACCGTCTCAAAGTCCGGGAAATCGAGCCGACTCGCCCTTCAACGAGCACAATGAGGGGCATGGTTCAAAAACGCCCGTTTTCGGGTAACACTTGGGCTCTCAGCGCGCACCCTGATCGGTCCCGCGTTGGAGCGGGTTTACGCGAGTCCCTGGCTGCCGTGCTGGGGCTTCAGTTCC
>Ga0074044_10003022_pt1 | contig 14481 bp, 10 predicted proteins | sample BogForMeECP23OM1_FD_94443 | JGI IMG/M metagenome (GOLD analysis project Ga0074044, IMG submission 94443) | Bog forest soil microbial communities from Calvert Island, British Columbia, Canada - Bog Forest MetaG ECP23OM1 | ecosystem: Environmental > Terrestrial > Soil > Wetlands ... | reverse complement strand
GTGAAAAATCGTGATGGGTTCCAGTTCGGCCACGGCTTTGAGCGTCGCGCGCAAATCAGCTTCATCACATTCGGGATACGTCGGCGCCATGGCCACATAAACATGCAGTCCGGCTTTCTTGGCGGCGCGCAGCGCGGCCAGTCGATGCGACGGTGCGGGTGCTCTCGGCTCATACACCTTGGCCAGATCGTTGCGGAGCGTGGGCAGGCTCATGCCAAATACCAGTCGTTTGCCGAAACTGCGAAACAAATCGAAATCGGCCCGTGCCAGCGGACTGCGGGTGAGGATGCGGACGTTGAGCGTGGATTGGTCGCGGATGAGTTCGAGCGAACGGCGCACGAGAAAGCGCGCGTGCTCGGCCAGTTCGCGCTGCCGCGCCGGGTCGGGATGACGGATGACCTGATACGGATCGGTCGTGCTGCAATAAATCACCGCGCGATTGCCATCGGGTTTGAGTTGTTTGCGCGGCGTGTTTTCGGCGGAGCGCAACGAGGCGAGAAACTTCTGTTCATCCCACGGACGGAGCAGGAGATAATCGCCCCACTCGGCATCCGGATCTTTGACGCCGTATTCCGCGAGCTTCGCTCCTTGTTTAATGGTCGCCGCGCTCGGCACGTAGCAAAACCGGCACGCGTGCGAACAGCCGACTGCGACGTTGAACGCCCAATTCGACAGGCTTTTGTAAATGAAATTGTTTTCCGCAATCACAGCCGGCGCGTGCCAAAAGTCCGCAGGTGACTTTTTCGGCGAATTCGGTCGCGACTTGTCTCGCGGCCTTCTAGTCGGAGGTGGTTCTAACACTTCTACATTGTCATCAGGGTTCACGGTTTTAAAATGTCTTGAGCGATTTTCAGTTCAGTCTTTCCGCCGTTGTCGCAAAGGTGTCGAATTTTTCAAGAGCCTGCGCCAGCGCAAGGTTGACCTGGCGGCTGCCTAGGCTGCAGCGTAAATCAATAATATTTTGGCAAGACGCCGCGATTATGTTTCTCGAAATGCGATTTGCGGATTCCGTTTGGGCGTTTATTCCCTTTGGGTGGCGGAGGCTCTTGAGACAGGTTGGGCAGGTTCTTTGGATAACCGAACCATCTGCAATGCACTTTTCCTCCCTCCGGTAGTTCTGCGAGCAACTCGAAAATAGCCCGCCTTAATTCGTTGTAATCCTCGCCGTCGAGACCCAGCGTCTCAACGAGTGTGATGCCGTCGTCATTGCGAGCGTGGATTTCGCCGCTGTCATCCACCTCGACGCAACTGCCGTATGCGACTTTGCACGGATCGGGCGCAAGATGTGCCGCTTTTGAGTGATTGCAGGAGCTGCAGGCGTAAACCAGATTATCATAGTCGAGCGCGCCCTCCGGGTAGATGGATTTAGGCATGAAGTGATCAAGCTGCCAGTCGGCTCTGAGCGTAACCCAAGTCTCTCGCCGAAGACAATAAACGCATCTGAAACTGAACTCGTCCCGCAGCCAATTTCGATACATACGATAATTGGAGTAACCCATCGGACCGTGCCTGCGGATGTGTGGCTGCGAAGGGTAAGCAAACGGGCAAGGGCTGCTCAGTCGTCGTTTTCCCATTCGTTTCCTTCCTTGATCCGTTTCGTGAGCGCTTTGATCTCCGCAGTTGGAAGCGGCGAATAGAAGCACCGATGTAGTGTTAGCAGTCGCTGCAATTGGCGGAATTCCACTTCTTCGTCGGACGAGCGCCGTCCGGTCTTGATGCGCTTCTCAATGAGATGGCAGCGACGAGCTTCCGTCGCATCCCATTCGTCGGTGATGCGGAGAAACTCATCAAGCGTCAACATATCCCGGAACTCACATGGAATGTAACGGGTCTGCTCGAATGGCACACCCACGCGCAGGACACCATCAAAGATGTCGAGAAGCTCTCGTTCCAATTTGGACGGCAGGTTGTAAAGCCGGAGGACTTCCGCGTCCACTCGCCAATGCAACGCACGTAGCTGCTCCTTCGCAGCCGAGATTGCTTCGGATGTTGGTTCGTTTTGAAACAAGGGCAGCTCAGTAGTGGTAGTGGATTTTGTTCTTTTGTTAGCCTTTTTGCGGGCGTCACCATTCGTCGCAGACTTCTGAAATTTGGCGGCGAATCCCCTTGCGGCGTCAAAATACCTACAAACAGCAGCCTCGAGCCGTACCACATTCTCCTCCGTAAATATTGGTATTGGTAACGAGCGCAGAATTCCAATCGTGATGTCCCTTTTGCTCGACCGAGCAAACGTGAAGGCATTTGCTAGCGGAGAACAGCAAAGCGCCCACAAAGATTCCAACGACACTTGCTTTGCTTTTGGGCGAATAATGAGAAACCTGCTGGTTACTGGTCTGCCTGCGGGATCAATAAACGCCTTATGCCGCCACGGATCACGATCGGTTGGGCTGTAAGCTTGCAGTACTTGCGGAATGTTCAGTGTTGCGCCTCCACGTTTTGCGTTGATGATTTTCGGATTCAGATTCAACCAAATTAACTCGGGAGTAAGGTGCGTTTGTAGTTCACCTTTCAAATTTTTGTATCCTTGAATAAATCCAGGCTTCTCGGTCAGTGAATCTGTCACTTGACCACGCGGATAAAGCGGGTCTCCCTCAGATCTGAAGTCAAAGCCTTTGGTAACGGCGGCAATTGAACTCAATACTGGGAGCGCAGAGCATGCACTCCAAACTCCGCGAAGTTCTGGGATTACGAAGTTGGCTTTGTTGTTGGTAAACAACCATGAAGGCTCGATCGCGTCTTCCCAAGAGACAGAATAACGCTGTCGAAAATCCTCCCGCCCCGCCTCACGAATGCGCCGGAATCTGATACCTGTTGAGATAGAAATGCGCTTCGCCTCATGCTTGCGACCGAGGATGATTCCTGTCTCGACGCTGGCAAATCGGAACATACCGTCAGGGAAGACACTAATCTCTCGGATTTCACACTCTTTGAGAAGTTGCCGACGCGCGGCATTGCACGCCGAGCCGGTCAATTCGTTGACCGGTAAAACGAAGCCAAAGACAGTCCCCGGCTGTAGTGCTTGCACGGTGCGCTGAAAAAACTTGGCTGCCTGCTCCTTTTCGAAGGGTGGGTTGGCCATTACGATTGTGGCCGCACGCACTTCGTTCGCGAGTGCTGTACCCCCAAACATGTCGCCGGTTTCCAACACCCATCCATTTTCGTTTGGGATGTCGGCTAAGGTCAGCGAGAGCCGGGCAATTTCGAGGGCGAAGGCATCATTGTCGCACCCACGTAGGTGATCGCGAATAAAATCATGCCTTTGTTTCTGGTCATCCGCGATACTTGCCGGAAGCATATCGCTCAACAATCGCAACGTCCCTGACAGGAATGGGGCATGGCCGCAGGCGGGTTCAAATACATGACAGCGCTTGTAGCCAAGTTCACCAATCCAGTCGCTCAACCGAGCCACCATGTAGTCCACAAGATAAGTTGGTGTGCGGTGAGTGCCGAGAAGCTTACGTGTCGTGGGACTAATGAGCGCCTCTTCGTAAAGCATGCCAAGTGTCTCTGCGCTGATGTTGCAGAAAGATGGTCCAGCACTAACGACGCCCGCTGCTGCCTGCAATGCTCGAAGGCGACCGTTCGCCCGCGGCGGTGATGGGGCGTTGCGATTGTAGTGAACGGCGACGCGGTTGAAGACTGTGGGAATGTCTTGCAGATCGAGGTTGATGAAGTGCGGGACGCGTTTGTCGTGAAGCAATTTGGCAGCAAGTAACCAGAAGCTTGTCTTGGTTAGCCAATGTGCCTCCTCGTCGGAATCAGGAACGGAGTTCCAATTCAAGCCATTCATCGTCACCGACACCATGCGCTCAAACAAATCCAGAAGCCGCCCACCGGCCTCGTGCTCAAGCATGGGTAGCAATCCCGTGTCCACGAAATCCAGTTGCCGTCCCACGCCGGCACGAAACCATGTTTTTGCTCGAAAGATTGTGCCGGGTGCAAACTCGTCTCGCTTATGGCGGAAATAGTTTTCCACCTCACTTGGCTGAAGCGAGTGAATGTGTCGGGGTTCTTTGTTTGCTGTTGATGCCCAGACATCCCAACTTTTGTCAGCAATAATAAAAAATAGTGGCACCCCCAAATCCCAGCAGGCAAAGACATCCTCTTTTGGCGATGAACTGGATGGCAAAACCGCGATGCAGGCGGATCGTGCATCAAGAGGCCTGTGGGCAAATGCAACGAGACCAGTCCGACCGCCGGGAAGGGGGATGTCGTCTCGAACAAGGTCATCGCGGTAACTGCACGTGCGAAGACATCGTCGCGCCTGTGTGACGCTTCGAGGCAGCAGTTCGATTGACGGTATATTGTTGCCGATCATGTCCGTTTCGCACGCGGGCGCAAAGATTTTCGGCCGGCCTGAACTTGGAATTCATGTTTTGCGCCCCGGAACATGGTTTCCGTATAAATCAATCCAGCCATATTGACCAGACAGTAATTTAGCAGTAGGGGTTAGACAATTGCTGTCCAAGCTAAAATTAGCGAATGGCACCCATTGTTACGAGATTTTTAATAATTGCCAGTGAACGATTCACCCTGCTGCTGCAAGCGTTCTTCGAGTCTCCAAAGCGGCTTCGAGCAGTTTTGCAACAAATTTCCCGATGCCGGGTGCCTGGGACTCGCGCGGGCCGGCGACGTTGAGCGTGCGAACGTTGTTCCGTTTCAGGAATTTTGAAAGGGCGGCGGTGCTTCGGGCCACATTGTCTGATTCATAAACCACCAGCACCGGACGGCCCTGTTGTTCGGCACAGGTTTTCGTGAAGGCGGTACCGCCAGACAATTCTTTTTCCCGCGCTACAATCAACGTGGCGTCCGAATCCACCACGTCCTTTTCCGTGCGTTCGTCGTAATCCGCCGAGTCGGTTTCGCGCAGCCGGTAAATCGGCGGGATGACGCCGTCCTCGGCGAGGCGGCCGTGCGGACACCAGCCGCCGTGTTCGTAACCGTGCCGGATGGCAAAATCCAGCGCGGCCCGGTCCACGCCGGTCTGTCCTCCGGAAACAATTTTCATCCGGTTGCGTTTTGTAGTTTTTCCAGCCGCTTCGTGCAATCGCAATTGCTGCACGCTCATTCACGCCACCGTCAGCGGGCCGTCGAAGGTGGTCAGGCTGATGACCTCGGATTTGGCGTGGGGGACGGAGTTATTGCGCTGCGTTGCGATTCATGATGCCTTTGGCGGAAAGCCCCTGATTTTCAAACGTGATGCCGAGGTTGGCGTCGGTCATGCCTGGGAACAGCGAGGCCGTGCCGGATTTGGGTTCGCCGGGATGGCCGAACACGGTGGATTCCATCGTGTACCATTGGTCGTTCCACACGTAAGTGCCACCACCGGGACAGTGGAGTTTAACGCCCCAGAGTTGCTCGTGCAATTTCACCGGGTCCTTGTCCGGATAGAGGCGTTTCCATTCGTTAAGGATGGGCAGGTTGTTCCAGGCGAGCATTTGGAGATGGGCCTGGTAATCGTCCTGCATGGCTTTGATCAGGACATCAATGAATTTCCTGTCCACCTGCAAGCCAAGGCTGACGCCCAGCCACGATTTCACACCGGAAACGGCCGGCGCGTTCGTGCTGCTCCGGGCGATCTGCCGGTCCAATGCCCGCTTCAGCAGGTCTTCACTCAGGGTCACGGTCAGCGAATCCGGCGTGACGGCGTAATAAACGACCCAGTTATCGGACGGCTCGGACTGCAGGGAGGTTTTTGAAGGGGCAATTTTGACATAAGGCCGGCCCGCGTATTCGAGATTTTGCCAGACCGTCATTTGCGGGGCGGACTGGTCCGCATACGCATGCACGGCGGTGAGGAAGGCGGCGACCCCCAGTGAATTTTTCACTTCGCAACACAGTCCGACCGGCAGGCGGCCGAGGGAATGTTCCATGAACACATCCACGTTGGTGGCGGCGGCAAGTTCGTTCCAGTATGGGTCGGCGTCGGCGTAGAGGGTCACGGATTGTCCGAGCCAGCTCAAAAAGCTCGCCTTCAAGCCCGGGGCCATGTTGCCGACAAAGTTCCCGGCCTCCTGAACCGGCTGCGACTGGTTGTTGACCGCAAACGCCAGCCGGGCGAGGGCATTCGTATGCGGGTCGCCGGCGTCCGGGGCAATCTGTGCGCCGGTGGCAAAGGCGGTGAAGGAATTGTATCTCGAGGCCAGGATCAACGGCATGACAGTCAGTTCGGTGTTCAGGCGCTGTTTGGAGATGGAAAAGCGCACGGCAATGGGATCGAAGAATTGCTGCCAGTTGTTTTGATAACCGTCGCGCCAGCGTTCATAGGCACTGGCTTCGTTGCTCGTAACGGTGGCCAGTGGAATTTCCGAAATGGGCGTCATGAAATTGAGCGTGCCGTAGGTCGCGGACGTCACGCCGGCGGGGGTGAGTCCCAGTTCGCCCAGATCGGGCGCGGAATAGTCCGATGACAAATTCGTGACGCCGGTTTTGCCCCGGACCAGTCCGTCAACCTGGCCGGCCTGCAGTTCGGCAAGGACGGCGGCGGCCCGGGTGCGGCGCGAATCCGCAATGCGCCATTGCGGACCGCACCAGCGGCGGATGGTCGCGTCGCTCAACACGAGGAAGGCCGTCTCCGGTGCATCACCACGCGCGTATCGTTGGCGGAAGAAAAGATATTCATCCTGCGAACTGAGCGCCGGCAGTCTGCCCTGGGCGGTGCGCACCAGATTTTCGAGCTGCTTTCGCGAGTTGGTGACGAAGACCACGTTGGACACCGACGCCAGGTAGGAGCAGACGGCGCGATCCGGTGAAACGACGCCCACATAATGAACTCCTTCGATGTCGCCGCTCACGGCCTTGGCGCCGGGATGGGTGGTGCAGGCGGCGGTTTGCCGGGCAACGACACTGGCCTGCAGCAGTGGCAGATTCCTGGCTTCAAATAAAACCGCGACATCCGTTCCAACGCGCAAGAACGGATCCGACCCGGTGAAGGCCGCGCTGGTGACGACCTGCGGGCCGAGCAACCGCGAAAGGTCGTTGAGGCCGAGGCAAAGTTGATTCTGGTAACGATCGCGCGAACTGGCGTCTTCCGAACGCGGCTCGAACATTTGCAGCACCGGCGTGCCGTTGGCGTCGGTTTCATCCGTCATGTCCGCCAGGGCCTGAAACGACGGGAAAAACAACGCGTGCTGGTCGGCGGGAATGAAGGGGGCGAGCGGATCGAGTTCCGGCTTCGGTTCGTGGAGCAGGGTTTTCCAATCCATTTGCCGGACGGTGATGCCAGCCAGGTTGGTGAGGGCGACCCCGCCTTCGTTGGTGCCATTGCGCACCGCCATGGCGCGATCCAGCTGCAAATTTTCACTCAGGGCACGCCCGCCGGTGAACAGATTGAACGTGTCCTCAAATTCAGGCGGCCGGGTGCGGTTCCAGTTCATTCCCGGATTGTTTCGCGGGCTCTGATTTGTGCCCCGCTCCTTCGCAATCATTTCGAGTTGGTGGCGAAACCAGGCTGCGCCCGCAATGTTCCGGTTCAGCAAGCCGCGATAGAATTGTTCTTTGGCGGTCAGAAACGCCTGCCGGGCCCCGGGCTTTGCCTCCGTCGGGGAGATTTTGAACCGCACCTGGACCATTCCGCCCAAGTCATTTTTTACGACGAAGAGACGTCCGGTGATCGCCTGGTTTTCCGGTGCGCGAATGGAAATGGTCTGTTTGGGTGATTCGCCAGGATTGGACATCCAGGGCGCGGCGTTGTTGCCGCTGACGTACGCCTCGCCCTCGCCCTCGAGTGCGGCGTAAGGCTGAATGGCCGGCATCATCCGCCACCGCCGCGAGTTGCCCGGGACTGTGTTTGACGGCAACGTGCCTTCCGTCATGGTGAGTGAGGAAACCGGGAGATTGTAATACGCGTCCCCGGCGGCGGCGGTTTGCAGCCGCAGGGCGGCAACGCAACAGCAGAGCCATCGGAGTTTAATGGAATTCATGGCGGAACTTTCCCTCGGGGAGCTTGTCATAAGTGGATCTTGTTATACAGGAAGGACCGCGTTCAAGCCAAAACGAGGAAAATATGCCTGAAAAGCAAACTCGTCGATCACCGCCATGTTCCGAGTCTTACGCCACCGTCAGCGGACCGTCGAAAACGGTCAGGCTGATGACTTCCGTCCGGGCAATGTGCGGGCCGTGCCGGACGCCTTCGGGCGCGAAGAACAGCGTGCCGGCGGTGTAAGTCTTGTCGGATTCCTCCCATTCGCCGGAAAGCACGTAGGCCCATTCATTGGCGTCCGGATGCGTATGGGCCGGGATTGTACAGCCGGCCTTGAACTTGCGCAGCACCACGCTCCTCCGGTGCTTTCATTTTTGTGCAATATCATCAACTCGACTCCTTCGTAAGGGCCGGGCTGCCAGACTTTGTCTTTGGTCAATGCCACGTAGGGAAACATGCATCCATCGAAGCGGATTGCGTCGGATTTGCAAGCGCGGAGTTAAAAACCGCAAGGATTGTTCATTGCCGGCCGGTATTGATTTCATATTTGTCTGCTTTTTACCGCGCGAAACTGATTTGATTCTTCATTCTTAATTCTGCATTCTGCCCTGGTTGTGAACATTCCCGAACATCGCAAGGCGATTGACCGGCTGGACGCGCACCTCGTGCGGCTGCTCAACGAGCGCACGAAGCACGTGCTCGCCATCGGTGACATGAAGCTCAAGGCCGGCGAGGAAATTTACGCGCCGCACCGCGAACGCGCCGTGTTGCAACGCATCTGCCGGTCGAACGAAGGGCCGGTAACCGACGACCAGCTCTGCGCGATTTACCGCGAAATCATGTCCAGCGCGCTGGCGTTGGAGAAGACCATGTCCATTGCGTATCTCGGCCCGGAGGCGACGTTCACGCATCAGGCCGCGATTCAAAAATTCGGTTCCAGCCTGCGCTATGTGTCGCAAAAGACCATTGCCGACGTGTTCGCCGAGGTCAGCCGGAACCGCGCGGACTACGGCGTCGTGCCGGTGGAGAACACCACCGAAGGCGTCGTCACGCACACGCTCGATATGTTCGTGGACAGCGATTTGAAAATCGTTTCGCAAATCGTTTTGCCGATTCAGTATTGCCTGGCTGGCAATTGCAGATTGGCGGGCATCCGGCGGCTCTATGTCCATCCCCAGGCCCTGGCCCAGTGCCGGTCATGGGTGCAAAAGAATCTGCCGCACGCTGAAATCCTTGAAACTTCCTCCAACGCGCGGTCAGCCGAACTGGTGGCTCATCCGGCGGGCAAAACTTCGGGGCGGCGCGGGAAAGTGGCCGCCATCACCGGCATTCTGGCCGCCGAAAAATACGGCCTGCCGGTGCTCGAGCAGGACATTCAGGACAACGCCGACAACGCCACGCGCTTCCTCGTGCTCGGACGCCAATGCAGTCCGCCCACCGGCGACGACCGCACGAGCCTGCTGGTCAGCGTCGCCGACAAGGCCGGCGCGTTGCATCAGGCGATTGCCGCGTTCCGCCGCCACAAAATCAACATGACGAAGATTGAATCGCGCCCCAGCAAACGGAAGGCGTGGGAATATTTCTTCTTCATTGATTGCGACGGCCACGTGCAGGACCGCAAAGTCGTCAAAGCCATCCAGCTTCTGGGCGAGCACTGCAACTTCGTCAAAATCCTCGGCTCGTATCCGAACACGGAATAGTTTCAACCCCTCAAACGAGGCGCGCAACTTGAGCCGGACGTGAAGCGCGTGTAACTTTCCACTGAATTACAAGACCGTATGTCTCAAAAGTTTGGCAATGCTTTTTTGGGGAAACCGCCGCGAAAGGGCGGGGCAGTCATTCCTGAAATTCCGTCCGGCAGGGTTGCTCCGGCACAAAACCCGGTGGAACGCAGGCAGACCTACAGCAAGGTCTTCCGCTGGCGTCTGCCTGAGGGCCAGACACAGTCGCCGGCCGCGGTTGAGGTCATCGGCACTTTCACAAACTGGCAGAAGGTGCCGCTGATGCGTGACGGCGTATTGGGTGCCTGGTATGTCACGCTCCATCACCTTCACTGCGGTCGCATGCATCACTACATGCTGCTGGTGGATGGCCAGCCGGTTCGCGACAAGCATTGCGATGGGCTGGCCGTTCCTCATGGCCCGCAGGAGGAACAATATCAGTTGATGACCGACCGGGGACCGCGCGTGTTGATGCTCTTTTCGCAGGCGAAATAGCTCCAGCGTCAGGCGCGAGTTGACCAAGGCAGAACCGCATACCATTTTTTGAACACCCCTCATTAGCACCCGGCTTCAGCCGGGTGGAATCGGGGTCGTGGGTTTCCGACCCGTTTTAACGGGTTTCCCGTGGTTGAAGAAGCCGTTGAAACGGCTGGGCGCGGCTGTTCGGCGTCCACCCACCGGGCAGAAGCCCGGGGTTAATGAAATGCTCCGGAGACTGCTCAAAAGTGAGATGTCCCCAAGACAGGTCCCAGTCTTTTTTTGCTTCCCAAAATTATAGGGATGGTGGTAGAATGGCACCATGGAGTTGCAGGAGAACATGAATGAATTCTTCATTTGGGGAATTGACGATTCCCCTTATGGCCCTGTGGAACTGCCGGTTTTGATTGACTGGATCAGTGACGAACGCGTCCTGGCCGACACGTGGGTCTTCGCGCGCCGCGACGGAAGCTGGCGGCGGGCGGCGGAAATTCCCGGACTGCAAGCGTATTTCAGCCAGACCATCATCCCGGATTCCGCCGCATCTTCGGGTGCGGGCATCGCTCCCGGCTCGCTGCGGCGCATCAAAATCCTGTCCCAACTGAACGACGCACAGCTTGATCGCCTGACTGAATTCATGGAACTGCACCAGGTGCCGCAATGGATGGCGGTGGTGAAACAGGGCGATGCCGGCAACGGCATGTTCCTCATCCTTCAGGGGGAGTTGCGCGCGCGGGTGATGGTCGGTGACAAGGAAACGATTCTGGCCACGTTCGGCCCCGGAGATTTTTTTGGTGACATATCGCTGTTCGATCACGGTCCGCGGTCGGCGGATGTCATTGCCAATGTGGACAGCACCGTGCTGAAAATCTCCGACGTTGCTTTTGACCGGCTCACCCGGGAAGCGCCCGCCCTCGCAACGCCCTTCCTGCAGGCCACGGCCCGGACCCTCGCCGCGCGGATTCGCGCTGACAACAAGCGCTTCGAACGGGTCACCCAGCAGTTTCGCGCCAGCGCCTGATTTCTATTTCAGCACCGCGACGGAGGGTTGTCCATTTTGATCCGGGCCGTCCAGCGCGACGGTGGTTTCTGACAAATGGAATTCGCCGGTGAGCTGGAGGTCGCGCGAAGAACCGCCGACCAGGATTTTGTAGGCGCCCTTGTCGGCCACCCAGCCTTTTTTGTCCGGGTCGTAATGGGCATAGGCGTTCCGGTCGAGGACGACGGAGACTTTTTGTTTTTCCCCGGGTTGCAGGAAAACTTTTTTGAAGCCCTTCAATTCCTTGAGCGGCCGCGGCAGGCTGGGGCTGACTTCCTGCACATAGACCTGCGCCACTTCCGCGCCGGCGCGGCTGCCGGTGTTGGCGAGCTCGAATTCAACCGTCACCGGCGGCCCTGACGCATCCTGGGCGGGAGCGAGGTTGAGATCCGAATATTTGAATTGCGTGTAAGAAAGGCCATAACCAAACGGGAACAGCGGCTCAATGTTTTTTGTGTCGAACCAGCGATAACCGACGAGGAGTCCTTCCTTGTAAACCACCTTGCCGTTTGTGCCCGGGTAGGCATCCAGCGCGTGCGCCGGCGAATCCGCCAGCCGTTTCGGGAAGGTGCAGGGCAGTTTGCCCGAGGGATTCACGTCGCCGAACAGCACGTGCGCCAGCGCATTGCCTCCTTCCAGACCGGGATACCAGGCGTAGAGCAGGGCCGGCACTTTGGCGAGCCAGGCATCCATTTCCACAGCCCCGCCGCCGTTCAGAACGACAACGGTCTTGGGATTGGCCTGCACGATTTTCTGGATCAACCCGTCCTGTCCGCCGGGCAGTTTGATATCTTTCCGATCCGCCCCTTCGGTGTCGTAACCGCCATGGTGGTTCAAGCCACCGACATAAATGACCACATCGGCCGATTTGGCGGCGGCCACCGCTTCGGCGATTAGTTTGGAGCTGTCCAGGGGAGGCGCTGTTTCTTCGGCCTCCGGCTTGAAGTCCAACCGTCCCGAACCAACCGGCGGATTGTAACCCTGGGCATAAATGAGCTTCACGTTGCCGCCGAGATAATTGCTGATGCCTGCAAGTGCGGTGATTTCGTACGGCGCTTTGATCATTGCGGAACCGCCTCCATGGGCGAACCGGGCCACAGCGTTGGCCCCGATCACGGCAATGGTTTTGGTTTGAGCCGCATTCAACGGAAGCAAATCCTTGTTTTTCAACAGCACAAAGGATTCTTCAGCGATCTTGCGGGCCATTTCCTGATGCGCTTTGGTGCTCAACAGAATTGGCGGCGCGGCATTCGTGGCCGGCGGCGCAGAGGGATCGTGAATCAGATTCAATTTAAACATCACGTAGAGGTGCCGGCGCACTTTGTCGTCCAAAACGGACACGGGGAATTTGCCGGACTTCAACCCTTCCAAAAACGGATTGGCCAGATAATTGCCGGCGTAAGCTCCGCGCGTGCCCATTTCGATGTCCATGCCATTGAGTGCTGCCAGATCGGTGTGATGCACACCGCCCCAGTCGGAAATGACGGCGCCTTTGAACCCCCATTCATTCTTGAGAATTTCATTCAGCAAACGTTCGTTCTCGCAGCAATGCTGGCCGTTGATCTGATTATAAGCCCCCATAACAGCCATCACATCCGCCTCCTGCACCGCCGCGCGAAATGCCGGCAAATAAATCTCGCGCAACGTGCGCTCGTCCATGATTTCATTGATCGAGCCGCGTTCATATTCCTGATTGTTCGCGGCGAAATGTTTGACACAGGATGAAACACCCTGAGCCTGCTCGCCTTCGATGTAATTGACCGTCAGGCGCGAGGTCAGAAACGGGTCTTCGCCCAGGTATTCAAAATTGCGCCCGCACAACGGCGTGCGCTGAATGTTCACCGCCGGTCCCAGCATGATGTCCTTGCCGCGCTGTCTTGCCTCCTGGCCGATTACCGTGCCGTAAGCTTTGGCCAAATCCACATCCCACGTTGCCGCCAGCCCGAGCGTCCCCGGCATGGCCGTGGCAAAGTCATCCTTGTGGTTGAGAACGACACCACGTTCGCCGACCTCTTCGCGCACACCCAACGGGCCGTCGTCCATTATTAAGTCGGGAATGCCAAGTCGCGGAACGCCCGCTGTTGAAAAATGGGCGTTGGCGTGGACCAGCGAAACCTTTTCTTCGAGCGTGAGGCGGGAAAGCAAATCTCCGACGCGCGCCTCGACTGGTTTGGTGCCGTCAAGGTAAAGCGGGCGCTCCTGCGCGCCAGCGTTCCCGGAACCTGCCGCCAGAACCGAGAGGGCAAACAACGGGATGATGCGATGCTTGATTTTGGACATAAGCCTCATAATTTTTTCGCTGGTTCAATTTGGGTTAAATCAACCCGGTCACCGACCGCCGCGCCCCGCCGGGCGCAGGCCAAACGCGATTCATCCGGCGCTTTCGCCGGTTCTGTGACGGCGGTGAAACCACTGTAAAAAATTCCCGATTGCACCGCCAGTGAAAACACCGTGGCATGTTGGCTGGAATTTCCACCCGATGAAACACGGGTGAAGCGGTCGCCTCAAAGCCGTGCGCGCATCCGCTGGATGCGCTGTTTTGGCTGGCCGGGATTCCGCCGGTCAGGACCGGATCATCGTCAAAATCATCTTGAACCGCGTGAACGCCTTGAGCGCGTGCGGTTGGTGGGCGGGCATGAGAATCATCTCACCGCCGGTCACGCGATGCGGCTGGCCGGAAATCCGAATTTCCACCTCGCCTTCGACCACTTGCACCAGCGCATCGAACGGCGCGGTGTGTTCGCTCAAGCCCTGGCCTTCGTCGAAGGCAAAAACCGTCACCGTGCCGGTGGGTTTCTTGACCAGTTCGCGGCTCACGATGGCGCCGTCCTGGTAATTGACCAGTTCGACGGCCCGGGCCACCTGCGCGCCGATGAACTCTTTGGATTTTGGTTCCGTGTCCTGTTTCATGATTGTTCCGTTTGCTTTGGGCGTTCCCGCAGGGGCGGGAATGATTCGCCGTTGATATGCCGGTCGGTTGCTGGCAACCTACGCCCTATGACGCATCTCGTCCATGCGCGTAAAGTTTTCGACATCGAGCTTGCCGCGCTCAAAGCCGTGCGCGCGCAGCTCGACAACTCGTTCGCGCGCGCGGTCGAGATGATTGTTGAGGCGGTGAAGCGGCGAAGCAAGATCATCGTTGTCGGCATCGGCAAATCCGGCAATGTCGGCCGGAAAATTTCCGCCACGCTCACCAGCACCGGCTCGCCCAGCGTCGAACTCAACAGCGTGGACGCGTTGCACGGCGACGTGGGCATCGTCAACGACGGTGATGTGATTCTGGCGTTGAGTTATTCCGGCGAGTCGGAGGAATTATTAAACCT
>Ga0074044_10003021_pt1 | contig 14483 bp, 16 predicted proteins | sample BogForMeECP23OM1_FD_94443 | JGI IMG/M metagenome (GOLD analysis project Ga0074044, IMG submission 94443) | Bog forest soil microbial communities from Calvert Island, British Columbia, Canada - Bog Forest MetaG ECP23OM1 | ecosystem: Environmental > Terrestrial > Soil > Wetlands ... | reverse complement strand
GCAGTTTTCCGATTATTCGTTCTCCAAGTCTTCGGTTCGCGGAGATGGCGATATCGACTGAGCGTTTGATTGCTATTGGTTCGATTTTGTATCCTTGCTCGATTATTCTGTCGCTATCCCAACCGTTGCCTGTTCGGAGTCCCTTGTACTGTTTGGTTTCAGGAGTAATTTCGCCGATCTGCTGGAGTCGACTTGTCAAGTATTCTTCGATCGCTGTTGAATCAGTGTCCTCTGGTGTCTGGGGAGTGTCGTTCTTCTTCTTGTCATCCGCGGAACGAAGGTTGCCTTCGAGACGTTTTCTCAGATTGTTTAGTCTAAATATTGGATCTTCTGGGTCTTCGTTTTCCGGCAATCTGTTCTACTCCCCTAACACGAATTGAGCGTTTGCGTTTGCTAGGAATGTTCCTCCTTGAGAAATCAACTTGTCAGAAACAAGTGCGTTTGCATTGTAGATGCCTTGTGCGGAGTTTGCTGTTGGTGAAAACCCGAAGGCGACTTTAACAATCCCACCGGTGGCTAACGTAGAGATTTGCAGTTGGATTGATACTAGCGTCCCTCTAGGGTCGAGAATTTGGATCCATATCACTCCCTGAATTGGTGCACCGATATTTTGCAGGACTATCCAGATCAATACTGTTTGGCCGACTGAAAAGACCGCGGAAGTCTTGTTTGTTGCGTCTGTAGAATAAAGTTGGATAATCATAACGCTCGAGGTCGATGATGAGTCAATTACATAGTTTGTATGCGTCGTCGCTGTAGCGTAACCTGACTTGGATGCTGCGGCGAATACCGTATAAGCTCCTGAAGTAACGTTAATGGGAATTGTCAGATAGGTTTGGAAAACTCCTGCTGCGTCGGTTGTAATGCCCGTTAACTGGACCGGTTCTGATCCGGTTGGGCCGTCTACTTGTATGGATAAGTCAGCGTCAGGAATAGCGCTTCCCGCACTATCCATCACAACCCCTCGTATGTTGACAGTTTCATTGGGTTTGTAATAACTCTGATCTGTTTCAACTCTTACTGATAGACTTGATGATGCGGGAACACTCAGTGAATTATTTGTTTGCGGCGTTGCTGATGCAATTTGCAAACTCACATCCGATGAAAGTTCTTGTCCGCCTACCAATGCTGCGACAGTAATGTTGTAAGACCCTGGAGGAGAGCTTGAAGACGTCACGATCGTGAGGAGGGAATTGAAATTCGGATCGGCGATACCGTTTTCAGGAGTAAATATTACCACGCTCTGGTCTGGTATTCCGTTGGAGACGAGGAGGACATTCGCTGGTTCTCCGACATCTATGTTAAGTTCGAATTGTGCGTAAGATCCGGCGCTTATGCTTTTAGCTGTTGGTTCAACTTGGAGGACGGGGGTCGCATCATTAGGTCCGCTCGTGGATAAGTTCTGAAATGTCAAATTATTATCCGCCGCGACGGGACTGGATAAACTTCCGCTTGCTTGAGCAATCGATAACCCAATTAGTATTGCCAAGAACAGAACAATAGCGGATCGAGTCTGCCTGGCTACCATTGTATGGAACCTCGAGATATCAGATTCCACACTGAATATCTATTTAAGTGTTGTTGAGTACCACACATCTACGCATTTGTCGGTGTATACGTGTGGCACTAACAAACTTTCATATACTACCGTCAGCGCGTTACTGCAGTGATCCTCTCATGAGCTCCAGGAGCGCTGATTCTGCTATTGTAGATTTGCTCCGGAAGCTGAATCGAAATGTCGAGATAGTTTCAAAGAAACTTGACAAATTAATCGAGGTTGAACGGTCTTCCGCAGGTCATTTCGTGAGGCCCACTGTCGACGTGCCGGAGGGGCTCCCTTTGGACGTTACCACTCTTCTCTCGCTACCTGATCATTTACGCAAATCCGCGATAGCTCTTTCTTCACTCGGAGAAGCAACCGCCACTGACCTTTCTAAGGAGACGGCACGCGTACGCGCGGTAGAAAGTGATTACTTAAATCAACTTGTCTCGATGGGATTGATCAAAAAGAAACGTAAAGGTAGGGACGTTTACTTCTATATTGAAACATAGGTGATATTGTTGGCAAAGACTCTGGCTTTTCACTCATACAAAGGCGGAACCGGTAAGACTTCGCTAGTCGTCAATCTCGGAGCTCTCTACGCGAAGCAAGGCGCTAATGTCTGCGTCCTCGATTACGACTTCCGAGCTCCCAGCCTTAACGTTCTATTCAAAGCTAAGCCGGATCACTGGTTGAACGATTACTTGGAGGGAAACTGTAGTATCATCGACACGCTTGTCGATGAATCGACCAAATTCAACCTACGAGGGAAATTGTGGGTAGGCTTCTCAAATCCATCATTAGAAGCATTGAAGAACATTATGAGCAAGGATCGTCGCTGGGAGGTCAAGGCACTCTCCAGGACTCTGTCTGGTAAGAAACAGATTATCGAAGAGAAGAAGGTTGACTACTTGATTTTCGACACGAGTCCAGGTGCGCAATATTCATCAATTAATGCACTCGCGGGAGCAGATATCGTATCTCTGGTCATGAAAGCTGACGAATTCGACTTAGAAGGGACAAAGGAACTTTCCAAGGGCGTTTACGAAGTTCTCGGCCGAAAATCAGGTGTTGTGTTAAACAAGATTCCGCTAGAGCAAATTGCAGCGGGCGGAGGCGCTGAAAAATTCGGGAAAACTATAGAAGAAGAAGTGGGTTTGCCACTGATCGGCATGATACCCTGCATGTGCGAACTAATGGCGATGGGTGGGAAAACGATCTACACACTCGAGAAACCTGACCATACGTTCACGCGGTCAATTGCTCGAATATCTGAAACCCTCAGAAACATGTGATTAGGTACTGGATTTCTCGAGACGTTTTTCGTAGTCTTTTCTCAATCTTTGATAAGTCGACTCATCCACTTTATTCATCGCCCGGAGTTCTTCCAAACGTGCTAGCGCTCTAGCCGTGGCAACGTAGCCGGTATCTGCACCAGCTAGCGTAAGAAATTCGTCCACAATCTGTTCACGTGTACGTCGTCTCTTACGAGAACGAGTAGTCAGAACGATCACTCCGATAACGAATACAGCACCGGCTACCACTAGGGCTGCTTGCATTGGACCGGGTTCTATTTGTAATTGAAGAATCGCCTTGTGCGTAAGTGAACCGGAAACTCCGAGGAACTCAAACGTGTAGTTGCCATTTGCTGCCATAAACGACACTTGGATACTCACCATCGTACTTCCGCTTGGTACCAACGAAATAGGGTTGAATTGAATTGTGACTCCTGGCGGTTGGTTGATTGCCGTGAGGTTTACGATATCATCGAATCCACGTAAGGAAAGAACTGTCAAAGTCAACGAACTGGTTTGACCCTGTTGGATCATTAATGCACTAATGGATGATTCAAGCGCGAAGTCGGGCGTCAAGTAAACAAAGATAAGATTTAGATGAGCTGTATCATAACCTGGTTTGTCCGCCGTCAAGAACGCAGTATAATTTCCTGCGGGGGAAGACTGCGCCATATTGAATGTGTCTTGGAATATTCCGTTCGAGTCAGTGTAAGCGACTGCCACATGCACACTAGAGCCCTGCGGACTTATCACCTCTATTGAGATGAGGGCATTCGACAGTGAGCTGTTATTCACATCGAAAACGCGCCCCGCCACTGAGACATAAACACCCTGATCCGTTTGGGTCGGATTGAAAGATGCCTCAATCATCATATTTTGCGTGGCAAAGACTGAACCGCACGAGGACATGACCACAATTATAACTAAAACCCCACACAGGAATGGTGTACGCAGGATCAGCTGCCTCCTGACATGCGACGCAATTAGCTAGGCTTAGAGTTTTTGGCAGTTCCCAATTTTCCTCAATGCCCTATCGAGTTTGCCATGATTCTTTGCATTTTAAGTCGTGAGTCGATTTTCGATAGAACTGTATCCAGGTTTCTATTGGTAGTCACACTTACTGGCAGAATTTCCTCTTCCATGAAGTATCTTCTAATTAGAGCCTGAGCATCTGCGAGTTTCTCTTCTGAAATTTTATCGATTTTGTTAGCGCAGATTATGGTGGGCGATGAGATATCAACTTCGCGAAGTATTTGACTACAAGCTCTCACCTTCCGCTCCATAGGGAACTGTTCTTCACTTGCGTCTATGAACAGCAGTACAAGGTCTGCGGTGGCTAGTTCTCCTAGAGTTGCATGGAAGGCCTTCAGAATGATAGGGTGCATATCTTCGATGAAGCCGATTGAATCAATCAAAATGATTTCCGTTTGTGGAAGTTGAGCCTTACGAGCGAAAGTCGTTAACGTTGTGAATGGGCCAAGGCCGACGGTTTTTTCTTCATGGGTTACTAAATTGAAGAAACTTGTTTTCCCAGCTTGAGTATAACCTGCCAACGCAACTATTGGAAAACCTAGCTCTCGTCTATGATCCCGTTTTTTGTTTGTAAATGTCATCTAGCTCGCTCTCAATCCTACTTATCCGATTCCTCGCGGCACGGTAATAATCTTGATACGGGTAATTTCCTGGACCCATCCAGCCCAGCTGTTCACCCATTATTCCACGAAGCTTGATGAACTCTCTACCCCAGGACAACGTATACTTCAACTTCACAAGTCTGATCTGAAGTTTCGCTTCGTTCGTGAAAGCCCTCTTATCAAATACTTCTAAGATGAGCAGATTCCGATCTATCACGCGAACTTCTCCGCCCAGCCTTTGAGTAAGTTTGAATACGTGGCTACTAGTGAGTGCGTTCGCAAAGATCACAGTGTCAACATCATTATCATCGACGAGTTGTTTTAGATCATCAAGTCGTCCAGGACCCAAAGTGTAAGAGTGATGAACACTTTTGCGCCTCTGAATTAGTGTCGCAACGACTTCATACCTGATGTTTTGAGCCATCGTCTTAGTTTCCTCAATCAAGGGCGGGAGAGCGGGAAGCTTCAACTCGACTATGACTGCTCGCAAACTACTTAATTCACCGTAGTATGACAGATTCAAAATCTGCAGGAAGACGTATTTAGCCATGCAATTGGGCCTCTGAATGGCACTTACACATGGGAGACCAGGTTTAATGAAAGTGAAAGCTCACGTCATCGTAAGCGGCAGAGTTCAAGGTGTCTTCTTTAGGGCCGAAACTGCGCGTGCAGCGGTTGCAAATCATGTAACTGGCTGGGTTCGCAACTTATCAAACGGCCGAGTAGAAGCAGTCTTTGAGGGCGAAGAAAGCGACGTAGAAATTATTGTGGATTTTTGTAAACATGGACCTTCAGGAGCTCATGTTGAGGCCGCTGAAGTAATATGGAAGAATTGGAAAGGAGAATTCAGCGACTTTCGAATACTCTAGTTAATGAAGACCGATCGCAAAAGAACTTAAAGTCCGGATGTTCTGCTCTTGCATGCGTGCTCCGGTGGTGTAGCCCGGTTAACAAATCAGACCGATAGCATACCGGCCTTTCGAGTGACGAGGAAATCATCCTCAGAGTCGGTGATCGCGGGTTCAAATCCCGCCCGGAGCACCATAAACTCTTATCCGATAACTCCTCAAACTTCTCTGAACTAATTCTGATTCGAAAGTCTGACCGGGTCGTTTAAGGACCGTCCCAGCGTCAGCACGCTGAAATGGTTAAATAAGTTAGGGTGAAAGCAGTGTCTGAGTGTTTTAGAATTGCGAGGGAACTCGGTCAGAGCTGATTTAGTTCACCAAATCGAACACTAGCCGCCTAAAACTCACTTTACCAAAAGGGTCCCTTGAGAAGGCAACTCTCGACATCTTCCAGCGAGCATTCTATAGGATCTCGGGAAGCGATAGGACCTACAAGCCATCAATAAACGACCCGGAAATTGAAGTAAAAATTCTTCGACCGCAAGAGATTCCGATTTACGTAGCGGAGGGCATGCAAGATCTAGGGATAACTGGATTGGACTGGATAAAAGAGACCGGAGCGAACGTCGAGCGCCTTCAGGACCTCGAGTATGGTCGCGTACGAATCGTGGCTGCTGCACCAAAAACCGTTCCACACTCATCAACGAATTCTATGTTGGATGAAATATGGAGGCAAGGTAAACCTGTTCGAATCTCTACGGAATATCTCAACCTCGCCGCTAATTTCTTAAAAGGACTCCCCGCTTACCGCAACCGATTCGGCAATCAAGAACCGCTGATTGTCACGCCATGGTGGAGAAAAGGTGAGAACCACCAAGCTGCCATCTTTTTATCTTTCGGAGCAACCGAAGCGAAACCACCAGAAGACGCTGATCTAATTCTGGAAGTTACCGAAACAGGAACCTCACTTGAACAGAACGACTTGAAGTCACTTGAAACCGTACTCGAATCTACCGCCCATCTCATATCAAACAAGGAAGCCCTGGCTGATCCATGGAAAAAAGAGAAAATTATCGATGTCCTAACAATGCTCAAAGGTGTCACTCAAGCCCAGAAACGATTACATCTATTTGTCAACGTTAGGGAAGAGAATCTCGAAACTCTGCTGGCTCAGTTGCCCTCCCTGAGAAGACCTACCGTGAGCCCGCTCTCCACGAAAGGATGGTTCGCGATTAACACCGTTGTCGAAAAGAAAGATTTCCTACAATTACTTCCAACCCTCCGTAAGTTGGCGCAGGGACTAGTTGTGCACGAACCTCAACAGGTATTATCGCTCGAAGAAGTAAACGGCGCCGTGAATAAATGAATCAACAATACGGCCACTCCCTACAATAGTCTGTCGAATTAATTCGGTGTCAACTCACGATCCATATTTCTATCCTCAACTACGGCGTTGGAAACCTTTACAGTTTACAGGCGGCACTGAAACGCGAAGGCGCGATTTGTGAAGTTACGAAAGATCTCAGGAAAGTTAAGTTTGCTGATGCGCTACTACTCCCTGGAGTAGGAAGTTTCACCGCTGCGACTAGTAAGATTCGTGCTCCAGAGGTTCGTGAGATTGTCCTGAATGGGAAACCGCTCTTAGGAATCTGTCTCGGTCTCCAATTGTTCTTTCGCAGCAGCGAGGAAGGCCGAGGTAGGGGATTAGAGTTGTTGCCTGGTGAAGTGAAGCGTTTACCTGCAGGAGTAAAGGTTCCGCAGATCGGATGGAATCTTCTCAAGATCAAACAGCAGAATGAACTCGTTGATGGTCTCTCGAACGATGAATGGGTCTACTATGTGCACTCATACTATCCGTCCACAGAAGGAGAATGGGTTACTGGAACAAGCGAATACGGTGTTCAATACCCGTGCCTCATTGCGTGGAAAAATATTTTCGGAACACAATTTCATCCGGAAAAATCTGGAATTACTGGGAGACTGATCTTGCACAACTTCCTCAAGATGCTAAGGAGATAAGATACGTGGAAGCGTGGGCTGCTATCGACCTACTCCGCGGACGAGTAGTGTCTCTAAAACGAGGGGATCCAACTGATCGGACTGAATGGAGCGGCGACGCGTTAGGGTTCGCGAGACGTTGGCAGACTGAAGGAGCAACAGGATTACATGTTGTGGATTTAGACGGTGCTTTTCAAACCGGTTCCAATCGAGACGCGGTGGAGTCTATTGTGCGTATAGCGTCGATCCCTGTTCAAGTTGGTGGCGGCATACGGACTGTCATGGACGCGAAGAGATGGTTGGAGCTGGGTGCTCAACGAGTGATCCTAGGTACCTTGGCCTACAGTTCGCCGTCTGCGGTAATCTCTATTATCGATGAATTTGGATCGGATCGCGTCGTCGTGGCTTTAGATTACAGAGAAGGACGTGTTGTGACACAAGGATGGACCAAGACGGAAAGTCTTGATCTCAGTGAAGCTATAACGCGACTCCAAACTGCACACGTTGAAACTCTCCTCACTACCGCCGTACAATTTGACGGCACAGGCGCCGGTCCAGATTGGAAAACCCTTCAAACCCTCCGTGGCTTGACCACTATGCGCATTTTGGCGTCCGGAGGAGTCCGCACAGCAGACGATGTAAACGGACTACAGAGGATTGGCATCCATGGCGTAATACTAGGTCGAGCTCTCTACGACGGCACACTTAGTCTTGCCGATTTGAAAGTTCAGGAATGATACCCATGCCACTAGCCAAACGAATAATCCCATGCCTCGACATAAAACTTGGAAGTGTCGTCAAAGGAATTCACTTCAATCGTTTACGATACGCAGGTGATCCAGTAAAACTCTCACTGCGCTACCGCGACGACGGTGCTGACGAAATTGTCTTCTTAGACATTACCGCCAGCCTCAACAAAAGAAAGACACTGAGTTCACTCGTAAGAAAAATCGCTGCAAACCTCGATGTGCCTTTCACTGTTGGAGGCGGAATCAGATCTCTCAACGATGCAAGATCAGTACTATGCAATGGAGCAGACAAGATATCAGTAAATACTGCTGCGCTTCAGCGACCCAAGATGATTAAGGACCTGTCTCGAATCTTCGGATCACAATGCGTCGTTGTCGCTATCGATGCGAAACGTGTAAACAATAACGGAAGAGTTCGCTTCAAGGTCTTCAGCCACTCAGCAACTCGTCAAACCCGATATGAGGCTACAGACTGGGCGAAACGGGTCGAGACGCTAGGTGCAGGCGAATTAATGGTGACCTCAATCGATCGAGATGGCACAAAACTAGGATACGATCTCGAACTTCTAAGTAAAATAACGAGCGTAGTGAACTTACCAGTAATTGCCAGCGGTGGCTGTGGAGAGCTAAAACATTTCCGCGACGTCTTCCTTAAGACTAATTGCGATGCCGCACTTGCGGCTACACTGTTTCATTACGGAGAATTGTCGATAAGAGAGGTCAAAGATTACCTGACAGCAGAAGGAGTAATGGTGCGACCATGAAAACTGGAACCCTGAAGGACTTGGACTTTGGAAAAGGAGACGGACTCGTACCCGTAATTACGACTGAAAAGAGATCGGGTAGAGTGCTGATGTTAGCTTATGCTAACGTGGAAGCGCTAAATCGTACTTTAGAAACCGGTTTGGCTCATTACTGGAGCCGAAGTCGCGCGAAATTATGGAAGAAAGGAGAAGAATCCGGACATATTCAGCGAGTGCACGAAATATTAATGGATTGTGATGGCGACACTTTGATTTACGTAGTTGATCAGACCGGTCCTGCTTGCCATACAGGTGAAGAGACATGTTTCTTCAGAACGCTTAGGAAGGATGAGTTCTGAAAGTTATCCACGAACCGGTTAATACGCAGCTTAACGCGGTTCGATTTTCTTGATTCGTTCCACAGCTTCAACAACCTTATCAGTTGTAACGGAGAATCGAACATAGTTTTTACCGTTTTTCCCAAAAGCTTCTCCCGGCGCTGCCACTACTCCTGCATTCAGGAGTCGTTTCACAAATTCTGTTCCATCCATCCTAACATCTACCCAAAGATAGAATGTTGCTTGAGGCTTGATCGGATTCAGGCCTATGGTCTGAAGGCCAGAAACAAGAACATCGAGGCGTCCTTCTAGGATTCGATTATTTTTTTCTCGTTCTCGAGTAAAATCGGCATCAAAATATCGTTTCAATGCGGAAGCAGCCGCTCGTTGGACGAATCTTGGAATGCCGGAATCAATTTGCGCTTTTATCTTCTTCAGACCCGTTATGATTTCTTTGTTGCCTACAGCGAAACCCACTCTGTAACCAGTCATGTTGAACATTTTACTGCACGAGTTGAATTCCACTGAGCAACGCATAGACTGGTCACCTTGCAGGGCTGATGGGGATCTGTAGGATCCAAAAGCAATTTCTGAATATGCGTTATCGTAACATAAGGTTAGATTATGTTCTAAGCAGAAACTGACTGCCCTTTCCAAAATTTGTTTCGTTGTAACCGCTGCAGTTGGGTTTGACGGATAATTCATGAACAGCAATTTTGTCTTTGTATCAACGTTCATCTTAGAGAAGTTGGGTTGAAATTTTTCTTCAGGTGTGAGGGAGTAAGGTACGGGGATTGCGTCTGACAAGATTGTTGACCCTTGACCATATACTGGATAACTGGGATCCGGAACGAGAGCTTTGTCAGCTGGGTTAAGCAGTAATCTGCCCAGATTGGCAAGACCTTCTTTCGAGCCTATCAGAGAGCAGACTTGTGTTGCTGGATCCAGCTCAACTGAATATCTCTTTTTATACCATTCAGCGACCGCTTCTCTGAAATATTCTTCACCTGCACTCGACGAGTAATTGTTAGAGCCTTCCTCTGTTAATGCTGAGGTGAGCGACTCTATAATGAAACGGGGAGTTGGCAAGTCAGGGTCGCCTATACCGAGGGATATCACGTCAACTCCTTTCTTCGTCAATTCATCTTGCAGCCTCTCGAGATCTGCGAAAATATAGGGCGGAAGTTTGCTGACACGTTCCGCGTACGTATTCATTTGAGAAGCCTCGTGGGGATATGTTGTCTAAATATTAGATCGTTTACTGTTTCGCGGTCTCTGATGATTTCCATCTTCCCGTCATGTACTAGGATTTCGGCTGCTCTAGGTCGTGAGTTGTATTGGCTGCTCATACTGTAGCCGTAGGCACCTGCGTTCATGACTACGATCACGTCGCCGTTCTCAATTTGTGGCAGTTTTCTGTCCTTTGCCAGGACATCGGTGTTCTCGCAAACTTGTCCGGTTATCGTGTATGTTGACTCTGATTTCGATGTCGATCTGTTTCCAACGTAGATGTGATGGTATGCGCCATAGAGAGCTGGTCGTAGGAGGGTGTTCATGCCGATGTCTGTTCCAACGAATGTTTTGTGTGAGGTATGTTTGATGTGGTGAACGCGGCCTAGAAGTACTGCTGAATCGCACACTATGAATCGTCCAGGTTCAATCATTAGATATGGTTCTCCAATTATTTTCCTCTCAACGTACTCGCGGAATGTTTGCCCGACCTGAGAACCGACTATCTCAATGTCCAGAGCGATCTCGTCAGGTTTGTAGGGGACTCCGAACCCTCCGCCGATATCCACGAATTCAAATGTGATGCCTAGCTTCTTTGAAACTGATTCCACTATTTCGAACAGTTTCCTTGTTACCGACACGAAATATTCTATGTTAAGAACGTTTGATCCGGTCATCATGTGCATTCCGAATCGTTTCACTCCGCTCTGTTTAGCGAGTGAGTAGGCGTTAAGCACCTGGGATTCTTCAACGCCGAACTTCGTATCCTGGCCCCCGAAGACTAGACCAGGGTATTGGCCTTGGCCTATGCCAGGATTGACTCTAAATGATAGAATTTCCGGGACTCCGAATTTCAGGAGTCTCGGTAAGATTGCTACGTCATCAAGATTAATGGCTGCTCCTGACTGAATCCCTTGAGATAATTCGAAGTCGCTATTGTTATTTCCACTGTAAAGCAGTTTATCGTTATCGAATCTTGCCAGAGATGCGAGTGTCAACTCTTCGAGACAGGAACAGTCTGCGCCGGCGCCCTCTTGTCTCACGATGTTTAGAACAGCGAGATTGTTATTCGATTTTACGGCGTAATTCAATTTGAATTTTTTATAATTTTTTTCGAATGCAGCTTTGGTTCTTCTACAGTTACTGCGTATTCGCTGTTCATCAATCGCGTATGTCGGTGTTCCGTAAATTGCTGCAATCTCCGATACGTCTATGCCGCCGAGCAATAGACGGTCGTTCTTGAGTTGTAGAGGCGGCATGATTGAGTTTAGCATCATCGATAATTCACTGTTTCAAGTCGCAGTTTTTGGATCGTTTAGGTTTAGCACATCTTGCATCGAATATATTCCCGGATTCATTTTTGATGCAATCCACTTACACGCGATCAGGGCTCCGATCGCGGAGGCGGCTCTACTGAAGGCGAGATGTTCCACCATGATCCGTTCATACTCTCCGGCCAGTATTAGTTGATGGATTCCCGGTGTTCCTCCGCCTCTCAATGAGAGTATTTCTATCTCCCCATGATCTCGTTTAGGTTTCATCGTTCTGTCGGTTACTACCCTCGAGAATGAGGCCTGGGTGTTCAATATTTCATGTATCGTTTTCGCTGTACCACTTGGAGCGTCACTTTTCATTTTATGGTGATGTTCGACTATGCTGTAGTCGTATAGGTCGGTGAAACCTGAAAGTAGTTTTGCTATTCTGAAGAGAATGTTTGCGCCTACCGCAAAATTCGATGTTAGAACGCTCGGCACTTCTTTGAGCAGTGATCGTAGTCTCTCATGCTGTGTGGTGTCGAATCCGGTTGTCCCGACTACGATTCGTTTGTGCAATTGTATGATTCTCGGTATGTTATTCAAATCCGCGATTGGCGTAGAAACGAACAGTACGACGTCGCTGTTGGCTGCAGCCTTCTCTATTTCAGATGCTTTAGTTATGAGAGCGCTGGAGCTTGTTCCGCCGATGTCAGTTACCGGTTTGCCCACCAAAGGATTAGCGTCGCTGCTTACTGCTCCCGTGACTTTGATGCTTGAATCGGTTAGAGAAATTATTGAGCGTCCGAATTTTCCAGTAGCCCCTACTACACAGAGGTTAGTAGGCATCGTAACACAATCCCTTCCAATACTGTTCGTTGCTCAGTCTTTGTTCGACGTTGATGTCGAAGAAGTCTGAAAGTGGTTTGAAGATTTCAGGGTTTCGCGACTGAATTTCTCTTGCGTTATGCAGGATCACTTGTAATCCTTTCTTGGTAATTTTGCCGAGCGGCTGCCGTAATGGTCCTCCTGGTAGGCCCAAGATGCTCATCAGGGTTTTGATTGGCAGAGGGTTGCGTGCTTTGAATGCAACCTGCCCCTTACTTGTTTCCTCTATCGTCTTGACTGTGACGATGTCGAAGAGTGGTTTCAAAGCGTTAGCAACACTCCTGGCTTTGGTTATGTTTCCTTCCGCTACGAGTTGACACATTTCTTGAACACTTTTTGGCGCAACATTCGACACTACGGAGATGACGCCGGATGCCTTCACTTCAGGATCAAGCATCATCTGTAACGTCTTGTCGTCGTCACCTGAGAGAATCCTGAATTCGTTTCCGCAGAGTCTTCTGATCAGCTTCATGTTTTCGAAGTCACCCGTCGCCTCTTTTACTGCACAGATGTTTCTGTACTTCTCATGTGCTAGTGCTAAGTCTTGGGCGAGCAGCTGTGTACCTGATCGGCCGGGAATTATGTATGGAATAATCTGGATATCGCGAAATGCTGAAGCAACTGGTTCAAGGTATTCTCTACGAATCTCCAGAGAGCTAGGACCGTTGTAGTAAGGGTCAACGAGCAGCATGTCTCTAATTCCTATTTCCCGCGCATGTTCCGTACCTTCAACACATTCGGATGTACTGTTGCTGCCTGTACTAGCAATCACAGTGACCTTCGATCCCACAGCCTTGTACGTGGATTCGAAAGCTTCGATATGCTCGTCCCAATCTAGTGTAGGGCTTTCACCTGTCGTCCCGACGCTAACAATTCCGCTAATGCCGTTTTCGGCCTGGAAGTTACTTAGCCCAGTTAATCCTTCCGCGTCTAATTCGCGGCCATTCCCTGAGAATGGGGTAATGATGGCCGTGTAGGCACCCTTGTATGAAGTCATATCAACCGCACACAGCGACCATGCTCCGCTATACTTAAGAATTACGTACATCGTAATATGATTACGTTTTTCGTAATTCGGTGTTTGGTTTGGATGGCGTCGACAAAAAAATTTTAGAAATCCTCAGACAAAATTCACGAACTTCCAATAGCGATATCGCTGATAAAATAGGACTCACTGAAGGGACCGTTAGGAATAGAATTAAGCGCCTCATCAAGACCAATGTCATAAAGAAATTTACGATTGAAACCCAACCCGTGCAAACAGAAGCAATCGTGCTGATTAGAACCCAGACCAGAGGAAGCAAGGAGACGTTGAGAAAGATACGCAAACACGTGGATCGCCTCTACGAGACTGCTGGTGAGTATGATATCGCAGCATATCTGACCGCAGACGACTTAGCAACCATAAACGGAATCGTCGATAAATTACGAGCGGTGGAAGGAATAAATTCAACCGTCACACTCCTGAAAATCGCTGACGGCTACGAATCGTCATAAACGCATCGAACGCAGTCCTCTATGCATTACTCCCATTACTAGGGTTGGCGTTCGCACTCTCTGACGGAAAAGTTTTAGGAGACATCGCTTCGAAAGCCATTAGACAGATCCCCATGGCCAAGTTCAACACCATCAATCCTTCCTCAGGAGAACCCCTAGCCGAGTATGATATTGCGGCACCTGACGAAATCAAAGAAGCGATCAGCGATGCAAGGAAGGCTTTCGAGAATTGGAAACGCCTACGACCTTCTGACAGAGGAAAGTATCTAGCGAGTACCGCTAAAATTCTACGCGAAAAGAAACAAGATTTCGGAAAGGACATGACGAACGAAATGGGCAAGATAATCAGGGAATCAATCGCCGAAGTCGAGAAGTGCGCGTGGGTTTTCGAATACTATGCCGAAAATGCAGAACGTTTTCTTGTTCCCGAACCTGCTCAAACGGATGCAGCAAAAAGTTTCGTTGCGTTC
>Ga0074044_10003020_pt1 | contig 14483 bp, 13 predicted proteins | sample BogForMeECP23OM1_FD_94443 | JGI IMG/M metagenome (GOLD analysis project Ga0074044, IMG submission 94443) | Bog forest soil microbial communities from Calvert Island, British Columbia, Canada - Bog Forest MetaG ECP23OM1 | ecosystem: Environmental > Terrestrial > Soil > Wetlands ... | reverse complement strand
GTGCGCCCGCTCCCACCAGGTGCTCCACACAGCGCCGTCGGTTCCGGTCATAAACAGATCGAGGTGATCGGGCTGATGTGGGGCCCAGACGGCCGTTACCGGCGCGCCAACAGCCGCCTTGACCTCCGGATGTATGGCGAACCACGGCTGCCACCCAGTGGCAGCCTCCCACCAGGTGCTCCACACGACGCCGTCCAGACTACTGAGGAACAAGTCGAGATGATCGGGAGAGCGAGGCGCCCAGGCCGCTGTTACTGATGAGCCTATAGCCGCCCGGATCTCCGAATGCGGATCGAAAATCCAGGTTTCTCTACTCCCACTCCAATGCCCATGGTGTAAATCAATTGTACCGGTTACCGGGAAGTGTTGCGTACCACCCGCTACCAGTAAACGGCCATCAGGTAAGAATGCATGACCGGCGCAGAAGAGATCGGCATCGGGTGAGGTGGGATTCGACACCAGCTGGCTTCGGCAATCATAAATACGACTATGGTCGATTTCGCGTTTCCCATCGAGGTAGCTCGGGTCCGTTTCCACGTCGGGGTCGTTTTGAATCGATTCCCAGATGGTTGGCGGAACCCACTGGCTACCAGAAAAATACAAGATTTGGCCGGCCGGCCCAGAGGGCAGAAGTGCGGCGTGAGCGGCCAGCACCTGTGCCGCACCACCTTGGCCGTTGGGACCTGACGGACCGCCTATATAAACCCATTTAGCTGGCATCCCTTACCCCCGGTTCGCACTCATCTCGCGAGCGGCGATTTTTCCGAAAAGAAGGCTTGCGGCTTATATGCAAACTGAAGAGTTGGTGACGTTCCCAACACCCCGCTTAAGCAACTGATCGAAAGCAACGAGTCGGTGCTCAAACTAGGCTGACCTTCTTCCAGGTGCCGTTAAAGATGTAGAAACTGTTGCTTGTCGTATCATAGACCATGGGAACAGAGCCGACCTCGACGGAAGGCACTCCCGTGGGAATACCCGCACAAGTAGGGATATATGTGAAGCCCTCAGAAGCGTTCACTGGTAAGGCTCCGTTTGGCGCAAGGTTTACGGATCCAGAGTTCTTGACCAGCACGCGCCTGCTGCCGTTGCTTATAATCGCCAAATCTTGATTGTCTAACGTGCCGAGGGTTGCCTGAACGCCAGCGCGCCAGACGAAGGACTGGGACCGGTATTCCACGCCCCCGGGAGCGATCCATAATGGTCCTCCAGTCTGAGCGAACACGCCGACATATAGGAAACTGCTGATTGCATTGAATGTAGGGTTGTCCTCCAGAAAGCCGGGACGAAGATCACAAGAATTTGCGTTCTCAGTTGTGATCAGATTATTCCAAAGCCCTCCCACCGCGACCACCTGCTGAACGTGATCAAGAATTATGTTCTGGGAATTGACGTTGTTGAGGAAAACCCCAGCGGAGCGATGAGCGAAATCGGCACCAGTCAATTCGATACTACCATTGACGTTCATCAGCGAATCCAGAATGTAGAGGTTTCCCGCCGCGACGGCATGGATTGATCCTTTTGCGTTTGCACCTGAAACGCACCGCACATTCTCGATCCAGGTGTCACGGATTCCAAATCCGGCCGCCGGCCCCGAGGTTCCAGAGCCGTCGAGATAAATGCAATAGGTCCAGTCATCTTTGCCCGCACCGGTTTCGAAAGTACAATTACGGATTCTGGTCCACGAAGGCTTGAAATTATCTGTGGTCAATTCATTTCCGACCCTGATAGCACTGCCTTGCGATCCTGCACCATTACCAGCTACTTGGCGCAAGAGGAGATTTTCGAAGGTTGTTCCGACTCCGGAAGAGACATTGCCTGCCACGCCTGTGAGAAGAAACATGTTGTCCGTAGGAACCGGTGGGTCCCATTCCAGAATGGCACCATGTTGGTCGTTGTTGCCGACGCTATTGTTACCTCCGGGACCCGAGCCGAAGCCAAGAAGTCGACAGGCCGTGCTAATCGTAATTTGACGGCTCACTCTGTAGACTCCCGGTGGAAAAAGAAGGGTACCCGGGCCGGAATCAATAGCTGCCTGAACAGCTGCTGTGTCATCGATCGCGTTGCCCTGCGCACCAAAGCATTTGACAGACAGCGGTGAACTCGTCGCTCTTTTCCAGCGGCCGACTGGAGGATTAGATGCGGGTGCGATAACGGTGCCGCCATTGTCTGGCTCCGTGTTCTGACTGTCCCAATAAAATTGTCCACCGCCACCATCACCAGGAGCGCGGTATCCCAAGAGAGCCGCGCACGGAAGTGCTCCCGGCGCGAGCGTTTTCAATTCGGCCATGGAGTCGAGACAACAGCAGTCGCTGACTGCTGGCTTCCGTTGTTGGGGTTGTCCTCCTGGCATCTCGGTTCCTTTTTTGCGTTTGTCTTTTTCTCCAGGCAACGTTGGAAACGAGCGCGAACAAGACTATTTGACCCTCGAGTTCCGTTATACCGGTGGTACTAGCAAATCGATAAAGATTGCAAGGCCCTTGATAGAAGTGGGTTGGGAGCTAGGCAAGGTTGCGGAGGCAGAGCGGCGGTGGGTGGAAGTGGGAATGAGCACCGTCGGCTTTCGCCTAAAGGTTCGTTGAGGGCTCGCGGGTGACATCTGACGGCAGCCCAATGATGGAGTTGGGAGTGGTCTTTCCCCCTGCGGGTATTCCAGGGATGAGCTAGTGTCAGCCGGAAGGGAAGGCAGGCATGAAACGAGCGCGGTTTAGTGAGGAACAGATTATCGCGGTGTTGAAGGAGGCCGAGGGCGGGGCGAAAGTCACGGAGTTGTGCCGACGGCACGGGATCTCGGATGCGACCTTCTACACGTGGCGCAGCAAGTACGGGGGACTGGAGATCTCGGAGATGCGGCGGCTGCGCCAGCTCGAGGAAGAGAATCGCCGATTGAAGTCGATGGTCGCGGACCAGGCGCTGGATATTCGAGCGCTGAAGGACGTGCTGGCAAAAAACGGTTGCGGCCCGCGGTGAAGCGTCAGATGATGGTGGAAGTAATGGCTACTCATCGTCTGTCGCAGCGTCGCGCCTGTGGGCTGATCGGGATCACGCGGCGCGGGTTCCGGCGGGCGCCGGGGGAAGATCGCAATCGCCAATTACGGCAGCAGCTACGCGAATTGGCCGAAGAACGGCGCCGCTGGGGCTGTCCGATGCTCTATCTGCTGCTGCGCCGCGAGGGCTTTAAGGCCAACCACAAACGCGTCGAGCGGCTGTACCACGAGGAAGGCTTGTCGCTGCGCCGCCGGCGGCGACGCAAACGGCTGAGTCACTTGCGCGTGGTACGCGCGCAGCCAGTGGCGGTAAACCAAACGTGGGCGGTCGATTTCATTCATGACAGCCTATTAAACGGGCGCCGGATTCGGGCCTTTGCGGTGCTCGATGAATGGAGTCGGGAGACCCTCGCCATCGAAGTCGACGTCTCGCTGACCGGCGAACGCGTAACCAGGGTCTTAGAGCGGCTCCGCGGTGAGCGCGGGCTGCCACTGGTGAGTCAGGCCGATAATGGGCCGGACCTCCGCGGCCGGGCCCTCGATCAGTGGGCATACGAGCATGGGGTGAAACTCCAATTCATCGCACCGGGCAAGCCGATCCAGAACGCCTACATCGAAAGTTTCAATGCGCGGCTGCGCGAAGAATGTTTCAATGAACACGTCTTCCTTTCGCTCGACGACGCCCGCCGCAAGATCGAATGCTGGCGCATCGCCTATAATCGCGAACGTCCCTATTCGAGCCTCGGCAACCTTACCCCGGAGGAGTGCCTGTCGCCAGGCATCAGATGAGCTCGGCCATCGCGCGCACCGCTCGGCCAGCCGCAGACCAGAAGCTGGCCGGCGCGGCGCAAAGCGCTCCGGCCTCGGGTCCAAAATCTGACCGTTTTTCGGCCACCCTCAGGAGCGTGTGAGGGCTGGCCGGAAAAACGTGTGAATCAAGAAATAAACCAAAAACCGCGGCCGACGCTAAGTTACGAATGGGATACTAAAAGGGGTAAGACCAACTGTGTCCACGACAGATCGCTGTCGCCGGGAAACAGCGAGTGCATGGCCCGCTCTTTAATACCCACGAAATACTCGCAGAATTTGTAGCCAGCATCCTCCCGTAGGTAATTGAACGTTGACATTCCAATGGTCCTGAACCGGGAAGGCACAGGGGGGAGTCCCGGTTTATTCGCGAATAGATCAGGGAGGCCGCTCTCGGCCCCATAAAATCAACCAAATCCCCCTGCCCCGTTTATGCCTTATGCCCAGTAACGCTTGGTTATCATGCGTGAGCGCGCGGGAAAGGTGGAAGTGGGGCAACGGTCGACTGACCGATCGAGGGAAGTCAGAACTGGACGGCCTTTTAATGCGCCTCGGCCAAGTCTGGTTTGAGGCGGATGGCCTCTTTGTACTGGGCGACGGCGGCGTCATGTTGGCCCTCGGCGTCAAGTGCGACACCCAAGTTGTAGCGCGCTTCGGCTAAGTCAGGTGTGAGGCGAATGGCTTCCTTGTATTCGGCGATGGCGGCGTCAAACTGGCTATTGGTGGCAAGCGCGACACCCAGGTTGTAGTGCGTCACGGCGTCGGGTTTGAGCCGGAGGGCTTCTCTATATTCGGCGATGGCGGCGACGCGCTGGCCGCTGGTCATCAGGGCAAGACCGAGGTTGCCGTGAGCCAATCCGAAGTCGGGCTTGAGGCGAATCGCCTCTCTGAATTCGGCGATGGCGGCGTCAAACTGGCTATTGGCTAGCAGTACATTACCAAGATTGTTGTGAGGCTCCGCGAAGTCGGGTTTGAGCAGGATCGCCTCTCTGTACTCGGCGATGGCACCTTCGCGCTGGCCGGCGGCTTTCAGAATATTGCCAAGTTTGTAGTGAGCCGTTGCCAGATCGGGATTGAGCCGCAGGGCCTCTCTGAGCTCAGCGTTGGCGGCGGCGCGCTGGCCATTTGCCTCAAGAGCTTGCCCGAGGTCGGAATGACCTTCGGCATCGTCGGGTTTGAGCCTGAGAGCTTCCCTGTATTCCGCGATCGCGGCGCCAAGCTGGCCACTCTGGGCAAGGACACTAGCAAGGTTGTGGTGAGCGCGGGCATCGTGAGGTTGGAGCCTGATGGACTGCCGGAACTCCGCGATAGCAGCGTCGCGCTCGCGATTGCCTGAAAGGGCTAGGGCCAGACCGAAATGAGCGTCGGCATCGTCGGGTTTGAGCCTGATAGCTGCTCTGTATTCCGTGATGGCGGCATCGAGCTGACCGCTCTCGACATGGGCATTACCAAGACCCGTATAAGCTTCGACATCGCCGGGATCGAGGCGGATGGCCTCTGTGAACTCGGCGATAGCGTTGCCAAGCTTCCCACTTTCGGCAAGGACATTAGCAAGGTTCGTATGAGCGTTGGCATCGTCGGGTTTGAGCCGGATCGCTTCTCTGAACTCGGCGATGGCGCCAACGCGCTGGCCGGCGGAGAAAAGGGCACCACCCAGACCGTCATGAGCCACGGCATCGTCGGGCTTGAGCCGGATCGCCTCTCTGTACTCGGCAACAGCCAAGTTCGGCTGGCCACTAATGTCAAGGGCTAGTCCAAGATTGTTGTAAGCTACGGGATCGTCGGGTCTAAGCCGGATTACCTCTCGGAACTCCGTGATCGCTTCCCGTGTTTCTTTTGCGTCCAGTAGGTCCTCCCCGCGAGTTTCATGCAAAGCCCAACGGCTCAGGGCCGCATCAGGCAAAGTCGGGGATTTGAGCACTTCGTCCAGGATCCATGCCGCTTCTTTGTCAGAGTGGCGTACGCTCAGTGCAAACGCCAATGCGGTCTCGGCAAGTAGAGCGAGATCCTCAGGAAGCGGCAATTTATCAAGTGCGGCAAGTTGGGGGCTCGAGAATTTTCCGAGACTAGATTCTGGTTGGAACATATTCTGGGGATTGACCACGGTCAGCCAAGGTTCCTGAGTGCCTTCTACAACGAAAGGCCTTAAGACAAAAGACGCTCGAAGCCAATGACCGATTTTAAGCGCCTCGGCTTGCTGGGCATCAGCATCCGGGGGCAGTGGCCGCTCGATTAGCCTTACCTTCACGATTTTCTGCAGCTGCTCGCTCTTCTGGACCCGAAGACGTAAAGCAGTTTGGTAAGCGGTTTGCTGCTCGCGATTATTTTGATCGGGCACTTCGGCGACGAGTATGCCGATTTGGCCGTCGGCGAAGGAGGGCGGCAAGCCCCAATATCTGTAGACCAGCCAGCCGATTACTGACAACCCCGCCGCCACGACTGCCGATGCGGCGAATACAGAACGCCACAGGGTAAGACCGCGATCACCTTCGTAATCCCATAGATATTGGGAACGCCGATACGCGAAGATTGCGGTCAGGACTACGATGACAATTACGATGAGCCGTGGGTACTCAAAGAAGAGATTGCCATATTGGGCTAGCAGTTCGATTAATTTATCCACGTAGCTAGCTTCTCGGGTCAGTCCGAAAATATCACGGTCGTTCGCACCTGCCTTCGGCCCATATACTAATACCTAACCCTAAAAGTCGGGATATCTTCCGGCCGCGTCTTTCGCCGGTCATAGAGGCCGTGGTCGAGACGCTCGCATGGCCGAGCCGAGTTCGAGCGGCACTCGAAGAAGCCCTGCATCTCGTTGTTCGAGATCGGGGAAGGCGGCCACGAAAAGGCAGTCGCAGGGAGCGGGGTGGATACCTGGCGGGGTAGGTGGCGGGGCTACGTTGCGGAGTTGATCGTGGCTATACACGCATTTCGGGGTGGGCATGTTCCTTTCTCCAGGCTGGCTTTCCGGTTTGCTATTTGTTGCGTATGCTTCGCACTTCGCGGAGAGCTTCGCGGGCATCGTGTATTTCGCGGCTGATCTTCAGAATCGAAACTAAGACTTTAACTCAAATGGGTACGTCGTGGGACGCACTTTCTTTGGTAGTGCGTCGGCGTTTGTCGTAAATTTGGGTGGTGGTGACGTGGCGGTGGCCGAGGAGTTCCTGGACTTTGCGGATATCGACGCCGGCATCGAGGAGCAGGGTCGCGGTGGTGGCGCGCAGGGAATGGGTACTGTAGAGCCGCGCCCCTTCCTTGACCGCTCCCGGAAGCCTCGCCACGTAGCGTGAGATCACCCGGTACATGCTGGCCTCGCTCATAGCCTTCTCACCAAGCTCAGCGCTGTGGACGGCGCGCCGGGCGCGAAAAATCGCTCCCGTCTCTAGGCCAGCTTTCGCGAGATATTCGGCGAGCGCCTCGGCGGCGGCGAAATGAATACCGATGGTGCGGTGCTTGTTGCCTTTTTCGTTGATGGTGAGGGTGGCCTGCTCGCCGTCCTGATGAAAATCCTTGACCCGCAGCCGGCAGGCGGTGGCGAGCCGGACGCCGGTGTAGAGGTAGGTCTTGAGAATGGCGCGATCGCGGAAATCGAGTACCTCGTCGCCGGCGGGAAGGCCCATCAGCTGGCGGGCGCGGGTGGCGGTCAGCGCCCGCGTGCCTTCGAGGGGGTCGGACGATTCGCGGGCGATGAACTGGGCGTGGGCCGGATTGGGGACGTTGACGGGCAGGCGCAGTTCGGCCGCGGCGCCGGCCAGGTACTTGTAGAAGCTCGAGAGCGAGGAGATGCGGCGATTGAGAGTCTTGGGGGCCTTGGTCGCGGCCAGCATGGCGTCGCGCCAGCCCTGGACATCGGCGACCGAGGCGAGCAGCAGCCGGTGAGCGTCCGCCGGCCAGGCGAGGCCGAGGAACTCGACGAAGCTCAGGACATCGCGGCGGTAGGCGCGCTGGGTGTGCGGGCTGGGGCGACGGGCGACCCAGCGTTCGAAAAGCTCGGCGATGCCGCCATAGAAGCTTTCGGTGCGCGCCCGGACTTGCGGGGTGAGATGGCCGGCCAGGACGGGTGGGAGCTCATCGGGTGCGCGCAGAACGATCAGATTCCGCTCGCCGGTGGCGCCGGACGTTGCTGGGTTGTGCTCGCTGCCGGGGCGATGCTTCATCGCTTTATCCGCCTTGGGCGGCGCGGTAGATCGCCTGAAACTGAGGCCGTGCCACCCGCCCTTTTTCGGTCTTATGACTGATAACAGAATTTATCAGTCATAAGAATAGGCGCGAAAAATGGGGCAGGGGTTCCAAAAGAAACTGATAATAGATGACGGTCGGGTCGGCGACGAACCGGCGATCGCGCTTGACGAGAAATGGAGTACGCTAATGTCACCAGAAAAACAAAGCAATTCTGTTGAAGCTCCTCAAAGAACTGGACAAGGGCAATCTCGCGATCATCGACGAGGTCTGCGCGCCGAACTTTCACTTTCAGTCGCCTAATTTTCCAGGATGGCCACGTGGGCTCGAAGGAGCGCGGGCGTTAGCCGCCGCTGGCCGTACGATGTTCACCGATTTGAAGGCCACCATGGAGGACATTTTCGCGGCAGACGACAAGGTAGCAGTGCGATGGACGAGTCACGGCACGTATATCGGACCAGTCAAGATGGGCTTTCCAAGTCCTGGCGAGCGCTTCGCGATGGGTACCATCGCGATTTACCGGTTTGTCGATGGAAAAATAGAAGAGGACTGGGGAGTCCAGGTGTGCTCAACAACTGACGCCGCGTGGTAAAGCGCGGGGCTAAGGACAAGGCGCGCCGCCGTCCTGGTGCAGAGCCTGATCGAGGCCCGGGACGAACGGCGTCTCACCGCGCTCCAGCAGCATTATCAGAAAGTCGCGCTTTTAGTCAGGATTAAGCCGGAATCTAACGCGTTTTATATCAACCTGATTTACGATCCTCGTCAGGTTTCGGGCAAATCGTAGTCAAGACTAGCCGCGACTTCACGAATAAACTTGAGTCCTTCGACAAAAAAGGGGCTGGTGAACCACCCGTGCGCTGCCCAGTCGTCCGCGTTGCTCGCTTGCAGACCGGTGCCCCAAATCGCGCGAGCAATGACGAAGGCCGGGAGGACGCGCGATTCTGCCGAGCTCACCGCGCGCACCGTCTGATACGCGTCCAGAAACGCGCGCCAGACGGCGTCATCGGGATCCGAATACTTGACGGTCCAGCCCACCCATTTAAGCTTGAGCGCCCAATAGAAAGTCGCGACATCGTAAATTCGCCAGCCCAGTCCACTGCAGTCGAAGTCGAGCCATAGCGGGTCGCCCCGCAGTCGGCAAAAGTTCTCGAAATGGATGTCGCCGTGACACGGACCATAGATGGGTGGGGTGAGCGGCAGCGATTGCACGTCCGCAGCGACTTTGGCGGCAACTCCATCGAGAAACGTCAGCGCCTCGCGGTCGCGAAAGAAAAGCTGGTGAATCGCGCGCACCGGTTGTTCGATCAGATGAGCCGGATCGAGGCGGAAGCGTTGAGCAGTCGAGACGAAATCGTCCGACGCGCGATGCAGATGCGCAAGGGATTCGCCCATGGAATGGCCGAGTGCGCAATCGACCGGCGGATGCTCAATCTCGCCGACGTGAGGAAATAACGCGTAGCAGCGAATTCCCTCGGCGGCGTTCAGCGACCCGAATCGGCGTTGGTCGGCCAAGCGGAGGGCGGGGACCACCGGTACGTTCCGCGCGACGAGGTAATCGAGCCACTCCAGCTCAAACGCAACGTCTTCGGCACTGCGCCAGGTTCGATACAGGCGGAAAATGAAGCGCCGTTCGTCCGCTTCGGCCAAATAGGTGTCATTCAAGCCTCGGCGCAAGAATTTTAATTCGGCCAGATCGTCGAGCTGATATTGCGCGCGAATAAGGTCAAGCAACGCATCCTTCGCGGGTGAGGAATAGCTGGTCGGGAAAATGTTCGCCATGCTGCTTTAGTTAATTTGAAGGGAATACTGGCGTCCACCACGAACTCCGCTTCGAGGTTTGACCTTTTTGAAAAGGAGCATTTTTCCAAGGTTCCCGCCGCTGTTTTATGCTCCAGCTAATCGCGTATTCCGAAGGCTGTTGCCACGATAGGGTCAGGTGAATTTAGAGCATCGGATTGGCGTCGGGCTGAGCGAGTTTGAATTGCCCCACAGCGCGGTACGCGCTCTGACTCACCACGAAGTGCTGGCCGGCGGCGGTGATATCGCGGAAGCATCGCTGCAACGGATTCGTATCGAAGAGGGCGGTTCCCCCCGCCGCCTGGAACGCCGTCATCGTCACGCGTTGCGCCACCTCGGTGATATACGTACTGGCGGCGCGGGCTTCCGCCTGACGCGCAGGTGACGGCACGCGTCCAGCCTTAGCTTCCTCATACAGATCGCCCGTCACTTGGAGCCCGTAAGCGCGCGCCGAAGCGAGTTCTGTCTCGGCCTTGCCGAGCGCGAACTGGACATGAGGTTGCGTCGGCAGAGGAGAGGGTGGAAAGCCGCGGCCCTTCTCCACGGCCTGTGTTGAGATCTCGTCCAGGGCGCGCCGGGCAATGCCGAGCGCTATCCCGATGTGGAATGCGGCGACCCAGGCCGGCAGCCCCAGCCTTAAAGCGGCGCCTGCAGTTACGGCTTTGCCCATGAAGGCGTCCATCAAGGAGAAGCTCATCTCTTCCGGAACGAATTGGTCTTCGATGCTGTAATCCGAGCTGCCTGACCCCCGGAGTCCCGCCACTTGCCAGTTGTCATGGACCACTACCTGATTGCGGGGCAAGAGCACTAACCGAGCGCCGGCCGGCTGGCCAGGAACTAACGCTCCCGCGCTGACCCAGTCGGCGTGATGGATACCGCTTCCATATGGCCATCGCCCCTTGACGCGATAGCCGCCCGGAACCGGTTCCGCGATGCCCTTGGGCAGGAATGAGCCGACCATCGGGGGAACTGAGTCAACGAAGAGCCGCCGCGCCGTAGTAGCGGGCAGGTAGGCTCCAAGAAATCCGGGGACCCCGGCGATAATCCCGAGTGTCCAACTCGTGGAGGCGTCGATTCGCGCCAGCGCCTCAAGGATGATGACCTGGGTGACGGGATCGATTTCCAGCCCGCCCAACGCGCGTGGCGCAAAAGATTGCAGCAGCCGCGTGCTTCGCAGAGCCACCATCGTGGGCTCGTCGAGACGGCCAAGCGCCTCCGATGCGGCAGCATGTTCGGCCACGACCGGCGCTATAGATTCGATTTCGGCGAGTAATTCATTTCGCAGTCGCAGAAGTTCGTCTGGCATCTTGATCCTTCCCCTCTAACCCGTCGCGACCGGCGAGATGCGCGATTCTAGGCCGTTCGGTCCGCGTCCCTCAAGATCGCGCGCACTAAACGACGCCCTCGTCCGTGACCAAGGGTTTGCGAAGCATCGGAAACATCGGCGGCGAATCTGCGACCTGAATCGTGCCCATCAACTCGAAACCGTGCCGTATATACAAACTCAGATTCCGGGGGTTTGAAGATTCCAGGTACGCCAGCTTCTTGTCGCGATCACACTTTAACAATGCGTGTCTCATCAGCGCGGAACCGTATCCACGGCCTTGACGCGTTGGGTCGACTCCTATCTGCGGCAGATACCAGTGCGGTTCCTCGGGGTGGTATTTCCCCATCTCCTCTAAAAGCGCGAATGCGTTTCCTTGCCGATTCTCGGCGATACTGCCTTTGAGGAGTGCCAAGAGAGCATCTTCGTCGGGGTGTACTCCGGGGGGCAACCACAGTGCGGCGCCAGCATAGCCATCAACGTAGTATGCACTTCCATTGGCGAAGGCATTTCCGGCAAAAGCTCCAGTAATCCGACTGGCGATGGCGAAGTATTGATGCGGTTGCGGATACATCCATCGGGCAATCGGATCGGTGAGAAACGCAGCGACCACAACCCCGATGACGGCGTCCTGCTCGGCTCCTGACGCAGATTTAACTGAGATTTCCATCGTGACCACCTGAACCAAGGTTATTCGTTCAGTCTGAACCTTTCGACGCCCCAAACGCCGCCTCAGCTTCGCTGTCGAAGTAAATAAATTGTCATTCCTCAACGCGACCTTTTATTGAAAATCGCTCGCCACTTCCGAACTTAACACCTTGAATTTTAGATCGATTTGGTCATGCCGCCGTCCACGTCGAAGCGGCTGCCTGTAATGAACGAGCTTCGTTCGGAAGCAAGAAACGCCACCAGTCCAGACACTTCCTTTGCTAGACCAAAGCGCTTTAATGGCACGAACTGATTGGCGAGGTTTTGGTAAACCTCGTCACGGTTCGTCCCGAAGGCGCCGATGGCCGAGTCCGCAAGTTTCTCCCACAGGGGTGAATGAATAACCGCTGGACAGACACAGTTCACGAGGATGTTGTCCGGCGCGAGCTCGAAGGCCGCTGACTTCGAGAAGGCCAACATTCCGGCCTTGGCGCTCGAATAATCATGCATAGTTTGTAGTGGCGTGTGAGCGCTTGCGGTAGACATATTGATGATCCTGCCCCCGCCTTGCTTGCGCATATGCGGAACCACGCCGCGCGTGAATCGGACAGCGCTCATCAGATTGACTTCGAGGCAGTAAAGCCATTCCTCGTCCGTTGTATTCAAGGCATGACCCAGCCACGCATCACCGGCGTTGTTGACCAAGATGTCGATGCGCCCGAGTTCTTTCATTGCGCCATCGATCACGACTACGGCGTCCGAAGCCTTCGAAGCATCCGCGGAGATCGCGACGACCCGTGCTCCGTACTCGCGCAGTGCTTGCGCAGCGTCATCCAGACCCGGTTTGCCGCGCGCGCAGATCGCGACGTCCGCGCCCTCCTTTACCAACTCTTCAGCGATGGCTCGACCGAGTCCCTTGCTCCCGCCTGTAACGAGCGCGACCTTGCCTCTCAGTCCCAGATCCATGATGTTTTCCCCATCGCGGCAGATTTTCGCCGGATTTTGTTCCTTTTGCGAATACGCGATTGTTAGCCATATAGCCGCTCCAGCGTCAACTCAGCGGCAGTCTACGGGGTGTGGCTCGCTCGAGGCTAGGGACCGGGGAAAAAGGGCCTCGGCCGGCTAGTTGGAATGCCGATATCGGCATCGCCGAAGAACAATAGCCCAGCATAACCTTGTATCTCCAATTTAGCTGTACAGAATGAAGTGAGACGCGGGCGCGGCAGGCCGCCTAACCTTGGGTCTAGCAAGACCGTAAAGGAGCGAAGGTCGCCGCGCCCTTCTAAACAGGGTGAAGCCCGTACAGTCGCTGGGGCCGCTGGATCGCGAGCCCGCATGACGCAAGGCCGGGCGCGACCCGCAAGCAGAGGTACAGCGATGGCATCTGCGGTGAGCATCGGAATCGATGTGAGTAAGGCGCAATTGGAGGTGGCGCTGGGCCCGGAGGGCGAGGTGTTCAGTGTCGCTAACGACGCGCACGGCATCAACCGCGTAAGCGAAGAGCTGAGCCGGCTGGCGCCAGCGCGTGTAGTGCTGGAGGCTACAGGCGGGCTCGAAATCGCGCTGGTCGCTGAACTCGGGGCCAGAGGCTTGCCGGTGATCGTGGTCAACCCGCGGCAGGCGCGCGACTTTGCGCGTGCCACCGGCCAACTGGCCAAGACCGACACGTTGGACGCGCGCATGCTGGCGCTGTTCGCCGAGCGCATTCAACCGCAGCCGCGCCCCTTGCCGACGGAGCATGAGCGCGCGCTCAAGGCGCTGGTGGCACGACGGCGCGAGTTGGTCGAAATGCTTACGGCGGAACACAACCGGCTGGGTAGCGTACCCAAACTGCTGCACAAGGAGATCAGGGCACACATCCGCTGGCTCGAGAACCGCCTCAAGGAACGTGACCGCGACCTTGATCGAATGTTGCGAAGTTCGCCGTTGTGGTGTGAGCGCGAAGAACTTTTGCGCACGGTTCCCGGCGTCGGCCGAGTGCTGTGTGCCACGCTGCTCGCCGACCTGCCTGAACTGGGTCAGCTCAACCGCCACGCGATCGCCAAGCTGGTCGGGGTCGCGCCACTCAACCGCGACAGCGGGACCTTCCGCGGCCAACGCACCGTGTGGGGCGGACGCGCGCAGGTCCGGGGCCGTGCTCTACATGGCGACGCTTGCGGCGGTGCGGTTTAATCCCACCTTCAAGACCTTCTATCTGGGTCTCCGCGCTCGTGGTAAACCCGCCAAGTTGGCGCTCACCGCGACCATGCGCAAACTGCTCGTCACACTCAACGCCATGCTCAAACATCGCAACACCTGGAGGCCGCCGTGCGCCGAACACCTTCGCGCCAACTAAAGCGTTGCCCACAAGTCCACAGGCGGGATACTTCGAGCGATCCCATGGCCTGTGGACCCTGTGGGCAACGCATTCCGCGTCATACCTCACCGTTGACTTTCAACACAGTCGCTCCTTTATGACTGGCAAAAGTAGGGCGCCGAAACCGGCAGTTTAAGCCTATCGGCGTCGCTCGAAAAACTGTGCCGGGCGCAGCACCAGGACGCCCTTGATCCGCTTGCCGTAGAGATGCGCGAAATGCCGCGCGTCGCCGGTCAGAAGATAGTCAGCCTTGCCGTGAATCGCGGCCAACAAAATTGGCTGGTCCTTCTGATCGAGGCGAATGGTTGCCGGGAGTTTGAAACTCTGCGGCGCATCGACAAGTGAAATAGCAGCTGTCAGCCGTTCGAGGCGCGGGAGAGCCTCGGTT